>Ga0214471_10004870_pt1 | contig 10365 bp, 12 predicted proteins | sample RVTome_5_FD_207665 | JGI IMG/M metagenome (GOLD analysis project Ga0214471, IMG submission 207665) | Soil microbial communities from uranium-contaminated site in the Upper Colorado River Basin, Wyoming, United States - RVT142D155 | ecosystem: Environmental > Terrestrial > Soil > Contaminated >... | reverse complement strand
CAGCTATGGATTCCGCTACGCTCTTCCAGCAACTCCACTATTCCTGTTCTTCTGCCACAGGTATTTTATCGATAATACTAAGCCTGTATGGAGGACAGTGTTCCGCAACGCTGTATTCTGGGGAGCGATTGTGGCACTTGTCGCGATCCCTTACCCGTGGGGAATATTTTCGCCGTACCTGCCCTCGACTCAATTCAGCTTCATACAAAACCTGCAGCACATCGCCCTGTTTACCGCGTCAGGATTTTAAAAAACCCGCATTTTGGATGCAGGTTATGATTGCATTGTACCCGGGAAGAAATCAGTTTCGCCTGGGGCTGTACATACTCGGACGAACACGGCCGCTGTTGTTTTCGTACTGTATTTCACCGACAAGAGCGTTGAACTTGCCGTCGTCATCGGTACTGATAATTCTCAATTCGCAGATATACTGGACTTCGAAAACTGTCGCATCCCTGCATGCGATCGCGAACGCCTCGACAATTTTTGAACCTACTGCCTGCCACATTTCGCCGGGAGTTCCCTCGATAAGCTGAACCTTGATAATATTCCTGTAAATTTCATATTTTTCGACAGCTGCTTTTTCTTCCGCGGTCAGGGATTTGTCGTTTTCCGGATCCGGTGAATTATCTATAAACGCCTGGACAGCGTCGATTATCTGCCGGTCGGTAATGGACTTCTTCAGGCACCCATTGAAAGATACCAGCAGGATCGCAAGCAGTATGAAAATTACTCTGAACTTAACACTCATTATTCATGACCTCCGAAATTCGCTACGGATTTTATCAGAGGCGATAGATATGAGCAAATTGTGATCTGGAGAACCGGTGCGAATTACGGCCGGAGATTCTGGGAAATTGTCCTGAGAAGGCGTACCGGCATTACCGGCTTGCTTATTACGTCGAGTACTCCGGCCTTTATGACCTTCAAAAGCTCGCCCTTGCTTAATACCCTGCTCACAATGATTATTCTTGCGCCTGAATCAAGCTTCTTGATGCGGTGTATGAGATCGAAACCGTCAATATCAGGCATTTCAATATCCAGCGTGATCAGGTCCGGTTTTTTGGAATTATAAAGGGATAAAACCTCCTGGCCGGTTCCCGCTTCCGCAACTACATCGTAGCCTTCCTCGATGAACAAATTCGCCAGGTTTTTGCGCATGATATTAGCGGTGTCCGCTATCATCAGCGTCGGCTGGTTCTTGTTTGGGCGTTTCTCGTGGCCATGCTTCTGGAGGAGCCGTTCTTCGAGTATGGCTGACTCGCGCTTAATCCTGTTAAGCTCATCGGAAAGCTCTATGATCTCTTTCTCCCTGGCAATGCAGAGATTGACCAGTCCTTCAATTATATCCAGACCGTCGTCGCTGTTCGCAAATTCTTTAAGGTCTAACATTTTTTCGTCCTGCACTTTTGGGATTGGCGTAACAGGAATGTTCTTTCAGCGATGAGATCAGATGATCTGCAATAACCGGTTTAAAAACGCAATCCAGTGCACCTGCTTCTTTCAGCAGTTCCACTTCGTCTTTAAGTATTCGTTTACAGATGACCATGATCTTCGCCTCCGGTTCAATTCTCTTCAACAACCTGATTACGTCTATGCCTGCAGCGTCTTTCAATTCGAGATCAAGGGTAACAAGCTTTGGTTTTTCCTTGATGAAATTCTCTACAATTCGCCTTCCTGATCCTGTTGCCAGCCCTATCCGGAATCCAAGGGCCTGGAATAATTCCTGAAGATTCTTCCTGAGCAATCTGGACTGTTCCCCAATCAAAACGGCGGGTTTGTCGATATTCCATAAATCGGAAAAATCCTTATCCTCGGATTCTTCGTAGGTTACCTCATGGTGAGGAGCCGACTCAATTATCGAGGATTCCGGTTTGCTCAAAGGTGAACTTTCCAACATTTCTTTGTATTCGGAAATCTTCGATTGCAGATTTTTTATCTGCTTCATCAGGTCCAGATTTTCAAGACAGAGGTCGGCAATTTCCTTCTCCCTCTGGCTGCAGAGATTCAGCAAGCCTTCAAAAACCTGAAGGCTGTCAGTGTCCGGTTTTTTGTTGGAGCTATTCGTCAACTTCGTTCCTCTTTACTATAATTTTACTCCGACGCCTTTCCCGGACTTATATTATTATCGTGCCGGGCGAACGGCTCCACTTAAACAGGTTAAATAAAAAACCCCTTCCGGGGCTTATTGATCTTCATTGAATTTAATAAAATCCTGCCTGACTTATTGAGTGAACACATTCTCCATTCTTCCAACTGCCCATTCGAGATCTTCCATTGACGTCACTATAGGTGGTGTAAATCTCAGCACCCACTTATGGGTATCCTTGGCGACAATCCCCTCGTCGTAAAGTTTCATCGCGAAGTCATGTCCGTCGGGACCGTCCTGTTTGAACTCGATCCCGATCATCAGTCCCATTCCCCTGACTTCTTTAATATATTTGCTCTTTTTGCCTATTGCCTGGAGTTGCGGAATAATTTTCGCGCCCTTTTCGGCTGCCTGTTCCGGGATTTTTTCCATCTCGATGGCGTTCAGTGCCGCGTACGCGATCGCGGACGACAATGGCGAGCCACCGAATGTACTTCCGTGCGATCCAGGGGTGTAGAGCTCCATTATTTCGTTGTTAGCGAGAATTCCCGATATAGGGGCGAAACCTGCCGACAGGGATTTTCCGACACACATGATATCCGGACGGTTCTCCTCGCCCTCATGTTCCCATCCGAACAATTTTCCGGTACGTCCCCATCCGGTCTGTACTTCGTCATAAATGACGAGGAAATTATTTTCCTCTGCCAGTTTCTGAATATCCATCCAGTATCCATCCGGAGGAATATTTATCCCGCCTTCGCCCTGTACAATTTCGACCATTACAGCGATCGTGTTTTCGTTAATCGCTGACTTCAGCGCGTCGGTATCGCCATAAGGGATCTTTTTAAAGCCTTCAACAAACGGACCGAAGCCCTCGTACGATTCCGGTTCTTTGTCGAAAACCTGCGTGACTGTCAGGGTCCGGCCATGGAAACAACCGTCGAATAAAAGTATCTCGGGAGTTCCCGGGACCTTTTTGACCAGATTGCCCCACCGTCGCGCGAGCTTGATCGCCGCTTCCGGGGCTTCCACTCCGCCATTAGCGGGCAGGAATGAATCGAATCCGGTCATCTCGGTTATTTTTTTGCCAAGAAGCGCGAGAAAAGGGTCTGGGAGAAAACGTCCCAGCACAGTTGGTGAATTGTGTGTAAGCACCTTCATCACCATTTCCCTGACAAGCGGATGATTGTGTCCGAGATTCGCGGCTGAATACGCGGCGACACCATCGAATAATTTCCGTCCGCTTTTCGTGAACAGCCAGCATCCTTCAGCATTAATAACGGGGTCGTCTATGAGTAAACTGTAGTTGTGTGCGATGTGTTCATTCAGAAGTTTGACGGTTTCATCGCCCGTTAGTTTGATAGCGTCGAAATATAGCTGTTCCGCGTTTATCAACGCGACCGCATTTTCCATTGTTCCCATGATTCACCCCGCGTGGAGATAAATATTTGTACCGTGGATTGACCCCGGACTAGTGAGAATATATCATGGGGGACTCATTCATACCACCCGCAATTACTGTAATTCTGGAGAATTCATGCGCGCGCTGATAACAGGAATAACCGGATTCGTCGGAAGCCATCTGGCCGAATATCTTCTTGAGAAAAACTACGAGGTCTACGGCACCATTCGCTGGCGAAGTAAGCAGGACAATATCCTTCATCTCATCGCCGATAAATCCATCTCACTTTTCGAAACCGACATCAAGGACCCTGTCTCGGTCAGGAAAACAGTCGCGGACACAAAACCCGACGAAATTTATCACCTCGCCGCGCAGAGCTTTGTCCCGGCAAGCTGGGCAGCTCCTGCGGAAACATTGGATACCAATATCCAGGGACAGCTTAATATTCTTGAAGCGACTAAGGAAGTCGTTCCGGACGCGAGGTTACAGGTCGTTGGGTCGAGCGAGGAGTACGGGCTTGTGTACCCGGACGAATGCCCTATCGACGAACACCAGACATTGCGCCCATTAAGCCCCTATGGTGTTTCCAAAGTTGCCCAGGACATGCTCGGTTACCAGTACTACCATTCGTTCAAACTTAACGTGATTCGCACACGCGCGTTCAATCATACCGGGCCGCGTCGCGGTGAGGTATTTGTGACGTCGAATTTCGCGAAGCAGCTGGCTGAAATTTCGAAAAAGAAAAAGCCCCCGGTAATGAAGGTCGGGAATCTGGAAGCGAAGAGGGATTTCACCGATGTCAGGGATACGGTGAGGGCGTATCACGAATTAATGACGAACGGCACTCCCGGAGAAGTGTACAATATTGCGTCAGGTACAACACGCACGATTCAGTCTGTACTCGACGATTTGATCAAGGTAGCGGGTATTGAAGTTAATGTGGAACAGGACCCGTCGAGAATGCGACCGTCGGACGTGATGGTCCTCGAGGGCAGCAGCGCAAAGATCAGGGAACATCTTGGCTGGACGCCGGAGATAAAGTGGGAAACGACGTTGAAGGATCTGTATGAATACTGGCTGGAGAGGGTTTAGAAGTTAATAGGGCTCACTCTCCTTTATGGACTCACAGTCGAAAAATCATTCAAACACCCCTGACTCAACCGCAATCCTGTAAAAAAGTTCGTAATCCGCTTCCGGCAATGTGCAGATTCCTCTGTCCTGTGTAAATTTAAAAAGCGCCAGGGGTGAGTCATTTGTGTGTGTGACCGGTTCCCAGTCGCGGGTGTGATTGAGTAATGCAAAAATCTCTGACCAGTCGGCGCTGTCGCTGTATTCAGTATCATCGAGTGCCTGCCGCAGCGCTACGGTTCCAGCTTCGATGTTCAGGCGCTGGTTTCTCATTAGCATCCAGTTTATCTGCCTGTCGGTAAGCTCATCTGTATTTATTTCAAACCTGTCCCACAATCCATTCACACGTACATTTTTCTCCTCTTCGAATCCGGGAATCTCATTTGCCCTGACCTGCATCAGTCCCACAGTTGGGGACGCTTCCAGCATCAAACCGCCAAATACGTCGCAGACCCGGTCCTGGATTCTCGTCTGCCTGGGAAGATACCTCATCAATAGCCGAACTGATCCGGAGCTATTGTAAATCGGGCTGAGATCGTACATATTCCGCTGCTGCGGATAAATCTTCATTTCCCACAATGCATGGGCAAGTCCTACCCGTGGATCGTATGTCGGATATCTTTCCCTGACCATTTTATTGATAAGGATGAAGGTGGCTATCGCTTCGGGCGGAATATCATGCGCTTCGCCGCTTTCGATAATGTAAGGCTTGACGGGATCGAGAATCTTCCTGGCTTCGACAATCGCAGCTGAAATATCTACATTTTCAGTGTATTCAAGGTCATCGTACGAAACCACAACCGGTTTTCCATTGAGATATCCCCAGTCCTGAAAACTGAAATCACGCGAGAAAAAATAAATTGCGATGACAAAAGTTATGGCAAGGATAAATACAGCCAGGACTAGTTTTTTCAGGAATAGCAGGATCCGCTCAATTATTTTGACCAGTTCCGGATACCTTGCGGATTCACGCTTAAAGTATGCCGGTGTCTCAGCACAGAAGATAAGTGTGCATAGAATCTGTAATCCAACTATCAGGTAGGCTGGAATTAACAGGCGGGTAAAATCCTCCAGCAGCCCGGGATCATTCCTGAGGGTTATTAAAAAATAACCTGTAATCAGGCACGACGTTAATACACAAACCAGTGTTTCCCTGATCACATAAGCATCTTTCCCGCTCCCCCAGGAAAATAAACGAAAATGTAATGGCAGGGTTCCCTGTTTAGTGTATTGAACATTTGTTTTTGGCATGGCACTCCTCCGATTGGCCAGTCAACAAAGTTCAAATAACACGCTGGAGAGAAGACATATGAGTAGACTGCGGGGAATGAAAAAAGTTCATGTAAATGTCTAATTAATTAATAACCACGTTTAAATAATGAAATCAGAATATAAGTGAGTGTTTACCAATGTGTCAATCTGGTATGGAGCCAGTCTGGTGATATGGTATGACTTCCATGACTGTCGGGCCCTGGAAAAATAATAAAAAATTCCCGGGACTGTGCCCGGGTTTGAACAAATCATTTCATCCAGATTTATTTCAACCAGCCTGGTTCATTAATTCCTTTGGACTCGGCACGGGATCAAGCTCTATAGCCGCGCTGACCGCCATCCTCAACCTGTCATGCTTCTCTTCCTTAGACAATTTCGGATCGTCCAGATGCAGTGCTATCTTCACATCGCCCGGTAATCCGTCAACATAATCCTTTAACACTCTGTTGGCTACAACCGAAAGCGATTTCCAGCTCGAATATTTGTTCATTCCAAGTTCATTCAGGTACTGGAATGTCATATCCCATGTGCACACGCTGTCCTCCAGCCGCGACATCAGGATGATGTACTTATCGTATTTGCCGGTTTTCAGGAGTTCCTTGAGACGTTCGGTCAGTGCCGACGCTACCCGGTGCGTAAACTCGATCATTTCAGGAGGGAGTGTACGTTCCTCTTTCTCCCGTCCGACTTCATTTTGCTTAAGGACCCACGCGAATTCATCGGGGAATCGCTGGTACACGTTACCGGATGAATCCTCGTGCGAGATCAATTCTTCGATACTGGGAGTTTTTTCCTGGGATACCGAAACAGATCTTTCACTTTCAGCCCATTGCAGAATTACCGGGATAAAATATTTTTCAAGGCATTCCAGATCCGACAATTCCCTCGCCTCGAAAAGGTTGAATTCCTTGCGCCCGTTTTCCCTGACCACTTCAAGAATTTCCTTGAAGAAATGAACATCCAGCGAATCGACCCTGATAGAATGTTTCTGGAGAAAAGCCCTGTACGAAGTCGCTCCCTTGAGTTCGACAAATATCTTCCGCAGGACGGTCCAACGCAAATCTTCCGCAAGACGGTTCATCTGGTCGGACTGCATTTCCCACGAGAACCCCCCCGGTGTCACCGGTGCCATGAACAGGTGAATAAGAATCTGGACGGGTGACGTACGCCTGATTCCCTTGCTACGCATGGTCCGCCTCCTTCATTCCAGTCGATTCGTCACCGGGGTCCCATGGGGGATCGTGCTTTTTTGCGAGGATTATTATTCCGCTGTGGGTCCCATCCAGTCCGGAGTGTTCATCGCCAGGGTCCCATGGGGGATCATTGGGATTTTCAGAGCCCACAATCGTTGCCGGTTTCTCGGGATTGGTTACCGTGCTGCCAATGAATCCGGCTGAAATTGTTCCCAGGAACAGCGTAAGGATAATAATACTCAGGGCTTTTAAAATTTTGTTCATTGCTTCCTCTTTAAGACAAATCAGGACTTCTTATGTTCATGAAATAGCGCTCATCGCGCTCTTAACTTTCGACTCAACAGTTTCAGGATCATAGCCGGCAAGCGCGCCAAGGTAATAAAGCGCCTGGAATGCAGTCTGCTCTTCGGGACCGATATTCCCCGGGTATTTCATTCTTGCGGAAAGAGCGTTATCGAATAACGTTTCAAATGCTTCTTCATATTCGCCGACATCCCTGAGAGCGAGTGCATAGGCACTCTCTATAAAAAACTGGGCTGGCGGACGTGCATCAGGTGCCAGTCTGGTATCGATAATTTCTCTTGCAAGGGCTATCGATGAATCCATTTCGTCAGCATTCCCGAGACGACCTGAAATAACCGCCCTTGTAGCCAGGATCGCATAGAGATTAGGCCACGACTCAGCCTCGGTCAGGTTCCGGATAATTTCATCCAGGGGCTCGACAAGCGTGATCGGATTGGCTCTGTTGCGCAGATCCGCATTCAACCTGAAAAGAACGGTCATGGCGGATGTGACACGGTTGACATCCTGTATGCCTGCGTTTCCGCATTGCTCTCTGAACTCAGTAATTTTTTCCTGCTTCGAATCGGTGTCGGCGATACTGGCGAGCCATTCCACCCACGGGTACGCTGCCTGGGGGTAGGGGGAATCGAGCCAGGCTTCGATCGCCTCGTTGGAATGGTTCCACGCGAGCTCCATCATACCAAGTTCCGCTTCACTCAACGCCATCGACTGCCAGATGAAAGCCATGCGGTACCTTGTCGGCGCGTATTCTATCGCGCGTGCGTATGCTTCAAGACCTTCTTCATGCAGGCCGACTTCTGCCTGGATCTGTCCGACAAGCTGGAAATACTGGTACCGCTGCCGGTCAAGCTGGCCAAGGGTAGCCTCGAATTTTTCAATCGACCGCCACCATTCATCGCAGATTTCCAGCGCTCTCTCGGTATTTCCTGTCCTGAACGACGCACTGGCCGTTATGAACATGAGTTCGTGTCCGGTTTCTGCGACGATCATTTTTTCGAGAGTAATTTCGATTCCTGGATTTTCCCATGCCGGGATTTCAGCCAGCAATTTCAGGCCCCTCTCCCCGGCTTCTAACATACCCGGTATGTCACCGGTTCGGTGAAAGCCCGTTGCGTCGGCTAGGTACGAAATGGCTTCCCGGATTATACCGTCGCCAAGTAAGTCATACGTTTTTTCCTTGATGTACACGGTGAAGTCAGGAAGGTCCTCAGGGACATTTTCCAGGTCAGGCATGTCCTTGCGGGTGCCGAGGCGCCTTAGGAGCCTTAGAAGAGAAATTGTCGCGAGAAGCGGGAGATCAGATATCGACACAAGCTCAGCGTATATTTTCAACCGCAAAGGCAGCCTTGTGGCGAATTTAAAATTGTCTTCGAGAGTGTCGAGAAGCCTGATAATGTCTGCTTCTTCCCAATCGTGAACGGCATCGGACACACTCCTGACAATAGTGTCGTCAGGACCTTCAAGTAAGGCACTCATTTCGGCCTTGTTTATCATTAGAAGATGTCCCACGCTTCCCAAAGGGCAGGGGAAACAGTTTTAGAAGGATTTCCTAAATTTTATCACATATAAGGGGATTTAACGTAACCCGGCCGATGATACCCTGTTTTGAAGTTGACAAAGTTCTTATCATGAAGTACAGTTAACCAAATGGTTGAATGTTCTCCGGTTCTGGATTCTGTTTTTGGCTCGCTGTCCGACTCGACACGTAGGGACATATTAAGACGCCTTGTTAACAGGGAATTGTCGATCAGCGAAATAGCGGAGCCATACGATATGTCCCTTGCTGCCATTTCCAAGCACCTTAAGAACATGGAAAAAGCCAGGTTGATTTATAAGCGGCGTGACGGGAAGAACATTTTTGTAAGGCTATCTCCGGTCGCGTTCAGAGACGCGTCTGATTTTCTGAAGAGCTACAGGCAGATCTGGGAAGAACGTCTCGATTCACTGGAAAAATATCTTAGTGAGGAACAATAAATGTCAGAAGAATTAATGGAATTTTCAATATCAAGAGAATTGGACAGTCCCCGCGAAACTGTATGGAAAGCCTGGACCACCCAAGAAGCTCTCTATAAGTGGTGGGGACCGAAAGAATGCACCATAACCGACTGCGATCTGGATTTAAGGGTAGGCGGGACATTTTTCTACGGGATGGAATTCTCAAATGGAACGGAAATGTGGGGCATTTTCAAATTCGATGAGATTATCGAAAATGAAAAGCTGGTGTACCGGGTTTCATTCGCCGACAAGGACCGCAATGCAATACGGGCTCCGTTCAGTGAGACCTGGCCTCTCGAAACCCTCAATACCGTAACATTTGAAGACCATAATGGCGGAACCAGGCTGCACCTGGTCTCAGCGCCACACAACGCAAACGAACACGAAATTAAAACTTTCAATGGTATGTTCGAATCCATGAAGGTCGGATTCGGCGGGACCATGATGCAGTTAGCAGCATATCTTAAAGGAGAAATATGATGAGCATGATTAGCGCAACGGACAGGGAAGTTGTCATTACTAGGTTAATAAACGCATCGGCAGAGCGAGTCTATCAGGCTTGGACCGATCCCGAGCAGGTCAGGCAATGGTGGGGTCCGGACGGTTTTACACTTACAACCCACGAGATGGATGTAAAGCCTGGCGGAGTCTGGCGCTTCATCATGCATGGACCCGACGGGGTCGATTTTCCGAACACGATTAATTTCAAAGAAATAGTTGAGGCAGAAAAGCTGGTTTATCTGCATTCCGGCGATGAAAATGTTGAAAATAATATCAGGTTCGACGTCACGGTTATTTTCAAGGAAGTAGAAGGCAAAACCGAACTTACAATGAAAATGGTCTTCGAGACAGCGGAAGCACTCAAGGAAGTTATTGAGAAATACAATGCACTCGAAGGCGGGAAACAGCACGTCAAGCGGTTGGAAGAATATCTGGCGAGGGCGGATTAGTGAAGAAAATTGTTTTCCAGGGAGCTAATATCC
>Ga0214471_10004869_pt1 | contig 10366 bp, 8 predicted proteins | sample RVTome_5_FD_207665 | JGI IMG/M metagenome (GOLD analysis project Ga0214471, IMG submission 207665) | Soil microbial communities from uranium-contaminated site in the Upper Colorado River Basin, Wyoming, United States - RVT142D155 | ecosystem: Environmental > Terrestrial > Soil > Contaminated >... | reverse complement strand
GATCGCACCACGGTCGATTACTGGGATCTGATGTCGACCGACGGGTTCCAGTACATGGGCGTGTGGTCGCGCCAGGACCTGGGATGGATCGTTCCGCGCCGCACGCCGGCGGCGATCTCGACCTCGATCGGGGACTCGAAGGTCGACACGCATCGGATCGACGCCGTCGGGTCCGACGGCGCGGCATATGCGCTGACCGGTCCGGAGGTGCACAACGGCGACGCCTACTACGTCGAGCTGCCGCACCGCGTGCTGTTCGAAAAGGTCCCGAGCGGCACGCACGCGTTCTATTCGACGGCCGGCAATGCGTTCGGATGTCCCGGCCGGACGATGGACGTGCGGCTGGACACGACCCGGCAGGCGGCCGAAAGCTCGACCCTCACGCTGACGCTGACGTCGTGGTTCGAGATCGAATGGGACTTCGACTACGGGTTCGTGATGATCTCGACCGACGGGGGAAGCACGTTCGCTTCCGTCGAGTCGCAAAGCGGCACGAGCACGCCGCAGGCGTACAACCCGAACAACAACGTCTGCCAGCAGACGTTCGGCAACGGGATCACCGGCACGTCCACCTCGATCAACTTCCCGAGCAACATCGCCGAGCGCACCAACGGCGACTATCCCGAGCCGGCGTTCATCGACGACACGTTCGACATCTCCGCGTGCGCGGGCGTGGCGTGCGTTATTCGGCTCGCGTACTCGACCGACACCGGGCTCGCGAAGCGAGGCTGGGTCGTGGACGATCTGAACGTCGCCGGCAGCGACGGGACGGTCTACTTCGACGACGACGTCGAGAAGGAGCGGATCGGCACCTACACGCTGAACAAATGGCTGCGATTCAAGGCGGGGCCGTCGCCGTTCGATCACGGCTACTACGTGGAGCTGCGCGACCGGACCGGCAACGACTACGACTCGGCCGGCCAGGGCGAGCGGCATCCGATCGACTTCATCCCCGGCATCTCGATCTGGTACACCGACGAAGCCCATGGATACGGCAACTCGGGCACCGACGATCCGCCGTCGCAGATCACCCTGGATCCGCGGTGGGAGTCGGAGCAGCAAGATCCGCGCTTGTCGGACGCGTCCTTCTTCCCGATGGCAGGACTGAACACGTTCACCGATACCGGATGGACGGACAACTACGTGTTCTTGGACGGCTCGCCGTTCGGCCTGAACTTCGGCTGCTTCGCGGCGCGCGTGAATTCGATCGCCGGCCTGGGATCGGGCAGCGCGACGGCCGGTCTGACGATGACGACCAACCCGAAGAACTGCATCAAGGTGCTCGGCATCTCGCAAGGCGCGCCGAAGCCCGCGCCGAAGGTCTTGCCGCCGACCGGCATCGGCGGCGGCGCCGGAATCGCGATCGGGATGGCGATGCTCATCGTCGCAGGGATCGCATCCCGCGCCATTCGCCGCCGCCCTCTCCTCGCCCGAACGCCGGATTGATGTTCCGCGGGGTGGACGCATCGAAACGAAACGAGGCCCGGGATCCCGGGCCTCGTTTGTTTTGGATTCGTTCGCTACAGCAGCGCCGGGAGCCACGCTTCGACGGCGCCCAAGCCGTGGGGCATGTCCACGCATGACGAGGCCGCGGACGCGCACGTCGGCGCCGGCCACGTCTTCCAGTCACTGACCACTCGCCCGTTCACACCGGCGAATCCTTCGATCAGGCCGACTTCGACCCGCGGGTCGCCCCCGGGCGGCGTGATCCCCGAATAGAACGGCAGCTTCGGCGTGTCGGGGTCGTTGTTGGTGCAGCCCCAGACCGTCTCGAGCAACTCCGGCGCCGTGGATTCATAGGTGTTGTGATCCCAGCAGTTGCCGGGACCGCTGCTCGCGCCCTGCGCGAGGTCGGCCAGGCCGCTGTCGGACACCGTGTTGCCCCAGATCGTGTTGCCGGCGGGCACGTAGAGGAACTGATCGGGCAGCGGCGCGAGCACGATCCCGGCCATCTCGTGACCCCGGATCTCGTTGCCGATGACATGATTCGAGCTGCCGCCCGCGATCGCGATCCCGACGCCGTAGAACAGGGCCGCGATCCCGACACCCGGGGCGTCGATCCGCGAGTTGTCGATGATCGTGTTGTTCTCGATCGTGACACCGCGCTGCGGCGGCCCCGCTTCGCCGTCGAGCGAGTTCGGCACGATGCCGAGCGCGTTGTCGTGCCAGGACGAGTCCTTCAGCAGCAGGTTCCCGCCGGCGTTCGTTCCGGAATAGCCGAGCGCGTTCTCGGCCGCTTCCACGTCGGTGATGACCGCGTCACACGGATAGCACTCGCCGATGTAGAAGCCGGAGTCGGCGTTGCCCGAGGCGTAGGAGTTGTCCATCTGCCCGCAGCGCGCGTCGTAGGCGTACACGCCGTAGCGCCCGTTGTTGTAGGCGGTCAGGTAGCGGCCCCAGTATCCGGTGACCGACAGCCACCAGAACGCGGTGTCGCGGTAGTTGCGGCCGGTCATGTTCTCCAACACGACCCGGTCGGCGTTGACGTCGAATCCGAAGTTCTTGGTGAACTCGCCGTCCAAGATGACCTGATCACGGTCGGTGCCGCGGATCCGCAGCCCGGGCGTTGCGACGACGACCTTCTCGTAGTAGATCCCGGGATGAATCAAGATGGTGTCGCCCTCGGATGCGTCGTCGACGGCGGATTGGATCGAGGCGTATCCACCGTTGCCGACCTCGAGCAGCGCGCCGCTGCCGGGCAAGGGCGTGCCGGCCGGGTACTCGCATGAGCCGGTCTTGAAGCCGGTACCGTTGCCGTACGCCTGCGATGCGATCGGCGCCGCCAGCGTCGCAAGCGCGATCGTCGTGGCGATCAATCGTCGAATCATTGTCTCCTCCTTGTCGTGCAGCGATCAAACGATGACGAGCGTGCCCGTCACCTTCGACGGATGAATCGTGCAGAAGAATCTGTATTCACCGGGCGTCAGAGCCTCGACTCCGCGGACCTGGGCTTCCCCCCGGAAACTCGCGTCGTCGCTTTCGAACAAACCCGTGGGCTCCCCATCGATTATGGGATCGCCCGAGTGGACGTTGTGTCCCTCGACGTCGAGGTTCAAAAGCGTCAGGTGAGATCCCTGCGGCAGGATCAGCGACTTGGTTTCGAGGACCTTTGTGCTGCCGTTGTAGACGTCCCCGCCGGGCAGATAGGCGCTGCCGCGCGCGACCATCAGGGCGTCGATGCCCGCCGCGCGCGCCGGACCGACCGCGAAAGCCATGCTGCAGAGAATGAGTGTGATCGCTTTCCGCACCGGCCCCTCCCTCGGGCTCCCGCAGCCCCGGCCGCGTTCGTGCTTGGTTGTGCAATGGTTTCGACACAGACCGGCGCAACCCTGCCGACAGCGAACTATTCTCGCAGATCGGCGCGCCCGGTGTTCCGAGTTGCCCGGCTTGGTCCCGGGACCAATCCGAAGGGAAGCGGCCCGGACGGGGCGAACTGCATGAGCAGGGCTTTCGGGGAGGAAATCGGATGAAACGACGGCTGGGACACGTCGCGGGGCTGCTCGCGCTGATCGGGTCCCTCGTTCCTGCCGTCGCGTCCCCGCCGGTGGTGCTTCCGCCGCCGTCTCCGGCCCCCCTGCATTGGGACGGCGCGGCGCTGCGCGATGCGAGCGGCCGCGAAGTCACGCTGCGCGGCCTCAACGTCGTCTTCAAGCGCGGCGGCTATCTCCCCGACCCGTCGGGCTCGACGATCACGGCCGACTCGATGAACGCCGCAGACGCGGACCTGATCGCCTCGTGGGGTTTCAACCTGGTGCGGCTCGGCCTGATCTGGAAGGCCGTCGAACCGGTCCGCGGCTCCTACGACGACCGCTACCTGGCGCGCGCACAGGCCATCGTGCGGACGCTGGCGAACCGCGGCATCTACACGCTGATCGACTTCCACCAGGACGTCTACAACGAGCGCTACGCGGGGGAGGGCGCGCCCGACTGGGCGGTGAACTCGCCGCTGCCGCCGACCAACACCGGAAACTGGGGCGCGAACTATTTCACGCCGGCGGTGATGAACGAATACGACTTGTTCTGGGCGAACGCCAACGGAGTTCGCGACGCGTATGCCGATGCGTGGATGCGAGTGGCGGCCGCGTTCGCCGGCGAGGCGGGCGTGCTCGGCTACGACCTGTTCAACGAACCGTGGCCGGGAACGCAATGGCCATCGTGTGCGAACCCGGCGGGCTGCCCGGTGTTCGACGACCTGATCTTGGACCAGTTCTATCAGCAGGTTTTGAATGCGATCCGCACCATCGATCCGGATCGGATGATCTATTTCTCGCCGGCGATCCCGACCAACTTCGGCGCCGGCACCGCGGTCGGGCCGCTCATCGACGGCGCCGGGCAGACCGGCCTGTCGTTCCACGTCTACTGCCTGGAAGGGTCGCTAGACGGCTCGTTCAGCGGTCAAGGCGGATCGTGCGCGACGCTGGAGAGCCGGGCGATGCAGACGCAGGCCGATTGGGCGCGCACGATCGGCGCGCATCCGCTGCTGAGCGAGTTCGGCGCGTCCGACGATCTGGACGACGTCGAGCGGCTGATCGAGCTGGCCGAGGCAAGCGACGCGAACAGCTACGCGTACTGGGCCTACAAGCAGTTCGACGATCCGACCGGATCACCGACCGAGAGCGTGCTGGATCCCGTCACGCTCGCGCCCAAGCTCGACAAGCTGCGCGTCATCGCGCGGCCCTACGCGCAGTCGGTGGCCGGCACCGACATCGAGCAGGACTGGATGCCGAACGAGATGCTCCGGACGCTCCGGGTGATCTACGACGCAACGGGCGGCGAGACCGTGATCGTGTGGCCGCGCGAGATCCAAGGGCCCTACGGCGCTTTCGTCGTGTGCGACCCGCCCGGCGGGTGCTCCCTGGAAACGCACGGCGATCGCATCATCGTGCATGCGACCGCCGGTGCCCACGTCATCGTCGGCGTCTCCCGCCTCGACTGACCTACTTGAAGGCGGCGAGGCGGTAGGTCTCGGCTTTCATCGCCTCGCGGAAGATGTCCTCGCCGAAAGCGTTCAGCATGCCCTCGACTTGGCTGACATGCTCTCCGATCGCGCGCAACTTCAGCTCGAGCACGTCGGGGGGCAGGGGAAAGTTGATCGACAGGTCCTCTTCCTTGTCGACCGGCGGTCCGCCTGCGAAGAAGACGTCGAACTTCTGGAAGACGGGAACCCATTGGTCGACCCAGGCTTGGGTGTTGGTCGCGTAATGCAATTTCGCTCCCGGCTTGCCGGCGGCGGCGAACGCGGCGGTCGTCCAGCGCGAGACCGACTTGTGATCGTCGTGGCCGGTCATTCCGTCGGGACCGAAGGTCAGGAACGTGTCCGGCTGCACCTCTTCGACGATGGCGGCGACGCGCTTGATCGCTTCGCTCTCGTCCACGTCGATGCAGCCGCCGTCGGCATAGTCCAGCCAGAGGTGCTCGTCGACGCCGAGAATCGCAAGGCACCGGTTGAGTTCTTCTTCGCGGATCGACCCGAGCGTCGCCGACGGCCAGCGCTCCTCGTCCCACGAGCCCTTCTCGCCGCGGGTGGCGGTCACGCACACGACCCGTTGCCCGCTGCGTCGCGCGGCTGCCATCAGGCCGGCCGACAGATACGTCTCGTCGTCGGGATGCGCCCACACGCCGAGGATCGTTCCCAGATCGTCTCCCACGCCCATCTCCCTTGCGTCGCGCTTCTACCGAATTCGTAGCACGATTTCGATCTGCCGTGCCTGCGTGCGCAGCGTCGGGGTCGCGTCGCGGCCGAGGGCTTCGATCGCCTTGGCGATCCACCAGGGCGCGCCGATCCGCGAAAAGACCTCCAGCGCATGCCAAGCCTGCGCGGCCACGCCCTGCTGCGGCGCCCCTTCCGCGACCAGCAAGCGCGCCCGCAGAAGCGCTTCGACGCCGGCGCCCAGCCCGCTTGCCCGGCCGCCGCTCATCGATTCGAGCGCGCGCTCGGCCGCGGCGAAGTCGCCCGCGGCGATCCAGCCGCTCACGATCGATTCCACCGCCGCCAGCCAGTGCGGCATCGCCGCGCCGCCGTCGAAGGCGCCGGGCAGATCCTCGAACCGCACCGGCACCGGTGACGTCAGGCGGAACGCGGCGAACTGCGCGGCGGCGGCCGCATCCAGAAGACGTGCATAGGGCGATCCGCCGTCGCGCCGGCGTTCGTATGCGTAGAAGGCGAGCGACAGTCGCACCTCGTCGCGGCGCGCGACCGCGATCGGGATCACGACGTGCCAGGCGCGAAGCACGGTCGAGGGATCGGAGGCGCGCCCGGCGGTGGTGACGGCGCGCATCGCGGTCGCGTGGGCAACGTCCCAGCGGCCGGTGACCATCGCGATCTCGGCGCGCACCGCCTCGGCCCAGGCCAGATCGGGCGGCATCGCTTGCGCGGCGGCCATCTCTCCCAGGCGCGCGGCCGGCGCGGCCGCGTCGGGCGCATGATCGTCGAGCAGCCGCATCACCTGCATGCGCAGCGCCTGCGCGACGCGCGGCCAGTCCTCCAGGTCGCGGGCCGCGCGTTCGACCGCCTGCCAGTCTTCGGCGGTGGCGTCGCCCAGCGCCGTCAGCGTCTGGGCGCGAAGTTCGAGCGCATCCAGAACCAGGCGGGCATCGCCGCTGGAGGTTGCATAAACGACCGCCTCGCCCGCCGCAGAGAGCACGTCTTCAAGCGAGGAGGCTTCGCTCAGCCCGGCGGCGGCGGAGTCGATGAGCGAGCGGGCGCGAACGGCGTCGGCAATCACGTGTCAAAGGTACTCGACGCGGGCGGCGCAGCCTAGGCGCGCAGGACGAGCGAGAAGATCGGCCGGGACAGCGGCGCCTGCGGGAGATGCGGTCCGTCTTCGACCGTGACCCGCGCCTCGCCAAACCGCCGGGGGTCGTGATCGAGTGCCAGCACGGCGCGTCCGTTCGACACCGGGAGGACTCCGGCCGGCACCGCAACGTCGCCCTGCATCAGCCAGACTGCGAAGACCCGGCCGTCCGGAAGCGCCGGCAAGCCGGCGGCCACGATGACCGCACGACCGTCGCCGGTCGCGGCCAGCGACACCGACCCGGCGACTCCTTTCGCGGTGAACGGTTGTCTCGTCAGGCCCGGTTCGGCCAGGATCGACAGGACCCGCTCGCCGTCCACTCGCTCGGCCCGTTCGGTTTCCAGCGCCGATCGCGCGTTCAGGGTGAGCATCCCGAAGCTCAGGGCAGCAGCCAGGGCGATGCCGGTCACGGCACGACCACCCCACCGGCGGCGCCGGATCCGCGCACGCTCTCGCGCACGAGCGCCGGGCGCGAAGCCATCGGCCGATCGGGGAAGGTCGTGGGATCGGACGGCCACGCGCGCCAGCCTAACGGCCGGCCGCCCAAACCCCGGTGAAGCCGGTCGACGATTACCCGGCGTGGGCGCCGATCAGCTCGAGCACATCCGAGCCGTATCGTTGGATCTTGGTCGGGCCGATGCCCGAGATGCGTCCGAGCTCGATGACGTTGCCGGGCCGCTCCTCGGCGATCCGCGCGAGCGTCTGGTCGTGGAAGACCACATAGGCAGGAACGCCGTTCTTCCGCGCCGCCTGCAGGCGCCAGTCCTTGAGCGCGGTGAACAGCGCGAGATGCTCGTCGCCGACGGCGACCTTGGGCCGCGACTCGCCCGGCGATCCTTCCGCCGGCCGGGCCCCACCCGAGGGCGATCCCGCGAGCCGGCCCGAGGTCGGCACCGACTGCGGGCGGATCTCGGCCAGGAACGGCGAACGCTTGGGCGAGCGGCGACGGTCCCCCGGCCGCTGCGCGGCCCACGACACGAACAGATACTTCTTTGCGCGCGTGATCCCCACGTAGAGCAGGCGGCGCTCTTCGGCGATCTCGGCGTCGGACTTCGACAATGCGAACGGAAGCTCTTTCTCTTCCATGCGCGGCAGGAAGACCGCTTCGAATTCGAGCCCCTTGGCGCGATGGTAGGTCAGGATTTGAACGCCGCGACCGTCGCGCTCGACCGCGAACCGCTTTGCGAGATCCTCCACGAATCGCTCGGCGGCGGTCTTGTTGGCCTTCTCCGGCGCTTCAGCCTGATCGGCGGCGTCGAACTCGTGCGCGAGCGCACGAAGCCGGCCGAGATCCGCCTGCCGGGTCGCCTCGCTCGCATCCAGATCGTCGGGGATCTGCTCGCGCCAGCCCAGGCCGCGCACGATCTGATCGATGATCTGCGTGACCGCCGCGTCCGGCGCGCGCTTGAGCTTGGCGATCACCGACCGCGCCGCCGGACGACGCAGGAACGAGCCGTCACGCACCTGATAGGGAAGACGATCCGCGGAAAACGCCTCTTCCACATCTTCGGAGCGGCCGTTGATTCGATACAGCACGGCCATGTCTTCCCACGACACGCCGGCGCTGCGCAGCGCGCGGCATTGACGCACGATCCATTCGACTTCGCCCGCACCCGTCGCGTGCTCGCGAAACACCGGCTCGGGCCCGTCCGCACCTGCGCGCGCCGTCAGCGATTTTGGCGAGCCGCCCAGCTTGGGCACCAGCCGGTTCGCAAGACCGAGCACCTGCGGCGTCGAGCGATAGTTCACCGTAAGGCGAAACACCTGGGCATCGTGGCGTTCGGGGAAGTCGAGCAGGTACCGCGGCGTCGCGCCGGTGAACCCGAAGATCGACTGGTAGTCGTCGCCGACCACGCACAGGTCGCGCCGCTCCCCCACCCACACGTCCAGCAGCGTCTGCTGCAGCAGGTTCACGTCCTGATACTCGTCCACGGTGAACGCGCGATACTTCGACCGGATCGCGTTCAGGGCGCGTTCGTCGGTGCGCATCAACTCGATCGTGCGGGCAAGGAGGTCTTCGAAGTCCATCAGCCCCGCATCGGCCTTGCGCCGCTCGTACGTCTTATAGAGGCCGCCCATGACCTCGACCGGGACCGGCGTGGCCCGGCCTTCGGCGGCGGCGAGCTCGATGTACCGGTCGGGGCCGATGCAGCGGTTCTTGGCCCACTCGATCTCGGTCGCGATGTCGCGAACCGAGGTGAACTTGTGCGGCGGGGGCAGCCGCTTGACCAGCGCGGCCAGCACCTGGCCCTTGGACGCCACGATTTCGGCGGTGTCGGTCGCGAACTGCTTGTAGAGCGCCAGCGCCTGCGCGTGGAACGTGCGCGCGCGCACGGCCGCGACGCCCAATCGTTGCAGCCGCGCCGCCATCTCGCGCGCGGCCTTGTCGGTGAAGGTGACGGCCAGGATCTCGGACGAGTCGAAGGTGCCGGTCGCGATCTGGTTGGCGATCCGGCGGGTGATCGTGGTCGTCTTGCCCGATCCGGCGCCGGCCAGAATGCACACCGGTCCGCGCACGGCCGACACGGCCGCCGCCTGCTGTTCGTTGAGCCCGTGAAAGATTCGGTCGGTCATCGACGCCGAGGCTAACAGCGGCCGCCGACAACAACCCGGAACCGAAGAAAAGCCGCAGGCAGCGGCCTGTGGATAACTATCCGCAGTCGGCTTGCTCGCCCGACGGAAGGTCGATCCGCGTACAGGTCGGTTCGGGACCCAGCCGGATCACGAAGATCGTCGCCTGCGAGGCTCCGTCCGACACGACGATCACGCATCCGCCGTCGCTTGCCGTCGAGGATTGCACGATCGCGCACGCAGTCGCGAACGGCGGCGTGGACTGCCCCGAGAGCCCCAGCAGGACCAGCGAGCCCGACGACGGGTCCACGACGGTGATGCCGGCGGCCGGGTTCGGCTCGGTCTGATTCTCGGCGCACACCACGACCGGCGCCGGCACGCACGTCGGCTCTGCGATCGCGACGGGCCCCCCACCCATGATCCCGGCCACGATCGCACCCAGCGCCGACCCGATCAGCAGTCTCCTCATCCGATCCTCCTCAAGCGTCGAACGGTCCCCCCTGTCGATAAGGACCGTACGGAGCCGGGATCGGTTTCTGACGCGCCCGGCGGGGGCGCTATGCTTTCCGAGTTCGTCCCTGCTCGCCTTCCGCCGCCCGGGCCGGAACCGAGGGCGATCCTGGCCCGTCGTCGAAACAGCCTGTGGACACATTCGATTGGCCCCAAGGCTTGTTGCGTTCTCTTGATTCGGACGCTGCCCAATGTTAACGTCAGCGCGCGAAGCCGGTCGGTGTATCTGTCTTCAATTTCGGGGGGGGCGCGCCATGCGACGCCGCATTCTTGCGCTAGCTTCTACACTCACTCTCATAGGCTACTCCCATGTCGTCGCCGCGCCGGCAGAGATACCATCGACTTCGTCGCCGCTGCTCGACGACAGATACATCGAGGTTGCTCGGCACTTTCCGGGCTTCGCTGGTGCCGTCGTCGTCGATGGCCGGCTGGACATTAGAACCACATCTCGACCGGCACCCGACTCGGCGTTTCGAGCAGCCGTGATTGAG
>Ga0214471_10004868_pt1 | contig 10367 bp, 7 predicted proteins | sample RVTome_5_FD_207665 | JGI IMG/M metagenome (GOLD analysis project Ga0214471, IMG submission 207665) | Soil microbial communities from uranium-contaminated site in the Upper Colorado River Basin, Wyoming, United States - RVT142D155 | ecosystem: Environmental > Terrestrial > Soil > Contaminated >... | reverse complement strand
TCGAAGCTCGACGGGTCCGTGAGGCTGATAGTGGTAGTAGTACGCGACGCCGCCGACCGCACCGGCCGTTTTTCGCTCCAGGCGCATGACGGCGAGGCTTTCGGCCGGGGATGACGGTATGGAATCCCAACGCACCGGACTGCCGGCTGAGTCCAGGAAGGCACGCTGCAGTCCATTGCCCAGGTGGCCGATATCGACGACCCGGCCGTGCCAGTCCCACGCGACGCGGTCGAGGAATCCGCGCGGGTTCTCGACCCGCTGACGCACACTGCGGATGAACTCCGCACCGTCTTTACCGAGCGCGAACACACTGTATCGCCGGTTGATGACGTCCCGCGCCCAGAGCGTGCCATCCGCGGCGATGGCCAGGCAGCACGGCCGATTGAGGTCGCCCGGGCCGGCACCGGGGCGGCCAAGCGTGTACTGGTAGCTGCCGTCGGGACCGAACACGCGAATGTCATTGGTGCTGTTGTCGGCGACGAGAATTCGGCCGTCCGGATGCAACGCCAGACTACTGACGTAGCCGAAGATGAACGCGTTGCGAGCCTCGTCGACTCCACCGATCGTCAGGTCGACCGTGCCGTGGAGCACAGGGGTGGCGCCCTCCGGAGCCGACGGATCGCCCCCCGGTTGCCGGTCGCAGGCGAGCAGCAGCAACAGCAATGTCGCGAAGCGCATGTGACGGTGGTGGTCGTCCAGCCGCGTCAGGCAGCCAGATGGAGGAAACTGCAAGCCGAGGCCGCGCCGCGTCAATCGCGGGCGGCGACGCTGCATTCCGCGCAACCGGCATTCTGGAACAGGCTGACGACTGACGACTGCAAGGCGGCCAGGATCCAGGGTTGCCGGGCGCAGCAGGAGGGGAACATCTTGCACCTTGCGTTATGCGCTGGCTTGCAGTTGGTCGCGCCGACCTCACCGCATTTCGGCGCGGGGATGAAGTTCTCGTCACCCGGGCATGCCTCTATCAGGTCGCGAACGAATCGCCATTGCCTGCGCGGCCGATGCAGCCTACGTCCGCCCGCTCGCGACGATGGTCCAATCCGTGCTTTCCCACCACGCGTCCGGGCGGGAGATCGACGTATATGTGCTGGCGGGCCGGATCGAGCTGTCCGATCGGGAGCGACTCGCCGACTCATGGCGCCAGCAGGGAGCGGTAGCTCACTGGCTGGACGCCCGGGATTCACAGTTCGCCGGTGTTCCCCTCTGGGGCCGCATGCCGGTCACGACCTATTACAAGCTGGCCGTTGCTGACCTCCTCCCGCCGGAAGTCTCCCGGGCGCTCTGGCTCGACTGCGATCTCATCCTGCTGGATGACGTGAGCCGCCTGTGGGACACCGACCTTGGTGGACATCACGTGCTGGCGGTTCAGGATCGCGTCGTTCCCTGCGTGTCGTCGCCCTTCGGAATCCGGAACTGGGCCGAACTCGGCATCGAACCGCGGGCGAAGTACTTCAACGCCGGCGTCATGGTCGTTGACGTCGATCGCTGGCGAGCGGAACGCGTCCCGCAGCGAGTCATCGACTATCTGAGACAGCATCACCGGGATGTCTTCTTCTGGGATCAGGAGGGGCTGAACGCGGTGCTGGCTGGACACTGGGGCGAGCTGGATGAGCGATGGAACTGCAACGTAACCGTGCCGGGCGTGTTCGAGCGCACGGTCGCGGCCGGACGGGAACGGGACGGTGGAAACGACACCGGGAGTGATGAGTGGCCATGGGTCCTTCACTACTCCGGGAACCTCAAGCCGTGGCTCTACCCCAGCCGTGATCCGCGACGGATGCGGTTTTTCGAGTACCTCGATCGGACACCCTGGTCCGGTTGGCGGCCCCGGCCGACTGTGGTGGGATACCTGGTCGACTTCTACGAGCGGTCCGGCCTGCGCGGCGTGGTCTATCCGGCCGAGCAGCTGGGCATGCGCCTGATCCGCGCCCTCTCACACCGGGTATCGGGCGCGCCCGGGCAGCTAGCTTGACGGTCGCCGCGGGTCTCTCGTACGTGGTGGTGACCGATCGACATCGGACCATCCGGCGCGTGCTGGACGCCCTGTGCGCGCAGACCGCGCGCCGCGAAATGGAACTCGTGCTCGTCGCGCCGCCTGGGGCGCGCGCCGAGCTGGCCGAGTCCGTGCCTGACGAGTTCGCGGCGGTCCGGATCGTGGAGCTTGATTCGATCCGGCCCATGTCCGTGGCACGAGCCGCCGGCGTCCGGGCCGCAACCGCGCCCATCGTGTTCCTCGGTGAAACGCACAGCTTTCCGCACCCCGATTTCGTGCGCGTCGTGCTGGATGCGGGGTCGGATATCTGGGACGTCCTGGTGCCCGGACTGGAGAACGAGAATCCGGAGAACGCCATCAGCTGGTCCAACTTCCTCATGGATTACGGGTCGTGGCACCGCCGCCTGCCATCGGGATGGGTCGCGTTCGGACCGACCTGGAACGTCGCCTACCGCCGGTCGGTGCTCATGGACCTGAGCAGCGACCTGGATCGGATGCTCTCGCATGGCGACGACCTCGCCGTGGCGCTTCGTGCCGCTGGCCGGACGACGGTCTTCGCATCGGGCGCCGTCATCGGCCACGCCAACGTGTCGCATACGCGTCGCTGGTTCGACCAGCGATACCTCGCCGGACTGCTCGTGGGTGACAGCCGCCGGCGACGCTGGTCACCGGGGAAACGCCTGCTGTACATCGCCGCGTCGCCTCTCATTCCCGCGGTGCTCATCGCACGCATGGGGCCGGCAATCGCGGCAGGATCGCACAGCGGCATGCCCCGGATTACGATTGTGGCGCTGTTGGCCGGCGCCCTGTTCCGCACCGTGGGGGAGGTGGTGGCTTATGCGCGCGGCGCGTCGGCGGACGCCCAGGCTCGCATGGACGAGTACGAGCTGCACAAGCTCGACTTCACGGACCAGACCTACTGAAATGGGTCACCCCGATCTCTCCGTCGTGCTCGTCACGGATCACTTCCGGACCATCCGGCGCGTCGTGGACGCGCTGCGCGGGCAGACGATCTGCGACCGCATCGAGACGGTCATCGTGACGTCCTCGGCGCAGCAGCTCGACCTGGATGTGGAGGCGACCAGAGGATTGGGTGCGGTGCGCGTCGTCGAGTTCGGTCGGATTGCGCCGATGCCGCCGGCGCGGGCGGCGGGCGTGCGAGCGGCGACTGCGCCCCTGATCTTCCTGGGCGAAACCCACAGCTATGCGCACCCGGACTTTGCGTCTGCGATTCTGGCTGCGCATACCGGCCACTGGGATGTCGTCGTCCCGGGGCTCGACAACGCCAATCCGGACGGCGCGCTGAGCTGGGCCGGCTTTCTGGCGGACTACGGCGCATGGCATCGTGACCTGCCGGCGGGCCAGGTGAGCGCGGGGCCGACCTGGAATGTGGCGTACAAACGCGAGGCTTTGCTCTCCCTGGGCGACGATCTGGAGCGAGCGCTTTCGGCGGGGGATGAGGTCTGCAGAGCATTCCGCAAGGCGGGACGCACCTGGTACTTCGAACCGCGCGCCCCCCTGGACCATGCCAACGTGTCGCGTCCCCGCCCATGGGCCCACGAACGCTACCTGGCGGGAATGATGATCGCCGCCAGTCGCAACACGCGCTGGACGCGGTCCCGGCGACTGGCGTACGCCCTGGCCTCGCCGCTCATCGCGCTCGTGGTCCTGTCGCGCATGATCCGTCCGATGACGGGGGTTCGCCGCCGCCTGCCGCGCGGCACGTTCGTCGCGCTCGTGGCGGGCGTGATCCTGCGGACCGCGGGTGAAGCCGTCGGTTACATCCGGGGCGCGAGTCGCCGCGACCAGGCGCACATGGACGACTACGAACTGCACAAGCTCAAGTACGTGCGTCATGCCTGACGCTGCCGTGCTGAACATCGGTCTGATCGGCTGCGGTGCCGTCGCCTCCTTCTGCCACATGCCGGCGCTGCGCCGGCTCCGGTCGGTCAGAGTCGTGGCCGTGGCGGACATCGACGCGGACGCACGGACGCGTATGGAGCGGCAGTATCGGGTGGACACCCATGCCCGGTACGACGACCTGCTCGCGCGACCGGAGCTGCACGCGGTCGTAATCTCAGTGCCGCCCTCCGAGCATGCGGCCGTCGCTTTGGCCGCCGCGGCGGCAGGCAAACCGTTCTATCTCGAAAAGCCGATAGCGACCAGTCTGGCCGAGGCGCGCAGCGTGACAACTGCCGCCGCCGCAGCGCGCGTCACGACGGCCATGGGGTTCAATCGGCGCCTGCATCCGCTGTACCTGCAGGCCGCCGCGATGGTCCGGGATGGTACGATCGGCCGCGTGCGGGCGGTGCAGATGACGTTCTGCGAGCCAGCGCCGCCGCAGGGCCTGCCGTCGTGGAAACTGACCCGTGCCGGCGGCGGCGGCGCGCTGCTCGACCTCGCCTCGCATCACATCGACCTCCTTCGCTGGATCCTGCGCGATGAGGTAGATGCCGTCGAGGCACGGGTGACATCGGAAGTCAGCGAGGACGATGCCGCGTTCCTGCACCTCACGCTGCGCAGCGGCGCGCGGGCCCAGGGGTTCTACTCGTTCCGCGCGGCCTGGGCCGATCACCTCGAGTTCGTCGGCGAGCGCGGGACATTGCGCGTCGACCGCCATCGCGCGACGCTGAGCGTTCGTCGGGTGCGCGACGCCGGCTACGGCACGAGGACCCATTGGCCTGCTCCCACGCCGGCGGTGGCGGCATGGTGGCTGCGACGGATCGTCAGGCGGTACGAGGATCCCTCGTACTACCACGCGCTGCAGGCGTTCGCGCGGCAACTTGACGGTGGGCCCGCGCTGACCGCCACGCTGGAAGACGGGTACCGGAGTCTGGAGATCGTCCTCGCTGCCGAAGAGTCGGCGCGCAGCGGAACCGTGCTCGTCCCCCGCGCCTGACGCAGGACGTGCGCGTTCTCATCGTCTCCGACTGGATGACCGAGCCTGGTGGCTCGGAGGCGCACATCATGCTGGTCCGCGACGCGCTCCGTGACTTCGGTGACGACGCACGGCTGCTGACGTGTGGTGCGGCCGACGCTGCCGCGGGTCTGGCCGACTGGCGAGCCTGGGGCACTGACCGGGCCTTGCTCCAGGCGATCGTGCAGGTGGCCAATCCCCGGGCGGCCATGACGCTGCGCATGGTCCGCCACGAGTTTCGACCCGACGTGGCGCTGGTGGTCCATTTTGCGTACCACCTCTCGCCCAGCGTGTTCGGCGCGCTGAACACGGTTCCGACCGTGTTGTCCGTGATGGACTACAAGCTGGTGTGTCCGCTCGGATCGAAGCTGCTGCCCGATGAGAGCATCTGCCACCAGCGGGCCGGGCCGGTCTGCTGGCGTGGCGGCTGCCTGACGCTGCCGCACTGGCTGCGGGACCGCGCACGTTATGCACGCATTCACCGTGGCATGGAACGCGTCACGGCCGTCCTCGCGCCCAGCGGGGCGGTGCGCGAAGCGCTTGCCAGGGACGGCATTCCGTCGCAAGTCATGCTGCTGCCGGTCGCCCGACCGAGCCATCCTCCAGTGCGGCGGCCCGCACCGGCTCCCGTGTTTCTGTACTGCGGCCGCCTGGTGCGAGAGAAGGGCTTGCCGGTGCTGATGCGCGCACTCGCCCGCGTTCGAGACCGCGTACCCGGCGCGAGCCTCCGGCTCGTGGGAGACGGTGACATGCGCGCGGAACTCGTGCGACTGGCGGCGACGCTGGGAATGACCGACGCAGTATCGTTTCACGGTCGTCAGCCATTCGACGTGGTCGAGCAGAACCTCGCGGATGCGTGGGCCCTGGTCGCGCCGTCCCTCTGGGCGGAACCATTCGGCATGGTCGCGCCCGAGGCCATCATCCGCCATGTACCCGTCATCGCCAGCCGGAGCGGCGGATTCGCCGACAGCGTCAGGGACGGGGAAACCGGGCTCCTGGTGCCGAATGGTGACGTGAGTGCGCTTGCCGACGCGATGTTGGCCGTGGCCGAGCGGCGGTGCTTTGTGACGCACCGGCTGCCCGCTGGCGAGGTGGCTGCTGTGGCGGAGCAGCACGATGCCACGCGGTACGCCTCTCGCCTGCGGGGACTCTTCGGCGACGTGCTCGGCCGGCGGGGGCAGTCCTCCAGGGCTGACGCATGAAGATCGCCGTGACCGGAGGCGCGGGTTTCATCGGCTCGCAGCTGGTCGACCGGCTCGTCGCCGACAGACACGAGGTCACTGCCCTCGTCCGCCGCGAGCACGTGGAGCGACCGCTGCGGGATCGCGGCGCTGCGGTCGTCTTCGGCGATGTGCGGGACGAGGTCGCGGTCACGCGCGCGCTTCGGGGCGCCGAGGTCGTGTATCACCTGGCGCGCGCCAAGTCGCACGGCGGGGCGCCGGCGGCTGAAGTGCAGTCGATCAACGTCCTGGGGACGGCAACCGTCGCCGACCTGAGCGCCCGGATCGGCGCGCGCGCCATGGTGCACTGCAGTTCCACCGCGGTCTACGGCAGTCGCGTTCCCGGCCGGTTGATCACGGAGGACACCGCATTACGTCCCGATTCGGCGTATGCTCGCTCCAAGGCCGGCGCCGAAGCATTGCTGGGCAAACACACGCGCGACGGGTTTGCCGTCGTCATCGCCCGCATCACCGCGGTGCTGGGACCGGGTTGCAGGAGCTGGCTGCCGCTGACGCGGTCCATCGGGCGCCGGCGGCTTCCGGTCATCGGAGCCGGTACCAACTGGCATCATCCGGCCGATATCGCCGATATCGTCGAAGGCCTGGTGCTGTGTGGCGGGACGGGCTCGAGAAGCGCTGTCTACAATCTCGCAGGTCCCGACCTGGTGAGCGCCCACGACCTGATGGGGCACATCGCCGATGAGCTGGGCGTGGCGCGCCCGTGGTCGATTCCCGCGGCACCCATCCACTGGTATCTGCGTCTGAACGAACCGCTCCAGCGCCTCGTCGGCATTGAGCTGCCAAGCGCAGCCGGTGCCCGGTTCCTCACCGGCGACCGCCGGTTGGACCTGACCCGCGCCCGAACCGAACTGGGATTCCGGCCGAAGATCGGCGTGCGGGACGCCATTCGTCGAACAGTGGACTGGTACCGGAGCCAGGGCCTGCTGGGCGTCAGTCGCCCGCCACCTCGCCCGCCCGAGCGGGCTTGACGCGGTTCCCGAGCACAAACCGGCTCACCGCGTCACCCATGTTGTGGAGAACGAGGTACATGCACGGCACGACGAACAGCGTGAGGAGGGACGATACCGAGAGGCCACCGACCACCGCGATCGCCAGAGGGCGCATCAGCTCACCGCCCTGACCCAACCCCAGGGCCAGCGGCGTCGCGCCGACCAGTGAGGTGAACGTAGTCATGAGGATGGGGCGCATGCGGACCACGCCGGCCTCGACCACGGCCTCTTCCGCCGTCCCGGTCCCATCCGCGCGGTAGTGTTTCGCGAACTCCACCAGGAGGATCGAGTTGTTCACGACGATCCCGGCGAGCATGATCATGCCCAGCAGCACCGGTGCGGAGAATGGCGTGTCGGTAATGCCGAGGATCGCCACGACGCCGATGAGCGCGAGCGGCACCGCCGCGAGAATGATGAGCGGATCGAGGAGGCTCTCGTACTGCACCGCGAGCACCACGAACACCAGGAAGATTGCCAGTCCGATGATGAGCGCCATCTGCGAGTTGGTGTCCTCGATGGCCTCCTGCTCGCCGCCGATGATCACGCCGTACCCGTCCGGCAACTCGAAGCCGGCCAGACGCGTGCGGATGGAATCGGCCACGGTACCGACTGGCGAGACGGCAGTGATGACGTCGCCGGTCACCTCGATGCGGCGCAGCTGATTCTCGCGCCGGATCGTGGCCGGGCTGATGGCCGGGCTGACGGTGGCCACGTCGCGCAGGTAAACCGGGTCGCGGTTCCGTCCGCCGGGGAAGAGCAGAGTGCTGCCGATGTCCGTGGCGCTCTGGAAGCGATGCCTGGGAAAGAGCACGCGCACGTCGTACTCGAAGTTTCCTTCGGCGTACCGTGTGGCGATTGTGCCGTCGAGCGCCGTCCGAACCGTCTGGCCAACAGCCGCAACGTCGAGGCCCAGGTGCCGGGCACGCTCGCGGTCGAGGTTGATCGACATCATGGGCCGCGGTTCCTCTTCCTGCATCTGCACGTTCTCGAAACCGGGAATGCCCCGCAGCCGCCGGACGATTTCCTGCCCGATGGCATCGAGCTGCTCGAGTTGATCGCCGACGATGGCCACGGAAACGTCGGCGCCCGAAGAGGAGGTGCGAAGCCCGCGGATACGTGAAGGCCGCACGAAGACGCGTGAACCCGCGAACCCGAAGTCGTCCACGCGCTTCTGCAGGGTCTGCACCCACTGATCGGACGTCACCTCGCGCTCGTTCGAATTCGTCAGGCGGATGTCGAGCCCACCGCGCCCGGCGCCCGCGTTAGCGAAGACGCTCGACACCGCGGGCATCTCACCGATCATCCGCTCCACTTCCAATGACAGCCGGTTGGCACGATCCGGTGGGCTGCCGGGTGGCATGCGCACGTTGGCTGTGACGGTGCCGTCGTCTACCTGCGGCAGGAACTCCGTCGGGAAGGTCTTTGCCAGGAAGACCGCACCGACTCCCAGTCCGACGGCACCGGCCAGAACGAACCAGCGGGCCCGGACGACGCGAAGACCCAGGCGGCGATACCCGGCGACCACTCGCTCGAAGCCCCGCTCGAACGCCAGCAGCGGACCGAACCGCTCGATGCCGCTGGAGAACCGGATCTTGCCCAACTGGGCCGCCAGCATCGGGATCAGCGTGAGCGCCAGCGGCAGCGACGCCAGGATCGCGAACGAAATCGTGAGGATCAGCTCCCGGAAGATCAACGCCGAGAGACCGGTGATGAGCAGGAACGGCGCCACCGAAGCGATGTTGGTCGTCGTCGAGGCGATGACCGGGCTGCTGACCTCCGCGGCGCCGATGTGCGCCGCCGATTCGGGATCCAGGTCGTCGCGCTCCCGTCGCCGGTAGATGTTCTCCAGCATCACGATGGCGTTGTCCAGCAGGAGCCCGGTGCCCAGGGCCAGTCCGCCCAACGACATGATGTTCAGCGTGAGGTCCGCGATGCCCATCATCACGAACGTCGCCAGGATGGCGAGCGGAATCGACACGCCCACGATGAACGTCTTCCGGAACGAACGCAGGAACAGCATGACGACGAACATCGACAGCACGGCGCCCAGGATGGCAGCGTCGCGGACGGAACTCAACGCGCCGCTGATGAAACCCGACTGGTCGTAGGTGACCTCGCTCTTGATGTCGGACGGTACGTAGCCGTCCGCCTGAAGCTGCGAGAGCTTGGCCTGCACGCCGCGCACGACCTCCACGGTGTTCGCTTCCGGCTGTTTCTGGATGCCGATGCGCACCGCCGGAACGCCGTTCAACCGGGCCCAGCTCCGTTGCTCCTGGCTGGTGTCGCGAACCGACGCGATGTCAGCCAGGGGAATGCGCGCGCCGCTCGGCGCCGTGAGGAGGACGCCGCGGAGGTCAGCGAGCGTCCGGAATTTGCCGGCCGTCGTCCCCACCATCTCGCGATCGACCGTGGTGATGCGACCGGCGGCCACGTCCTGATTCTCGTTCCGCAGTGCGTTGATGACCTGCGAGACCGAAAGCCCCAGGCCACGGAGCCGTTCCGGGTCGAGCTCCACCTGGATTTCGCGCACCAGGCCGCCGAAGATCTCGATCGCCGCCACGCCATTCACCGAGAGGAGCTGCGGGCGCAGCCGCTGATCGACCCACTGGCGCAGGGCGGTCTGGTTCCGCTCCGCTGACGAGAAGGCGACCTGATAGATCTGCTGCTGCGCGGGATCGGACTTGCTGATCGTGGGCGGGTCGGATTCCTCGGGGAGGCGCCGCCGGATGCGCTCGACGTTCGTGGCCGCGTCCTGGAGGGCGAAGTCCACGTTCGTGCCGTAGTTGAAATCCAGCGTGATGTTGACGAAGCCCGTGGACACGTTCGTTCCCAGGCGGGTCAGGCCCTCCGTAGTGGCCAGCGCCGACTCCAGCGGTTTCGCGATGGTCTCTTCCATCACCGCCGGATCGACCCCCGGATTGCTGACGCTCACCCGTACCTGCGGATAGACGATGCGCGGGAGGAGATCGACCGGCAGGCGGCCCACGTACACCGTGCCGAGCACCAGGAGGGTGCTGGTGATCATCAGGGTGCCGATTGGCCGGCTGATTGACCAGCTGGCGATGCCTCGCTTTTTCCCGCTCACTGGCCTCTCCCTCCACGGCGTCCCTGGGGCGTCGTGGTCGAACTGGTGGTTGAGTCCATTGTCACGCCGGACGGCGCCTCGTCACCCAGGGGGCTCACGATGCGGGCCTTGTTGCCCTCGCGAAGGAGCGACGAGCCCGAAA
>Ga0214471_10004867_pt1 | contig 10367 bp, 6 predicted proteins | sample RVTome_5_FD_207665 | JGI IMG/M metagenome (GOLD analysis project Ga0214471, IMG submission 207665) | Soil microbial communities from uranium-contaminated site in the Upper Colorado River Basin, Wyoming, United States - RVT142D155 | ecosystem: Environmental > Terrestrial > Soil > Contaminated >... | reverse complement strand
CGGAGGTTCCCCGCCATGTCGGGCCGCATGATCGATCAGTGTCGCCGCGAGCGCCAGGTACGAGGCATCCGTGTCGCGCTTGGCTGGGAACGCGCGCTCCGGGGGTTCCGCGTACGCGCCCTTGACCAATCGGATGGCGGGCTTGAGGGGGAGCAGTTCCTCCAGGTCCGCGGCGGTGCGACGCAGATAGGCCTGGAGGCACACGCCGACGTTCTCGTGGCGGCGCCGCAGCTCCCGGAAGAGATCGAGCGTGGCGTCCACGTAGCTCGAGTCCTCCATGTCCACCCAGAGCCGGTCGCCCCGCCGTGCGGCCTGCGCCGCGAGGCTGTCAATGCGGGCGACACACGTTGCGGCCTCGAAGTCGAGGCCGAGCTGTGTGGGCTTGACCGAGATGAGACTCGGGAGGTCGCGTTGCGCCAGCAGCGTGAGGACGCCGAGGTAGTGATCGCGCACGGCGTCCGCCTCGGCGGCGGCGGTCAGGTTCTCGCCCAGCTGGGTGAACACGGTCCCGATCCCGCGGGCCGCGAGCCCCGCCGCCGCGGTCAGCGCCGCCTCGAGGTCTTCCCCCGGCATGAAGCGCCGCACCGCACGCTGCGCAAACGCGCGATGCCGGGCCTGCCGCTCCAGCCACGCGTTCCGGGATCCCCACAGGAGAAGCGATCGGGTAATGGACATGGGACGGGAAGATGCACGGAAAACGAGAAGGGCAGAAGGGCGAAGGGCAGAGAAGCGGGGCAGCGGGGCAGCGGGGCAGAGGGGCAGAGATGAACGGCGGGCGGCGTGCTTGGGGCTGTGGTTGCTCCATCCGGGACCGGCGGCGATACTGCCGTGGCGTTCATCCCGTTCATCCCGCTCATCCCGCCACCCATGCCCCAGCCATCCGCCGCCCTCATCACCGACCCCACCGCCGTCGCGGGCGCGCTGACGGCCATCATCGCGGGGCTGTTCTGGCTGAGCGGGGTCGGGCGCCTCCAGCGGTTCTTCGAGATCATTCCGGTCGTGCTGCTGGCGTATTTCCTGCCGACGGTCGCGACCGCGGTGCGGCTGATCCCGCCGCAGTCGCCGGCGTACGACTGGATCACGCGCTACATGCTGACGATGGCGCTGTTCCTGCTGATGGTGACGGTGGACCTGCGCAGCGTGGTGCGGCTCGGGCCCATGGCGCTGCTCATGATGCTGGCGGGATCGGCGGGGATCGTGATCGGCGCGCCCATCGTGCTGATCCTGTTCGGCCCCGCGTTGCCGCCCGACGCCTGGAAGGGCATCGCCGCGCTCGCGGGGAGCTGGATCGGCGGGTCCGCCAACCTGGTGGCGGTGGCGGAGAGCGTCGGGACGCCGGACACGCTGCTCGGGCCCATGATCATCGTGGACACGGTGGTGGGCTACAGCTGGATGGCCGTGCTGCTGTTCTTCAGCTCCTGGCAGGGACGGTTCGACCGGTGGAACCGCGCGCGGACCGGCGCACTGGAGGACGCGAACCGCCACCTGGCGGCGTTCGAGTCGCACCGGCTGCCGCTGGACCTCCGGAGCACGGGCCTGATCGTGCTCGGCGGGTTTGCGGCCGCCACCCTGAGCGTGGCCATCGGGCAGCGCCTGCCCGAGCTGGGAGACCCGAAGATCATCTCGCATACGACGTGGACGGTGCTGCTCGTCGTGACCGGAGGCCTGCTCCTGTCGTTTTCGCCGATTCGACGCCTCGAGGAGCGGGGCGGGTCCCGGGTGGGGTATGCCGCGCTCTACCTCATGATGGCGGGGGTGGGCGCGCAGGCGGACCTGCGGGCGGTCCTCCAGGCACCGGTGTTCCTGATGGTGGGCGTCGTGTGGATCGGTATTCACGTGGGGACGCTGCTGATCGTGGCGCGGCTGATCCGCGCGCCCCTCTTCTTCATTGCCACCGGCAGCATGGCCAACATCGGCGGCACCGCCTCTGCCCCGGTGGTGGCCACGATGTATCACCCCGCCATGGCGCCAGTGGGCCTGCTGATGGCCGTGCTGGGGTACGTCGTGGGCACCTACGCCGCCCTCGGCGTGGCCTGGGTCCTGGGCCAGATGGCGACGTAAAGGACTTTCCCCTGTGTTTGTCAGAAAAAGGGCTATCTTACGCGGAACCGAACCGCGACCGCCCTGACCGCCTCGTCCGCCCATGCTCTCCGGTACCGCCGAGTACGCCCTCCGCGCGGTGGTCTACATCGCCCGCCGCGGGACCGACGTGCCGGTGCAGGCCGATGACCTGGCTGAGGCCGTAGACGTCCCGCGCAATTACCTGGGCAAGGTCTTGCACCAGTTGGTCCGCGCCCGGATTCTCCGGTCCACCCGGGGCAAGCACGGCGGGTTCTGGCTGGCCCGGGACCCGCGGGACCTCACCCTCCTCGAGATCGCGTCCCTGTTCGACCGCATCGAGGGTCGGAGGAGCTGCCTGCTCGGTCGCCCGGAGTGCAGCGATATCAATCCCTGTCCGGTGCATCACCGCTGGCGGGAGACCTCGGAGCAGATCAGCCGGTTCTTTCGCGAAACCACCCTGGCGGACGTCATCGCCTAGCCGCGGGCGTGAAACCATCCGGCCCCTCGATTCGTCCAAGGGGAAGGACATTCACGCGAGGCATGGCATGGCAACGCTGACCGTTGGCGCCGGGTTCGGCGCTCTCCTTCTGGCTCCGGCGCTCGCCCTGGCCCAGACACCCACCGTCACCTGCGACGATCGCGACTGGGACGGAGATGGCGAGCGGTTCTGCGAGATCCGGGACTTCACCCTGCCCGCCGGCCGCGGCCCGATCGTCATTGACGGGGGCCGGAACGGGGGCGTGCGGGTCCACGCCTGGGACCGCAACGAGATCCGGGTCTTTGCGCGGGTCCAGGCGCACGCGCGGTCGGACGAGCGGGCGCGCGAGATCGCGGGCGAGGTGACGATCGCCACTTCGGGAACGCTCGAGGCCCGCGGCCCCGACACGCGACGCCGCGAGTCGTGGTCGGTCACGTTCGAGGCGTTCGTGCCCACCCGCTCCGACCTCGATCTCGAGACGATGAACGGCGGGATCCGAATCGAGGACGTGCATGGGCGCATCCGGTTCGCCGTCACCAACGGCGGCGTGGCGCTCACGCGCCTGGGCGGCGACGTCCAGGGCCGCACGACGAACGGTGGCATCCGGCTGACGCTGGGCGGCACCGCGTGGGATGGCGCGGGCGCGGACGTGCGCGCCACCAACGGGGGAATCGTGCTCACCGTGCCCGAGGGGTACTCGGCCCACCTGGAGACCGGCACCACCAACGGCGGCCTCCAGTTCGACTTCCCCGTCACGGTGCAGGGCCGCCTGAACCGACGCGTCGCCATGGATCTGGGGAACGGCGGTCCGCCCATACGGGCCGTCACGGTCAATGGGGGAGTGGTGGTCCGGCGCCCGGGCATCTGAGCCGCACGGCGCCGGGAGTGGAACCGCCCGCGGCCGGAATCGGCGGCGGGCGGTTTCGCTTGCTCCCCGCGCCCCCCCTGGGTACTCCTTCGACCGCACCGATCCGGAACCCGATGCTGGAGGCGTGATGCCCCGTCGCACGACCATGCGCACCGTTGCGGTCCTGCTCGCGACGTCGTTCCCGTGTATCCCCGCCGTGGATGCCCAGACGTTCCGCACCGACGCCCCGCCGCTGCGGCGGATCTGGGAGGAGGGCATGGTGCGGTCGCAGGCGGAGCGACTTGCCCAGGTGCTCATGGACTCGATCGGGCCGCGGCTCTCCGGCACGGCGGGGTATGCCGCGGCCACGGACTGGCTCCTCAGGACCTACGCCGCGCTGGGGATTCCCGCCCGGAAAGAACAGTACGGCACGTGGCGTGGATGGAACCGCGGGACGCTGCACGTGGATCTCGTGGCGCCGTGGGTGGCGACGCTCGAGGCGCGGTTTGCGGCCTGGAGTCCGGGGACCAACGGGCCGGTGGACGGTCCGGTGCTCGCGTTGCCGCGCGGGCGCACCGCGGCCGAGCTGGCGGGCTGGCTCGCGCGGGCCCGAGGGGCGTTCGTGCTCCTATCGCCGCTTCGGCCCACGTGTCGGGATCCCGAGGGCTTCGCGCGGTTCGCGCGGCCCGAGACCGTGGCCGCCGAGCGGCGGGCCACGCAGGCCGCCATCAGGGAATGGCTGCGGGTGACGGCGTTGCTGGGCGGCGAGCGCGCCCTGGCCCGCCGGTTGGAAGAGGCCGGCGCGCGGGGCGTCTTCACGCACCACTGGATCGGCGCCACCTGGGAGGCCGGCTGGGGCGTCAGCAAGATCATGGATGCCGGGACCGCCGCCATGCCCTCGGTCGAGCTGAGCTGCGAAGACTACGGCCTGCTCCAGCGGCTCGCGGAACGGGCCCAGGGGCCGCGCGTCCGCGTGGATGCCCAGGCGTCGTTCTCGCCGCCGGTGCCCATGGTCAACGTGATCGCCGAGTTGCGCGGGACGGAATTGCCCGACGAGTACGTCGTCCTGTCCGCCCACCTCGACTCCGAGCAGGGCGCCACCGGGGCCACGGACAATGGCACGGGGACGATCATGATGCTGGAGGCCATGCGCCTGCTCAAGGCGGCGTATCCCGCACCCCGGCGGACGATCATCGCGGGGCACTGGGGTGGGGAGGAGCAGGGACTGATCGGCTCGCGCGCGTTCTCGGAGGATCATCCCGCGGTGGTGGAGGGGCTCCAGGCGCTCTTCAACCAGGACAACGGGACGTGGCGCGTCGAGTACGTCGAGACCAACGGGTTTCTCCAGGCCGCGGGCAATCTCGCCCGCTGGCTGTCCCTCGTCCCGCCCGAGATCACGGAGCACATCCGCCTCGGCACGCCCGGCGAGCAGCACCGCGGCGCCAGCGATCACGCGTCGTTCGTCTGCCACGGCGCGCCGGCCTTCCGGCTCCAGTCGAGCTACGACGAATACCGGATGTACACGTGGCACACGAACCGGGACTCGTACGACAAGGTCGTATTCGATGACCTGCGCAACAACGCGACGCTCGCCGCCATGCTCGCCTGGGCGGCCTCGGAGGACCCGGAGCGCACGTCGCGGGTCCGGGCCCGGTTGGGGCCGGATCCGGAGACGGGAGCCCCACGGGAGTGGCCGACGTGCTCACCGGCCAGGCGAACACACGTCCCTGGCAGCTAGAAGACCACGCGGCGCCTACCCGTCTCAGAACCCAGGCACGAAGCCGAACTGCCAGAGCCATCTGTCCCGCTGAAAGGCGTAGGCGTAATCAATCTCGACGATGGCGAAGCCGAGGACGTTGATGCGGGCGCCGATGCCGCTGCTCACCAGGGGCCGCCGATCCCCGCCGAAGAACCAGGGGCGGTCATCGGGAGCCGTGTAGTCGAGGTCCGAGCCCCAGTACGCCAGGCCCGCGTCCGTGAACAGTACTACGTCGATGGGGAGGAACCCGTAGTATCCGCTACCGACGCCGAGGGCGCCGAGGAGCGGGAAGCGCAGCTCGACATTCGTGAGCAGCATCCGGCTCCCGAGTAGTCGGCTGTAGAGGGGGCACGAGTCGGGGTCCGTCGAGGTAGCCTGACAGTCCCGCAGCAGGGACGAGTTGCTGGCGTAGCCGCGGAGCAGTCCGGGGTATCCAATGTTGAGCTCCCGAAGGATGCCGCTCTCCGCGTCACTGCCGTAGCGGCCGAAGTGCATCAGGCGACCGGCGAGAGTGAATGGGCGGATGGGCACGATGTAGCGGCGGTAGTCTCCGAGAACGCCTACGTAGTTCAGATCGCCGAGCGACGTGGACACCTCAACGCGGTAGCGCTGTCCAAGGATCGGTCCGGTGGCGCCGTACAGCGACTGGTCAAAGACGAGCGCGGTGCTCGCGATCCCGGTCGTCACTGCCGGAAGGCCGGTGGCGATGTCTTCCTCGCGGATCTTGTCGCCGGTGAAGTAGTCTCGGAGAATGAGCTCTCCGTCAAACCGGATGTCTCGAACACCCGCCGAGAATTCGAGACGCTGCGCCCGGTTGAGGGAATACGCCAGCAGGCCCGTTGCATCTCGATTCGTCTGGCGAAACCGTTGCTCGGCCAAAACCAGTTGGCCGTCCTCTTCCCCCTGCCCGTACGCACTGGCCAGGTACGGCACCTGCGAGACGAACACGCCCCAGTTGAGGCGGCGGCGGAGGTTCGTATAGCCGAGAATGGCGGTGATGTCCTTGAAACCGCCGTTCACCTGGAGCGCCGTGGTCAGGTTCCGGTTGCCGAGCATGTCGCTCCAGTAGAGCGCGGCGCCGGCCCCCACGTAGGTCCCGTAGGCGCTGGTGCCGACCGCGAGCTGCGGCTGCGCGATGTAGTCCAGGCTCAGGCCAGCGCCATAGCCCTTGCTGAAGAACTCGGCCGTGTCCGGCAGGCCCGTGCGCGCGTCGGCGAGCAGACCCGCCAGCTGGTCGGCGATGGGCTCCGCGGGCGGCAGCACGCTCGGATGACCGGTGGCAAACGGCGCGTGGACCTCGCGGCCGACGAGCACCGTGCTGTCCGTCACGAGGTACAGTGCCATGTTGCCCTCCGCGAACACGCTCATCACGGCGCGGTCGGCCTGCTGGGCCACCGAAAGGGCCGGGCTTGCCGGGGTGATCCCCGAGACCCCGGTGTAGAGGTTGGTCACCTGGCGGAGCGTGCCGTCCGCCAGCCGGGCCCGATAGACGTTGCTGATGCCGTTCTGGTCCGCGATGAAAAACAGGCTCGCGCCGTCCGCCGACCATTGCGGATTCACGTGCTTGCCCGTGGCGAAGCCCGGCATGGGCCGTGCGCTGCCGGTCGCGACGTCGTAGAGCGCCACCTGATACTCCCCGTACTCGAGGAGCTGGAGGTTGGTCGAGAACCGGTCCGTCACCCAGGCCAGCGTGCGGCCGTCGGGCGACCAGGCGGGCTGGAGGTCGCCGAACGGGTCGTTGGTGAGCCGGCTCAGCTGCTCACGCTCGAGGTCGTACAGGAAGAGATCGGAGAAGCCGCCCGCGAGCGCCGAAAACGCGATGCGCCGACCGTCGGGTGACCAGGACGGCGTGAAGATCTCGCCCAGCTCGGGCAGCCGGATCTCCCGCACGTGCTTGCCGGATTCGACGTCAATGATCGAGAGGAGCGGCCGCCCGCGACTCACGCCCGCGAGCGCGAACTGCGCGCCGTCCGGACTCCAGGCGCCGGCGGAACTGATGAACTGGAGACTCTCGAAATGGGGATCCACGGCGGTCTTCGTGACCTTCCGGACGATCTTCCCGGTCTCGAGGTCCCCGATGTACACGTCCAGCGAGAAGAGGTCGCGAGACGAGATGAACGCGATCCGCCGCCCGTCGGGGCTGATGGACGGGGCCGTGTTGAGCACGTCCTTGTCGCCGAACACCAGCTCCCCGTACGTGGCCGGCGCCGCGGTCACGTCCACCAGGGGCTCGTAGGTCTCCGTGAGCGTGTGGTGCCACTGCTCGCTCAGCTCGAGCAGATCCGCGCCGAGAATCCGTGCCATGGCCAGCTCGGGGTCGTTGGACCGGCCGGCCGTCTGCAGCAGGCGCCCGACGATTTCGTCTCCGTATCGGCCAGCCAGATAGGCCCAGGCAGCCTGCCCGTACCGGTACGGGAACCAGCGGTACGAATCGCCGAGCTCGCGGATCGTGGGGAGCTTCGTGCGGGTCTGGTCCCGCATCCACATGGCGGTGTTGGGGTCGTCCCGGCCCAGGGTCAGGTACTCCGCCATGCCTTCGATGAACCACAGGGGCAGGCGAAGCGCCCCCGGAAACTGCCCGGCCTGGACGTTGCCGCCCTGGCCCGTGATGTCGAACTGGAAGGCGTGCACCAGTTCATGGCCCAGGACGTGGTCGGTGTCCTTGAGCCCGGCCGCGAACGGCAGCACCATCCGCCGCTTGAACACCTCCGTCACGCCCCCGGTGGACTCCCCCAGCTCGCCGGACGTGGCGTTGGTCTGCTCGAAGTGGGGATGGTTGGCGTACATGATGAGCGGCTGCCGGCTCCCCAGCTCATGTCCCAGGAGACGGGACAGGCGCGCGTACCACCGCTCCGCCATCCGCCCGGCGACCAGCGCGGCCTCGCGCATCTCCGGGTAGTAGTGGATGTCGAAGTGCTCGGTCTGGAGGATCTGGAAATCGAAGGTCTCGTACTGGACCTTGTTGCGGCCGAAGTACTGCGCCGCGGCGGGCGCGGCGGTGCCGCCCAGCAGGGCCAGCAGCAGGACGACGCCCCACCCGTGTGATGGGGGACAGGAGCGGGACGCGCGGAACGAGTCAGGTCGCATGGGCATCAGGGCGCTGTTGTGAGGACCGGTGTGGCCTTGAGAGTGTTACCGCCCGGCGGCCGGGGGGGTTCCCCCTGGTGCCGGCGCCGCTCCCGCCGCGCTGATCACCGGCATCTCGGCCGTGCGGCGCCGGAGGTCCGCCTGCGGCTCGAGGTACTCCTGAGAGTACATCTGGATGAGGGCAAAGAAGTAGGAGACCGCCAGGGGGCCCACCAGGATGCCGAGCAGCCCGAACCAGCGGATGCCCGCAAACGCGCCGATCAGCGTCACGAACGGGTGGATGTTGGCCCAGCGGCGGTAGACGACCGGCCGGATCACGTTGTCGGCGCTCCCCACGACCGCGACGCCCCACACCGCCAATACCACCGTGGCCGCCCAGCGCCCGTCCACCGCGAGCGCCGCGCAGGCGGGCACCCAGATCAGGCCGCTCCCGACCAGCGGGAGGATGGAGAGGATGGCCGTGATGACCCCCCAGAACGCCGCGTTGCGGAGGCCCAGCACCAGGAACATGCCGCCCATCAGGGCCCCCTGAATGGCGGCCACCATCAGGACGCCGATCACGGTCGAGTTGGTGACGTCCCGGAACCGCGAGCGCAGGCGATCCACGTTCTCGTCCGAGAACGGGATGAACGGCCGCAGGGCGTTCCAGCCGCCGTCCGCCCGCAGGAGCAGGAAGTAGGCGCCGAACAGGGCGATCACGAGGTTCAGAACCGACCGCGTGGCCGTGCCGATGAACCCGAGTGCACCGGTCGCAAACCACCCGACGATCCGGTCCCCGAAGTTCCGCAGCTCGGGGCCGATCAGGAACGGGCCGATCTGGAGCGTTTCGAGCCGCGCGAGCAGCGGGCTCGTGACCAGCCGGCGCGCGATGGCCGGCGCCTCGGCCACGACTAGGGCGGCGATCCCGGTGACGGGCAGCACCACCACCAGGACAGCCGCCAGCACCACGATCCCCGCCGCCAGGGCGGAGGACATCCGGCGCTGGAGCCAGGTATTGAGCGGGGCGAACAGGGCGACGATCACGGGCGCACCGACGAGGCCGGTGGCGTAGGGCGCCATCGCGGCCGCGAGTCCGATCCCGAGCACGAGGATGAGGAGCGCCGCCCGCTGTCGTCGCGTATCCAGCAGGGCCATGGCGCGGTAAGGTAAACCGCTGCGGGACCAGCGGCTAGCTTCCAGAACACGGGAGGAGGAGACGAGGGCAATGTTCACCCGGGAAGCGTTGGAAGCGATGGCGGCCGTGGTGGGAGCGGTGGTGCCGCCCACCCCGCAGCGCCGCTGGCCGCTGCTCGAGCGGCGCGCGGGCTGCGAGGTCTGGGTCAAGCACGAAAACCACGCGCCCACCGGCGCGTTCAAGGTGCGAGGCGGCGTCAACTACGTCCGGTCCCTGCTCGCGCGGGATCCCGCCGTCCGGGGCGTGCTGGCCGCCACGCGCGGCAACCACGGCCAGAGCGTCGCGTTCGCGGCGGCGCGGGCCGGGCTCGCGGCCGTCGTGGTGGTCCCGCACGGTAATTCGCGGGAGAAGAACGCGGCCATGCAGGCGTTCGGCGCGGAGCTGATCGAGTACGGGCACGACTTCCAGGAGGCAGCGGAGTTCGCCCTGCGGCTCGCGGACGAGCGCCGGCTGCACTGCGTCGGGTCGTTCACCGCCGACCTCGTGCTGGGCGTCGCGACCTACGCGCTGGAGCTGTTCACCGCCGTGCCGGATCTCGACGCGGTCTACGTCCCGATCGGCATGGGGTCGGGGATCTGCGGCGTGATTGGCGCGCGCGACGCGCTCGGGCTGCGCACCCGGGTGATCGGCGTCGTCTCCGAGGCGCTGCCCAGCTACCAGCGGTCGTTCGAAGCGGGGAAGCCGGTGGAGACGCCGCCCGCCGAGACGATCGCCGACGGGCTCGCGTGCCGCGTGCCCAATCCCGCGGCGGTGACGGCCATCCAGGGCGGCGCGGAGCGCGTGGTGGCGGTGAGCGAGGCCGCCATCCGCGCTGCCATGCGCGCCTATTTCACGGACACCCACAACGTGGTGGAGGGTGCCGGTGCGGCACCCCTCGCCGCGCTGCTAGACGAACGGGACCGGATGCGGGGGAAACGGGTAGCGGTCGTGGCGTCCGGCGGCAACGTGGACGCCGTCGTGT
>Ga0214471_10004865_pt1 | contig 10370 bp, 7 predicted proteins | sample RVTome_5_FD_207665 | JGI IMG/M metagenome (GOLD analysis project Ga0214471, IMG submission 207665) | Soil microbial communities from uranium-contaminated site in the Upper Colorado River Basin, Wyoming, United States - RVT142D155 | ecosystem: Environmental > Terrestrial > Soil > Contaminated >... | reverse complement strand
ACTGCCGCGAGCGGATAGCAGCGATTGCCTCCGCATGACGTTATGGCATCCCGCCTCGAACCCCGAGAACTGGCTCTGGATGGAGAAAGGGCAGGGGATCCTCGAGCGACCCACGATAGTGTTCTGCCGTTCTCGGGCTTCCGCCGGTACAGCTGGGGCAGCGCGCGGGGCGCCGAGGTGTGAATCAGCTCGTAGTGCGCGTCGAGGTGGCCGAGGCATAGGCTCTGATGCGAAGATAGAGAACCTGGTCCGGCGGCAACTGGTCTCCAAGGCTCGCAAGCCAGGCAGAAAGCAGGCCAGGTATTCCGACTCGGTCAAATGGAACGTTAGCTTGGTCGATCAGTAGGAGGAACGAAGGTGCCATCTACCACGCAGGTCCAAGAGGATTGGCCTCGAATCTTCGGCCAACAAGAACCAATTCTAGCGAAGGACAGACTGGTCGGTCAATCTGGACGTGGATAGGATGGATAGGACGTGGATGACCGAGCTGCGACCGTCAATCGCCGTCCGCTTGCCTCCGCCGGTAGAGCTGGGCGAGGGCGCGGGGCGCCGAGGTGTGGACCAGCTCGTAGTGCGCCTCCAGGTGCCCGAAGATGTCGGCGGCGCAGGGATCCCTCCGGTCGGCCCGGGCCGCGGCCCAGACGAGGATGTAGTCGAGCGGCCGGGGGCCCCGGCGATCGTAGCGCCGCAGGGCGACGCAGGGGACCGCAAGCTCCTGGCCGCCCCGCAGCCAGCGGTAGGGGTTGGCCTCGGGGCGGAAGAGGGTCGGGAAGTAGCCCAGGTCGGCCTCGTAGTTCGTGAAGTCCACGAGGTCCCGTTCGACCGCGAGGTAGGCGCCGCCGTGGAGGAAGGCCTCGACCCGCCAGGACACGGCGCTGCCGTCCAGCCGATGGCCCCGGTGGGCGAAGCTCACGGGCAGGAGCGTCGCGTGGCGCTCGATCCGGCCGGCCGGGGAGAGGTACTCGGCCAGGTGGTCGTTCATCTCCGCGTAGCGGGGAATGCGGACCGCCAGGAGGCCGGCGGCGAGGGCGACGCTGGCGGCGAGGAGGGCGCGGCGCGCGGCCGGGCGCAGGTCCTGGACGCCGAGCCAGAGGGCCAGCGCGACGAACACGTAGAGGCTCACCCGGTCGTGGGTCGTGCCCCCACCGGCCGTGCTGCCCGGGGTGTTGAGGACGGTGACCGGGGCGAGGAAGTACACGACGGCGAAGCCCGCGGCCACCAGCAGCAAGCCGTCCCAGGAGCCCCATCGGCGCGTGGCGAGCTTCCACGCCAGGACCGCGGCCGCCCCGGCGAGGAGCAGCACGCCGAGGGCGCCCGTGAGCCACAGCTCCTTCTCGTCGTGCGAGGCCAGCTCCTTGAGCCGCCAGAGGTCGGCCCAGCGCTCCAGGAGCCCCGGGCTCTCCTCCGAGCGCTCCGCGCTTTGCCCCGCCAGGAAACGCTGGACGAGGAGGACCCCCGGGAGCGCGGCCGCGGCCAGGGCGAGGAAGCGTCCGCCGGCGGCCCTCCAGCGATCCGGCGCCCCGCCCGCCAGGTCGCGGACTCCCAGCCACGAGGCCAGCAGTCCGAGGGCGCCCAGCGCGAGGAGCAGCGTGACCAGGTGGCAGAAGTAGAGGAGCACGAGCAGCAGGGCGAGGGCCGCGGTCGCGGGGGGCCCCAGCCGGCCCCCACGCTGCGCCCAGTAGCCGAGGACGAGGAGGAACGGCACCAGCGCAAAGGCCAGGTTGTAGAAGCCCAGGTGCAGGAAGTGGTTGTAGACGAACGGCAGGACGAGAGGCCAGAGGTCCCGCGCCCCGGGGCGGAAGGCGCCGAGCGCGTAGCGGAAAGCCACGGGGACGAGGAGCACGTAGGCGCTCAGGAAGAGCTTCTCGGCGAGGAGGGCGCCTGCGACCGCCATCAGCCCCGCCAGGGCCAGGTGCGAGAGCCAGTTGGGGAAGGCCTGCAGGTTCAACGTGTAGAAGACGCGCAGCTCCTCGAACCCGGGCTTGCCGTAGTCGAGGAGGATCTTCGCGTTCTCGACGTGGGTCGGCCCGTCCTGGGTCAGGAAGTAGGGGAAGGCCCAGATGGGCAGGAGGAGGAGGAGGGCGGCCGCCCCCGGCCAGACCCGGCGGGCCAGGACGGGGCTACTCCTCGGCCATGAACGGGTAGCGGTAGTCGCGCGGCGGGTTGAGCGTCTCCTTGATGGAGCGGGCGCTGACCCAGCGCACGAGGTTCAGCTTCGATCCCGCCTTGTCGTTCGTCCCCGAGGAGCGGGCGCCTCCGAAGGGCTGGTGTCCCACCACCGCCCCCGTGGGCTTGTCGTTGACATAGAAGTTGCCCGCGGCGTGGCGCAGGGCCGACGCCGCCTGGCGGATTGCGGCGCGCTCGGTGGCGAAGACCGCGCCGGTGAGGGCGTAGGGCGAGGTCTGGTCCACGAGGCCGAGCGTCTCCTCCCACCTCTCGTCGGGATAGGCGTGAGCGGTCACCACCGGCCCGAAGATCTCCTCGCAGAGGAGGCGATAGGCGGGGTCGGCGGTCTCGACCAGCGTGGGCTCGATGAAGTACCCGGTCTCGCCGTTGGCGCCGCCGCCCGCCACGATCGTCGCGTTCCGGCGGGCGTCCGCGACGTACTCCGAGATCTTGTCGAAGGCCTTCCGGTCGATCACCGCGCCCATGAAGTTGCGGAAGTCGGCGACGTCCCCCATCCGGATGTCCTCGATCATGGCGACCGTGCGGTCGCGCACGTCCTTCCAGATCGAGCGCGGCACGTACACGCGGCTCGCCGCCGAGCATTTCTGTCCCTGGTACTCGTAGCCGCCGCGCGCGATCGCCACCGCGAGCGCCTGGGGGTCCGCCGAGACGTGGGCCACGATGAAGTCCTTGCCCCCGGTCTCGCCCACGATCCGCGGGTACGAGCGGTAGCGGCCCATGTTCTCGCCGATGGTCTTCCACATCGCGTTGAACACCTCGGTGGAGCCCGTGAAGTGGACCCCCGCGAGGTCGCGGTGGGAGAGGAGCACGTCGGACACCGACCGCGCGTCGCCGGGGACGAAGTTGATCACCCCGGGGGGCAGCCCGGCCGCCTCCAGCAGCCTCATGATCCGGTAGCCGCTCGGGATCGCGGAGGAGGCGGGCTTCCAGACCACCGTGTTGCCCATGAGGGCGGGGGAGGTGGGCAGGTTGCCGCCGATGGCGGTGAAGTTGAAGGGCGTGACCGCGTAGACGAAGCCCTCGAGCGGCCGGTACTCGGTCTGGTTCCACGTGGCGGGCGTCGAGACCGGCTGCTCGGCGTAGAGCTCCTGCGCGTAGGCGGGGTTGTAGCGCCAGAAGTCGATCAGCTCGCAGGCGGAGTCGATCTCGGCCTGGAAGACGGTCTTGGACTGGCCGAGCATGGTGGCCGCGTTCAGGGTGGAGCGCCAGGTGGTCGCGAGCAGCTCGGCCGCCTTCAGGAAGACCGCGGCCCGGTCCTCCCAGGGCCAGCGCGACCACTCGCGGTGCGCCCGGGCCGCCGCCTCGACCGCCGCGAGGACGTGCTCCCTCGAGGCCCGGTGCCAGTCGGCCAGGACGTGGCGGTGGTCGTGGGGCATGACCGCCTGGGCCCGGTCGCCGGTGCGCACCTCCTTCCCGCCGATGACCAGCGGGATGTCGAGGCGCTCCTCGGACATGGACTCGAGGCGGGCCTTCACCTCCGCCTTCTCGGGCGAGCCGGGGCTGTAGGCCTTGACCGGCTCGTTGACCGGGGGGGGCACCCGCCGAATGCCGCTGAAACCGGAGTCGCTCACGGTCGACCTCGCTCGAATGGGACTGACGACGGCGCCGGGGCCGGACGGGCCCTTGAGCGACGATAGCCCATCGGCACGAGGCGGGCAACGAACGAGGCGGCCCGCCGCAGGTCACGCACCCCGGAGGCCGGCCCATGCTCGCCGGGCCCCTCGACCTCAGGGGCGACGTTGGCAGGGCGATAGCAGGGAGGGTCGGATGGGTCGGGGTTCGTGATTCGCGCCGTGCTCTTGACCAAGCCCTTCGCGTAGCGCTGGAGCCCACCTGTGCTCAGGTGCTGGCTCAAGGGTAGCGGCCAGCGCGCTCCAGCCCCGGCAGGCGCGAGCCGGAATAGAATCCCCACCAGACGGATGACATCTCTTGCGCTGGTACCGACCCGTCCCGGGCGAGGCGGGTGGCAAGCCGAACGCGCACCTGCCGCTCGCCGAAGCGCCCGCTTCCGCGGAGGATGGACCGGAGTTGCGATACGTGGCCAACGCCGGCATGCTGGTCACGGTGGGTGGGCGCCGGTTCCTCATCGACGCGCCCATCCGGGACGGGATCGCTCCCTATGCGACCAGCCCGGCCCCTGAACGGGACCGGCTCGAAATCGCTCGCCCGCCGTACGACGGCGTGGATGCGATCCTGATCACCCACTGGCACGAGGACCACTTCAGCCCGGAGGCGGCCGCGGCACACCTCGCGCACAACCCGCGCGCCGTGTTCGTGTCCTCGCCCGAGGTCGTGGCACGGCTCCGCGCCGCGGCCCCGGATACTCCCCGCCAATGAGCGTGCGGGCGGTCCTCCTCCTCTCCTGCATCGACCAGAGAGGGCTGGTGGCCACGGTGGCGGACTGGGTGTACCGCAACGGCGGCAACATCGTCGCGGCCGACCAGCACATGGACCTGGGCATCTTCCTGCAGCGGGTCGAGTGGGACCTGGACGGTTTCCTCCTGGGCCGCAAGGAGATCGCGGAGGGATTCCGGCCGATCGCCGAGCGCTTCGGAATGCGGTGGGACCTCCGCTTCACCGACCACGTCGCGCGCATGGCCATCCTGGTCTCGAAGCTCAGCCACTGCCTCTACGACCTGCTCTGGCGGCAGCAGGCGGGGGAGTTCCGGGCCGAGGTGCCGCTCGTGGTCAGCAATCATCCCGACCTGCGAGAGGCCTCGGCCAGCCTCGGGGCTCGTTACGAGTGGGTGCCGGTCGCCCCGGAGACGCGTGAGACGGCGGAGAGCCGCCTGCTCGCCCTCCTCGAGGAGGAGCGCATCGAGCTGGTCGTCCTCGCCCGCTACATGCAGGTGCTCGGGCCGCGGGTTCTCGAGCGCTACCCGCAGCGGATCATCAACATCCATCACTCGTTCCTGCCCGCCTTCGTGGGCGCGCGCTCGTACCACCAGGCCTACGAGCGCGGTGTGAAAGCCATCGGGGCCACCGCCCACTACGTGACCGCCGAGCTGGACCAGGGGCCGATCATAGAGCAGGACGTGACGCGGGTCTCCCATCGCGACTCGCCGGAGGACCTGGTCCGGAAGGGGCGCGACCTCGAGAAGGTGGTGCTGGCCCGGGCGGTGGACCTGCACCTGCGCCACGGCGTGCTCGTCTACGGCAACAAGACGGCCGTCTTCGACTGAGACGGGCCCGGTCCATTCGGGTCGCAAGCACGACGCAGCCCGGGCCCCGATGGCATCCGCTAGGATTCGGGCTCGGACGCCGGGCGGGGATCCGGGACGAAGCCCAGCGCCACCGCGACCACCGGCTGCGGGACGCCCGCGAAGTGGCGGATCTCCACCGTGCGGCAGAGCCACCCTCCGGGCACCTTGGCCCTCTCGAGGCTGACTCGCACCGCGCGCCGTCCTCCGGAGGGCGACTCGATGACGGGCTCCCAGTCCTCGCCCCAACCTTCGGCCGCCAGCATCTTCCGGTGGTCGTTCGCAACAGGCATTCTCCCCCCCAACTTCGCTCGGCGGAGTTTACTCCTTCGTCCCCTCGGCGCTCGTCGGCGCCCGACTGGGGAGCCAATGCCCCCCGCGATAGCGCGGGGCGGCCCGGCCTATACTCGCCCGGCCCATGTCCCTGCCCCCGCCCCCGCGGCCACGGCGCCTCGCGGGCCCGCTGCTCCTCGGCGCCGGCAGCATCGTCCTGACCGTGCTCGTCCTCGAGGCGGCCTTCCGCCTCCTCGGGGTGTCGGTGGGGACCGTCCAGATCAACCGCGGCACCGTCCGTCGCAGCGGCAACCCGCGGCTGCAGTTCGAGCTGCGTCCGGGGTCGCGGGTGTCGGCCGAGGTGGAGTACCGCGTCAACGCCGCCGGCATGCGCAACCCGGAGGTGGCGGAGGAGAAGCCGGCGGGGGTGCGCCGGGTCGCCGTCCTCGGGGACTCGATCGCGTTCGGCTACTGGGTGGCCGAGGAGCAGGCCTTCCCGCGCCAGCTTGAGACGCTGCTCGGCGGGCCCGGCCGCGTGGAGGTCCTCGACTTCGGCGTTCCCGGCTACAACCTCGAGCAGGAGCTCGAGACGCTGAGGTCGAAGGCCTTCCGCTTCGACCCAGACGCGGTGATCGTGGCGTTCTGCCTGAACGACCTCGAGGGCGTGTTCTCCTACGAATACGGCCTCACGGTGGACCGCGCCGCCCGCGGCCGCACCCCCGTGGGCCGCATCCTCGAGGCCCTCCTCTCCCGCTCGGTCTTCTTCTCCTGGGTCGAGTACCGGCTCGCCGAGCTGGAGGCCCGGCGCCGCTTCGTGAGGGCGCGGAACCCCCTGGCCGGCCCGCTCTACGAGCAGGCGGTCTCGGAGCAGAAGCAGGCCCTCCTCTCCGGGTTCGGCGTCCTCGAGAGCCTCCTCCGGCCGCGCGGGATCGCGGGTGTCGTCGCGGTGTTCCCGACCTTCGGCGGCCGCTTCTCCGCCTACCCGCACCGCGAGCTCCACCGGGTGGTGCACGAAGCGGCGGAGGAGCGGGGCCTCGTGCCGGTGGACCTGCTCGACTGCTACCAGGCCTACGACTTCCGCGACCTGCGGGTGGACGTGGTCCACCCGAACCCGATGGGGCACCGGATCGCCGCCCACGCGCTGCGCGACGCCCTCTGCGCGCGCGGGCTGCTCTGCGAGGGACCGGCGCCGGCCGGCCGCTGCACGGACTACCGCATTGCCGACTTCCCGACGGTGCGCGGCTACTGAGCCAGGTCAGGCAGCCGTCGGCCCATCACCGGAGGTCGAGGAGGTCCTCGAGCCGGCGCGGCCGCCGGGGCGGCGCGGGGCGGCCGAGGTCCCGCACCAGGGCCGCCAGGGCACGCAGGCGGTAGTCGCCCCGGACGGGGTTCAAGTAGCCGAGGGCCCTCTCGGCGGGCGAGAGGTCGGCCGCGTCCCTCATCGGCTCGAAGGCGTGCCCCTCGTGCCACTCGTTGAACGAGTTGATGTAGACGAGGAAGAAGCCACGCCGCGCGTTCTCGAGCGCGGGGTCGGTCTGGACGTCGATGGTGGCTTCGAAGGACTCGCGGATGCGGCCCTCGGACCGCCGGGCGGCGAGCTCCCGTCCCTCCGGCCGCGCGAGGTCCAGGCCCTCGGTCTCGGGAGCGAACTCCCGGGGGCGGTAGCAGGGGTCGCCGGCGGTGTCCCGCGGCTCGATCTGGTAGTAGCCGGGGTTCACGTTGAACGAGAACAGCAGGCCCGCCCGCGAGGCGCCCTCCGCCAGCGGGCCGTAGCGCTCGGGGGCGATGTAGTTGTCGTAGATCCCGATCCCGTCGAAGCCCGAGGCCGGCGTCCGCCGGAACTCCAGGGAGTCGGCGAGGAGCGTCACGTGGTCGAAGTCGGCCCGGAGCGTGTCGCGCAGGGCGTCGGTCTGCCGCCGCCACAACGCGTCGGGGGTGTAGTACGGCGTCGGCCGGGCGCGGCCCAGGCAGTCGGTCGTGGTCTCGGGCAGGATGCAGGCGAAGCCCTTGAGGACGGGGCCGCTCGCTCCGCCGGCGTCGCGCAGGAGCAGGAACGCGTCCCAGCGGCGCCTCTCCCCGTACTCGCGGAGCAGATAGAGGACGTCGTCGGCGTACCGCTGGCCGCGGTCGAGCGCGTAGGGCTCCATCGCGAAGGTGACCTTCACTCCGTGGTCGCGCATCACGTCCATGATCAACGGCACGCGCTGGTCCTGCCAGCTCCCGCGGCCCCACCAGGAGAGGGCCACCGCGCCCACTCCCGCCTGCACGATCCACCGCGCGTGCTGCTCGAGGACCGCCGTGGAGCGCACGTCGTAGGGGCCCAGCCGTGGCATGTAGGGCGAGGCGATGTCGAGGGGAGGCTGGCGGTCCAGGTAGGTCCAGTGGTCGTAATCCGGGGGACCGCCGTACCAGGGGTAGTACTCGAAGATGAAGTGGCGAGGGAGGTCCCCGAAGCGGCGGGCGAGGTCCGGCCGGCCGTCGCGGGCGGGGGCGGCCTCCGAGGGCCCGAGGCCCTGCCCGGCCTCCGCCGCCCGGGGGGCGAGAAGGGCGGCGGCGGGCAGGGCGAGGCCCGCCCGGACACCCGTGGCCAGGAACCGGCGCCGGGTGGCGCGCATGGGTCCATGTTACGCCTGCAGATCGGCGCGGCCCCCACGACCGGCAACGCCGCGGCGGAACGAGCGCCGCCGGATGGCGGTCGCAGAGCCACGTCTCGGCGTGAAGCCGCGGGCGTTCGCGGGAGTTGGGGACGGGGCCGTTCGGCGCTACCCTCCTGGCTTCCGCGCCGGGAGGTGACGATGGTGCTCGGGCGTCTCGTGCAGGCCACCCTCCCGCTCTGGCTGCTGGCCGCGGCCCCGGTGCGGGCCGAGGTCGTCCGCATCGACGTGCAGTCGCGCGAGGCGTTCGCGGGCGGGCGGGCCTTCGGGGCGTCCGGCGCCTACGAGAAGCTGCGCGGGCGGCTGCACTACGCCGTGGATCCAGCGCACCCCGCGAACGCTCGTGTCGTGGACCTGCGGCTGGCGCCGCGGGACGCGAGCGGCCGGGTGGTCTTCGCGGGCGACTTCCTGCTGCTCAAGCCCGTGGACCTCGGTAAGGGCAACCACCGCCTCCTGTACGAGGTCAACAACCGCGGGAACCTCGGGATGCTGGCCCGCCTCAACCGCGGCGCCTACGGCAACGACCCGTCCGACCTCGCGGACGCGGGCAACGGCTTCCTCCTGCGCCAGGGCTACACCCTCGCCTGGAGCGCCTGGAACTGGGACGTGCTGCCGGGGGGCGGCCGCCTGCAGATCGACCTCCCGGTCGCGACCGACGGCGGCCGGCCGTTGACGGGGAAGGTGGCGGCCGAGATCGTGGTGGACGCTCCCTCGGCCGTCGAGCCGTTCGCCTGGGGCAACAGCCGGTGTTACGAGGCGGTGGACGCCCCGGCGACCCTCACCGTGCGCGACCACCAGCGCGCCGCGCGGACCGAGGTCCCGCGCGGCCGCTGGCGCTTCGCGGACGCCACCCACGTCGAGCTCGCCGACGGTTTCGAGCCGGGACGGATCTACGAGCTCGTCTACACCGCCCGGGACCCGCGGGTCGTGGGACTCGGACTGGCCGCGATCCGCGACACGCTGTCCTTCTTCCGTTTCGCGGCCCGCGACGCGGCCGGGAGCGCGAACCCCCTCGCTCGCCCCGACGAGGGCGGGACCCTCCGCCCCGACGCCGAGAAGGCCTACGCGTTCGGGATCTCGCAGTCGGGCCGCGTCATCCAGCACATGCTCCTCGAGGGCTTCCACGTGGACGAGGCGGGCCGCATGGCCTTCGACGCGGCGATGGTCCACGTGGCGGGCGGGGGGAAGGGCTCGTTCAACCACCGCTTCGCCCAGACCACGCGCCATCCGAGCCCGCACGAGGACCACCCGTACCCGGCCGACTTCTTCCCGTTCGGCGTGAGCCCGCAGGCGGACCCCGTCACCGGCGAGACGGGAGACGTGCTGGCGGTCGCGAAGGCCCTGGGGAAGGTCCCCTACGTGTTCTACACCGGCACCTCCACCGAGTACTGGACGCGGTCGGCCTCGCTCGTCCACACCGACGTGACGGGCACGCGCGACACGCCCCTCGACCACCGCGTCCGCGTCTACGCGATCGCCGGGGCCCAGCACGGGATCGCGGGGCCGTACGCGCGCCGGGAGTTCGAGCACCCGGTGAACCGCCTGGACCACTCCCCGCCGCTGCGCGCCATGCTCGTGGCCATGGACCGCTGGGCCACCGCCGGCACGGCGCCGCCCGAGAGCGCCTACCCGCGGATCGACCGGGGCGAGCTCGTGACCGTGGCCGAGTGGCGCCGGCGCTTCCCCGCGATCCCGGGCGTGCGCCTCCCGAGCGCGAACCTCGCGCCGCCGCGGCTCGACCTCGGCCCGCGCTTTTGGACCGAGGGCATCGTGGACCGCGTGCCGCCGTCCTTCGGGGCACCCTACGTGACGCTCGTCCCCCAGGTGGACGCGGACGGCAACGAGCGCGGCGGGATCCGGCTCCCGGAGGTCGCGGTGCCCCTCGGCGCGTACGCGGGCTGGAACCTGCGCACGGCCGAGATGGGCGCTCCCGAGGCCCTCGGCCGCTGGGACGGCAGCTTCTTTCCCTTCGCCCCGACGGAGGCGGAGCGCCGCCGCCGCGGGGATCCGCGGCCCTCGCTGGAGCGGCGTTACTCCTCGCAGGCGGAGTACGTCG
>Ga0214471_10004864_pt1 | contig 10370 bp, 6 predicted proteins | sample RVTome_5_FD_207665 | JGI IMG/M metagenome (GOLD analysis project Ga0214471, IMG submission 207665) | Soil microbial communities from uranium-contaminated site in the Upper Colorado River Basin, Wyoming, United States - RVT142D155 | ecosystem: Environmental > Terrestrial > Soil > Contaminated >... | reverse complement strand
CGCCAAGAGCGCCCTCCGCAAGAGCCTTGTGAACCGCGAGCGCAACCGCGGCCGCAAGTCCGCCATGCGGACCTCGATCAAGCGAACCCTTGCGGCCATCGAGGCCAAGGACCTGGAAACCGCCCAGGCGAGTCTGGTCACGGCGTACAAGCTGATCGACAAGAACGCCAAGTGGAACCAGCTGCATGCCAACACCGCTGCCCGCCGCAAGAGCAAGCTGGCCGCCGCGGTAAACGCGCTCAAGAAGGAAGCCGCGACTTCCTGACCCGGTAATCGGTAGACGAGCCGGAATTCGAACCGGGGCGCCCTCTTCGCGAGGGCGCCCCGGTTTCTTTGTGGCCGCCCGGCCACGAGGGTCGGGCGGCAACGTTCCGGCTGCTAGCGTGCGCCGAGGACCTTCGAGTAGCGGTAGTAGACCTCGAGGATGATCGCGCCGATCGCGGTGGAGTACACGCGGCCGCCTTCGTGGCCCCACGGACCCGCCGGATCCCAGGAACCCTTGAAGTTGCCGTCCTGGCGCTGGCTCGGCAGCAAAGCGCCTTCGATGGCCTTCTGCCAGGTCTTCCAGTAGGTGTCGCCGATCTGGTACATCGCGAAGGTCGCGTAGTACCAGTAGTACATGTCGCAGGTGCCGCCTTCGGGGTCCCACTGCGGGAGCACGTTCATGCACAGCTCGGCCTGCTTCTTCATGGTCTCCCACTGCGGGTGGGCTTTCCAGGTGCGGACCTGGTCGTGGTCGGTCATGAAGATGCGCGAGAGCAGCGCCACGGCGGTGAGCGCCTCGGACTTCTCCGGCGGGAACTTCTCCAGGTAGGCGCGCGGGCGCGAGGGCCGCGAGCCCGGACCACCGCCTTCGCCAAAGGCGTAACCGGTGCGACCATTGCCGGGGTCGGTCATGGTGGCGAACCAGTTCTCGGAGCCTTCGTACACGTCCTTCGAGACGTCGATGCCGCTTTCCTGCGCGGTCTTGAGCGCGAAGACCATCCAACCGGTGATCGACGAGTCGTTGTCGCCGTTCGGCTCGAGGGTGTAGCGCCACGCCTGGTAGGGGTTCCGCGCGTTGACGATCACCTGCACGGCCTTCTGCACGTTCTTCTTCAGCAGGGGAGACTTGCCCGAGAAGTAGTAGGCCTCGCCCATCGCCATGGTGGCGATCGAGTGGTTGTACAAGGTGGGGTTGCCGACTTCGTCGCCGAACAGGCCGTTGGCAAGCTGGTTCTCGCGCAGCCAGGTGATGCCCTTCTTGACGTTGTCCGCGAAGGGGCCGCGGGTCATGGTGTTGTCGTTGCCCATGAACGCGAGGCTTGCCAGTCCGGTCAGTCCGACGTCGACGACCGGGTTGCCGGCGCCGTCGCTCTGCGGCTCGTTCGGGTACTGGTCGTAGTACATGAACTCGTCCGAGTCCCAGTAGCCGTCGTCCGGCTGCTGGTGGTCGGCGAGCCACTTGAGCGCGTCCGACACCGCCTTCTCGGTGGGGCTGCCCTTGCGCCGGCCGCCGCCACGGCCGCCGCGGCCGCCGAGCTTGCCGCCGGCACCGCCGCCAAGTCCCACCGCGTTGTTCCACGACTCGGCGTCGAAGGGCGCGTCGGCGGTGAAGTCGGGGTCGCCGGTGTCCTCGAGGGTCTCCATCTCGACGACTTCCTCGAGTTCGGCCTCCTGGAGCACGGGCTCTTCGACGACTTCCTCGATCGGCTCTTCGGGCGGCTCTTCCTTGTCGATCACATCCGGCGGGGGAGGTGTGGTCACCACTTCGAGGGTCGGTGCCTCGGAGGTCGTGGGACGCAAGAAGCCGAGGCCGGCGACGACGAGCGCCAGCAGCGCGTGGATGCCGAGCGAGGCGAACAAATACGGCGCCCGGTGGAGCCAGTCCGCCAGGATGTCGTTGAATGTGGTCTCTTGCTCGTGGTACCGGTGGTACCCGGCGTCAGCTTGTTCGAATTCGCTCATCTTTTAGGCTCTAGCGTCCGGCGAGACTCCCGAGGGGCGGAAATGGCAGGCCAAGGAAGGGGCAGCGGGGGCAGGAAGGCCGTCACGATGCGTGATTGGCCGGTCCAAATCGTTCAGGCAGGCTCAACGCCCCCCGTCCGGGCCGGTTCAAACGGCCAGCCGAGTGCGCACGTTGCGGGAGATTCTAGCGCGGTCCTGCGGAGTCGGCTTCGGTCACGAACGCTTCGTCGAGGATCTGGGCGGCGTCGGGCCCCCAGACGTAGCAGCGTTGCCGCAAGGCATTGACGGCACCGGCAAGGATGTTGTTGGCGTTCGAGCGGGACAGCTGCGCGGCAATCGCGATCTGGGCCTCGTCGTAGGGCACCATGCCGGCTTGCTGGACGGCTTCGACCTGCAGCAGCACCCAGAGCTCGCCGTCGCCCAAAGCGTTCTGCAGCTGGATCGGTTCGCTGATCGCGTCGGCCGAGGCGCCGGCGAGGAAGTCCATGATCGGCTTGGCGTAGCTCGTATCCTGGCCGACCCAGCCCATGCTGCCACCAGTGCTCGGCCGGAAGCTCGACTCCACCCGCGCCGCGTCGGCGAAGGCGACGTCGCCACGGCGGATGCGCTGCGTCAGGTCGCGGATCCGCTGCCCTGCGGCGGCCTTGCCGACTTCGTCGCGGAGCTGGATCATCCGCGCCTGGACGCGCCGCTCGCGTCGGAATTCGTCGCGGTGCTCCTGGTAGTAGCGCGCGATTTCGGCGGGACCGACGAATCGGTCGGCCTTGTAGCCTTTCTGGCCTTTGGCAGGCGCGCTGCCGAGCTCGACCCACTGGAAGTACACGGCCATGTAGTAGCGCCGGATGGCCTGGATCTCTTCTTCGAGGCTGCGGCCCTGCTGCTGCAGCGAAGAGGTGTATTCCGCCATCGAACCGGCTTTTTCGATGCGGTCCTCGACGATGTCGTCGACGATCCGGTTGACGAAGGTCGGCTCCATGCCGCTGATGCGGAAGCCTTCGCGGAATAGCGCGTCGACGAGCAGGTCGCGGAACGCGGACTTGCGCAGTTCCGGCAGGGACGAGTTGGGCGCGGCCTGGCCGACTTGCCGGTGGCGGGCTTCGCCTTCGACCATGTAGAGCGTGATGACCTGGTCGTTGACGATCGCGAGCATGCGATCGATCAGGATCCCCTGGTCTTGCGCCGGCACGGCGCCGGCGGTTTGGGGGCAGGGCAGGAGGAGCAAGAGGGCGGCGAGGGTCATTTTCGGGTGGCCTTGGCCCGGGATTGTCCGCGCCGGCCGGGCAAGCGGCAAGCAAGCGTCGTCGCATAAAGGTGATTCAGCACCGATTCGGCGTCGCGGCAGTCCTCTGGCAGGATCCAGTGGGCCCTGCGGGCGGTGATCAGTCGCAATTCGACGCCGGTCGGCGCCAGCGCCCGCTCGAAGCGGCGTGCTTCGCGCAAGGTGCAGATCAGGCGGTCGTCGACCCACTGGACTGCGTCGAGGCCGAGAACTCCCAGCCGGTGCTTGAGGAAGAACAGCCGCACCAGGTTCGCGGCCGCCGCCGGCGGCGGGCCGAAGCGGTCGCGCAACGCCTCAAGGACTCCGTCGACCTCGCCGGCTTCGCGCACGCGATCGAACTCCCGCAGCACCTGCAAGCGGGTCTCTTCGTCGGGAACGTAGGCCGGCGACAACGCAGCGGCCACCGCCAGGCTCACGTCGGCGGCCGGCGATTCCTCGGCCGCCGCGACATCGCGCCGTTTGCAGCGCGCGACGGCCTGCCGCAAGAGCTTCCGGTAGGTCTCGTAGCCGACCGCGGCGATGTGCCCCGACTGCTCCGCGCCGAGAAGGTTGCCCGCGCCGCGGATCTCCAGGTCGCGCAGCGCCACTTGGAAGCCGGCGCCGAGGTAGCGCAATTCCTCGACGGCCTTGAGCCGCCGGCGCGCGTCGAGCGGCAGAGGCTGGCCGCGCGGGATCAAGAGGAAGCAGTGGCCGCGGTGCGCGCCGCGGCCCACGCGGCCGCGCAGCTGGTGCAGGTCGGCGAGGCCGTAGCGGTGCGCGCCATCGAGGAAGATCGTGTTGGCGTTGGGAATGTCGAGCCCGCTTTCCACGATGGTGGTCGAGCACAGGATCTGCGCCTCGCCGCGCACGAACTGCAGCATCGCTTTCTCGAGCACGCGCGGTTCCATCTGCCCGTGACCGGTCGCCACGGACGCCTCCGGCACCAGGCGGCGCAAGCGGTCCGCGACCTTCTCGAGGTCCTTGATCCGGTTGTGGACGTAGAAAGCCTGTCCGCCGCGTTCGAGTTCGGCCCGCAATGATTCGCGGATCAAGGCGTCTTCGTCGTCGTAGCGGATCTCCGTGTGGATCTCCATGCGTCCGCGCGGCGGCGTGCTCAGCGAAGTGATGTCGCGGATTCCCGCCATCGCCATGTGCAGCGTCCGCGGAATCGGCGTCGCGCTCAAGGTCAGGATGTCGACCAGCGCGCGCTGGCGCTTGAGCGTTTCCTTGGCGCCCACGCCGAAGCGCTGCTCCTCGTCGATGATCACCAGGCCGAGCTTCTTGAACGAGACGTCGCGCGACAACAGCCGGTGCGTGCCGATGACCAGGTCGACCCGCCCGGCGGCGAGATCCCCAAGGACCTGCTTGCGCTCGGCCGGCGGCCGGATGCGCGAGAGCAGGCCGATGCTCATGGGCCAGTCGGCGAAGCGTTCGCCCAGGCTGCGCGCGTGCTGCTCGGCGAGCACGGTCGTCGGGACGAGCAGCGCGACCTGGAAACCGGCGAGGATCACGCGGAAAGCCGCGCGCGCGGCGAGTTCGGTCTTGCCGTAGCCGACGTCGCCGCAGACCAGCCGGTCCATGGGCGCCGGCGCGCCGAGGTCGGCGTGGATTTCGCGCGTGCCGGTCGCCTGGTCGGGCGTGTCCTCGTAAGGGAAAGCGGCCTCGAATGCGCGCTGGTCGTCGCCGCCGTCGGCGAACGCATTGCCGCCACCGGCCGCGCGCCGAGCCTGGATCTCGAGGAGTTCCGAAGCCATGTCCTCGACGGCTTCGGTGACTTTCCGCCGCCGGCGCTCGAACGAGCCCGAACCCAGCCGATCGAGGGTCGGCGCGGAGCTGCCGGCGCCGATGTAGCGTTCCACCAGGTCGACCCGCGACGCTGGCACGCGCAGCAGGCCGTCGCCGGAGAATTCGAGCTCCAGATGGTCGTCGTCAAGACTGCGGAAGCGCGCCAGGCCGTGCACGGCGTGGATCACCAGGTCGCCGGGGCGCAGCGACAGCACGCTTTCGATCGTTTCGGCGGCGTGCGCGCGCCCGCGGCGCGGCTTGGGTTTGTGCGCGCCGTGGCCGGGCACGAACTCGCGGTGGTGCAGCACGGTCAATCGTGCCCCGGGCACGCGGAAACCGCGCTCGAGTCCGCCACGGTGGCGGACCAGGGAATCGGCCTTGCGGCCCGCGTCTTCGAGGAGATGACCCAGCCGCTCGGCCTCGGCCTCGGTGGCGCAGCAGACCACGGCGACTTCGCCGTCGGCCGCGCGGTCGGCCAGCAAGGCCGCGCCTTCGGCGACGCCGCGGCAGTATTCCTCGACCGACAAGACGTCGATCGTGCCGTCTTCCCCCGGCAGCGTGGCAAGGTCGAGCACCGCGCGTCCGGCGAGCTGGCGGGCAAGGCGGTCGAGCGCCGCCACATGCGGCACACCGTGGAAGCGCAGCTTGTCGGCGGAATCGCGGATCGCGGCCGGTTCCACTCGCACCACGCGCATCGCTTCCGGCAGGCGTTCGAGCGGCATGGCGTCGCTCGACGCGGCGATTTCGGCGAGGTCCTGGGCGAGCGGAACGCGCACATTCTTGAGCACGTGCCGCGTGCGTTGCGTGGCGATGTCGAACACGCGGACGCTCTCGAGCTCGTCGTCGAAGAATTCGAGGCGCAGCGGCTCGCCCATCGACGGCGCGAACAAGTCGAGGATGTCGCCGCGGCGCGCGACTTCGCCCGGCGAACCGATGGCCGGCACGCGCTCGAATCCGGCGTCGGCGAGCCGTTGCAGCAGGGCTTCGACGTCGATGCGGGCACCCTCGGCAAGATCCAGGGTCGCCGCTTCGTCCGCGGCCGCGGGGACCGGTTGCAAGAGCGCGGCAAGCGGCGCGACCAGCACGCCGCGGAATCCCGAGCGCGTCGCCAGGTCCAGGGCGTGGAAGCGCTCGCGCAGCACTTCCGCTTCGGCGCCCATGCGGCCTTCCCGCGCGGGAAAAGCGACGCCGCCCGATCCGAAGCAGGCGAGGTCGTCGAGCAAGAGTTCGGCCGCGTGCGGATCGGTCACGACGACCAGCACCGGCACGTCGAGGTCGCGTGCGAGCACGCTCGTGAGCAGCGCCTTGGACGAACCCCACAACCCGCCCCAGCGCAGCAGGCCGCGTTGCTCGGCGCGCCAGCGGTCGCGCAGCTCGGCGTAGCCGGCGGCGGAGCGCAGCTGGTCGGCGGCCGGATTCATGCGTTCCCGCCGGCGTCCTTGGGCAGCGAGCCTTCCTCGCGCAGCACGCAGATCGCCTCCCAGGCCGCGCGCCGTTCCGCGTCCTTCTTGGTCGAGGACCACGCCGCAGGGAACGCTCGCTGACCAAGGCGCGCAACCACCTTGAAGGCGCGCGACTCCGGGTGCGCGGCGTAGCTGTCCACGACTTCGTAGGCGGGCAGCATGCCGAGGACGCTTTGCGCGTGGTGCTGCAGCAGCTGCTTGGCCGTGTGGGGACCGGCGTCGTCGGCGAGCCGCTCGAGTTCGGGGGCGAGCCACGCCCGCACCAAGCGCGCGCAATACTCAAGGGAGGCTTCGGGTTCCAGATCCAGGTAGATCGCCCCGAGCAAGGCTTCGAGCGCGTTGCCGAGGAGCGAGCGCGGCAGGCTGGAACGCGACTCAAGGCCGCCGCCGACTTGGAGGAAAGTGCCTAGCCCCAGCCGGGCGCCGACGCGCGCCAAGGTCTCCCTGGCTATCAAACGGCTCTTCCACTCGGTGAGGCGGCCTTCGCGCGCCTCTGGAAAGCGGGCATAGAGATCCCGCGCCACGACGAGGTTCAGGACCGCGTCGCCGAGAAACTCGAGACGTTCGTTGTGGCCATCCCGGGCCGAAGCGTGGGTGAGCGCTTCGTCGCGCAGCCGCCGGTCGCGGAAGCGGTGGCCCAGGAGGTCCTCAAGACGGCCGGTGTCGGTCGACTCCTCCGCCAAGCCGACGATTCTAGTGCCGGGCGGAGCGAGTAGAGTTCCGTGCCCTCGCCGTCTGCCGGCGCAGACCGGCCGCAATGCTGCTCGAAGTCAAGGAACTGCGCTACTCGTACGGCGACCGCCTGGCCGTCGCCGGCGCGAGCTTCGAGCTGGAACGCGGTGAGATCTTCGGTCTCCTCGGTCCCAACGGAGCCGGGAAGACCACCACGCTCTCCTGCGTGGCCGGCGGCCTGGCCGACTGGCAAGGGGAGATGCGTTTCGACGGCCGGCCTTTCGCCCCCGCGCGAATGCCCGAGGATCGCGCCCGTCTCGGCGTGGTGCCCCAGGAACTGGCGCTCTACCCGGAACTCACGGCGCGTGAGAATCTGCAGTTCTTCGGACGACTTTCCGGCCTGGAGGCTGCCGAGCTGGCAGCGGCCTGCGACCGGGGTCTCGCGCTCGCCGGGCTCGACGATCGGGCCGACGACCGCGTGAGCCGCTACTCGGGCGGGATGAAGCGGCGCCTGAACCTGGTGCTCGGCGACTTGCACGCTCCGGAGCTGCTGCTTCTGGACGAGCCTACCGTGGGCGTCGATCCGCAGTCGCGCAACCACATTTTCGAAGCGCTCGAGGCCTTGCGCGAGAGCGGACGCACGCTGCTCTACACCACGCACTACATGGAAGAGGCGCAGCGTCTCTGCGACCGCGTGGCGATCATCCACGAAGGCCGCGTGGTGGGTGCCGGGACTCCTAAGGAGCTCGCCGCGCAAGCCGGCGTTCCCGACGCCAACCTCGAAGAAGTGTTCTTGCGGATCACGGGCCACCAGCTCCGGGACGGTGCATGAAGCGCAAGGCAATTCTTCCCGCGGCCTGGACGATGGCGCGCAAGGACTTGCGGCTCTACTTCCGCGACCGCTCCGCGGCACTGCTCGGCTTTGCGCTCCCGATCGCGCTGGTGACGGTGTTCGGCTTCGTGATGAAGATCGCATTCGGCGGCCAGGATGCGATGGGCCGCGTGGAACTGTGGATGGTGGATGCGGACGGCTCCGCGCGCAGCGCGGCCTTCGTGGGCGCATTGCGCGACTCGGCGACGATCCGGCTGCGGCCTCGGCTCGACGAAGATGCGGTCGACGAAGCCGAGGCGCGGGCCCTGATCGCCGACGGCGAAGCGCACCACGCGATGATCCTGGACCCGGGCTTCGGCGCCACGGTCGAGGCGGGGGAACTTCCGGCGATCCGGATGTTGCGGGATCCCGGCCGCGCGCTGGAGGATCGCATCATCGGATACGGCCTGCTGCCGGCATTCCTGGAAGCGAGCGAAGGCAAGCTCTGGCCCGCGCAGATCGAACGGGGGATGCTCGAAGCCGGCATGGACGCGCAAGCCGCCGACGGGGTGCGCGCGGCGGCGGAATCGATGCGCGGAATTATCGCGTCGTTCGCCGCGCCGGGGCCGGGCGGCGGCGAAGGTGACGCCGCTTCCGCAGCGGATCCGACCGGATCCGCCGCGGCGCTGGGCGGTCTCTTCGACCAGATGGTGCCGGTCGAAGCCGAAGACCTCGCCCCACCGGAACGCCCGAAGATGCTCACCTGGCAGCTCGCACAGACCATCAGCGGCATGATGGTGATGATGCTCATGTTCGGTCTGGTGGCGGCCGGCAGCTCCTTGATCGTCGAGCGCGAAACCGGTTCGCTGGCCCGCCTGCTCGTCGCGCCGGTCGCGCGCGACGCGATCCTGCTCGGCAAGTTCCTGTTCGTCGGCATCGTCGGCCTGCTGCAGATCGGCGTGCTGCTCGTGTACGGCGAGGCCGTGTTCCGCGTCGGCATGTTCCGTGATCCGGCCACCCTCGCCGTGCTCGTGTTCACGCTCACCCTGGCGGTGACCAGCTTCGGAATCCTCGTGGCGGCCTGGGCGGGCACCACGAAGCAGGCCGAAGGTCTGTCGACCCTGGTGATCCTGGTCATGAGCGCGCTCGGCGGCGCCTGGTTTCCGATCCAGCTCTTCGAACTGCCGCTGGCCGCCCAGATCGCCACGCGCTGCACCTTGACCCATTGGGCGATGAGCGGCTTCCAGCAGATGCTCTGGAACCAGAAGAATTGGATGGATCCCGATGTCCTGGGAGCGGTGGGAGTCCAACTCGGCTTCGCCCTCGTGGCGATCGGCCTGGCGCAACGCCTGTTCCGGCGTCGTTACGTCGGCGGCTGACGGCGGATTTCGGCAATTATCAGCCGAAAACCTCGGTTGCGACGGGGACGAATGTAGCAACCTCCATATATTGGTGATGTTGCGATGAATCTCCAGGGAGGTGACGGGCGTACCGTCTGGGCCTCACTTCCTGTGTCCCATGGCGTCTCACACCAACAACCTTGCCCGCTACTTGTTCAACCAGTGGCGGAACACCCTGGCGCTCGCCACCCATCTCTACGAAGAGCCCGTCGACGACAAGAAGCTGCGCGCCGCGCGCCAGGCTCTGTCGCGGTTGCGCGAGGCGATCAAGCAAGAGAACTGGCCGATCGAAGTTCCGGCCGGAAGGCGGCTGGTCCTCGATGAGCGGTGGGAGCACAAGGCCGACGGCCGCGGCAGCGAGAAGTCGTACCGGCTGCGTCTGGTCGACTGCCGCGAAGACGGCGGCGCCAAGACGGCCGAGGCCGACTACGTCCAGCTCTGGGTGCAGCCGTATTCCTGGATGGGGTGGGTCGTCCCCGGCTTCTCGGCGATGGAACGTGACCGGTTGATCAGCCACAAGCACCTCTACGCGGCTTCGCGCGGCCCGGACAACTGGCTCACCGTGGCGGGAAGCGACCTGTACCGCCAAGTCGACAACGCAGCGGGCGAAGCGGCCTACGGCGAGCTCTACGGCGCCACCGGAGGCACCTGGGCGGGCGGCGGAGACCTCGTCTACATCGGCTTGGGGGCGGGCTCCGGACTCGCCGACGTGCGGGTCGTGCGGGAACTTCTCGAGCAGAACAAGGCCCGTTGCGTGCGCGCTGTCGCGCTCGACTTCTCGCCGGTCCTGCTTTCCGTCGCGGTTTCGAATTTCTACCAGGAGTTCGACGCCGACATCCGCTCCGGACGCCTCTCCGTGCATCCGATCCTCGGCGACCTCGAGCGCCCCGAAGAGTGGGCGCGCCTGCTTCCGCCGATCGAAGCCGACGCGGCGCTCCTCATCGGGATGTTCGGCAACACCATCGGCCACCTCCAATACCGCGAACGGCAGACCTTGCAGCGGATCATGGAGGAGCTCGACGAGTGGGCGAAGC
>Ga0214471_10004863_pt1 | contig 10370 bp, 5 predicted proteins | sample RVTome_5_FD_207665 | JGI IMG/M metagenome (GOLD analysis project Ga0214471, IMG submission 207665) | Soil microbial communities from uranium-contaminated site in the Upper Colorado River Basin, Wyoming, United States - RVT142D155 | ecosystem: Environmental > Terrestrial > Soil > Contaminated >... | reverse complement strand
GATGCGTAGCCGCCCCCGCCGGATTCCAGATAGTAGTGCGGTGTCCCGTCTGTCTCGACGATCTCGACGACATTCAGCGGATTGGCGTCGGCAGAATGATCGATCAGCTTGGCAAAATTGATCGCTGCTTCGAGTTCGACACCCAGACTCCAGCCGCGGCCAGCCGCGCCGTTGGCGGGATCATGAGAGTTGTAATTGCGTGTGATGGCAATCGGTCCGAGAACGGTCGGCTCGGCAACCAGCGCATGACTGACGGTTAGATTGCCGTTCCAAAGATCAATCTGACCCGAAATGCCCGCGCCGACTTCGAACGGCAGGCTGGGACGGTACGGGCGAACACCGAAGTCGCTGAGTTGAATGTAGGCGAGCGGCCGGTTCGACGTGGCTCGATTCCGCTTGTAGTCCCAGATGCGGGCGAACACTCGATATGCGCCGTCAGGCCACTTGCGGGAGCCGCCATCCAACTCTGTCGTGTTCCAATCGTAGGTGTACTTGCCGGTCCCGTCGGGCGTAGTGTCGCTCCCGAGGAACGACAGCAGTCCGGAACCTCGATCGACGAAAAAGTCGATCCGTGCTACACCGATGCCATCGGAGCCGGTTGCCTCCAGCGTAAAGGTTCCGTCCACAACCTCGTGCGCCGTCGGCGAGACTTGCTGGCCTGTCGGGGCCACTGCGTCTTGGTAATCGAACTGAACTGCCTTGGTTGTCCCGCTCTCCTCCCACCACACATACGGCGTCACGCCCGGTTTGCGGATCGCCTGCGGCAAGCTGATCCGCTGCTTGGATCGCACCACCGGAACGGCAAGGGTGGTCGGCGATGACCACGTCGATCCGTCAAAGCTGCGCGTCCAAAACTGCCCTGCCGACGACGTAGCCGCCATGATCAGCTGCACAGGCGATCCGGCCTGCTCGTTCAGCGACAGGCTGACGTCGCTCTCACCGGTCGACGTGGAGGGAAGCGTCGAGGCAGACGACCAGGAACCTCCCGTGTCTCGTTTCAGGTACTTGATCCCCGCCGATGAATCCTTATAGAGCACGTGCACGTTGCCAGACGAATCCGAGACTGACTGGAACGCTGAGCCGGCGGCGACACTCGTGGCGATCGTGGTCGACGATCCCCAACTCGAGGATGTCGAGAACTTGAGGCTTGTACCGTCCAGACGCAACAGGCCCGCGGCGGATCCGGGAATCTCAACCAATTGACCGGGTGTATCGTTGCTGAACGTGAAGACATTTAGGGGATTGAAGGTTGCACCGTTGTCGTCGGAGTAGTTGATCGCGAGCTTGTTCACACCTAGATCGAGGCGCCGGTACGCAACCCAGATCCGGGCGTTGGAAGTTCGGCGCGCCGAGTAACCGATCGAGAAGGTCGAATCGATCGGGCTGACCGTGTTGACTTGTCCGCCCGTCCAGATGGAACCCGACTTGCTCCACCGCTCCAGAACCCCGCCGGCGACCCCCTCATTGGTCACCACGTAGACGTTGTCGTTGCTGCCCATCGTCACCGCACCCGTGCAGGCACTCCCCGTATCCAGATCAACAGCCGTCGACCACGACGACGACGAATACGGCGGCGGTGCCGTCCGCATGTTGATGCGGTGACAGCCGGGAATCGTATCGCTCTCAAGCCCTTCAAACGACAAGAGGTCACCCGCGGAAGATTGCAGCAGCGAATGGAACGGCCCCTTGGGGATCATCGCCAGCGAAGTCGAAGATGTCACCGTCTCGATCGCGACGGGCAGCGGATTGATCGCATCGGCCGGATGCCCATTGCCTGAACCGTTAGCCGTGTATGTGACGATCAGCTTCGGCATCGTCGCCCCACCCCAGGCAGCCGACCGATACGCCGGACCACCCTGATTGAGCGTTTCGCTGGCGAGCCGAAGCAAGACACCATCGTTGGGAATCTCCGCCTTCGCCCACTGCTGAACCAGGCTCGTCAACGCCGCGCCCGACCACGTGTGCGTAGTCGGCGAGCCGATACCGGCGTTCTGACCCGCGGGCCGGTTCACGCTTGCGACCACCGTCGCATCGTAGCTCACGTTTGACCAGTTCCAGGTCGGCTTGATATTCGGACCCGAATCCCACGACGACCACGGCCCTTGCAGTATCCGATGCATCTGAATCGTCTGGGCAGGATCATCGGTGCAAGGAGCAGCCACGCAGAACTCGTACTGCAAACTCAAACTCGCGCTCGAAACTGTCGAAGAGAGCGGAATCTGCGACTGATCAAAGCGCAGCAAGGTACGGATCACGCGCGAATCCGTCCCGACTGTCAGCGAGGTTGGACAGCAGCCCGTCGGTGAGTCCACCGAGGCGGTCGTCACATACGTCTCACGCGTATTGGAGGTGACATTGATCGTCGGATCAACCACAACCGGGAAACGCCGCCCCGGTGCCGACAGCCACGCATCGTCAACAGTCACGCTCAACTCAAACCCGCCGGCCGTGAGCGCAACAGACTGCGACGCATGCGAAGCACCCTCACGCAGCGCCTCCCGCTCGCGGCCAGATCGAGCCTCCGCAGCCCACGGCGCCGCGATCACAAAAGCAACATCACCGGCCACGTCTCGGACCTGAACCGAACCATCCGGCTGCCGTTCCGCAGCGCTGATCGGGCCCCGAACCAAATACGTAAACGACGACGGCGCGTCCGGACCGCGAAGCGTCAACGCCTCCTTCACGCCGACGTTGGTGACCTCATACTCCAAATCAGTCGAAGGCCCAACACTCGCGTAACGAGTCCGCGACCCAGACGTTGAGCCCGCCGACGAGCGAGCGCGCTCCGACCCCGCAGCTTGCAGCGTGAACGTGTAGTTGTTCATGCCAACAACGATCGCCAGATCATCCTCACCAGACCGAGCGCGAAAATGCGCATCGAAACGGTTCGCAGCATTCCGCCACGCATAACCCAGGCGCTCCGACGGGATAAGCCGGTTATCGACCTGCTGCCACACCCCATCGCTGTCGCGAAAATGAATCGGACCGCTAAACGACTCCGTCGTATAGGTCCCATCCGCGTTCCGGAACGTGCGCGACGACTCCGTCCGCCGCTCGACTAGGTCAGACGTGCCTGAAGCAGCCGCCGCCGACCGCTCTGTCGGCTCGAACAGATCCGCCAGCCACTCGCCAACAGCCCCCGCCGGCACAGCCAACGCCCGCCCCACTGTAGAGGCAGCCCGACTGATCGACGACCACCATGAGCCTGCGCGACCCGACGCACCCGGCGATGAGGCGGCAGCCATGGTCCCGGGCAGCAGCGTCGCGAACACCGCCAACGCAACCACCAGCGCAAGGCGCCGATGCCAAGCTGACCGTGAGAATCGTCTGTTTGAGCGCGACTGATCAGGTCTAAGATCCGCCACAGGTAGATCCCTCCGCCGGGCAGGCTCGTGAGCGCAGCGCTCTTCACGATAAGCCTCCGGATCGACTGCTGGGTCGAGGAAGTATCGTGCGAACCAACTCGGCGTTCAATGATCTCATTGGAGGATGTTCTCGTGCCATCAAGGGCAACAAATGCATGGCCTATCGACATGGGCGGAACGAAAGCCTTCCAGGCCGGAACCGAGATCAAGTGTTAGCCGGCCCGTAAAGTCAGGCCAGTATTGAACACCGAAGCGAGTCCATTCGGTGGCGTAGAAATGGGCATAGCATTCGTTCGTCCCTGGAGCCAGCCAGCACGAAGGAATTTCATCACACACCCTCAACGACCGGCCCTCGCGTTGCGCTACTCGGCCACGAACTCTTGCGCGCGCGATCTGAGGGACCATCTCATGCTGGCAAGAATCGGACGCGATCGACAAACGGGAACGGACTAGTCACGACGGGCCATCTTCGTTTTGGTCTCGAATTCGGGCAGGAGTCTTTCGTTCTGACCCAACGAGAACAGAAGGGGAGGCCACTTCATGCACAGGAGAATCTCGAAACTTGCCGTCGCGGCGCTGATCGCCGCGGCCGTCGTGACCGCCGGCCCGGCCGGGGCGCTCGAGCCGTGCCCACCGGTGGCGTGCATCGCCATCAACGGAGCCGTCGTCGCGCCGCACGGCGAACCGGTCCCTGACTACACCGTGATCGCGCAGCGCTCGGACGGATACAACGAAACCACGACGACGAACGCGGACGGGCGATTCGCGTTCGCCTTGCCGATGTCCACTCCGGATCGCTGCTATCAGATCGTCGGGCAGGCCAACGCTTTTCACGCGAACACCCGCGGCCCGGCCAAACAATGCTCGACCGCCGCAGTAACGCTCTCCCCCGCCTACCGGATCAACGCGTTCAGCGGCTACCAGAAGAACTTCATCCACGACTCGTCGCGCAAGGCATATCCCAAGGTCGAAGTCAGCGCGCTGTCGCGCACCTTCCCCGCTCCCTTCCACACGGACCCGCTGCCGTGGGTTCTCGAGCATCACGATCCCAGCGACGGCGGCGGCTACGAGCCCGGCTGGGGACACGCCCACGAGTACGGCACGCGCGGCGAGTTCGATCCGCCGACCGTCCGCACAATCGCCGACGGCGTGTGGCAGTACCAGTGGCGAAAGACGATCAAGCTGCCGGCCGACGAGCCGGGCTTCTACGGGATGGACTGGGGACGCGCCGGTTCGGTCTTCGACCCGATGATGGATTGCCGCATGTATTGGTTCGGCTTCGGGATCTCCGGCGCTTCGCCGGCCAAGGCGGTGCCGGGAACCGTCGTGACGATCTCCGGCGTGCGCTTGGGAGACGAGAAGGGGACGCTGGTGCTCAAGGGCGGCGGCCAGGTCACGACGATCGGCGGCGCCCACATCGTGTCGTGGACTCCGTCCGAGGTGAGGTTCCTCGTGCCGCCGACGGCCAAGACCGGCTGGATCTCGGTCGTCCCGCCGTCGGGCATCCCGACCAACGAGCAACCGCTCGCCGTGGGCGCATGACCACGATCGGGCCGAACCGAAACGAATCCGGCAAACGCTCGTTTATGGCGACAACGGAGAAGAGCCGATGATCAAGATCATGCGTCCAAGCCTGCTGTCCCGGCCTCGCAACGTGGCCGAGCGCTTCCCTTGCCCGGATCCCGCGAAGCCGCGGGCCGTCTGGGCGATCCCGGGCTTCGACGTGAACTGCGGTGTCGCGCGGCCGCGCGGGTGGCAGCGTCCGGCGACCCCGCCTTCTCCGAAGCTGTTCATCGGGAGCGGGTCCCGGTGTCGCAACGGCACCGGCTCGCTCCCGTCCATCTCTCCGGCTCGGATCGCGTTAGAGAAGGCGATCCGAGCCGGACACCCCAGTGTCGGCGTTGGATGGCCGGTGGTGCAGCGTCCCGATTCGCTGTGCTTGCCGCTCGTCAGCCTTCGACCATGTCGCCGTCGATGCGGCCGACCTGCACCCCGAGGTCTTCTAGATACGCGACGCCGGCCGCGACCGCCTCGGGCTCGCCGACGACTTCGAGGATGACCCAGCCGACTTCGTCTTCGACGTTGGCGCGGCGAATGTTGGTGACGATGTCGAACTTTCGCCCGAGGTTGTAGATGACCGGCTCTTGGATGAGCCGTTCCGGGAAGGTCAGATGCAGCCGCTGCTTGCCCACAGGTCAGGTTCTACCCGCGGATGGGCTCGATCCGCAAAAGCGCGCGGTTCATCGAGCCGCTGGCGAAGCCCGCCAGATCCAGCGTGACGTAGACGAATCCTAAAGCCGCGAGGCCTTCGGCGAGCTGCTCGCGCGCCGGCGATGAGGCGAGCCGCGCGATCTCATCCGGCGGAACTTCGATGCGCGCGAGGTCGCCATGATCGCGGACGCGAAGCTCGCGCACGCCCATCGAGCGCAGCAGCGCCTCGGCGCGGGCGACACGATCCAGCCGCTCCGCCGTGACCTCGATCCCGTAGGCGATCCGCGACGCAAGGCACGCCGACGCCGGCTTGTCCCACGTCGGCAAGCCGCGGTCGCGCGACAGCGCGCGGATCTCGTCTTTTCCGAGCCCTGCCTCCAGCAGCGGCGCGCGGACGCCGCGTTCGCGCGCGGCGCGCTGCCCCGGACGAAAGTCGCCGGTGTCGTCGAGATTGGTGCCCACCAAGATCGTCTCGACGCCGAGCGACCCGCCGAGCTCGTCGAGCCGCTCGAACAGTTCGGTCTTGCAGTGGTAGCAGCGGTCGGGCGCGTTCGCGCGGTACTCGTCGCGTTCGATCTCGCGGGTGGCGATCTCGACGTGGCGCCAGCCTCGCTCGCGCGCGAGCAGCGCGGCCGCCTTGCGCTCGGCCGGGGCGAGCGATTCGCTCACCGCGGTCACCGCGACGCAACGCTCCGCGCCGAGCATCTCGTGCGCGACATCGGCAAGGAAAGCCGAATCCGCGCCGCCGCTGTAGGCGACGGCGCACGATTCGAACTCGGACAGGATCCGGCGGAGTCGCTCGAAGCCGTTCATCGAGATCCGATTCTAGGCGTCTCGCGCCACGGCGGTCTCGGCCAGCAGCAACAGGGCGCGCTCCGCCTCGTCGGGGAAGCCGGCGGCGCCCAGCGCGTTGGTCGCCGCCGCGTGCAGCTCGTCGATCAACGCCAGCGTCCCCGCCAGCCCGCCGGAGGTGCGCAGCACGTCCCGCAATCGCTCGACGTCGCCGGGCGACATCGACGGCGATCCCAGCGTGGCGTCCAGGAACGCGCGATCTTCGGGAGAGGCGAGCGCGCGCGCCTTGGCGACGAGCACGGTGCGCTTTCCTTCGCGCAGATCGCCTTCGGCGTCCTTGCCGGTCACCGACGGTTCACCGAACGCGCCGAGCACGTCGTCGCGGATCTGGAACGCCTCGCCGAGCGGCGCGCCGAACGCGGTCAACGCGGCGATCGCCTCGCTCGAGGCCCCGGCGAGCGCCGCGCCGATGACGAGCGGCTTTTCGACCGTGTAGGCGCCGGACTTCAGCGCGGCGATGCGCCGCGCGGCCGGCTCGTCGGCCTCGCCGCGCGCCGCGGCCGACAGGTCGGCGAACTGTCCGGCGATCACCTCGAGGCGCATCGTGTTGAACGATTCGAACGCGGCGGCCAGCCGCGGCGCGTCGAAGCCCGACTCGATCAGCATCCGGTCGGCGAGCGCGAATGCCAGATCGCCGGTCAAGATGGCGGCCGACGCGCCGAAGCGTCCCTCGCCCATCGCGAGATGCGTCGCGGGCCGTCCGCGGCGAAGCGGCGAGCCGTCCATGATGTCGTCGTGAATCAGCGCGAAGGTGTGGAGCAGCTCCAGCGCGGCGCCGGCGCGCACGATCGCCTCCGAATCCTCGCCACCGGCGGCGCGATGACCCCAGTAGCAGAACAGCGGCCGAAGGCGTTTTCCGCCGGCGCCGACGACGCGGGCGAGCTCGTCGACCATCGGCAGCGCGGCGGGGTCGGCCGCCTGGACATCGTCGCGAACGCGGGCAAGGAAAATGCCCAGCACCGCGTCGATGCGCCGGCGAAGATCGCTCGGGGAAGGAGTCGTCACCCGCTCAGTGTCTCCGCCCGGACGGCTCGCGGGCAACTCAGGCGATGCTGACGCCGATCAGGCGTCCGATCGCGAACGTGGCGGTTGCCGCCGCAGCGCCGATCGCCAGCATCCGGGCGCCGCTTCGCAGCGGACGGCGTCCGGTGAAGACTCCCAGTGCGGATCCGACCGCAAACAGCGCCGCCCCGCTCGCGAGAACCGACGACAGAACCGCCGCCCGGCCGGCGGCGATCAGGTACGGGACCACGGGAACGAACGCGCCGACGGCGAACGCCAGGAACGAGGCGATCGCCGCCACCCATGGAGAGGCGAGATCGTCGGGCGAGAACCCCAGCTCCTCGCGCGTCATCGTCTGCAACGCCACCTCGGGCCGCGCCATGATCTCGCGCGCGACGGTGGCTGCCATCTCGGGCGGCAATCCCTTCGCTCGAAAGATCAGCGCCAGCTCTTCGCGCTCCTCGTCGGGGAAAGCCGCGAGCTCCTCGCGCTCGACTTCGACCTCGCGCTCGTAAAGCTCGGTCTGGGATCGGACCGAGATCCATTCGCCGGCCGCCATCGAAAACGCGCCGGCAAGCAGGCCCGCGACGCCGGCCAGCAACACGATCCGCTCGTTGCCGGTGCCGCCGGCGACGCCCAGCACCAGCGACACGTTCGACACGAGCCCGTCGTTCACACCGAAGACGCCGGCTCGAAGCGCGCCGCCGGATCCGACACGATGGCGGCCTTCGCGCTGCGCGATCCCGCCGGCCCGGTCTTGCGCGAGCGCGGCGACGGTCTCGCCGTGGCCACGTTCGTCCGCGGCCATTCCCTCGGCTGCGTCGACCGCGGCGTCGTACTTGAGCGCGTCGGCCGACTCGGCGCGCAGCACGATCGGCAAGACCGACGCGACGCCGAAGCGGCGCGCGACGAACCCGAGCACCTTCACGCGCATCCCCGTCCGCGGCTTCTTCGGCGTCACGCCGGCCGAACGCAGCAGCGAACCCCAATGCTCGGCGTGGGTCTCTTCGAACCCGGCGAGGCGCTCGAACACCTCGCGCTGCGCGTCGCTTTCGGCGGCGACGGCGAGCGCGCGGTAGAGCGCCGCCCCGGCGTGCTCGTCCACGTAGTAGCGAGTCCAACGGCGAATCTGCTCCGGCTGTTTCGGTGATTCCGCGGGGGGCGGCGCCGCTGGCTCGGTCACGGCCCCATTCTGCCGGTTCGAACGGCGGCGCGCCCGTCGCTATCATGTGCCCCCGGGACCCCATGACCCGCTTTCGGAATCTCTCCCTCGCGACGGTCGCGACGACCTACCTGCTCATCGCAGCCGGCGGGCTCGTTCGCGCAACCGGCTCCGGATTGGGATGCCCGACGTGGCCCGGCTGCTTCCCGGGGCGCTTCTTCCCGCCGCTGCAGAAGCACGCGATGATCGAGTGGACCCACCGCACGATCGTGGTGGTGCTGACCGTGATGATCGCCGCGATGGCGGTCTGGGCGCTGGGACGATTCCGGGCTCGACGCTCGATGATGATCCCGTCGATCGCCGCATTCGGTTTGGTGCTGTTCCAGGCGGCCCTCGGGGCGATCACCGTCCATCACGAACTCGATCCCCTCGTCGTGACCGCCCATTTCGCGACCGCGATGATCCTGGTTGGGACGCTCATCTACGCTGCAATCGCAACGTTTACGCTGCGTGAACGTCCGGGACTACGCGTGGCGAGTGACTTTGCGCATCTCGCGTTCGTCGCCGCTGCGGGAACGTTCGTCCTTCTTCTGGTCGGGGCCTACGTCCGCGGCCTGGGAGCCGGCCTGGCCTTCCCGGATTGGCCGCTGATGAACGGAAGCCTCCTCCCGGGGCCGGGACGGATCGAGACGCCGCACTTCGTCCACCGATTGCTTGCCTTGGCGGTCGGCGCGCTCGTCGTCGCGCTGGCCTGGCGCGCGAACCGGGCCGCGGCCCGCGCGTCCCACCCGGCCGCCGTGCGAGTCTTCAGCGCCGCCGCCGGCGGCCTGTACCTGACGCAGGCGCTGGTCGGAGCGCTCAACGTCTGGACCGAACTGTCGGCTGCGACGGTCGTGGCGCACGTCACCTTGTCGGCGCTCACCTGGGGCGCGGTGCTGGGCTTGGCGATCGTGGCGCGCGACCTCAGCAAGGCAAGCGAGCCCCAGATCGCGGTTCAGCCGGCCGATCCGGCCCGCTCCGGCTCCCTCGGCTCGTTCAATCGGGCAAAGGCCGTCGTCGCCGCCTACTTCCGGCTCACCAAACCGCGCATCGTCGTCCTTCTGCTCATCACGACCGTCCCGACGATGATGGTCGCCCGCGGCGGCTGGCCGGGGATCGGCCTGGTCGTCGCCACGCTCTTGGGGGGATCGCTCGCGGCCGGCGGCGCCAACGCCATCAACTGCTACGTCGACCGCGACATCGACGCCGCGATGGGACGCACCTCGCGGCGCCCATTGCCGGCGGGCGAGATGACCCCGACTCGCGCACTGGAGTTCGGGATCGGTCTGGGCATCGTGTCTTTCGCCTATCTATGGACGTTCGTGAACTTGCTGTCGGCCGCGCTGGCCCTGTCGGCGCTGCTGTTCTACGTCTTCGTCTACACGATCGGGCTGAAACGCTCGACCCCGCAGAACATCGTGATCGGCGGGGCGGCCGGCGCGGTGCCGGTCCTGGTCGGATGGGCCGCCGTCACCGGCACGCTCACCTGGGCGCCGGTCGTGATGTTCGCAATCGTGTTCTTCTGGACGCCGCCGCACTTCTGGGCGCTCGCCCTGCGCTTCAGCGACGACTACGCCAAGGCGGGCGTTCCGATGCTGCCGGTCGTGGCCGGTCGTCGCGAGACGCAGCGGCAAATCCTGCTCTATACCTTCGTCTTGGTGGGCGTGACCCTGATCCTTTCGCCCGTCGGCCGGATGGGCGTGGTGTATCTCGTCGCCGCCCTGCTGCTGGGCGCGTGG
>Ga0214471_10004862_pt1 | contig 10371 bp, 13 predicted proteins | sample RVTome_5_FD_207665 | JGI IMG/M metagenome (GOLD analysis project Ga0214471, IMG submission 207665) | Soil microbial communities from uranium-contaminated site in the Upper Colorado River Basin, Wyoming, United States - RVT142D155 | ecosystem: Environmental > Terrestrial > Soil > Contaminated >... | reverse complement strand
CGGCTTCGAGCTGATCCCGTCAGTCCGCCGGGACCCCGGCAGACGGCTCCTCGCTGCGGCTCACGGTGCCTGCCCGCACGGGCAGCGCCACGGTGAACGTCGCCCCACCACCCACGGTCGGCTCGAACCAAGTCCGGCCGCCCATCGCTTCGCTGAGCCCGCGCACGATCGAGAGGCCGAGGCCGGTGCCGCCGTAGCCGCGGGTCTCACGGCGCTCGATCTGAGTGAACCTGTCGAAGATGTGCTCGTGGTGCTCATACGGGATGCCGGGGCCGTGGTCGATCACCGAGAGGTACACCTCGCTGCCCCGCAGCCTTGCCTGGACGTCGATCGTGACCCGCGGGGCGTACTTCAACGCGTTGTCGATGAGGTTCGTGACGATGCGACGCAAATGGCCCGGGTCGACGCGGATCTCGTCGATGGCGGGGTCGACGAGCACCGTCGCCCATTGCCTGGCGCCCGGGACGTCGCTGATGATCTCTTCGATGAACGAAAGCAGCTTGACCGCCTCCGGCCTGACCGGCAGGGCGCGGTTGTCGAGGCGGGATACGACCAGCAGGTCCTCGATGAGGGAGCGAAGCCGATCGGCCTGACGCTCTGCGGTGCCGAGCAGCTCCTGGGCATTCGGGTCGCGTGGCGCCAGCTCGGGCCTCTGGAGCGTTTTGAGCGACCCGATGATCGAGGTGAGCGGCGTCCGCAACTCGTGACTGACGACCGACACGAAGTCCGTCTTGAGCTGGGCGAGCTCCGCCATCTTGGCACTCGTCTCCTTGGCTTCCTCGTAGCGGGCCAGCTGGTTGAGCACCAGAGCAGACGGTCCGGCGAGCGACTCGAGCTGCCTGGCGTCCTGTTCGTCGAACTGGCCCTCGAGCTTGTCTGCGACCGCGAGCACGCCGAGCGACCGCGACTCGAGCTGCAGGGGAACCGCGAGCAACTGCGTGGCGTGCAGCTCGGTGAGGAACTCGCCGAGCTTGCTCCGGTTGACCGCGTTGTCGATGAGGGGCGACCCACCGGTGAACACTCGCTGCAGCGGGCCGGGATCCGAGAGCTGGAGCTTGTAGCTGCCGGTCTTCACCGTGTGGCCCGCCACCCAGAGGGGAGACATCACCTCAAGCTGCTCCTGCTTGGGCCGGTAGAGGAGGACGAAGCCGGTCCTGGCACGAACCGTGGCGGCCACCCTGCCGACGATCTCGGGGAGCACCTCGGCGAGGTTGCGTCCGATCCCGATCGTGCGCGAGAGGTCGTAGAGCTGGGTGAGCTCCCCCTCGTGCTGCGCCAACTCCTTCTCTCGGCTGCTGAGCACCTCGAGGCGCTTCGCCGTCGAGCGCATCATGGTGCGCAGCCCCCTGGCCGCCACGAGCATGAGCAGCGCGGTGAGGACGAACGCCGAGATTCGCAGGGTCAACGCCCCATCTCGCGGCCCGGTGGCATCCGAGACGAGGGCCGTCACGTACCCGATGAGGGCAAGCCCGCTGACGAGGAGGAGCACGATCGGGCTCACCAGGATCGCAGAGGCGAACACGACGGGCGCCAGGAACGCTGCCGCGGTCGCCTCGCCGGCCGAGAGGCCTTGGACGACCAAGGTTCCGGCGACCGCAAGCCCGCACCAGAACAGGACGACGTGATCGCTCCATCTCGTGGCGAGCAGCCGCCGCCACGGGATCACGGAGACGATCAGGGCTCCGCCTCCGAGTATCGAGAGCGGCATGTAGACGGTGGCGTCGTCGAGGCCTGCATTGCGCCAACCCGTGTAGGCGAAGGCGGCGAGCGCCAGCCACGATGCCCCGAGGCCGAGCCTGACGACTCGAACCCGGTAATCGATGAAGGGGTCGCGGTCAGCCATGCCTCTCGGGCTATCGGAGGATCCTGCAGGCAACGGTAACCTCTCCCGTGATGGCCCGGGTACTTCTCCTCTTCGGCGGCCGCTCGGCCGAGCATGAGGTTTCCTGCGTATCTGCCGTCTCTGTTGCTGACGCCCTTGCCGAGGGTGGACACCGCGTCATCCCGGTCGGAATCGACAGATCTGGTGACTGGTTCCTGGCCGATGCGGGCGAGCGTCCCCTGCGGGCCGAGGGTCGGAGGGTGACGCTCTCACTGCCGGGGGGGTCGCTCGTGTCCGGTGAGGACGAGGTCGGCTTCGACGTCGCCTTCCCGGTCCTGCACGGTCCATACGGCGAAGACGGCCGCATCCAGGGTGCATTCGACATGGCCGGGGTGCCGTACGTCGGCTGCGGCGTCCTCGGGAGCGCCGTGGCGATGGACAAGGACGTCGCCAAGCGGCTGGCACGCGACGCCGGGATAGCGACGACCCGGTGGCAGATGGTGCGGCACGCCGATCTCCGGGACGACGCGCCGGCGGTCGTCGACGAGGTCGCCGGGCTGCTCGGCTTTCCGGTCTTCGTCAAGCCCGCAGAGCTCGGATCCTCCATCGGTGTCGCCAAGGCATCGACAGACGCCGAGCTCAAGGATGCGTTGCTGCGGGCATTCGAGCTCTCCGACAAGGCGCTCGTGGAGGAGACCGTCACAGGGAGGGAGATCGAGGTCGGGGTGCTGGAAGGTCCGCGGGCCTCGGCGCCGGGCGAGATCGTGATCGAGGCGGAGTGGTACGACTACGAGGCCAAGTACAACGACGATGCGAGCCGTTTCGTCGCTCCGGCGAGACTGACGCGCTCCCAGGTGGCGACGGTCCAACAGCTCGCCTGCCGGGCGTTCGAGGCGCTCGAGTGCCGGGGCCTGGCGCGGGTCGATTTCTTCTTCGAGAAGCCGGGCCGCGGCTTCATACTCAACGAGGTCAACACGATGCCGGGATTCACGCCCATCTCCGGGTTTCCCCTCATGTGGCAGGCCTCAGGGATGAGCTACCCGGAGCTGTGCAACGAGCTCGTCGAGCTGGCGCTCGGCGGTTGACCTCTCCCTCGTGAGCCGGACCAGGCCGAGTCGCCGGTCGGGTGCGATTCAGAGCCGGACGACGGGACAGGTGAGGGTACGGGTGATGCCTTCGACCGCCTGGATGCGCGCCACCACGAGCTTTCCGAGCGAGTCGACGTCGTCCGCCTGGGTGTGGACGATGGCGTCGTACGGTCCGGTCACCGACTCGGCAGACGTCACCCCGGGAATGGTCGCGATCTGGGCGGCCACGGTGGCCGCCTTGCCGACCTCGGTCTGGATGAGGATGTATGCCTCGACCACGTGCGATCCCTTCTTTTCGTGGATCCTACCCGGGCGGCGACTCGGGGTGCCGGCTCAGTATCCGTCCGAGCCGAACCTCAACCGGTAGGCGTACGGGTTGCCGTCGGCGTCTTGGACGTCGAACACGACGCGCTGGCCCTGTCTGAGTGTCCGAAACAGCGAGCCCGAGAGCGAGCCCGGCCGCAGCAGCACCTCGCTGCGATCGTCGTCGCGCACGATGATGCCGAAGCCGGTGGCGGGGTCGTACAGCTTCACGACTCCCTGCACCGCTTCACACCTTCTCGATCTTGCCGGCCTTGATGCACGACGTGCACACCCTGGCGCGACGTGAGTTGCTGCCGTGCTTCACGCGCACCTTCTGGATGTTCGGGAGCCAGCGGCGGCTGGAGCGCTTGTGTGAGAAGCTCACCTGCTTGCCGACCCACGGCTCCTTGCCGCACACCTCACAGCGATATGCCACGAAGGGACCTCCTGGGGAGGCGGCATCGTAACACGGGCACGGGATCGGGCAGCCGGACACCTGAGGTTCCAGGCGCGCATCCACGTCGTCGTATCCTGCCGGCCATGACCGCCACGGGCACCACGAGCCGGAGCCTGGCGTACCTCGCAGGTGTGCCGGCCGAACGGGTGAAGGGGATCGGACCGCGCTCGGCCAAGAAGCTCGGCGACAACGGCATCCACTCGGTCGCCGACCTCCTGTTGCACGTTCCCCGCCGGTATCTCGACCGCTCGCAGCTGTTCGACCTGGCGAGCGTGCCGCTCGGCGAGGAGGTGACCGTCGGCGGTACCGTTCTCGCGGTCGAGCTCAGACGCCTCTCGAAGAACAGGAAGCGCACCAGCGCCCGCATCTCCGACGGGACGAACCTGCTCACCGTCACCTGGTTCAATCCCTACGTCAAGGTCGCCAAGGGCGCCGACGTCGTGCTCTCCGGCAAGGTGGAGCGATTCAGGGGCCGCCTCCAGATGTCGAACCCCGACATCGACACCCTCGACCCAGACTCGCTGTTGATCGGCCGGGTGGTGCCGATCCACCCAGCCGTCGGCGGCCTCTCGCCGACGAAGATCAGGAGCGCCATCGCCAACGCCCTGCCGAGAGCTCGGCCGATCGAAGACCCGCTGCCTCGGGGAATGGTCGAGCGCCTCGGCCTCATGGAACGTGACGCCGCCATCGGGATGGTGCACTTCCCCGATGAGGCTTCGGACGCATCCCGCGCCAGGGAGCGCCTCGTGTTCGACGAGTTGTTCCGGCTCGAGGTGGCGCTGGCGCTCCAGAAGCACCGACAGATCGAAGGGTCGGTGGGGATCGCCCACGACGGCGACGGGACACTTGCTGCCGCCTTCCTCGATGCGCTGCCTTACAGCCTCACCGGCGCCCAGCGGCGGGCGATCGAGGAGCTCGACGCCGACATGACGCAGGCCCACCCGATGCACCGCCTCCTCCAGGGGGAGGTGGGGTCGGGGAAGACCGTGGTCGCCGCAGCGGCTCTCCTCACGGCAGTCCAGGGAGGGCACCAGGGGGCGGTGATGGCGCCGACGGAGGTTCTCGCCGTGCAGCACTACCTCGGGCTGCGCGACCTGCTCGAGGAAGCGGGGCTCGACCCGCCGCGTCATGATCCGTCGGCTCCCGAGGGCATGGTGAGCCTCTTCGGAGGCGAGACGGCGGATGGCCCCGTCGTTCGCCTCGCCCTCCTCACGTCGAGCAGCGCCGAGGTGAACTTCGTCGCCGCGGGTGCGGCGCGCCGAGCAGACGTCATTCGCTGGATCGCAGATGGGATGGTGGACCTCGTGGTCGGGACCCACTCGCTCATCCAGGATGCGATCGAGTTCGCGGGGCTCGGGCTCGCAGTCGTCGACGAGCAGCATCGCTTCGGGGTCCACCAGCGGGTACAGCTCAAGGAGAAGGCGGACGGGTACGCCCCCGACGTCCTCATCATGACGGCGACGCCCATCCCGAGGACGCTGTCGATGACGCTCTACGGAGACCTCGACGTGTCGGTCCTCGACGAGATGCCGCCCGGGCGCCTGCCGTGCCGCACGAGGCACGTTCGGCCGGCCGATATCGCCGAGGTCTACGACCTCATCCGCCACGAGGCCGGGGCGGGCCGCCAGGCGTTCGTGGTGTGCCCCCTCGTCGAGGACAGCGACAAGCTCGAGGCTGCATCGGCGACCGCCGAGCATGAGCGCCTCTCGTCGATCCTCGCCCCGCTCCGGGTGGGTCTGATGCATGGCCAGCTTCGGCCCTCCGAGAAGGAAGACGTGATGCGGCGCTTCCGCCGCGGGGAGCTGGATGTTCTCGTGGCGACGACCGTGATCGAGGTGGGCATCGACATCCCGAACGCCACCGTGATGGTGATCGAGGACGCCGACCGGTTCGGCCTCAGCCAACTCCACCAGCTGCGGGGGCGGGTCGGGAGAGGAAGCGACCAGGCAACGTGCGTCCTCGTCGCCGATCCGTCGACCGACGTCGGAGAGCAGCGGATCGCTGCCATGGTGGCGACTACGGACGGATTCCGCCTCGCCGAGGAGGACCTGCGCATCCGCGGGCAGGGGACGGTGTTCGGGGCGAGGCAGGCAGGCCTCAAGGACCTCAAGCTCGCCGACATCCTGCGCGACGCCGAGACGCTCGCGGTGGCGCGCCGCGAGGCGTTCGCCCTCGTTGCGTCCGACCCCGACCTGCGGGGGTCCGCCCCCGTCGCCGAGGAGGTGCGGGCCATGCTCGGCGCCGACGTGGAATGGCTCTTCAAGTCGTGACGCCGGGATGAGGATCATCGCGGGACGTGCCAAGGGGCGCACTCTCGCCTCGCCGAGAGGGCCGGCGACCAGACCGCTGACCGGGCGCGCCAGGGAGGCGGTGTTCTCGTCACTCGGCGACTCGGTCATCGGCGCCACCGTCCTGGACGCCTACGCGGGGACCGGCTCGATCGGCCTCGAGGCGCTCAGCAGGGGCGCCGTCTCCGCCGTCTTCATGGAGCGGTCGAGGTCGGCGCTGGCGGTCATTCGGCGGAACGTCGAGCGAGTCGGCCTCGGCGGGACGATCGTGCCCGGCGACGTCGTCGCCAGCCTCTCGGCGGACGCCAACACGTACGACTTCGCCTTCGTCGACCCCCCCTACGACACGGGGAACCCCGAGGTCGAAGCCGTCCTGGCGGCGATGGAAGGGCGCCTCGGGCGCGGGGCGTGGGTCGTCGTGCACAGGCGGACGGGAACACCGCTCCCGGCGCCTCCCCCATTCCTCCGGCTCGTCGACCGGCGACGCTACGGTGATGGCGAGGTGTTGCGGTTCGTGGAGGAGCAGCCTTGATCTCCGCCCTTGTCCCCGGGAGCTTCGATCCGCCGACGAAGGGTCATCTGGACATCGTCGAGCGTTGCGCGGGGATCTTCGATCGCGTCGTGGTGGCCGTCGTCAGGAATCCCGGGAAGTCGGCGCTCTTCACCGCCGAGGAGCGCATGGATCTGCTGGCCGAGTGCTGCAAGTCGTGGACCAACGTCGAGGTGGCGGCGTTCTCGGGCCTCCTCGTCGACTTTGCGTCGGAGCAGGGAGCCAACGTGATCGTGAAGGGCCTCCGGGCCGTGACGGACTTCGAGTACGAGATCCAGATGTCGCAGATGAACCGTCACCTGTCGGGGATCGTGACGCTCTTCGTGGCGACGAAGCCGGAGTACGGCTACCTGTCGTCATCCCTCGTCAAACAGGTCGCCGAGCTGGGAGGGGCGGTCGGCTCGCTCGTTCCCGAGGTCGTGGCGACGGCGCTCACGGAGAAGTTCTCCCGATGACGGACGACCCGATGCAGGAGGAGCCGCGCCAGGAGGAGCCGCCAGAGGAGGAACCGAAGAAGCCGCCCCCGATACCAGGCAGGATCCTCGACATCGTCGACGATCTCCTCGTCATGGTGGAGGAGGCGAGGCCGGTCCCGCTGTCGAGCGCCATCCGCATCGACCGTGACCAGCTCATCTCCCGCCTCCATGAGCTCCAGGAGATCCTCCCCGACGAGCTCAGGGCGGCGCGTTGGATGGTGCGCCAGCGCGAGACATATGTCGCCCGGACGAACGAGAAGGCCCGCACGATGCTCGCCAAGGCCAAGGCGAAGTCGGAGGACCTCGTCGCCGACTCCCACATCGTCCAGGAGGCCGTCGAAGAGGCCAACCGACTCGTGCGCAACGCCGAGAAGGACGCCGAGCGCATCCGGCTCGAGGCAGAGGATCACGCCGAGCGACGGCTCGCCGAAGCCGAGGCGGTGCTGGGAGAGCTGCTCCGCTACGTTCAGGAGGCGCGCGCCGAGCTCCACGAGGCGCTGCCGGCGCCCATCGAGGCCCCGGTGGGGGAGTGACCGCACTGAAATAGAATCGGCTCGTGACCGCCGCGAACCACTTCATCGTCCCCGTCGCCGACCTGATGCGCCATCACGGATCATCCCGCCACGTCACGGTCGAAGCACCCGTCGATTGGCATGTCGAGCTCTCCGGCGTCCGGCCGGATCCTCCCCTCGTTGCCGGCCTCACCGCAACACGCGTCACCGGGGGGATCCTCTTCAGGGGTGAGGTCGCCGTGACGGTCGACCACTCCTGTCACCGCTGTCTCGAGCCGAGTGAGGAGGTGATCGTCGTCGAGGTCGCTCAGCTCTACTCCGATCGGACCGACCCGGACGGTGAGGACTACTCACTGGACCGTGATCTCGCCGACCTCGAGCCGATGCTCCGCGACGAGGTCATGCTGGCCATGCCGCTGTTGCCGACGTGCGACCCCGAGTGCCCGCAACTTGTTGAAGGTCTCGGAAGCGACTTGAATATCGAGGCATCCGCCGGCGAGCCTGGCGGGGCTTCTCCTTTCGCCGTGCTCAAGGACCTGCTCGGCGATTGACGCGGAAACGAGGTACCGATGGCGGTTCCCAAGAAGAAGATGTCGCGGTCGCGAACGCGGCGGCGCAAGGCGAACTGGAAGGTGAGCGCACCGCACACCATCCCGTGCGATCGTTGCGGCGCGCCTCACATGTCACATCGCGTCTGCGCCAATTGCGGCTCATACAAGGGCCGCGAGATCATCGCCGTCAAGTGACCTTCCGCTGATGCCGCGTATCGCCGTCGATGCCATGGGCGGGGATCACGCACCCCGCGAGGTCGTGCTCGGAGCCGTAGACGCGGCAGAGGCGGGCCACGACATCGTTCTCGTCGGCGACAGGTCGAGGATCGAGCTCGTGCTCGGCGAGACCGGCGCCGACGTCGCCATCGCAGACGCCTCCGAAGTCATCGAGATGGGCGCCGACGCCGCCAGTGCCATACGGGAGCGAAAGGACGCCTCGATCTCGGTAGCGGCGCGCCTCGTCTCGTCGGGCGAGGCGGCAGCCCTGGTATCCGCCGGGTCCACCGGCGCTGCCATGGCGGCCGCCTCTTTCCTCATCGGGCGGATCGACGGGGTGTCTCGTCCCGCCATCGCCTCGATGTTCCCAGGGGGAAAGATCGTCCTCGACTCGGGCGCCAACCTGTCCTGCCGGCCCGAGCACCTCGTGCAGTTCGCGGTTATGGGCGCCGCCCTGGCGGCGACCAAGCTCGGGATCGACCGCCCGAGGGTCGGGCTTCTCAACATCGGCGAGGAAGCCGGCAAGGGTCGCGACCTGGAGCGGGAGGCCTATCCGCTCCTCGCCGAGGTCCCGTCCATCGAGTTCGTCGGCAACGTCGAGGGGCGCGACGTCGGAAGCGACCGTGTCGATGTGATCGTCTCGGACGGGTTCACAGGCAACGTCCTGCTCAAGACGGCGGAGGGAGCAGCCAAGCTCCTGCTCGGCCTCGTCGTAGAGACGCTCTCGGGACCGGAGCTGGCCGACAAGATGGCCGCCATCGTCCCGGCGCTCGGAGACGTGCGCCACCGGCTCGATCCCGAGAGCTACGGAGGGGCGCACCTCCTCGGCACGATGGGCGTCGTCGTGATCGCCCATGGATCCTCGTCGAGGCGCGCCGTCGCCAACGCCATCGGCATGGCTTCGGACGAAGCGGCCCACGGCCTCGTGGAGCGCATCACCAGGGACATCGGCGCGGTTCACTCACTCGCGGGCGCATGACGACCCAAGAGGCGAGCCTCACGGCGTTCCAACAAGCGCTCGGCTACACGTTCGACGACACCGACCTCCTTCGTCGGGCGCTCATGCATCGCTCATACGCCTCCGAGCACACGATCGACGACTCGTACGAGCGCCTCGAGTTCCTCGGAGACGCCGTGCTGCAGCTCGCAGTCACGAGGTACCTGTTCGTCGAGCACCCGGAGCTCTCCGAGGGCGAGATGGCCAAGGTGCGGGCAGCCGTGGTCAACGAGAGAGCGCTGGCGGTGCTGGCACGCCGGTTCGGGGTCGGGGACGTGATACTCCTCGGGAGGGGAGAGGACATGACGGGGGGACGCGACAAGAGCTCGATCCTCTCGGACGTCGTCGAGTCGGTGCTCGGCGCCTTGTACGTGGAGGCGGGATTCGAGAGGGCGGCGACCGTCATCATGTCGCACTGGGCGGAGTTGGTCGAGGACCGAGCCGAGGAGCCGGGGAGGCGCGACTACAAGACCCGCCTCCAGGAGGAGCTCGCCAGGAGGGGGCTTCGCCCGGTCTACGAGGTCGACATGGCGGGCCCCGAGCACCGGAAGCACTTCACGGCCAAGGTGTACGTGAATGGCTCGGTCCTCGGGTCGGGAGATGGCACGTCGAAGAAGCGTGCCGAGCAGGCGGCCGCCCGGGACGCCTCCTCTCGTCTCGACGCGGCCCAAGATGCCTGAGCTCCCCGAGGTCGAGGCCACCCGCAGGGCGATTGCCGGCGAGCTCACCGGCAATCGCGTCTCCCTCGTCGAGGTAGGCCGCGACAGGATGCTCCGCCGCCAGGAGCGGCCCGGGGACTTCGCCGAGCGGCTCTCCGGAAGGCGGATCGAGCGGTGGAGGCGCCACGGCAAGTTCCTCATCGCCGACCTCGAGGGTGACGTGGCGTGGGTCACCCATCTCGGCATGTCGGGACGCGTCCAGTTGGCCGGGCCGGCGGAGGCCAGGGTGGCGCACACGAACGTCGTGGTCGCCACGGAAGGCGGGACCGAGTTCCGCCTCGTCGACCCGAGGACCTTCGGATTCGTGGCCGCCTATCTCCCCGACGAGCTGGCGGCTTCTCCCGTGGGTCGCCTCGGTCCGGATGCCCTCGATGCGCTGCCCTCGGCCCGGC
>Ga0214471_10004861_pt1 | contig 10372 bp, 2 predicted proteins | sample RVTome_5_FD_207665 | JGI IMG/M metagenome (GOLD analysis project Ga0214471, IMG submission 207665) | Soil microbial communities from uranium-contaminated site in the Upper Colorado River Basin, Wyoming, United States - RVT142D155 | ecosystem: Environmental > Terrestrial > Soil > Contaminated >... | reverse complement strand
AAGCTTTTTGTTTTAGATACAAGTCCCTAGCATGATACAAACTTGTTCAGCTAAACGCAAGCACTTTTGCAACAGTAGTACTGTGGAAAAGTTTACAACGTTATTACCCACTGGTACTAACAGATTTGAACATAATATTTATACTATAGACAGCATAAAACTTATGGTATACACTACGCTTATATCGGATTGGGTATATTGCAGTAGATTACCCCTGTTGCGTGGAGTGGGTAATCGGCATTCAGGGCATGATACCTAATACGCATGGCTCTAAGAGGGGGAACATCCCCCTCTTAGTTCGTTTACACTCAGTATCTCCCTCTGCCTTAACTACAAAACACGAAATGAATTCGTATTTTGTAGGATTTCTTATCTGTTTAATTCAAAAAGACGCGTTTTAAGCTGTCATTAGAGCCTAGTTGCGTCTTTTTGATGCTCAGCACCTGATTTTAAGGCGCTAAGCTTAAGTTTTTGTTTTACCGTTAATGTTTATAACGCAAATAACCAAGCTGCTTTGGTGCTGCCGGCTGGCTGTTTGTATCAGTTGTGGTGAACTTGGATGAAATTGGGCTAGAGTAGTCTCTGTTCGCGCCTGGAATGCCGCCTAGCACTCTGGACCGGCCTCTGAAAATGGACTTTACTTCCAAGCGTGCAACAAAAGCCTGGGGTTTTAGCCCCGGCATATTTTGTATGTGGTAAGTAGTAGCCATTTTTGTTTTTGTTTAATCGGAATAATTGGGTTGCCCCGTATATTCCTGCCTCTAGCCAATTTTTAAGGTTTTTTGTTTTTGACTTGGAGTTACCAATTAATATAACGGTAGTGCTTGTGCTTTGCAAGTGTTTTAAGAGGGAGATGACTTCTCCCTCTTAGCTTTGCGCTTATTCCATAATCGCTCAGGTATCTCCCTCTCTTGAATGTATGCAGAAACTCGAAATAAATTCGCAGTTTCTGCATGATTTTTTATAAAAATTAACAGATGTGAGTCGCCTCATCTATAAGGTGAGGCGACCAAATGGGCTACTGGAGCTGGTTTACGTAATCTATCCAGGCTTGGTCCTCGACAACGGCGGCGGAGCGGATGAAAACCAGCAGATTATTGTGGTTAAAAATCACGATATTGGTTTCTTCTTCAGTCTCAGCAATGTATATCAGGCCTTTTTGGGTCTCGTGACGGTTAATTGATGTCTTGCTGTCTAATGATATGGCCAGTTTCTGCAGTTCTGCCGGATTATTCTTTAGATTCTCAGGCAAAACCTGCTGGCTAACGGTTACAGCTACATTAGAAATGTTGTCTTTATAGATAGAGACGCCAACTTCTTCGTCAAATGCTCTGTCCGTAGGCTCGGTGTTGCCTGGTTCAAGCGTTGCAAAGTCGGCTGTATCTTGAGTGCCAAGAATATCGCTATCCCCCGTAAAGCGGCTAATAATACCCGGTAGGATGTTTATGACTAATATTCCTACAATCAAGCAAGCCGCGCCAATCTTGGCCAGCTTGAGATGTTTAGGAGTGACTTGGGATCTATAATGCTTAAGCTTGGCTCCTAGTGCGGATGTCCTGTATCTAAGCCAGACGTAGGCTTTAAGCGCGTCTGATTGGGCTAGCTTTTTTAACTCCTCCAGCTCTGGGTCTGGCTCGCCTGGCGCAGGTTTTTTGACATCGTCATACAAATCAATGAGATACTCATCTTTTGGCTTGCCGGGTTTTGGTGTTGATATAGGGCTTCGCCCCGGCCTGGCCGGCGGTCTGGCGCGGCGGAACTTCCTGTCTGGAGTCCGTCCTCTGCCCCTAAATTGGTCGTCCATATTATGCCATTGTAGCAACTCCGCTGACGCTTATGAAAAGAATAAGCACCACCCCGCCTTCGGCGGGGGCGCTAGGGTTTATTCTTTTCATTATTAGTTAGCTGTAAAAACTCGAAATGAATCCGTAGTTTTTACATATTTTAAGAACAATCAATTAAACGGAAACCACGCTTTTCGTTTAATTGATACAGTATCGGGGGAGAATCGTGAGCAAAGCGAACCTAAGGAGGGGGTGTCCCCCTCCTTAAAGCTCCGCCTACGGCCCTGGCGGCGTATCCAGCGGTTGTTTCTCGCCGCCGGTAAAGGTCTTACCGTGGCGCAAGCGCTTGCCGGGGTCAGCCGTGAAGAACAAGGTTATGTCCGTGATAGTCGGTCCTCTTTCCACGTCATCCGGATAACCATAAGTCTGCGACGCATCGACGGACACTGAGAAATAGAAATACCTGGCAAAGTCGGTGTCACTGCCGCTGCCATCTAGCGGGGTGTAGGTATTGACCGTGCCCAAAGAGGTGTCGCCGAAGTTCGTTTCTTGGCCCCAAGCCGCGTTGGCCGCGGTCGAGGAACGATAAATAGTCTGCCAGCGGGCGCCGATGGAGTTATCGACGCCGTTCATTAGCCATCGGTTGGGAAAGACGTCAGTGTCAGTGTCTATCATGCGTGAATACTTTGCCACCTGAGGCTGAGACAAAAGAGCCGTTTGCACCGCCCGGTTAGCCCCAGTCTTGGCCAAGCTCGGCCTGACGCCGACGGTATAAGCCACCCCGCTGGAGCTGGACGCCATAGTAAAGCTACCAGGATTCTCGCTCGCAGCCGATGTCGTTAAACGGGCGCTCGACGTACTGGCACCAGTATCATCCGTAGCGGTGGTAACAGTATGCGTACCGTTGGTGTAGGTCGAAGGATAAGACGTTACCGAGGAATAGGTGCTACCCCCGGCGTAAGCCAACCATAGCGTCGGCTCTATGTCCCAAGAGCCGGGGTCGAGCGAGGCCGGGTCCGGAGTGGTGGTAGTTCCAGCACTGGCGCCTGTAACGTCAACCCCGGTAGTAGTACTGCCATACCAGTCGGCCGCCAGTATCCGATAGACTTGGGCGGTAGCGGTTTCGGAGGCACTAGTCTGAAAGTTAACGGTCCCTCCATCCTCAGTTCCATCAGCATATTTAGCAAAGACCGAAGCCCTCAGGTTGGTACTATCGGCGGTGCTGCCAACCGCCGTCCAATCGCCGGGCGTAGTGATAGTCGCGCCGCCGTCGTTCGTAAAGAGCGCTAGTAACAGATCACCAGGCTCCACTGTAGCCGGCATACTAACGTTGTGGGTAGTGGAAGCTGTACTAACGGTTGTAGAAGTTATTGATTGGACGGCTGGAGCGGACGCACTAGTGCAGGCTCCGCCGAGCACATAGGCCTTGCCTTGATAATGGGCCGCGGCGTTACCGTAACGCTCTCCCGAATAACGCTGGTTGGTCTCGTACCATTCGCCTATCCCCGTGGGGTTGTTGCCAGTGGCGATGGTGGTGTTGGCGCTGATTGGCGCCACCAGCGTCCGGCTCAGACACGTGGTGTCGGCTGAGCGGCCGCCAAACAGGTACATGTAACCGTTGGTAGCAAACCCGTCAGCCTGCCGTATGGGCGACGGCAGGCTGGTGGTATACGACCAAGCATCCACCGTACCATCCGTGTTGATTTGGCTGAATTGGACGTCGCTTAAGTAGTCCGAGCCGGTGTAGCCGCCCAATACATAGAGGTTGTTGGCGTAGGCAATGGTGGTATGGCCGTTTCTGGCCACGTTGAAGGCGGTCGAGGTGGACCAGGCACTGGTAATGTTTCCGCCGGAACTAAGCTGCGGGCTAACGTAGACCGTAGTTTGAGATGATCCGGTATCGTCGGTCCCACCGGTGACATACATCCGGTCGTTCCAGACTGCCGCGCCATGCTGGGAGCGTTCACCCGGCAAACCATTGCTGGCCGTTGACCAAGACGTTATGTCCCCCGCCCCGCCCGGCGTGGCGTAGTACACGGTAGATACTGGGCTATCGATTACCTCGTCCGTGGCATCCGGCATGGAGTAACGCGTATCAGGAATTGGCAGCTCGTCCGTGGCATCCGGTAATGTCCAGCCGATTTCCACATGGTCTCCGCCGCCGCCCTCTTTATAGTTGGCTTCTATGTAGTAGTATCGGCCCGCTTCCAGTGTTACGGCGGAAGATGTTTGTTCCGCATACTTGTCCCATTCTTCTACCGCGGACCAGCCGGGAACCTCGGCAATGACGCTGACGTTGGCGGGATTTGTGTCCGTGCTTAGTCTCAATTCCGTGCCGTCATCACCAGAGACATAGAACGTGTAGTCGCCGTCTTGGGGCGGACAGATCAGCGCCGATAGGCGGCCACCGAAGTTATCATCGATGTTGACCGGAGAAGCCAGCTCGCCGCCGGCAATGGTCTGGGTCGAATTAGGATTGTCCGGAAAGTCCTGGTCGGCGTAAAGAGCCGATATGGCAGTACCGCTGATGCCGTCGTACTTCTCGTAGAAGGCGTCTCCGCTCGGGTCGCATTCTGTGCCGATACTGCCGCCGATGTAATACAAGGTATCTTCGATACTTTCCAGCTGGCCCCAGACTCTTTCCGCCGGCAAATCGTCCGTCGTGGACGACCAGGTACCGATGTTGCCGTAAGCATCGAGTGAAGCGTATTGGACGTCATCCGTCACACTGCCCGCAAGACACCCATCAGCCGCATCGGTACAACCACCGGCTAAGTAAATATAGCCGTCAAGCACGGCGGCGCTGGCACCCAAACGATCGATATTGAACTGGTTCGCGCTCGCGCTGTAGCTGGCCGGCGTACCTGAGTCGTTGTTATAAAGCTGGAAGGTCTGGATCGAGGGCTCGAAACTGGAGCAACTGCTCGGGCTGGCGCCGACATCGCAGCCACCGATAACGTAGGCGTAAGAATTGGACACCGCCATGCTCAAGCCCCAGCGCTGATTAATGGTTACGGACGAGGTGATGAACGAGTCGATGCTGCCATCACTTACGTTCATCTTGGACCATTCGATGAAGGGAATGATTCCGGTTCCAGTGTCGTCATAGCCACCGACGGCGTAAATGTGGCCGTTATAGCCGAAGGCCCAGCCGCGGCGGCGGCCGATGGAGAGTTTTTCCGGCGATTCTATCCAAGCTCCACCAGATACCGCTACTACATTATTATTGTTGTCTATCCTGGCGTAGAGTACATCATCTTTGTCTCCTTCTGTTTGGCTGAAGCCACCAACTAAGAATACGTAGTTGGCATAAACCGTGCCGGAATGGATACCCAATCCTTGAGCCCCGCCTGTACCTGGGTCTGAATCAATTTGCAACTGGCCGGAAGTGCTGCAGCCAGATACGCTGCCGGTGGTAGTTATGTTGCACTTGTAGACTTCAGTTTCATAATCGCTACCGGCACAACCGGCGCCGCCGCCGTTGTTGCCGCAACCGCCGAAGATGAACAGATTGCCGGGATTGGTTCCGGCCGATGCCGGATTGGCACGGGCGTAGGCGTAGGTATAGGCTACATCCTCGGCAATACCGGCGGTAGTCATGTCGACGCTGGACCACGCCCCAGCCAGACTGCCATCGCTGTTGGTCGAGTTGTAATAAATGTTGGTCGAGATGCCCACACCAGTCAAACCACCAACGATATATATCCGGTTATTAAAGGTGGCTACGCCGGCCGCCGCCACCCCGGTAGTGCCGTTAATCCGGTTAGTCGAATCCACGCACCAGGCGCCGTAACTGGTGCCGCCGCAAGAACTCGGCGCCGACAAACTGCCATCCGAGCCGATCGATACATAAGACACGTTGCCGGAAACATCGGCGTCATCCCCGGCCGGGTTGGTACCGCTACAATCGTAATCGATACAGCCGCCGACGACATAGAGATAGCCGTTAAGAATGGTAGTAGCGGACAGCATCTGGCCGCCCTCGCCGGCGTCATCGCCCGGCGGCGGCAAATCGCAGTTAGTCGGCGAGCCGCCGCTGCACGGGCTGCTGCCGCTAGGTACGGAAATGCTTACAGTTGACACCTCGCCGGCCGGATTTATCTCGCCGTAATGGGTAGTGGCGGTAACCGTATCACAGGCACCTGAGCTGGTGTCCTGCGTCAAACAGCCGCCTACCCGGTAGATGGCGTTGCGCCAAGATACCAGACCATATCCGATACGCTGGTTGGAGATATTGCTCATGCTGCCCCACGGAGCCAGGCTGCCATCAGCGTTAATGGAAGCCAGTTGGACGTCGTCGGCTATGGTAGTGCAATATCCGCTGCCGTTAACAGCCGAACAGCCGCCACCCAGGTAAATGTAACCGCCCCAAACTGTAGTAAAAGTCCCTCCCCACGTCGAACGGGCGGTTGTGAAACTATTGGCAGCTACCCATGCGTTCATGGTGCCGTCACCATTGAGCCGCGCATAATGCACGCTACTTTGCAGAGTACCGCTGGAATTGCCTCCGACCAGGTACAGGTAGTCGTTATACACATGGACGCCGTGGCCGTGCCGAGCCGAGGGCAGAGCCGACATACCCGTGCTGCTCCAGCTGCTATAAAGACCGGTCGGACTCAAGTTAGCATATTCGACCGTTGTTACTCCTCCCGAACTGGCGTCGGTCTGACCGCCTAAGATATAGATCCGGTTATTGTATGCCGCCGCCGCCATATAACTCCTTTCTGAGGAAAGGTCGTAGGTTGCAGACTGGTACCAATAGACCCAGTTGTTCTTGTTTGTGTCGGTCGGATGCCATAAGGAGGGTTCTCCGTTGGCGCCAAGTTTTGCAATGTAGATATCGTTTGACCGCACCCCGCTATCGTCAACACCACCTATGGCGTAGAGAAAGCCATTGTAGGCCACCAATGAAAGAGCGGCGCGTTCATCGGGCAAGTCATAAGCGCTGTTAGTACACCAATCAGTACAGGCGCCAGCACCCGGGTTGGGACTCTCTATGACGCTAGTTGTAGTGCTTAGCCGGGCCCAATACACCTCCGGTCTGACCTCGTTACCAGAACTACCTACCAAGCCATGATCCCAAGAAGCCACGATACCGGTACCCCGCAGGATGTCGCCCACGCTGGCGGTAGCGGTATAGGTTTTATTTGTTTGGGCTGAGGTTTCAATATCGCTGGCCGTACCGAGGACCGCAGAAGTCGGATTCGGACTATCCGTCCGCTCCGTCAGCGGCGAAGTCCAGCCGATCCAGGTTCCGCTTTGACCGTTGCCGGCACCCATTACCACCAAGCCGTTTTGGGGCACATCTATATTATTGACCGTCACTGTCGAACCTCCGACCGAAGAGTTATCAATACCAAAATCTCCCGGTCCAGCCTGGGACACTCCGGTATACAAATGGGCATGGACGGCCCAACTGCCATCACCGCCGGTTATGGCCACCGTCACGGATTCGTTTGATGCGCCCAAGTCGTCCTCGTCGCAATACCACATTTCCTGGTGGTTACCGGCACCGCTGCCGTTATTGGCGCGTACTACCAAGTTACAGGCCTTGCCGTCAACCGTGGCGCCGGTCAAGTTGGTGCCGCTGCTCTCGTCATCTGCCACGACTACCACCAAGCGGTTAGTTCCAGCCGAGTCAATGTCCAAAGTGGTTGACGTACCGGTCGAACCGTTGGATCGGACGTAGGATACGGTGTCTTCAGTCTGGGTGGTAGTGATAATTATTATTCGCCCTACCGTTCCGACCGTACCGCTGTTGGTGCCGCTGCCACCGCTACCACCCTCGCCTGCCCCTTCCCGTTGGGCGTCGCTATCGTTGCCCGGAACAGTACCACTACCGCCAGTTACCGTTGTCGAGCTGCCGGTGACATAACTCGAGCCGCCGCCTCCGCCGCCGCCGCCGGCGTTAGCAGAAATCGAGGCACTACCACCGCCTCCGCCAAACAGACCAGATCCGCCGCCTCCGCCGCCGCCGAAGCCGTTGCCGCAATCGTCGCCGATACCACCGTCGCCGCCGCTGGCCGTTCCGCCGTTGTTGATACCGGTCGTGCCGCAACCAGCAGCACCGCCATCGCCGCCGTTGCCGCCAAATTCTGAGCCGCCACTGGCACCATCCTGGCCAGTGCCATTACCGCCGCCACCACCGGCACTAGCCGTTCCGCCGCTACCTCCTGGAGCGCTGCTAGAAGCGCCACCGTTAGAGCCGGTAGTACCGCCGCCAGCACCGCCAGCGCCGCCCGGGGTAGCCGAGCTGTTGTCACCACCACCACCACCACCACCAGCAGCCGCTATAGCCAGGGGCGTACCGGAGCGCTCCACGATGGAATTCCCGCCGCCGCCTCCCCCGTCACCGGAGTTGTTACCACCAGTACCGGTGCTAAAATTGCCCGCCCCGCCTGGCCCGCCCACAAATACATCCAGAGTCTCGCTGGGCGTAACGCTCAATGTGGTCTGGACGAAACCGCCGCCCCCACCGTTGCCGCCATCACCGTTGGTGCTGCCGCCGCCGCCGCCCGCTCCAGCCCCCCACATTTTAACTATGACGGAGGTTATACCGGATGGGACAACAAAGGTGTCACTGCCGGATACCGAATAAATTGTTGTGGTCGAGTTGGATTTTGTGCCGCCTACCGAATATACGTAGCCTCCGGCAACCGCCGTTCCTGCATTCCACCGTCCTTCGTTTAGAGACATGGTTGCCGTCCAGTCATCGATCCTGGCGCCGGTGGTACTGCCCTTTTGGATAAGCTCGTTAGCCACGTCGAAGTCAACGTTGGTCTCATTGTTGCCGCGCATTAGCTGGGCGGCGGATTCAACGTAGATACTTGGGTCGATACTTAAAGGATAGCCGGCTTCATAAAGGCCGCTAGCGTGCAGAGTTAGGGTGTTGTTTTCCAGGGTGTACCAAGCCGTGGCAGGACTAAGCTCCTTATTTTCCTCTAGGATGTATGGGGGTGGCGAGCGGAAAATGAGATTATTTTTTTCTCCGTTCTCAAGAGCGTTTTTTAGCAGCTCAGCATCCTCTTCACTGCCGGTGTTCACATTGCCAAGCAGAACTGGATCCACACCGTAGAATCCTAAGGAGCCATCATTTTCCAGTCTGGCTTCTATACCTGCTGACAGTTGCAGCTCGTAGACGTAAGAGACTGTATCATCACCAGGCTCAGTCAAGATTATGTCCTCTTTGTAGCCAATGGTGGCAGTAGTTACTACTTTGACAGCCGTGGATCCAAGTATTGGATAAATTAGCCGGTTTTCATCTAGCACCGGCTTTTTTAGACGGAACTTGGGAATAAATTTAATTGATGCGCCGCTGGCCGGGTCTGATATGGTTGAGCCCTCTGCCGGATCCATGGAGAATTCCGCCTTATACCTGGGCGTGCCGCTTTGCCCTGAAGCGGAAACTGAAGGACTGTAGTTATTATTAAATGTTATATTTTGAGCTTGTAGGTCGGTTTGAAACAGTGGAGCCAAATCAGGACGTTTATCGAACAATATGGATTCTACCGCTGGGTCCAAGTCATAGCCAGCAGATAAATTCCATGCTTTGAAAACCTCGTAGCCCACGCTGAATATCATGATGCCGGCGGAGACTGCAGCTACCACCCTGACTTGCCCCGGGCGGCTGGCCTTAAGTAGGCTCACCTTGATTTTGAGCCGACCAAACATCCGGCCGATTTTGCCCGGTGCTTGGTAGGCCATCTCTTTATAGGCAACCTTTTTGCGTGTGGCTATCATCTGCTGGGCTTTATCTTTGGCTTGGGTGAGGTATTTAGTTATTTTCATGGCTTACTCGTTTGTGTAGGTAAAGTTAATGTCGCTGACGTAAACCGTATCGTTATTTCTTGCGGTCAAGTTAAGTTTGAAGATAACTCTGTCTCCCGGACTGAATCCGCAAGTAGAGGCCTCGTTGCCGCTATGGGTTACGCTCTGCCATACGTTGTTGGAAGTCGTGACGGTAGTGTCGCTACCGCACTCCGTAATGGCTGAGCCGGTGCTTCTGAATATCTCGTAGTCAACGTCGGCGTCGGTGGTGTCTGTGGTGTAGGCATCCAGGCTTATTGTGTTGTCATCTATGAAAGTTCTGAAGGTATCAGGCAGCTGGAAGGTCAGGTAAATGCTGTAGGTCTGGAAGCTGGCCTGCGGACTGGTCCAAGCGTAGTAGTTGACTGCCTCTCCGCTGGCACACAGCGTGTCATTTATCTGCAGTACGCCGCTTTCATCGGCGCAAAAGTCAGCCACCATAGTTCCCACGCCAGTACCGTTTAGCACCGAACCGGCATACTCAGGTGTCAGGGTGATGATGTTATTAGGCGGGCTACCACAAGCACCCCAACCGTCTGACTCGTAGCATTGAATCCTGCCAGAAGTCGTATCGTAATACATGGAGCCAAGGTAGATATCGTTGCCATCCGCTACTGGCGGCGCAGAGCTTCTGTCCAAAGTGAAGAGCGTAATCGCACCGCCGCTAATGCCACCACCTATTTGAACGTGGGACGGATCGGTTGATGCATCGTTTCTAATAAAGCTCAAGTTATCAATCCAGAAGGTTCTAGCCGTGGCGTCGGTCTGGCGAATTATCAAAT
>Ga0214471_10004857_pt1 | contig 10374 bp, 6 predicted proteins | sample RVTome_5_FD_207665 | JGI IMG/M metagenome (GOLD analysis project Ga0214471, IMG submission 207665) | Soil microbial communities from uranium-contaminated site in the Upper Colorado River Basin, Wyoming, United States - RVT142D155 | ecosystem: Environmental > Terrestrial > Soil > Contaminated >... | reverse complement strand
AAATCTAAACATGCATCTGGCGCTTGAGGAAGATATTGTGGAGGTGGGTTCATCCGAACTATTCCTGTATCCCTACATTTACATGACGGGACATGGCAATGTAGTGTTTTCACCCCCGGAAGCCCAGAACCTCAGAAAGTATCTGATAGCAGGCGGATTTCTCCATATAGATGACAACTATGGCCTGAATCAGTTTATCAGGCTTGAAATGAAGAAGGTTTTTCCGGAGCTTGAATTCGTAGAATTACCTTTCGACCATCCGATTTATCACCAGAAATTTGACTTCGATCAGGGTCTGCCAAAGATTCATGAACATGACGGAAAACCGCCCCAGGGATTTGGCCTGATTTATAAAGGCAGACTGGTGTGTTTTTACAGCTTTGAAAGTGATTTGGGAAATGGATGGGAAGACCAGGTTATTTATAATGATCCTGAGGAAATCAGGCAAAAAGCATTGCAAATGGGAGCCAATATTATCTCATTCGCTTTTACCCATATTCAGTAAGTTTCGGTCAGAATTTTCGATCCAGAATTTCCTTTAAGATGATTGCCCTTTTCGCATCGTAAGGATCTTTTAACATTTCCCGGATTTCAGTTGCAAGGGCATTTTGCTGATCAGCTTCCTGGTACTCTTTGAATTTGATGGATTCTTCCCCGATATTAATCATTTCATCCAAAGTTTTTACATTCTTCGCTCTACTCAATGACTCTTCATATACTTCCTGAATTTCCGCTTCATCCGGATAATCACCTTTAAATTCATAATCTCGCGGCCCGGGCTCAACCGGAGCCCTCTTTTTGGGTTGTGGAGCTGGCGCTTCACGCGGTTGAGTCAACTCACGAAGTATATCCTGAAAGGTCATAGGCTGTTCATTAGTCTCAACCTGCCCTTCTTCTTCCGACTCCTGCCTGGGACGAGGGCGCGATGCTTTCTGCTTGTTTCCTTTCAAAAATCTTGAAAGGAAATATATCGCGATGAATACGATGTAAATAATTATCTGTAGACTGTCATCCATATCGAAATCAAATTTATGAAAATAAAGTTTAACTTTGTCGACTTTAAGGGTCTATACTTAAACAATCAATGCAGCTTTCCAGACTTGAAATAAATGGCTTTAAGAGTTTTGGCGACAAGGTAACTATCAATTTTGATGAAGGGGTAACGGGCGTGGTAGGCCCAAATGGATGTGGAAAATCCAATATTGTTGATGCAATTCGCTGGGTTCTAGGTGAACAGAAAATAAAATCTCTCCGCTCCGATAAAATGGAGAATGTCATCTTCAATGGAACCAAGAAGCGTAAAGCAACAAATCTTGCCGAAGTATCACTTACATTCAACAATACTAAGAACCTGATACCCACAGAGTATTCACAAATAACAATCACAAGAAGATACTTTAGAACCGGAGAAAGTGAATACCTTATGAATGGTGTTCATTGTAGGTTGAAAGACATTAATAACTTGTTTATGGATACGGGAATCGGCTCAGATTCTTATGCAATTATTGAATTGAAAATGGTGGATGACATCCTTAATGATAAGGATAACAGTAGAAGAAACCTGTTTGAGGAGGCTGCGGGCATCTCAAAATTCAAACAAAGAAAAAAAGAAACCCTGAGAAAATTGCAGGATACTGATGCTGACCTGGAAAGGGTGGAAGATTTATTATTTGAGATTGATAAGAATCTTAAATCCCTCGAAAAGCAAGCCAGGCAAGCTGAGCGGTATTATAAACTAAAGGAAGAGTACAAGGAATTTAGCGTAGAATTGGCTCGTACCAGCATTGGCAAACAGAATAACACATTCAAAGAACTATCAAAAAGTATTGAAAATGAGAATGATAGAAAGCTTCAATTAAATAATAAGATTATAGAAATTGAGGCCGAAATTGAAAAGCTTAAGACTGACCTCATTTCAAAGGAAAAAGAACTCTCCGTTCGACAGAAGGCGCTTAATAATCATGTGAATGAAATAAGGACATACGAAAATGAGAAACAAATAAAGAATGAGCAGCTTCGGTTTCTGAACAATAAGAGTGATATGCTGCGCGAACAAATTGAGCAGGATCGCAAAAGTAAAGACAGAGCCGCTTTTAGTATTCAGAGCTTAAATCAGGAAAAGGAAGAAGTTCAAAGGGTTTTGGGAGAAATAGGGAAACAGGTTGAGGTTTTGCATAAGGATTATGAGGACCTCAAAGAACTCACCAACCAGCTGCAGGAAGAAGTAAATTCACTGAATCAAACGCTCCGAAGCCGGCAAGATGAAGTTTACCAACTAAAGAAGTCAATAGAAATCCGGGAAATCCAGATCAATTCCTTTACTCAGGAATTAGAGAAGACCTCAACTGATTCCAGCAAGCGAAGCGAAAACCTGATTGAATTTGAGCAAAAGATTGCCGGATTAACATTTCAGATTTCAGATCTCAATACCCAAAAGGAACAATTAAAAGAGGATGAAGTTAACCTCGAATCGAGGATAGAGAATTCCGGGAAAACAATTGAAATGATTCGGGATGAGATTGTGCAGGTACACCGCAAGCTGGATGCGAGACAAAATGAGTATAATCTGACCAAATCCATGATTGAAAATCTGGAAGGTTTTCCTGAAGCCATAAAGTTTCTTAAAAAAGAAGCCGGCTGGGGAAAAAAAGTACCCCTACTTTCCGATATCATTTCCTGCGGAGAAGAATATAAAGTGACCATAGAAAATTTTCTGGAGTCATGGATGAATCATTATGTGGTAGAGCAACCGGAGGAAGCATACAGGGCTATTAATCTTCTCAGCGATTCGGCAAAAGGAAAGGCAAATTTCTTTATCCTTAATCTTTTTGAAAAATTCAAACCCTCTTCAACCCAAATATTTGATAACGCCTTCCCGGCAACTGAGATACTGGAGTTCGATCCAAAATACAAGAAACTGGTTAGCTTCCTGTTTGATAATGTCTTCATAGTAATCGGTGACTACAAGGAAATACCGAACCATGAAGATTGCATTTTTATAACTAAAAATGGTAAAGTTACCCGTAAGAAATTTAGTATCTCCGGTGGCTCCGTGGGTCTTTTTGAAGGAAAAAGAATTGGAAGACAAAAGAACCTGGAGAAGCTGGAAATTGAAATCAATTCACTTAATACTAAATTAGACGAAGCAGAACAAAGTCGCCGTGATTCAGAAGCTCAGCTTGAATCCTTAATAAATGCGACACACAAGGAAGAGATCGAAGAATTGCAAAATCAAATCAATCTTTTGAATGAAGAATTAATTTCTCTTAAAACCAAACATGAACAAACCAGGGAATTACTAAGTAGCACAGATACGCGTAAAGAAGACATGATTGATAAAATCAATCAGCTCAAACAAGAGATTATTGAATTGCAACCGAAGACTGAAAATGAAGGTCAGGAGCTCGGTGAGATGGAATCGAAATTGAAATTGCTGACCATCAATCTGAAAGAACAAAATGCCATTCTAAATGAGAAATCCGCTGCTTACAATGAGGAAAACCTGCATTTTCATCAGCAGCAAAACAAAGTTAACAGCATTGATCAGGAATTGAAATTCAAGGAGAGTTCCCTTGAATCAAGCTCCGAGAGAATAAATAAGAATTCAGAAGAGCTGCAACTCAATGAACAAGATATCCAGGTGTTGATTGCCAACACCGCTTCACAAGATGATGAACTGGTGAAGTTGTATAAAGAAAAGGAAGAGAAAGACAGGCTGGTAAATGAAGCGGAGAAAGACTACTATGAGCAGCGTGGGAAAATAGATGATAAAGAGAAGGAAGAAAGAGAAGCTCATAAAGCAAAAGAAATGGTAGATGATCTCTTGCTTGAACTTCAAAATAAGTTGAATGAAACCAAACTGGAATTAAATTCAGTAAAAGAAAGATTGTCAATTGAATTCAATATCAACCTGGACGATATAATGCAACAAGAACTTCCGAAGGTGGAAGATGAGGAGGTTGACGAATTGAAAGGCAAGGTTACCAGAACCAAAGAGCGCATGGAAAAGATGGGTCCAATAAACCCGATGGCCATGGAAGCATATCAGGAAATCCAGAAACGATATGAATTCATCACCACCCAAAAACAAGACCTGATTAACGCGAAAGAATCGCTGCTTGCGACAATTGCTGAAATTGACTTAGTGGCAAAAAATACTTTTCTGGATGCATTTGAGAAAATTAAAGGAAATTTTGTTAAAGTATTCAGATCATTATTCACTGAGGAGGATGATTGTGATTTAATTCTTTCTGATTTGGAAAATCCCCTGGAATCTTCTGTAGAAATAATTGCAAAACCTAAGGGTAAAAAACCCATCACTATTAACCAATTGTCGGGTGGTGAAAAAACATTAACAGCCACTTCCCTCCTGTTTGCAATCTATCTGCTCAAGCCGGCACCATTCTGTATTTTTGATGAGGTTGATGCACCATTGGATGATGCTAACATTGACAAGTTCAATGAGATTATCAAAGAATTCTCAAAGGAATCTCAGTTTATTATTGTTACCCACAATAAGCGAACTATGGTGTATACCGATGTTATCTATGGAATCACGATGATTGAGCAAGGAGTTTCCAGGGTAGTTCCTGTAGACTTGAGAGAGTTGGCCTGAAAGGCTTAAGTAATCTGTTGTTCAGCAGGAGCTTTGTAACCAAAAAGTCCACCTTCTTTTATCGCAAGAGCAATTTTAGTCGGCATGGTTTCTTCCCAACCAGCTATACCTCTTTGAATCTTTATCAGAACATTGTCAGAGATAATATCCAAAAGTTCAAGATTTGCTGTTTCAACATCCTGCAGTTTATGGTTATCCATCAGGTAATCAAACAAACCCCGAAGGTGCCTGGGCACATTAAAACTCTTGGTTGTGCAAATTTCATTTGAATCCTGATTACGACACGGATAAACGTACAGGGTGACGTTATGTCCAAACAACGTTCCGAATGATTCGAGAATCCCGCCACGCAGATTCTCATAATAAGTTTCATCAAAAACTCTGGCAAGATTGTTAAACCCCAGGATGATACCAATCTTCTTCTTTCGTGTATATAAGGAAAGGTAATCAACAAGCCTGTAATACTCGTAATAGTTGGAGATCATCACATTTTGTCCCAGTGAACAAATGATATCCACCCGGCTTAGAAAATCCAGATCGTCAATCTCCCCTTCATTACTCAAATCCTGAAGGGTTAACTCAGAAATGACAAGAATGTCTTTCTTATCTACATCAGGATCTTTTTTGAACTCTCTCCTTCCGGAAAGAAGCATATCAATATTTACGTGGGTTACCGGACGAAATCTTCCCCGTAAAACCAGCACATTTTTCTTGTAAAGAACTTCGGAGGGTTGCAACACTTCGCCATCCGGGCCAAACATAGCTGCTTTGGTTAAACCATTTTTAACCAGTTTCAAACTCATTAATCTGTTGTCAACATGCTGAAAATCCGGACCTTCAAGTTTGAACATATCAATTTCGATTCTCCTTGATGTCAGGTCATCCATTAAGGAAAGAATTAATGCTTCCGGATCATCAATAAAATAGCATCCATAAATTAAATTCACTCCAACAATTCCTAAAGTTTGTTGTTGTAACACATTATCGTCATCAAGCATATGCACATGAATAATGCATTCATTCGGTTCTCTTTTTGGTGATGTTTGAAATCGAAGGCCAATCCAGCCATGACCATCGCGCATGTGACCGAAGGGGGAGGTTTCAACCGTATCCGCGAAGGCAAAAAATTTCTTCTTATCCGCTTTTCTGCTCAGTCTTTTCCGGAGGAGGTTAAATTCTTTGCCTAACATTCCCATTAACCTGGGTTCACAGACATATCGTTCACACTGCCCGTAAATGGCATCACTGAATGTCATGTCGTACGCTGAGATGGTTTTGGCAATTGTACCCGAGGCGCTTCCGGCTTTAAAGAAATTTGCCGCTACTTCCTGGCCCGCACCGATTTCTGCAAAGGAACCATAAATGGATGAATCCAGATTTATCTGTAAGGCCTTCTCTTTAGTAGTAAGGTTCCTGTAGGTTCCCATTTTTACCCGTTTGCCGTCTTCCCAGGCGCGATTCAATTCTGCCTCAAAGGTAGGCTTTCTACATCGAAATCATCAAGAAAAGTGCCAAATTCGTCTCGAATTAACGATTTGGAGAACTTGATCCCCGGAAGTCTTGAAGTTTTAATTATTGGTTGAATTTCCTAAATTGACTACCAATAAGAACCCAATTTTCAAACTAACTTACTACTAACCCAATGGATGTATTAGATTTTATCACCCTCTTGATCATAATGGCGGCCTTTTTCACCCTGGTTAACGTCAAGTATCTCAAACTTCCGTCCACTATTGGTCTCATGATCCTTGCATTATGTCTTTCCCTGTTCATCATTTTCGGTGAACTTGTTTTCAAAACATTAAATACTCTCGCACAGGATTTAATGACCAAATACAATTTTTCCGAAGTGTTGTTTAAGGTGATGTTGAGCTTTTTGCTTTTTGCGGGAGCTATTGAAATGGATCTCAGGAAATTGAAAGAAGAGAAGTGGGTGATTGGAATTCTGGCCGTGTTTGGAACACTGATCTCAACCTTCGTTGTTGGGTATGCCATGTATTTTCTTCTTCCATTGGTGAATATACAATTGGAGTTAATCCATTGTTTGCTTTTTGGTGCCCTTATTTCACCTACCGATCCCATCGCCGTTCTGGCTATGATAAAGAAATCTCATGTTTCAAAAAACCTGGAGTCCCAAATCGCCGGGGAGTCGTTATTTAATGATGGTATTGGCGTTGTTATCTTCCTCACCATACTTTCAATTGCTTTTCCAAGAGGAGGTTTGGCCGAAGCTCAAATTAGTGCAATGCATGTCGCAGAATTATTTGGAGTTGAGGTAGTTGGTGGAATTTTATTAGGCGCCGCCATCGGCTATGTGGGACGATGGTTGCTCGTTATCATTGATAATGAACACACAGAAATTGAAGTTCTTGTTACCCTGTCCATGGTTTTGGGTGGAGCAAGTTTAGCGGAAATGCTTCACGTATCCATGCCCCTTTCAACAGTTGTAATGGGAATATTTGTTGGTGAAAAAGGAAGAGGGGAAGAAACAGATCCAATTGCTGGAGAATACGTTTATAAATTCTGGTCATTAATGGATGAAGCAATGAATGCTATCCTTTTCATCCTGATTGGATTACAAGTAATAGTAATCAATTGGGAATTGGGATTTTTTGTTGCCGCCGGAATTGCCATTATAATTGTTCTACTGGCAAGATTCATTGGTGTTAGTATTCCAATAAGCATTATTAGAACCAGGATCGAAATTCCAAAATACACAATACGAATTCTCACATGGTCCGGGCTAAGGGGTGGTATATCGGTTGCACTCGCCCTTTCCCTGTATGATACTGCAAAAGAATTCAGTGTAAACCCCCGGATTATAGATTTGATAATTTCCATGACCTACAGTGTCGTACTCTTTTCAATCCTTGTCCAGGGACTTACTGTGGGTAAGCTATTTGCAAAAGCTAATCCTGATAATGGCTCTGCTCCCACGTCTGAAAAACCCGAAGTATCTGATCACACCTAATTTTAAGGGTCTCTATTTTCAAAAATCAGTATTTGTCCATATTTTCGAACCCTTTACCTACTGAAATTATGAATAGAGTTGGTTTTTCGAGTAGAATTGGGTTTGTTGCAGCCGCTGCGGGATCAGCTGTTGGCCTGGGAAATATCTGGAGATTTCCCTATGAAACCGGCCAGCACGGAGGTGCCGCCTTCCTCGTGGTGTATCTTATTTGCATCATCATTATCGGATACCCGGTGATGGTTGGTGAAATCTCATTGGGCCGTTCCGCGCAGGCAAATCCATACCGGGCTTATCGCTCACTTGGAACAAAAAACTGGGGATTGCTTGGAATCTGGGGAATAATTTGTGGTATTATGTTCTTGTCGGCATATAATGTTGTGGCTGGATGGGCCTTTGGGTATTTTCTGCAAATCTCATTCGGCGATCTTCTCTCCACTTCTGATTTGCCAGGAAAATTCGGCACTTACATCGCCGATATTTCTGATAATTTTTTCTATTCCCTCGGATTCATGGTACTGACGGCAATTATAGTTGCCGGCGGAATTAAAAAAGGAATTGAAACCGCATCCAAAATCTTGATGCCCCTTCTGTTTTTATTATTGATTGGGTTAATAGCATATAGCCTCACCCTGGAAAATGCCATGGAAGGTGTTAGATTCTACCTTATCCCCGATTTTAGCCTCATAAATGTCAGAACAATTTATTCCGCGCTCGGCCAGGCTTTCTTTTCATTATCCCTGGGAATGGGTGCTTTGATTACCTATGGATCCTACATCAGTAAAAAGGAAAATATTGGCAATTCCGCCGGTATGGTGGTTTTTACCGATACCATGGTGGCGTTTCTGGCCGGCTTAATGATTTTTCCACTGGTGTTTAGCCAGGGACAGACTCCAACCCAGGGACCCGGATTAGTATTCGTTGCGTTACCGGGTATTTTTGCCCAGATGGGATTAATTACCGGAAAAATTGTAGGCGGAGCCTTCTTTTTATTGCTTTGTTTTGCCGCGCTTACTTCTACAATTTCTCTTCTTGAAATTCCAACCACTTATCTGGTAGACGAAAAGAGATGGCCGAGACTGCGCGTGGTAATTCTATCCGCTACAGTTATTTTTCTGGTCAGTCTCCCCAGTATGCTTTCTCACGGTGCAATTGATTTCTTTACCCGCTTCCTGCATTACGAAGGAGTTGATAAATCATTTTTCGATCTTGTATTTGATGTGTTTAGTGATGTAGGTCTTCCTCTTGGAGGATTTCTAATGATGATTTTCATCAATAAAAAATGGGGAATGAAAAGTTTTGATGAAGAAATGACTCAGGGTAATTCAAATTTCGTAACGGGAATTCTGAAAACCTTTTTGCATTTTATGATCATTTGGGTAAACCCCGTGCTGCTGGGAATTATGGTGGTAGTAACCGTTCTTCAAAAATTCTTTGGAATAATCATCTTCTAGTTTTCTACCCATTCAGCAATAAATAAATTGGTATCTCTTGTACCTTTATTATTTCTATTGCTGCTGAAGATTAATCTCTTACCATCGGGAGAAAACATTGGGAAAGAATCAAAAACAGGATCAAAAGTTATCTGCTCCAGCCCGCTTCCATCCTCATTAATCATAAACAGGTTAAACTGAAATCCAATTGACCCATGGTGATTCGACGAGAAAATTATTTTCCTTCCGGAAGGATGATAAAACGGTGCCCAATTGGCTTTTCCCAGATTAGTAATTTGTCGCATGTTACTGCCATCTATATTGCATACAAATAACTCCATCATGGTTGGTTCAACCAGACCCTGGGAAAGCAAATTCTTATATTCACTAATTTCTTCTTCAGTCTTCGGTCTTGAGGCCCGAAATACAAGCTTAGTGCCGTCAGGAGAAAAAAATGCCCCACCATCATATCCAAGTTCATTGGTAATCTGGGTTATCCCGCTTCCATCAACATTAATGGTATATAACTCCAGGTCACCGGAGCGATCGCTGGTGAAAACAATTTTGTCACCTTTTGGGGAAAGGGTTGCTTCGGCATCATAGCCAGGTTCATCGGTTAACCGGGTAATAATGTTTCCTTTCAGATCGGCAATAAACAAATCATAACTGGAATAAACCGGCCAAACATATTTTCCTGAACTCCGGTCTGGTTCAGGCGGACAATCATTTCCTCCAGGATGAGTGGATGCAAAAATAATAGTTGAATCTCCCGGCATAAAGTATGGGCAAGTTGTCCTTCCCAGACCATTGCTTATCATTTGAGGTTTTTGGGTAACCGGGTTAGCGTCTGAAACTTCAGTAAAAAAAATTTGATCACAATTAACTCCCCATTCAGAATTATTAGACTGAAATGTAATCATCTCTCCGGAAAAGCTCCAATATGCCTCAGCATTATCAGCCCCAAATGTCAATTGTATTACGTTGGTCAGATTCTTTTCACCCTCATAAACTAAAGTATCAACTGCTGCAAGTTCGTCGCTTTGCTGTTCTTCATTGCTGCTGCCGGAACAGCCGGGAAGTATTGAAATAATTAATAAGGTTTCAATTATTTTCCTTTTCATAATTTTATCAAATCAGACGGCAATTATCCGCCAGTTGCATATTATATCCAAACGGTTGACGTATTAACTTTAGTGAATTTGGTATATTTTGCTTAAGATTTTTAATTATAATACCTATTCCAAAAACACCTCACATGAAGAAAAAATTCTTAGTTCTTATCATGATAAGCATGGCAGGCTTTACACAAGCCCAGGATATTGGGAGCATTTTCACCGACCGGCCCAGTCAGACAGATG
>Ga0214471_10004856_pt1 | contig 10374 bp, 10 predicted proteins | sample RVTome_5_FD_207665 | JGI IMG/M metagenome (GOLD analysis project Ga0214471, IMG submission 207665) | Soil microbial communities from uranium-contaminated site in the Upper Colorado River Basin, Wyoming, United States - RVT142D155 | ecosystem: Environmental > Terrestrial > Soil > Contaminated >... | reverse complement strand
CAAGCAGGCCGCGGTGATCGACCTCGTGTCCAGCGGGCGCCTCGACCTCGGTCTCGCGGTCGGCGCCCGGCCGGACGACTTCGAGCTGTTCGGTCGCGAGATGCGCGGACGCGGACGGACCTTCGAACGACAGTTGGCCCGTCTCGTCGAGCTGTGGGCGGCGGCGCGCGAGACGCGGGCGACGGGAGGCGCGGCCGGCCCGGCTCCCGCCCAGGAACCGCATCCCCGCCTGTGGATCGGCGGTTACACCGACGCGGCGGTCGAGCGGGCCGTTCGATTCGGCCACGGCTACCTGTTCGGAGCGCCGGACGTCGAGCTCATGGCCGCGCGCGTGCCGGTCATCCGGGCTGCCGCCGGGCGGGCCGGGCGGGGCCGGCTCCCGATCGCCGGCCTCGCCTACGTCCTGCCGACCGACGACGAGGCCGAACTGGCCGACGGCGAAGCCCTGCTGCAGCGCTACTACGGGACGCTGCGCAAGCCGTTCGGGGAGTTGGTCATCCACGGTTCGCCCGGGGACGTCGTCGATGCCGTTCGGCGCTACGAGGCGGCCGGTCTCGATGCGCTCCACCTGCTGCCGGTGTCGGTCTCGGTCGACGTCGTGCGGCGGTTGGCCGCCGTCGTGTTGCCGGCGTTCCACGGTGCGGTGGCGTGAACGGGGCAGACGGAGCGCGACTGCGCGAGCTGATCGGCCGTCCGCCGCTCGTCCTGCCCGGCTGTGCCGACGCCCTGACCGCGCGGATCGCGGAGCGGGCCGGGTTCGAGGCCGTCTACGCGACCGGCGCCGGCATCGCCAACGCACAGCTCGGCCGTCCCGACGTGGGCCTCACGACGATGACCGAGGTGCTCGACCAGGTCGCCCGGATCGTCGATGCCGTTGAGCTGCCGGTCGTGGCCGACATCGACACCGGCTTCGGCAACGCGATCAACGCACGGCGGACCGTGCGTGCGTTCGAGCGCGCGGGCGTCGCGGGCGTCCAGATCGAGGACCAGGTCTTCCCGAAGCGCTGCGGCCACTTCGACCGCACGGAGGTCGTCCCGCTCGACGAGTTCCTCGGCAAGCTGCAGGCGGTGCTCGACGCGCGAGCCGATCCGTCGTTCGTCGTCGTGGCCCGGACGGACGTGCTTGCGATCGACGGATTCGAGGCGGCCGTGGAGCGCGCGAACCGGTTCGTGGAGGCCGGCGCGGACGTCGTCTTCGTCGAGGCGCCGCCGGATCGGGATGCGCTCGCGGCGCTCCCCGCGCGGGTCCCCGGCCCGCTCGTGGCGAACATGGTCGAGGGCGGCCGGACGCCGCTCCTCTCGGCCGCAGAGCTTGCCGCGCTCGGCTATGCGGTCGTGCTGTTCGCGAACACCGCGCTCCGGGTCGCCGCTCGGGCGGTGCGCGACGCGCTCGCGGAACTCCGCCGGACCGGGGACGCGCGGCCGCTCATGGACCGGATGCTGAGCTGGGAAGAGCGCCAGGCGCTCGTGGGACTGGACGAGATCGAGGCCCTTGACGCACGCTACGGGGCCGGCTGATGGACGGAGGTACCCGGTGACGTCGGACGTCGTGCCCCTGCGCTGCTCGATTCTCCGCGGTGGGACGAGCCGCGGGATCTTCTTCCTCGAGAACGACCTGCCGCGCGGCCGTTCGGCCATCGAGCCGATCCTGCTCGACGTCTTCGGCAGCCCGGACATCCGCCAGATCGACGGGCTCGGCGGCGCGACGTCGCAGACGAGCAAGGCCGCGATCGTCGGCCCGCCGTCGCGCCCGGACGCCGACGTCGACTACACGTTCGCCCAGGTCAGCGTGACCGACGCGCTCGTCGACTGGGGCGGCAACTGCGGCAACATCAGCTCCGCCGTGGGCCCGTTCGCGATCGACCAGGGCCTCGTCCGGGCCGACGAACCGGTGACGACCGTCCGGATCCACAACACGAACACGTCGAAGGTCATCGTCTCCCACGTCCCCACGGCCGGCGGGCGGGCGCGCATCGACGGTGACTTCGCGATCCCCGGCGTGCCCGGCACGGGCTCGCGGATCCTGCTCGAATTCGACGAGCCGGCCGGCTCGGTCACCGGCGCGCTCCTGCCGACCGGCCGGGCGTGCGACGACCTCACCCTGGCCGACGGGAGGACGGTCCGCGTGTCCGTGGTCGACGCGGGCAACCCGACCGTCTTCCTCCGGGCGGCCGACCTCGGCCTGACGGGAACGGAGCTGCCGGCCGAGCTCGACGCCGCGCTCGCGGCGACGGCCGTGCTCGAGGAGGCGCGCGGCATCGTCGCCGAGATGCTCGGACTCGTCGGCGACCGGCGAGACGCCACGAGCCGGTCGCCGGGTCTGCCCAAGGTCGGCTACGTGACGGCGCCGGTCGGCTATGGGACGAGCGCCGGTGGACGGGTCGAGGCGGATGATTGCGACCTCGTCGGCCGGCTCATGTCGATGCAGACCGCCCACAAGTCGTACATGACGACGGGGGCGATCGCGACGGCCGCGGCCGCACTCGTGCCGGGCACGGTTGTCGCGGACGCGGTGCGCCCGCGGGCGGAGCGGCCGGAGCCCGAGACGATCCGGATCGGCCACCCGTACGGCGTCATGCACGTGGTCGTGCGGGCGGACGACCTCGCCGACCCGTCGACGATCCGGGCGATCGCGGTGGGCCGGACGGCCCGCCATATCCTCGACGGCCAGGTCTGGGTGCGCCGGCGGGCGGTCGATCGGGGCTAGCGAGGGATAGCCCGCGGCCCGGTGGGACCTCGCGGCCCGCCCGGGCCGGGCTACTCGATCGTCAGCGCGACCTCATCGGTCGAGCCGTCCACGATCCGCCAGGCGCGGATTCCTGGCTCGCCGGTGGCCGGATCCGCCTCCGACGGCGCGAGCGACACGAGCACGTACAGGGCGTCCGGGTAGAACGCAAGACCGACGTCGGTCGGCGACGGCACGGCCGGCGAGCCGACGTGCGAGTGGACGATCGCCCAGAACGTCTCATCGGCCTCGTCCGTCGCGATCGTCAGGCGAAGCAGGTCATCCGGATGGATCTCGTAGCGGAAGGGCGACGCGGCCTTGTTGCGCGTCGGCTCCCAGCGCACTGCGACGCCGCCCCGGGCGGCCGGTCGGTCGCCGACGATGAGCCCGCACATCTCGTTCGGGTACTCCGCGCGGGCGTGGTCGACGATGCCCTGCGCGATCGCCCGCGGCAGGACCACGGGCCCGTCGCCCGGGGATCCGCCCGTGCCCGTCACCAGACCAAACGGTAAGATCCGCGCCAACGCGCGGGGGCGCTTACCACCAGTTGATGCCGCCCTCGAGATCCGCCTCCATCTCGTCGAGATCGCGGCTGTACGTCCCAGCGGAAAGGTACTTCCAGCCTCCGTCCGGGAGGAGCGCGACGATCGTGCCGGACGTCATCCGCTTCGCCTCGCGCGCCGCAGCGACGAGCACCGCTCCCGACGACGGGCCGGCGAAGATCCCCTCCCGGAAGACGAGGTCGCGCAGCGCGGCGATCGCATCGCGGCTCGAGACGAGGTACTTCGCGTCGATGAGCGACGGGTCGAACAGCTCCGGGACGAAGCCCTCGTCGAGCGAGCGGAGGCCCTGGACGGACTCTCCGGGGAGCGGTTCGGCGGCGACGATCCGGACGCCGGGCTTTCGCTCGTGGAGGAAGCGCGAGACGCCCATTAGCGTGCCGGACGTCCCGAGCCCGGCCACGAACACGTCGACGTCCGGGCAGTCGGCGAGGATCTCCGGCCCCGTCGTCTCGTAGTGGGCGAGGGTGTTCGCCTCGTTGCCGTACTGGTAGGGCATGACGAACCGGTCGTCCTTCGAAACGAGGTGCTTCGCCAGCGCGATCGCGCCGTTCGAGCCGAGGTGGCCCGGCGAGTCGATCACCTCCGCACCGAACAGGGCGGCCATCTGGCGGCGCTCGTTCGTCACGTTGTCCGGCATGACGAGCGCGACCCGGTAGCCCTTCCGTCGGCCGATCATGGCCAGGGCGATGCCGGTGTTGCCCGACGTGGGCTCGAGGATGATCGAGTCCGCGCGCAGGACCCCGCGCCGCTCGAGGTCCTCGACGAGGTACTTCGCCGCGCGGTCCTTGACCGAGCCGGTGGGGTTGAGCATCTCGAGCTTGGCGAGGAGCGTGACGTTCGGGTTCGGGGACATGCGCGGGATCGCGACGAGCGGCGTGTGGCCGATCGCGTCGACGATGTCGTCGTAACGGCCCCCGTGTGGCTCCGTGTCGTGGGCGCCGTGCGCGGGACTCTGTCGCGTCAGCGGCCGTGCGCGGACGCGCGCGAGGGCCATCGTCAGCCCCCGGCCATCGCCGGCAGGATGCGCACGTCGCCGCCGCTGCCGACCGGCGTATCGAGCCCCTGGAGGTAGCGCACGTCCTGGCCGTCGACATAGAGGTTGACGAACCGGTTCAGGTCGCCGTCCGGCGTGAACAGCTGGCCGCCCAGGGCCGGGTGACGCTCGACGAGGGCGCGGACGATGTCGCCGACGGTCGACCCGTCGACCTCGACCGTCTTCGCCCCGCCGACGTTCGCCCGCAGGACCTGGGGAATCCAGACCGTGCTCACGCGCGCGCCTCCGGCGACGGGTTGCCGACGGTGCCGAACGAGCCAAGCAGGAACGGCGCGTCGGCGCCGACCGTCGCGACGTCGAGCGGCCGACCGGACCGGCGCGCCTCGACGGCCGCGTCGGAGCAGGCCGGGCAATTCGGGTCGCGCCGGAGGCGCAGCTCCGTGAACGACGCGTCGAGTGCGTCGAACAGGAGGAGGCGACCGGCGAGCGTGTCACCGATACCGAGCAGGAGCTTGAGGACTTCGTTCGCCTGGAGCAGGCCCATGATCCCCGGCACGACCCCGAGCACGCCGGCGACCGAGCACCCGGGGGCAAGCTCCGGCGGCGGCGGCGTCGGATAGAGGCACCGATAGCACGGGCCTTCGTACGGCTTGAAGACCGTGAGCTGGCCCTCGAACCGGAACACGCTGGCGTGGACGACGGGGATGCCGGCCGCGACCGCCGCGTCGTTGAGCAGATAGCGCGTCTCGAACGTGTCGGTCCCATCGAGGATGACCTCGTAGCCCGCGATGAGCCGTTCGACGTTGTCGGCGACGAGCATCTCCTCGTGCGTGACCACCGTCACGTCCGGGTTGAGCGCCTCGATCGTCTTGCGTGCCGAATCGACCTTGCGCTCCCCGACCCGGTCGTTCGTGTGGACGACCTGGCGCTGGAGGTTGGACAGGTCGACCACGTCGAAGTCGACGATGCCGATCGTGCCGACGCCGGCCGCCGCGAGGTAGAGCGACGCGGGGGAACCGAGCCCGCCGGCGCCGATGAGCAGCACCTTCGAGTCGAGCAGGCGGGCCTGGCCGTCGATGCCCACCTCCGGGATGAGCAGGTGCCGGCTGTAGCGCTGCTTCTGCTCCGGACTGAGCGCAGCCGGGATCTTCCACGACCGACCCTGCGTCTTCCACTGCTGGAAGCCGCCGGACATCGAGGCGACGTTCGTGTAGCCGAGCTGCTGCATCGTCTGGGCCGCGAACAGGGAGCGAACGCCGCCCGCGCAGTACAGGACGACGGGGGCATCACGGTCCGGGACCACGCCCTCGACCTGCTGCTCGATGTAGCTCTTGCTGATGTGGGCGGCGCCGGGAATGAACCCCTGCTCCCACTCCGACGCCTCGCGGACGTCGATCAGAACCGGCGGGGAGTCGGTGTCCAGCTGCAGGTCGACCTCCCCCGGCGTGAACTCGCGGACCTGGGCGCGGGCCTCGCGGAGGAGGTCGGCGTATGACTTCGGCATGGTGGTGGAGGCTCCGGTGATCGACGGGCTGCCGGCGGTCGGCAGGGCGGGTTGGCGGTGGGTGGTGGGCGGCGCGGCGGGTCGCGCGTCGCGGGGCGCCGGCGGTCAGGCCGGCCGACGACACCTGCAGCGGCGCTGGCCCATCCGGCTCATGCCCCCGTCTCCGCACCGGCGGGGGCGGTCGATTCCGTGGCCGGCATATCGGCGAGCGCGGCCTGGAGCGTGTCGAGCGAGAGCATCGCGCACTTGAGGCGGGCCGGGCTGATCTCGATCCCGAGCAGGTCGAGCAGGTCGTCAGCGCGGAAGGCGTTCACGTCGCCGAGCGGCTTGCCCTTGATTTCGTCGGTCAGGAGGCTCGCGCTGGCCTGGCTGATCGCGCAGCCGCGGCCGGTGAACCCGACCCGTTCCACGAGGCCGTTGCGCACGCCGAGCTGAAGCGTGATCCGGTCGCCGCACAGGGGATTGGCGCCTTCGTGGGACGCGCTCGGGTTGTCGATGACCCCGAAGTTGTGGGGCCGCCGGTAGTGCTCGAGGATGTAGTCGCGGTAGAGATCGTCCATTCGGCCGTCGAGTGTACCGCGTTCGCTCAATCCCGACCATCGTGGTCGGATTTGGGTAGTGTCTCAGTTTGGAATAGCCAAGGCTCCGAGGAAGGCTATTTGCTACCCTTCTCGCGGACCGCGCGATCTGCCGCTGCCCGATAGCTGCTGTGGGCTTCGGCCTCGTCAACGTTGGCCATCGCGAGCTCCGTCGTGGCGTCGCTGAGATCCTGTCGGGTCGCCTGCACCACGACCCGCGCGGCGGCGGCAGTCTTGGCCGCGGACGCTTCGGCAAGGCTCGCAGCGTTGAGCGCAGCAGCAGCGGCGTCCGCGGTCGCTTGGGCCGCGTCTACGGCCTCCTGCGCGGCGGCTGCAGCGGCCTCCGCGGCAACCTTTCCGCGGCGCGCTACCGCAACCGACCTCTCCGCGGCGCGCCATTCCTGGAGAGCCGTCGCGGTCGTCGTCGGGTCCGTTTCCTTCTCGGCCATCCTCCGTTGCCCTCCGCTGCGCTGGGAGCGCAGAGCATACGCCTCGGGCCCGGTTGCGTGGAGCCCGATACCCCGTGCGCCGACGTCCAAGCCATCCTGCTCGTCGCGATCCTCGTCGCGTTCGGTGCGCTCATGATGGTCGCGGAGCTTCGGCGCCGATAGGGGGCGCGGGCATCACGGGAGGCGTGCCTCATGCCAGGTCTGGTCGAAGCCATCGTCTGGTCGCGCTCGGCGGCGCGGCGATCGTGGTGCTTCGTGGCGTCATAAGGCGGGTCGGGACGCGCGCCGATAGCGCATGCGTCGCCGCGCGTGCGCTCCCTGCCAAACGTGACCCGGGTGCACGTCGGACGGGGGCTTGTCTGCCAATTCGTTCCCGTGAGGTGGAATTGGCAGGCGGGCGCGGCACCGCGCCGCTCGGTCACGCATGGCGGCATGGCCCTGCCAAGCGCCGGCCCCGACCAAAATGCCGGGGGGGTGACCGTTTGGCAAAGAGGCCGGACGTCGCCGCGGGCGGGGTCGTGTCGGCCGCGGGCGAGTGTCGTGTCGGCCGCGGGCCGGTGTCCGGCATCCGCGGGCCGGTTTCCTATCGAATGCCACCCCGGTGTGGCGTTATGAATGGTTCCGGGCCGGGTGTCGCGGGATCCGACCGACTCCAGCGGCGTGGCCAAGCGTGGATCGTCGAGCCGGCGGCGTCGGGTGAGGCGTCGGGGCAGACAGTTCCCTGCATAACGTCACGCTGCGTGGACATTCGATAGGGAATCCGGGCGGGGAGTGTGGCGGGCGAGCCCCAGGCGAGATCGGCGGGGCCAGATAGGGAGCGGGCAGCGCGCACTCAGCCCGCGAACAGCCGCTCCACCTCGTGGAGGCCGGCGACGAGCGCGTCGACGTCCTCGCGGGTCGAATAGACGTTGAACGAGGCGCGAACCGTCGCCGCGAGGTCCAGCCGCTCGTGGAGCGGCATCGTGCAGTGATGGCCGGCACGGACGCAGATGGCGAACCGATCGAGCACCTGGGCGACGTCGTGGGGGTGGACATCGGCCACGTTGAACGGGATGACCCCGCCGCGGAGCGCCGGGTCGAGCGGTCCGTACAGCGCGAGAGACGGCAGCTCGCGGGGCAGGGCCTCGAGTGCATAGGCGACGAGCTCGCGCTCGTGCTCGCGCACGCGGTCCATGCCGATCCCCATGAGGTACTCCGCGGCGACGCCCATGCCGATCGCGTCGGCGACGGCCGGCGTGCCGGCCTCGAACTTCCAGGGGATGTCGTTCCATTCCGAGCGTCGCAGGTGGACCTCGCGGATCATCTCCCCGCCGGCCAGGAACGGTGGCATCGCCTCGAGCAGCTCGCGCCGAGCCCAGAGCGCCCCGGAGCCCATCGGGGCGAGCATCTTGTGGCCGGAGAAGACGTAGAAGTCGGCCCCGAGGGCCTGCACGTCGACCGGCACGTGCGGCACCGCCTGTGCGCCGTCGACGAGCACGAGGGCACCGGCTGCGTGAGCCATCTCCGTCATCTCGCGGACCGGGTTGATCGTGCCGAGCGTGTTCGAGACGTGGGTGAACGCGACGAGCCGTGGCTTGAGGCGCAGAAGCACCTCGAACACATCGAGGCGAAGCAGGCCGTCGTCGGTGATCGGGATGAACTCGAGATCGCCGTCCTTCTCCTGGACGAGGATCTGCCACGGGACGAGGTTCGCGTGGTGCTCCATCTCGGTCAGAACGATCGCGTCGCCGCGGCCGATGTTCCGCCGGCCCCACGAGTAGGCGACGAGGTTGATCGCCTCGGTCGCGTTGCGGGTGAACACGATCTCGTGCGGGTCCGGAGCATTGATGAACCGGCCGACGCTCACCCGGGCGGCCTCGTACGCCGCGGTCGCCCGCTCGCCGATCTCGTAGATCCCGCGGTGGACGTTCGCGTTGTACTCGCGGTAGTACGTGTCGACCGCATCGATGACGACCTGTGGCTTCTGCGACGACGCCGCCGAGTCGAGGTAGACGATCGGCCGACCGTGGACGGTCGTCGACAGGATCGGGAAGTCCCGGCGCAGCCGATACGGGTCGAGCGGCTCGGCCGAAGCGCCCGATGCCGGCTCGACCGAAGCGCCCGCCGTCGGCTCGGCCGTAGCCCCGGTCGTCGGCTCGACGATCGCCATCGTTCGGTCCTCCGCCCTACCGGGCGGCCTCCACCGGCTCGCCGGGCGCATCCGGCGCGATCGGCACGTGGAGCGCCTCGTCCGGCACGGTCGGCTCGAGACCGGCCTCGCGGAGGATCGGACCGTAGCCCTCCGCCTCGAGCCGGAGCGCGAGATCCTTGCGGCCGCTCTTGACGATCCGACCTTCCGCAAGCACATGGACGAAGTCCGGGACGATGTAGTTGAGCAGGCGCTGGTAGTGGGTGATGAGGAGGATCCCGAGTTCGGGATTGAGCATCGCGTTGACGCCCTCAGCGACGACCCGCAGCGCGTCGATGTCGAGCCCGGAATCGGTCTCGTCGAGGATCGCGAACTCCGGCTCGAGGACGGCCATCTGGAGCATCTCGAGGCGCTTCTTCTCGCCGCCCGAGAAGCCCTCGTTGACATAGCGCGACGCGAACGACTCGTCCATCCGCAGGAGCGCCATCTTGTCGCGCATCTTCTGGCGGAACTCGCGCATCGAGACGCCGCCGCGCATGGGGTCCGTGGGATCGACGTCGCCGTTCTTGTCGATGCCCTGGAGCTTCGCGTTGAGCGCGCTCCGGATGAACGACGCGACGCTCAGCCCGGGGATTGCCGTCGGGTACTGGAAGGCGAGGAAGAGGCCGAGGCGGGCCCGTTTGTCCGGCGACAGGGCGAGGATGTCGCGACCCTTCCAGTGCACCGTGCCGCCGGTCACGACATACAACGGGTGACCGAGCAGCGCGTAGGCGAGGGTCGTCTTGCCGGAGCCGTTCGGCCCCATGATCGCGTGGACCTCGCCCTTGCCGACATCGAGGTCGATCCCCTGGAGGATTTCCTGATCGCGGTGGGCGGTCGGCGCGACCCTGAGGCCGCGGATCACGAGGCGCTGGTCGTCGGTCACGAGTTTGTCACGGCTCCCTGGAGGGCCGGCGCGGAGGCACCGGCGGGGTCTGGCTGGATGGGGCGGAGCGGGACGAGGTCCGCCAGGGTCATCGAGTCGAGCGTGCCGGCGATCGCGTCGCGGACACGGACCCACAGCAGGTTCACCGTACAGCGCGACGATCGGTCGCAGGTGGTCCCATGCTCCGGGTCGTCGGTCGCGCAGATCATCGGCGCGATCGGCCCCTCGAGGGCCCTGAGCACCTCGCTCATCCGGATCTCCGTCGGCATGCGGGCCAGTTCGTAGCCCCCATGCGCGCCGCGGGTGGACGTGACGAGACCGGCGTCGCGGAGGCTCATGACGAGCTGCTCGAGGTAGGCGCGTGGGAGATCCTCCTCCGCGGCGATCTCGGCCAGGCTGGCGGGTCCCTGGCCGAAGTGTCGGCCGAGTTGGACCATGAGCCGGACGCCGTACTCGCCCTTCGTGCTAAATGCGACCGCGCCGGATCCGTGGAACGTGGGACGCGCCT
>Ga0214471_10004855_pt1 | contig 10377 bp, 7 predicted proteins | sample RVTome_5_FD_207665 | JGI IMG/M metagenome (GOLD analysis project Ga0214471, IMG submission 207665) | Soil microbial communities from uranium-contaminated site in the Upper Colorado River Basin, Wyoming, United States - RVT142D155 | ecosystem: Environmental > Terrestrial > Soil > Contaminated >... | reverse complement strand
ACCAATAATCATACAGCCATTCTGATCCAAATTGATTTCCAAGCTTTTCATCTTGTGCATAACCAAAACCGGCAATACTGAATTTATAAGAAGTATCGGATTCACTTTTATATAATACATTTTGTGGTAATAAATCCCAATGGACATATTTTAAATTGTGTAATATTTTAATCTGTTTGGATAATGTATTCAATAAATTCTTTTTTACATTCTCATCCCACATATCCATTTGTCCCCAACGTATCAAAGTACGTAGATCTCCGTCCCATTTATCCATAATAATAATACCTATTTTTGTTTTATCTCTATTACATTTACCATCACATATACCCGAAAATTCTTTTTTTGCACCTCCATAATTTTGTTCGGTCAATTTATCCATTATACTAATTTCTTTGTCGAATTCTGTTTCGTCAACATATATCATTATGTTAATAGCATAATTACATTTTTTGGCTAAACAACCTTCATAAATTTGACCAAAATTACCTTCTGTCAATACTCTCTTAATTTCGTAACCAGATAAACATTGTAAACCAAGTTGACATGATTGTTTACCTATAGTTATTTTAACACTGTTTATTTGACTATTTATTTCATTAATTATATCTGATCGATTATATAAATTTGCTATATTACTTAGTATTTTTTCCATATATATATATATATATATAATTATTATTTTTTCGAATTTTTTCTAGATGATGGTTTTGTTATTAATGCTTTTTTGGATGATTTTTTAACGACATATTTTTTCTTTTTCGGAACAGCCGTTTGTGATTTTTTTAATACCTTCTTGGATGTTTCGTTCTTTGTTGTTCTTTTTAATTCCGGTTTTTTGTGATCTAGAGATTCATCCGAATCACTATCAGAATTAGTTACAGATGATGATGTTGTCGATGAACTGGATTTATCATTGATCGTCGTTGAACAAGTACTACAACTATATTGTGACGTTGAATATTGTGACGTTGAATATTGTGACGTTGAATATTGTGAAGTAGATTTATCCATTGGAATTGAAAATGTTTTCACATCTGTCGATCTTCTCATTTTTCTTCCTCCTTCTTGGGATATGAGATTATCAGTATTTGTATAGTTTATGGCTTCCGTTGGAATGAAATCTGAATTAAAAAATTTTTGCTGTAAACGCATTAGTTTATTATTTATATAAGACGTGTCCGTATAATCGTTGTATCCTTTCTTACTTGGTGTTGATGTTGTAAAGAGTGATGAACTAACATGTATATCTTCTGGATTTTTATTATCCGCTTTGTAAAAAATATCAGTATTGACGTCTTGTGAACTCATATATATATGAGGAGAAAAAATTGAAAAGTATTTAAAAATAAGTCAATTATATATAAATAAATATCTCTAGATATAGTTATTAATGATACAGACAAAAAACCACAAAATCGATACTGAATTTGATCTAAAAAATCTACCCTCCGAACTGAAAATTTCAACAATGACCATTACATGCAATTTGAATTCAAAAATCGATATTCAAAATGTGAGTAAATATATCGATTTGTCATTTGGTAATATAGTCTGTATAAAGGCAGATAGTGTGATAAGAACATTAATCAAATTAAAAAGAAAAAACAAAAATAAAAATTCCAAAAAAAAGCCGAATGAATGTTTCCACAATCAAGCCACATTAATTATTGAGGTAGGTAATAAAAAAACCATTAATACGAAAGTATTTAAAAACGGTGCAATTCAAATGACAGGATGTAAGAGTATTGAAGATCTTATTATATCACTTAAAGTTTTGTGTCAAGAATTACAAAAGAAAAAAGCAATTTATGATAAAGATTTAAAACAAATTATAAGAAGACCTTTTGTATCAGATCATGGCAATGTTAATATTGAGAGTATATGTAATTTTAAAATTAGAATGATTAACAGCAATTTCCATATTGACTTTTTAATTAATAGAGAAAATCTATTTGAGCTTCTCAAAAAGAAAAACATTCAATGTATATATGAACCATGTATTCATGCATGCGTCAATATTAAATATAATTATAAAAATCAAGACACAGTTTCAATATTTGTATTCGAAAGCGGATCTATTATTATAACGGGTGCAAAAAATAGACAACATATCATTTCGGCTTATGAATTCATAACAAAAATATTGTATGAAAACTATGAAAAGATTGTTAAAAATAATATTGATGTATTTTTAGAAAGAGAAGACATCAAACAATTAATTGAAAATATGGAAAATATCGAAACAGCATATTAATATTCATGAGTTTTGTATATCCACCTAAATAATAGTTATTGATTTTTATATCCAATCTGCCTTTAGATCGGAACTAATAATCTAAAGACAAATCATATTATAACTTTATTTTATGTCGAAAATTGTTTCATTTATTTTAATCAATTTTCATGAATATTATGTAACCATCAAAATTTCCTAATAGAGAATGATATCTATGTTCAATTGATCAATTTTATAAAAGAAGACAGCCGATAGAAAATATATTGGATCAAATAAAAAAAGAAGAACAAAAAAATTGGAGAAACAACAAAAGGAAACTCAAAAAAGTTATTGCATTTTGTAAAGCAAATCCAAATTTCTGTACAGCTTTATGTTCTTCTAGTGGTTCTCGTAAATGGAAATTTCTCTAACTTTCTTTCTAGCTGTCTTATCCACAAGTGAAAAAATCTGTTGTTTTTTATCTGTTTGCAATTCTTTTTTTATATGCCCTTTTAATTTTATAATTGTAATATTTAATTTTTCAATACTATATAAAAGCTTTTCATAAATATCTTTATTTTTGTGCTGTTGAGAATATCCTTTTGTATATGCCAATCTAACTACACAGTGGCAATCAGTGTAAAGATAAATAGGATGCTTTCCAGTAGATTCAATCGAAGAAATAACATATTTAATAGTTTCTAATTCTGCTGATGTTGAAGAATTAGATTCTAGAGTAACAAATTGAATATTTTCTTGTATTTTTTCTAAATCTGTGTCTAGGTCATTGACAATCACATAGCATCCAATTGCCTTATTTTTTTGATGATTAATGCTAGAATCGACAAAAATATGCATTCAAATAATTTATAAAATAATAATAGTATTTAGTTTGAATATTATTTAAATTCAATCTTTATTTGAAATTTGATACATACTTTCCTAATGATTTATATCCTTCCAAATTTCATTATCTTGATTCATATAAATAATATTTAATATATTAAAAAAATGATAAAATTTTATCGATATGTTCTTTGAGCTCTAGAAATTAATATTCGATGCTTCGGTGAACTAAATTATTAATTAGAGGGTTTGAATTCAGGCTGCTCAATAAACAAGGATCAACATTTCTCCAACTGAGTTGTGGGAGTTGATTCGCGATTCTTGTATGCATTGAAGCAACGCATTGTAAAGGACGTTGACCATAAGCTTGGCCATAAACATCTCTATTAATTTGGATTGGTTCACATAACTCGACCATTGTATAGTCATATGTTGGACCAATTTCATAATTACTTGTTGTTGGTGCGCCAGCATCTCTAACAATAACTGCTGTTTCTTTTCCAACATTAACCAATGAATTGTCGGCATCACTACGAGTTCTTGTTTTCTGACCTTCGTGTAGTATTAATGGACCTTGATAAGTTTTATTTTGTGTCAACTGACGAAGAGTTGTTGGTGCAACTGTTCCACTCTGTTCTGCATGATAACCACCTTTTTGACCTTCGTGTAATCCAACAGGATTATATTGGGTTTTGTTTTGAGTTAATTGTCGAAGGGTCGTTGGTGCAACTGTCCCACTTTGTTCTGCATGATAGCCACCTTTTTGAGCTTCATGATGGCCAACCGGATTATATTGAGTTTTGTTTTGAGTTAATTGACGTAATGTTGTTGGTGCAATTGTACCGTCTTGTTCAACATGATAACCGCCTTTTTGACCTTCGTGTAAGGCCACTGGATTATATTGAGTCTTATTTTGAGTCAATTGTCGGAGTGTTGTTGGTGCAATTGTGCCGTCTTGTTCAACATGATAACCGCCTTTTTGACCTTCGTGTAATGCAACTGGATTATATTGAGTCTTATTTTGAGTCAATTGTCGAAGTGTTGTTGGTGCAATTGTTCCTTCTTGTTCTGCATGATAACCACCCTTTTGACCTTCATGTAATGCAACTGGATTATATTGAGTCTTATTTTGTGTTAATTGGCGAAGTGTTGTTGGTGCTATGGTTCCTGACTGTTCTGCTTGATAACCACCTTTTTGTGCTTCGTGATGAGCAATTCCATTATAATGTGTTGTTTTCTGTGTTAATTGTCTTAATGTGGTTGGAACAATTACTCCTGATTGTTCCGCCTGATAACCGCCTTTTTGAGCCTCGTGTTGGGCAATTGGAGCATAATAAGTTTTCTTTTGTGTTAATTGCCGAAGAGTTGTCGGAGCTATTGTACCACCTTGTTCTGCTTGATAACCACCTTTTTGGGCCTCATATTGTGCTACTGGATTATAATATGTTCGTTTTTGAGTTAAATCACGAAGAGTTGGATCTGGAATATTGGTCTTGGTATCCCATGCATATGTTTTTTGCCATTCAGGACCAGCTGGGTTATTCCATGTTCGTTTTTGTGTTAAATCTCTCAATGTTGTATCCGGAATATTGGTTTTGGTGTCCCATGCATATGTTTTTTGCCATTCAGGTCCTGCTGGGTTATTCCATGTTCGTTTTTGAGTTAAATCACGAAGAGTCGGATCTGGAATATTTGTCTTGGTATCCCATGCATATGTTTTTTGCCATTCGGGACCAGCTGGGTTATTCCATGTTCGTTTTTGAGTTAAATCACGAAGAGTTGGATCTGGAATATTGGTTTTAGGATCCCATGCATATGTTTTTTGCCATTCAGGTCCTGCTGGGTTATTCCATGTTCGTTTTTGAGTTAAATCACGAAGAGTTGGGTCTGGAATATTGGTTTGCATATCAAATGCCACATTTTTCTCTTTTTCAACACCTGTAATATTTCTTGGTGTATCGCTTTTAAAATTTTCCCTAAAAGGTATTTTGAATTTTTCCATCATACTTTCTGGTCTTGGTTGATCTTTCAAAAATCCAACTGGACTATACCATGCACGTGTTGTCATTTGTCTATTCGTATGCGGTGCTTCATAATTACCATAGATTGAAGGAGCACGATAATAGCCCAATGATTTAACAAAATCTCTTGGATCTTGTTCCTTAAATTTAATCGGACGGCGTTTGGCCACATTTGGAACAATTGTTCGTCTTTCTCCTTTCATACCCGGAATTATAGGACGACCGTATGAAATTTTAGGATTATTGGCTGTACGTAATTCATCAACATTTTTTGGCAATGCCCTCCAAGTATCATGAAATCCTTGTTTGGAAACTTCATTATAACCTAAATTCAAACCAGGAGTTGTTCGAACAGGTTGATGGATTAACTCATTTCTTCTTTCTCTTGATGGAATAAATCTTGATTCAAAATAATCTGTAAAATTAGGTGTACCATAAATCCATGTTAGTCCAACGTGAGGATTAAATAAAGGTCTTCTTTCAGTTTTTGGACGATAATTTAAACTATTTGTACTACCCGTAAACAATTCCATTTTTCTTTGTTTAATATCATTGAATTGTTTCTGTACATTCGAATTTTGTCCATAACCTTTTCCAACACCTGATTTAAAAAAAGGAACCATATTATTATGAACAAAATTTTTTTCATCAACAACTCCGTATGTCATGTCATTGTTATTTTCAAAACTCGAATAATTTCCTTTTAATGCTAATTCTCTTTCCATTTCTATTCGGGAAATGTTACTATATTTTCCTGTTTTTTTGGGGGTATTATTACTTGATACGGGACCATTTGGATTATCAAAGGCCATCTCTTCAAATTGACTTAAGAATCCTTTTTCATCTTCTTTTGTTTTATTAATAAATTTTTTCACATGATAGTTTTGATTTTGTAACATATTACCTCTTTTGAAAAACGCCATATGATCATTATCCAAATTCAAACTTGCATCTCTCGATTCATTGCATTTACTATAGGAACATGAAGATTTATCATCCGAGAATATCGAATCATTATCCGCCGAAAAACTTTCGACTAAGTTCTTTTTATTTGTTGGACACGAAGTTGGACGATTTTTTAATTCATCCTGTTGTCTTTTCCTTCTATTTTCAACGACTTGTAATTGATTATAAAAATTTGGTATGACGCCGGTCTTTTCCGGATGATTCGCCAATTGATATCTATCAAATGCCTTATTATCAACAAATGATTTTATATCACGGTAGTCGGCATTGTCGTAGAGATTCGATCCAACGATCGGTGTTCTTTTTAAACGACTTGTATTTATTTTATCATGAGATGGTTGTATTCTACTATTCATATAAGAACCAACGGTTGTTAATCCTGATAATATATCCATTATCTATAATATCATATCACAAAATTATTTTATCATTTTATACTTTATGAACTTCAAATATAAAACAAATTAAATTAATTTCTCGGCTTTTTCGATGGATTTACATCATCGTTATTTAATCTCTTATTATTATTATTGATTGTTGTCGGGTTTGTATCAATATTTTGATTATTATCACTACTACTACTACTTGTACTATCATCCGAATCATCACAGTCAATGATAGTATAATTGTAACATTCTGATTTATAATTATATATTTTATTTAAGTAATTCATTACGTCTTCAATGAATATTTTTAAAAAGTCTTCTGATGCAGGGATATTGAAATCTTTTAGGAAAAAATAAAACACATTCGTTATTTGTTCAATATGATATTCCATCAATATTGTATATACATCCATTGCATTATTTATTTTATCAAATTTATTAATTGTATTTAATGTTTCCAAAAAATATTTTATTATTTCCTCTTTCGATATACTATTTTGTGACAAATTCAAACCCATATTACCAATACTTATTAAAGGGACATTGCCGCCATATATTGTTTTCATTATTTGATTTAATTCATTAAATATATCATAAAGTTTTTTTATCATTGTTCCAATAAATAGTTTACATTGCATTTCTTTTGTTAATTCTTTATTGTTGAAAATATCATTTAATTCGGGAAAATCAAGAAGAATTGACTTGAATAATTTATCTGTTATTTCTAATAGAAATCCTCTAACACATTTTGTAATAAATTCTTCGGAAGAACCAGATGATATATTTTGCTGAAACTCTTGAAATTGTTTGGAATCATATAACTTATTATAAACAGCCGTAAATCCAAATAATTGACTGACAAATGAATAAAAATTAGTTGACATAAAAAGTAATAATATTGTTAAATAATAGATTTTATTATTATTTAATATCAATTTTTTTATAAAATAAATGCCATTGTATATAAATCAATATTGCCGGAATAATGTTGTTTTTATATTTTAAGACTTGAATACGAGACATTGTAAATTTTGCTAAAATATATAGCAGATTTTAATTAGAATTTACAGCGACATATCAATTACTTCAAAAATCAATTTGTAGATATAATGTTTATTATTGCATTTTTATCTTTTGGGTTCCACAACTCTGTCACTTGTAGTACATCCGTTTGATAAAAATCTTTCTTTGTTAATAAGTTTGCTTGATCATTTAATTTTTTAGAATTTAATGATATATAATTATTATTAATATACTCTTTACATAATTTATTATATTTTGAATTTAAAATATTATTTAGTTCATTAACGATATTATTTGGAATTTTATATTGACTCAACCAATATATTTTTTTATTTTTGATATCATATGGAATGAAAGTATTCGGAATAATAAAATCACCGGGCTTTAGGTCAGGATGTAGACCGGCACATTGGCTTAGTGATAATAATATATCAGTATTTGTATAATTATGTTGCGTTGATATAAATGTATAGTCATCGATACGATATTCAATTATTATTTTTGTTAAATCAATATCCTTCATTTCGGGTAAATATTTTTTGAATCGTGAAATAATATTCATACCAACTATATCCTGATGTATATGAACAACAATATGTAAAATATCATCCTTTTTCTTATTTAATAATTGTCTTCCATTTGCAATATAATAACATAATATCATTAAATAAGTTGCAAACATTTTATGTTCATTAATTTCATCTATTAAATTTTCTAATATTAAACTTGTATCCTCTCTAATCTTCTTTTCTATTTCTTCAAATAAAATATTATCTAATAGAGGTCTATCCAATACAAGCACAATATTTCCCCAGATTACATTTTTGAATGGATTATCTCTCATTAAACAACGATATGGATAACCTCCTTCAATATTTATTCCAGTTGCTAATTTATGTAATTCAGTTATTCTTAATTGTAACATTAAAAGTTGAATAATAATATATATAAACAAATAATTCTTGAGTAAATAAAACAAAAATTATGAATAAATTAGAGATTGTCAAAAGCATAATTCAATCAGGTGCTATTACAATTCGTGATGTTGATGCAGGAGAAGAACCATTTATATATTCATCCGGTAATCGGGGACCTGGTTATATTATGATTAAAGGATTAGTCGGACAACCTGAACTTTGTCAATTTCTAATTAGTCAATTAGTCGAAAAATTAGACCAAGAAATTGGTACAAATATAGATTTTGTTAATGGTAATGTAACAGGTGGAATGATTTATGGATGGGAGATCATGAGACAATTATCCGAGATACAACAGCGCGAAATTCCGTTTGTTTATCTCAGGGGATCCAGAAAAGAAGGTGGACACAATGAATTAATTACTGGCGATCTGAATAATCCTTTAATTAAACATGGTATGCGAGTTTTAATTGTCGAAGAATTAGTAAATTTTGCCGAAACGACAACTAATGCTGTCCAGGTTTTTCGTGAAGCTGGTTATAAAGTAAATTACACAACTTGTATTTTATCGTATGATCATGATGAAGCAAACAAAAAACTACAAGAAAATAATATTACTTTAATTCCTTTAATAACATTGCCCGAATTATTACAGATTGCTAAAGAAAATAGTTTAATACCGGCACATTTAGTTGATTCTTATTTGGATTTTTTAAACAATCCTTTGGAATGGCAATTGGCAAGAAATATGCTTATTCCTGATAATTCTGCACAAGATGCCATCAAAAAAGGTTACAATATGCTAAAATTAAATAATAATAAAGCAATAGAATTAGGAGCTCCGGAAAGTAAAATAAAAACAGGTGTTAGTTATTGGAAACATCATAATTTAAGAAATATATTTATTGCTTTGGATTCTAATAATTTTCCAGAAGTTGTAAAACAATGCTATTATTTCTCGGATTATCCATCATCTTTAATTGGTTTTAAATTAAACTTAGATCTTTTTATGAATTTTAAAGATGGGTATCCTTGTAATACAGGAATCAGAAATATTAAAAGTTATAATCGACCAATATTTTTAGATCTCAAAATGTGGAATGGTGTTCGAACTATGACAAATATTATTAATCAATGTATTGAATTAGAAATTGATATTGTTAATGTTTATCTTCATATTGGTGTTAAGTATTTGAAAGAATTATCTAAATTAACAAAAGGTACCAAAACAAAATTATTTGGTGTTACTGTATTAACACATTATGATGATGAATATTGTCAAGAATTATATGGTAAAAGTATGGATGATGTAATCAAAATGTTTTCTAAATGGGCTTGTGAAGCTGATTTAGATGGTATCATTTTACCTCCTAATAAATTACATTTGGTTAAAGATTTACCATTATTGAAATTATGTCCAGGTATTAGACCTCAATGGTTCCATGATAAAAAAATCAATAATCAAGAACAAACAGAAACACCTGGTGATGCTGCTAGAAATGGCGCCGATTATTTAGTCATCGGGTCACCAATTATGACGAATGCTGATCCAAAAAAGGCACTAGATATGGTGTTGGATGAAGTTGTTTAATTTATTTATTACTAATCAACATATTTCCATTTATATCCATAACCATGTTTATATTTCCCATCACAACAATTTTTAATACTGATTGTTGATCGCAAATTTAATACTCGTTGAGCTTCGTTTACACTTTTAAAAGTAGCAATAACTTCTCCGGTATTCAAATCCATTTGTTGTACTTTTTTACCTCTTGAATGTTGAATATTTTCCGTATGTGTAACCCATTCCAAATTTTTATAATAGTTATTTGTTTTATTTTCATCAATATGATTAACCAGTTTTTTTTCTTTTGTACGTCCTTCAACAAATGCATGTGCCACTAAACGGTGTACATAAATATTTCGACGTTTGTTTGCGCGTTGATCTTTTAACGTAATTAAATAATAATCACCATCAAATCGTATAGTTAAATATT
>Ga0214471_10004854_pt1 | contig 10377 bp, 9 predicted proteins | sample RVTome_5_FD_207665 | JGI IMG/M metagenome (GOLD analysis project Ga0214471, IMG submission 207665) | Soil microbial communities from uranium-contaminated site in the Upper Colorado River Basin, Wyoming, United States - RVT142D155 | ecosystem: Environmental > Terrestrial > Soil > Contaminated >... | reverse complement strand
CACTGGAACGGATCCTCGGCCAGGAGTCCGTGCTCGACGTAAAACGGCAGAAACCGCCCGGCGTCATCGCGCGAGAGGCCGAACGTCGTTTGCGTGAGGTCATTGGTGCCGAACGAGAAGAACTCGGCCTCTTTCGCGATCTCATCCGCCGTGAGTGCGGCGCGCGGCAGCTCGATCATCGTGCCGAGGAGGTAGGGCACGGCGCGGCCTTCGCGATGGAAGACTTCCTGCGCCACGCGACGGATGATCGTGGTCTGGTTTACGAGCTCGCGCACGTCGGCCACGAGCGGTACCATGATCTCCACCGCCACCTTCGAGCCGCGGCCCACGACGTGGCAGGCGGCCTCGAAGATTGCCTGCGCCTGCATTTCGGTGATCTCGGGATAGGTGATCCCCAGCCGGCAGCCGCGATGGCCCAGCATCGGATTCGCTTCGACGAGCGATTCCACCAGCCGCTCGAGCTGCGCGGCCGGTACCTTCAGCCGCTTCGCAAGCGGCGCGATCTCCTCACGGGTGTCGGGGAGGAATTCGTGCAGCGGCGGATCGAGTAGCCGGATCGTGACCGGCAGGCCTCCCATCGCTTCGAAGATGCCCTCAAAGTCACGGCGCTGAATCGGCAGCAGCTTGGCGAGCGCATGGCGGCGGCCGGCTTCATCGGGCGCCACGATCATCTCGCGCATCCGCGTGAGGCGGTCACCTTCGAAAAACATGTGTTCGGTGCGGCACAGCCCGATTCCCTCGGCCCCGAACTCCCTGGCCCGGCGGGCGTCCGCAGGAACGTCGGCGTTGGCGCGCACGCGCAGCCGCCGCCGGCCGTCCGCCCACGACATGAGCTTTTCGAAATGGGCCCCCACCTTCGGCGTCACGAGCTTGGCCGCGCCGAGAATGACGCGACCGCTCGTGCCGTCCACCGTGATGATCTGGCCGCGCTTCACCACACGGCCGTTCACGCGGAACCGTCCCGCGGCCGGCTCCACTTCCAGCTCCTTGGCGCCAACCACACAGGTTTTGCCCATCCCGCGCGCCACGATGGCAGCGTGGCTCGTCATCCCGCCGCGGGCGGTCAGGATGGCGCGCGCGGCCACCATGCCGTGAAAGTCCTCGGGTGAGGTTTCCGGACGCACGAGAATCACGTCGTGGCCCTTCTTCTTGAGCTCCTCGGCGTCGTCGGCGTCGAACACCACTTCGCCGGTGGCGGCGCCGGGGGAGGCGGGCAGGCCCTTGGCCAGAACGGTCACACTGGCTCGGGGATCGACCATGGGATGAAACAGCTGATCGAGGTCCTGAGGCGGAACGCGCTGCACGGCCTCGTCCTCGGTGATCAGCCGTTCGCCCACCATCTCGACGGCGATCCGCACCGCGGCAACGCCCGTGCGCTGCGCGCGGCGGGTCTGCAGCATGTACAGCTGCGCCTGCTCGAATGTGAACTCGACGTCCTGCACGTCCTTGAAGTGCTTCTCGAGCTTCGTCGCCATGCGCTCGAGGTCGCGATAGATCTTCGAAAGTTTGCCCCGCTTCATCTTCGCGATCGATTCCGGCGTCCGCGCGCCCGAGACTACGTCCTCGCCCTGCGCGTTCGTCAGGAAATCGCCGTTCAATTCGTTCTCGCCTGTGCGGCAGTCGCGCGTGAACGCCACCCCGGTGCCGCAGTCGTCGCCCATGTTGCCGTAGACCATCGCGACGATGTTGACGGCGGTGCCCAGGCTGTCGGGAATGTTATGGAGCTGGCGGTAGTCCTTCGCGCGGCGCGTGTGCCAGCTCTTGAAGACCGCTTCGATCGCGCCCCAGAGCTGTTGTTGTGGATCGTCGGGGAACGCGTGGCCGGTCCGCTTCTTGACCATCGTCTTGAAGTCGTGCACCAGGTCATGCAGGTCGTCGGCGGGCAGGTCGATATCGCGCTCGACCTTCCGGCGCGCTTTCGCCGTGGCGAGCTGTTCCTCGAACGGCTCCTTCCCGAGGTCGAACACGACATCACCGTACATCTGCACGAAGCGCCGATACGAGTCGTACGCGAACCGGGGATTCTTGGAGCGCGCGATGAGCCCCTCGACCGTCTGGTCGTTCAGGCCAAGGTTCAGAATCGTTTCCATCATCCCCGGCATCGAAACGGCAGCGCCCGATCGTACGGACACCAGCAGCGGATTCTCGCGATTGCCGAACCCCTTCTCGGTCGCTCGTTCCAAATGTTTGAGATGACGATCGACTTCGGCGCGCAGCGCGGGAGGGAACGTGCCCTCTTCGAGATAGGCGATGCACAACTTGGCGGAGATCGTGAAGCCGGGCGGGACCGGGAGGCCGAGGTTGGCCATTTCCGCGAGGCCCGCGCCTTTGCCGCCCAGGATGTCGCGCATCGCGGCAGTGCCGTCGGCGCGGCCGTTGCCGAAGAAATAGACGTAACGCTCGACGGAGGACATACGGTAAACTGGAGGCGTTCCCGCTACACGGCCATGGTCACCTGTAACGGCGTGGCGTGGCGTGCTTTCTGGGTGTCATCCGGGATTGCCGTCGGGTACTCGCCCGAGAAACAGGCGTGGCAGAACTCGCCCGGCTCGCCACCCATGGCGCGCAGCATCCCGTCGAGCGACAGGTAGCCCAGCGTATCGACGCCCAGATGCTGGCGGATCTGCTCGAGCGAATGGCTCGACGCGATCAGCTCGGCTTTGGTGGGCGTGTCGATCCCGTAGTAGCAGGGCCCCGTGATCGGCGCCGAGGCGACGCGGAAGTGCACTTCCGGGGCGCCCGCCTGGCGGATCATCTGGACCAGCTCTCGGCTCGTCGTCCCGCGAACCAGGGAGTCATCAACCACCACGACCTTCTTCCCCCGCAGAACCTCACGCACGGGGTTGAATTTGATTTTGACCTTGGCGTTGCGCGCGGCCTGCGTGGGATTGATGAACGTTCGGCCCACATAGTGATTCCGGATCAAGGCGTGCTCGAGCTTCAATCCGGATTCTTCGGCGAATCCCAGCGCCATCGCGTTGGAGGAATCGGGAACGGAGAAGACGCAGTCGGCCCCCGTTGCGGGATGCTCGCGCGCCAGCTCGCGGCCGAGCGCGCGCCGGACCCGATCCACGGACCGGCCGAAAATCGTGCTATCGGGTCGCGAGAAGTAGACGAGCTCGAAGACACAGCGTTTATGGGGCTTCGGTGCCAGGGAAGGCAGCCGGTCGACTTCCGGCGGCGACCCCTGAATCCGCAGGAACTCTCCCGGTTGCAGCTCGCGCTCGGTGGTGGCGCCGACCAGATCGAGCGCGCAGGTCTCGGAGGCGACGACGTACCCCCCACCGAGCCTGCCAAGCCACAGCGGCCGGAAGCCTCTGGGATCCACGATGGCGTACAGCGTCCTGCCGACCGTGACGACGAGCGAGTAAGCACCCTCCACCCGCTCCAGGGCATCGAGCAGCTGGTCTTCGGGCTCACGCGCCTCGGAGCGAGCGATGAGGTGGATCAGGACTTCGCTGTCCGACGACGTCTGGAAGATCGACCCCTTGGCCACAAGATCGGACCGCAGGGACTCGGCGTTGGTGAGATTGCCGTTGTGCGCGAGCGCGAGCGGTCCTTCGTGGTATCCGGCAAGAATCGGTTGCGCGTTCGCCAGGACGGACGATCCGGCGGTCGAGTAGCGGGTGTGACCAATGGCGACATCCCCCGGCAGCGCGGACAGGACCGTCTCGCTGAACACGTCCGAGACGAGGCCCATGGCGCGATGCCCGCGAGCGACACCCGCGCCATCCACCGCGACCATGCCAGCCGATTCCTGGCCGCGATGCTGCAGGCTATACAGCCCCAGGTAGGTGACGCGTGCCGCGTCGGGAACGCCCGCCACGCCGATGATGCCGCACATCCGCGATCAGTCTCCCATGCGTCGAGGTATCGCGTTGAAATATACGTCTCGCAGAGCGGCGACATGCTCTGCGATCGCGCCGTCTCGCAGGGTGATCCGCACGGCGCCGTCCGCCGGACCAATGGTGCCCGCCCGCAATGCGGGGACCCCGAGCTCGCCCGCCAGTGCCTGGACGGCAGCGGCACGCTCCGGCGCGCACGTGATGACGGCTCGGCCGTGCGACTCCGAGAACAATATTTCGTGCGTCGTGAGTCGTGCGTCGTGCGCCGTGCAGTCAACGTCCAGGCCGAAGCCGAATCCCTGATACGGACCGCCCATCGCGACTTCTGCCAAAGCGACACCGAGGCCACCGTGAGAGCAGTCGTGCGCGGAGCGGAAGAGTCCTCGGTCGGCACCGGTGACCAGGAGCTCGATGAGACGCTTTTCGACTTCCAGGTCCACTCGTGGCGGCTGACCGCCGGCGAATTCCTGGCAGACTTCCCAGTACGCCGATCCGCCAAGCTCGGCGCGCGTCTCGCCCAACACGAAGACGACGTCGCCCGGCGAACGCGCGTGACTGGGGACGGCGTGGTCCGCGCGGGTCAACACGCCGACCATCCCGACCACGGGCGTCGGATCCACGGCGCCCGTCGGGCTTTCATTGTAGAAGGAGACGTTGCCACCGGTCACCGGCGTGTTCAGCGCCCGGCACGCGTCGGCGATCCCGCGGCACGCTTCCCGGAACTGATAGAACACCTCGGGCCGCTCGGGACTGCCGAAGTTCAGACAATCCGTGATCCCGAGGGGCCGAGCGCCGGTGCAGGCGACGTTCCGGGCGGCCTCGACGACCGCCGCCTTGCCTCCCTCGTACGGATCGAGGCGCACGTAGCGGCTGTTGCAGTCCGTCTTGACCGCAATGCCGAAGTCTTCGTGGCGTACGCGGATCACACCGGCGTCGCCACCGGGCGCGATCACGGTGCTCGCCTGCACGGTGGAGTCGTACTGCTCGAACACCCACTGCTTGCTGGCAATTGACGGTGCGTCGAGGAGCTGGAGTAACGCCTCTGCGGGAGCCGGGAGCCGGGAGCCGGGAGCCGGACGCGCCGCTCTGAGCTCGACAATGCGCGCGTCTTCCTTCGCTTCCGGAGAGTAGATCGGACAACCCTCGACGAGCTGTTGCCCGGGGATCTCGACGACCACCGTGCCGTTCCACAGGCAGCGATACATCCCATCGTCGGTCACGCGGCCGATCGGGGTGGCATCGAGCTCCCACTTGGCGGCGATCGCCTGGACTTCTTTCACGCGATCCGCCTTTGCGACGACCAGCATCCGCTCCTGCGATTCCGAAAGCAGGACCTCGTACGGGGTCATCCCCGGTTCGCGCGTCGGGACCGTCGATAGATCGATCTCGACGCCGACGCCGCCGCGCGCCGACATTTCAGCGGACGACGACGTCAGACCCGCCGCGCCCATGTCCTGGATCGCGACGATGTGTCCCGACGCAATGAGCTCGAGGCTTGCCTCGAGCAGCAGCTTTTCGGTGAACGGATCGCCCACCTGCACCTGCGGGCGGCGCTGCTCGCTTTCGTGAGTCAATTCTTCAGACGCGAACGACGCGCCGTGAATGCCGTCGCGTCCGGTGCGCGAGCCGACGGCAAGCAGCACGTTCCCCACGCCGTGGGCAGCGGCCTTGATGAGATCCTTCTCCTTGAGCACCCCGATGCACATCGCATTGACCAGTGGATTGCCCGAGTAACCGGGTGCGAAATCGACTTCGCCGCCGAGCGTCGGCACACCGACGCAATTGCCGTAGTCGCCGATGCCGCGCACGACGCCCGCGAACAAATAGCGATTGCGTGGTTCGTCGAGCGATCCAAACCGCAGGCTATTGAGCAGGGCGACCGGCCGCGCGCCCATCGTGAAGACGTCGCGCAGGATGCCACCCGCCCCGGTCGCCGCGCCCTGATAGGGCTCGACCGCCGACGGATGGTTGTGCGATTCGATCTTGAACGCGACGGCCCACCCGCCCGGCAGCCGCAGCACGCCAGCGTTTTCGCCCGGCCCCTGTACGACCTGGGGTCCCTGGGTGGGGAATGTTTTGAGGATCGGCCGCGAGTGCTTGTAGGAGCAGTGCTCGCTCCACAACGCCGAGAAGATGCCCAGCTCGGGGAACGTCGGCGTCCGGCCGAGCATGGCTTCGATACGGGCGTATTCTTCGGTTGTGAGGTTGTGTTCCCGCACCAGCTCCGGTGTGATCTTCGGATCCGTCACTTTCGCGAAACGCCCTTGACGACCGCCCGGAACACCCGGCCCAGCACGTTCGGCGTCGCCGCGGTCTTGAGCACCGCCTCCGCCTCACCGGCGTCGAACCAGATGCCGTGACAATGGGTGCACTGGTCGATCTGAATCCCGTCCCATTCGCCCGTAATCAGATCGTATCCGCACTTGGGGCACTTCATGTAGTGCGATTTGCGCTCGGTTTCGGCGGCCGCCTGCTGCGCCGCCTCGCGTTGCTGCCGAAGCAGCTCCGCATCGCGCCGCGCGAAGTACTCGTCTTCGTTCTTGCTGGGCTTGTCGTGGCTCATGACGCGGCCGGTGTGGAGGAGGGTGGAGGAGCTGGAGGTGGAGCCACCTGCAGATTCTCGCCGCCAGGATTTGCGAACGGAACCCGTCCGGGTGGGGAGGAAGACTCCCCGGAGTACCGATGGCCTTCCCACCGCACGATCGCGTCCACGACGCGGCCGTTCTCTAATGTCACGACGTCCATGGTGCCGCAGGTGTACTCGCACCCATTCTGGAAGAACAGGTACGTGTATTGACCGATGCGGCGCACGGCCGCCGGCGCCGCCCAGATCTGATAGACCTCGCGCTCACTCATCCCGGGATTCACCGTGCCCGTATCGTCGGAGATGTAGGGCACATCGCGCGTGAGCGGCCCACCCTGCGGCGCAGCAGGCGGCCGCGGGCGCTGACCCTCCGCCTGCTGTAGCTCAGTGGCGATGCGGCCGGCAGCCGTGTCGGGTGCCGGGCGGGCGGGCGCCGGTGGCGCCTGCGCAGTCGAACGGCCCCGCAGCTTGTCCCACGCCAACTTCAGCTTGGCCTTGGCGGCGTCGACCTGCTCACACCCTGAGGTGGCGACCATCAACAGCGCGCATATCGCCAGCGTGCTGCGTCGCATTGCGAGCCTCCAGAGAGAGAAAAACGCGGGCGCCGTCCTGGCCGCCTAAGACCTGAGCGTTACGGCGCTCCGGGTGCGGCATAATCCCTACGACGTTGCGGCCGGCGTTGCAGACCCCGGCAATATCATGCAGCGAACCGTTCGGATTCTCAGTGACGTAACGCAGGACGACCTGCGCATGGGCCTCGAGCTGGGTTGCCGTATCGGCATCGGCCACAAAGCGGCCGTCGCCGTGCGCGATCGGTAACGCCAGCTCCTCGCCACGTTCATACAAGCTCGTGAACGGCGTATCGGTCGCCTCCACGCGCAACCGCACGGGACGCGACAGGAACTTGAGCCGCGCATTGCGCATCAGCGCGCCGGGCAGCAATCCGGCCTCGCACAGGATCTGGAATCCGTTGCAGATGCCGAGCACCGCGCCGCCGGCGCGCGCGTGCGCGCTCACGGCGCGCATGACCGGCGAGAACCGGGCGATCGCGCCCGAGCGCAGATAGTCGCCGTAACTGAAGCCGCCCGGCAGAAGGACGGCGTCGGCCTGCTTCAGGTCGGTGTCGCGATGCCAGACGTAGTACGCGTCCGATCCTGCCGCGCGCGCCGCGTCGAGCGTATCCGCGTCGCAATTCGAGCCGGGAAAGACGACTACTGCGACACGCTGCATTCGTAATCCTCGGTCACCGGATTGGCGAGGAGCCGGTCGCACATCGTGCGCGCCTTGGCCGCCGCTTCCTCCCGCGTTGACGCCTGCACCTGCAGCACGAGGTGCTTCCCGGCGCGGACACCGGCGACGTCGCCGAAGCCGAGCGCCTGGAGCGCGTGCTGGACCGCCTGACCCTGGGGGTCGAGCAGCGCCGCACGCGGCATCACGCGGATCTCAACGGTGTAGGCGCTCATGCCGGTCCCGGTCGCCCCCCCCGGGGCCCGCGCAGATTCCGATCGCTCTCGTCGATCACAATAGGACCAGCGATTTCGGCCTCCTCATCCTCGGCGGGCGCCTTGAAGAACCCCACCAGAATCGCGCGCCCCACACCGTAGATCATGTAGACGATTCCCAGGGGGAACAGGAACACATCATGCTGCCAGATCCCAAATACCAGGATAACAACAATCAGCGAGAGCCCCAATAGTCCTCGGACCGTGCGGAAGCCGGCGCGAGGCAGGGTCGGGTAGTGGACGTTGCTCACCATGAGGATGGTGAGGGCGATCATCAGGAAGGTCAGCAGCAGGTTCCAGGGAAGCGGCGGCAGCGAGGTGAACAGCTCCGTCTGGGTGAACGGATAGTAGGTCGCGAGGGTCATCCCGGCGGCGGGCGACGGCAGGCCGATGAAATACGTCTTGGCGCGGCCCGCCTGGGTGACATTGAACCGTGCCAGCCGAATCGCCGCGGCCATCACGTAGAAGTAGCAGAAGATCCAGGCCGCCGACCCCGCCGCCGCGAATTCGACCTGATACAGAAGGAACGCGGGCGCCACGCCGAAGCTCACGATGTCCACGAGGCTGTCCAGCTCGGCACCGAAGCGGGTTCCGGTACCCGAAATGCGCGCGACCCGCCCGTCCAGTGTGTCGAGAATGCCCGCAAACACGATGAACCATCCCGCGCGGTAGAACTCCCCGCGCGTCGCCAAGACCATCGCCCAGATGCCGAAGAAGAGATTGAACAGCGTAAACAGGCTCGGGACGACGATGACGACGCGCCCCAGGGGCAGCGGGGGTGGCCTCACGGGTACTCCGCCAGCACGGTGCCGCCCACGCGAACCCGATCGCCCGGCTTCACCTTGACGACCGGCCGCGCGGAGAGCGGGATGAAGACATCGGTGCGCGAGCCGAATCGGATCAGGCCGAGCCGCGCGCCCTGCTCGACATGCTCGCCGGCCTTCGAGTCGGTGACGATGCGGCGCGCGATCAGCCCGGCGATCTGGCGCACGAGCACCCTGCCGCGCGGTCCACGCATCCCGACCGACGACTGCTCGTTATCGAGACTCGCCTTTTCAGCGGCGGCATGCAGAAACGTGCCTTTGTTGTAGTGCACGAGCTCGACCGTGCCATTCACCGGATAGCGGTTCACGTGCACATCGAAGACCGACAAGAAGATCGAAATGCGCACCGCGCGCTCCTTCACGTACATCGGCTCTTCGATTTCAGTCACGTGCACCACATGCCCTTCGGCGGCCGCCAGGACGTAGCGCTCACCGCGCGGCCCGGGGCGAATGGGATCGCGAAAAAACGCGACCACCCAGATGGCGAGAATGCCGAGCACGCTCGGCAGCGCCCACCATACGCCACCCCAGCGGTTGGCGAGGAAAGCTGCCGCAGCGACGAGCAGCCAGGCACCAGCGATGAAGGGCCATCCCTCAGGCGCGATCCTCACTCCAATTCGGTTCCCGTAATCCGCCGATAGGCATCCCGATACCGGTCGCTCGTGGCCTTCACCACATCGTCCGGGAGCGGAGGCGGCGGCGCTTCGCCGTTCCACTTGCTCTGCTTCTTCAGGTCGGCCAGGTAATCGCGCAACGGCTGCTTGTCGAAGCTCGGCTGCCCGCGGCCTGCCTGATAGCGGTCCGCCGGCCAGAAGCGCGATGAGTCGGGCGTCAGGATTTCGTCGATCACGAGCAGCTCGCCGTCGGCCGTGGTGCCGAACTCGAATTTCGTATCGGCGATAATGATGCCGCGATCGGCTGCGTAGCCGCGCCCGGCTTCGTACAGTGCGAGACTCGCGCGGCGCAAGCGCGCTGCCGGCTGCCGGCCGAGTGCCGCGGCTACGTGGTCGACCGTGACGTTCTCGTCGTGGCCTTGCTCCGCCTTCGTGGCGGGCGAGAAGATCGGCGGGTCCAGGCGTGCGCTTTCGACCAGTCCCTTCGGCATCGGCTCACCAGCCAGCGTGCCCGACTGCTTGTATTCGGCCCAGGCGGAGCCGGAGATGTACCCGCGTACGACGCATTCGAACGGCACGGGCGTCGCGCGACGCGTCAGCATCGAGCGGCCCGCCAGCTCGCCCTGGTGCGCGGCCAGCGCCGGCACGCGAGCGATGATCGCCTCTACGTCGGCCGTCAGGCAGTGATGGGGCATCACCGAGGCGAGGCGTTCGAACCAGAACGCGCTCAGCTGCGTCAGCACCGCGCCCTTGTGCGGCACCGGCTCGCGCATGACTACGTCGAACGCGCTCACGCGGTCGCTCGCGACCAGCAGCAGCGTCGCCTCGTCGACCTCGTAGACCTCCCGCACCTTCCCGCGACGTAGCAGCGGGAGTGGCAACGTGCTCTGGACGACTACCCCTCCGGTCATACCTCAACCTCCGCCGCGGCTGCCGCGGGGGCGGCCGCCTGAACGGATCGCATCAGATCGGGGAGCACCCGATCGAGGAAATCATCGACTTGCTGCG
>Ga0214471_10004852_pt1 | contig 10379 bp, 8 predicted proteins | sample RVTome_5_FD_207665 | JGI IMG/M metagenome (GOLD analysis project Ga0214471, IMG submission 207665) | Soil microbial communities from uranium-contaminated site in the Upper Colorado River Basin, Wyoming, United States - RVT142D155 | ecosystem: Environmental > Terrestrial > Soil > Contaminated >... | reverse complement strand
TGTAGCCGTCGGGCGGCGCCTTCGCCCCAAGCTCGAAGCCGAGTATGCCGCCCACGGCGCCGCGGTTATCCACGACGAGTGTCTGCCCCAGCGGAAGATCGAGCGCAAACCATGCTTGAGATCGCCATTCGCGTCGAACTCGATATCCGCCGTGACGCAGAAGCCCTTTGATGCCGAGTTCCTTCATCTGCCGCGCCGCGGTGGACCGGGATTTTGCCGTTACCGCTTCAGACCACGAGGATCACGCGGTAATCGTTGACGTTGGTGCGAGTAGGTCCCGTGATGACGAGATCGCCCAACGCGCTGAAGAAGCCGTAGCCGTCGTTGTCGTCCAGCGGAAATCAATCGAACGGAACTTGTCGGAGCTTGCTCATGCACTCATCCACAAATGCGCGCACCTTGCTCGTAATCAATTTTGCCTGCGGATAAACGACGTGCACGGGTATCGGCTCGGTTTCGAACTCCTCCAGGACGTATCGCAGTTTCTTAGCGTTTCTGTAAGGCGCAGTTTGATAGGAAAGAAACATGCCCAAGCCGAGGCCGCTCACGCAGGCTTCCAGACTGCTGTCTATGTCGTTGCAGGAAATCGCAGCGGCCATCGGGATGGTTACTGTGCGCCGGCCGACCCTGAAGTGCCAGTCGCTCCGCGGAGCGAGTCCGGTGTGCCTGACGCAGGAGTGCAGCCGGACATCCTCCGGCGTGCGCGGGGTTCCGCGGCGTTGCAGATATTCCGGGCTCGCGCAGACTACGCGGCGCACCTTGCCGACTGAAACGGCGACGAGCGAGGAGTCTCGCAGGTGGCCGATCCGGACGGCGACATCCATGCCTTCCTCGACCAGGTTCACGATGCGATCCACGAACAGCAGATCTGCGGTGACGTTGGGATGACGCTGCAGGAAATCGTTCAGGATGGGCGCGATGTAGCGCCTTCCGAACAACACTGACGCCGTGATCGTAAGCTTGCCCTGCAGCTCGGTCCGACCGGAGGTGAGAGCGGCCTCCGTCTCCTGCACGATCGAAAGAATGGCGCGGCAACGCTCGAGGTATTGCGCGCCTTCATCGGTCAGGTGTAGGCGCCGCGTCGTGCGGTTCAGCAGGCGAACGCCCAGCTCGCGCTCGAGCGCAGCCAGGGTGCGCACCACCGAGGGTACCGAAGTATCCAGGCCGTCCGCTGCCGCGGTGAGGCTGCCCTTGTCGACGATGCGGACAAACGTTGCCATGGCGAAGAGCTTGTTCATGACGGCATATTACTCCGGTTTCTGAAGCAGTCTATTACAGTTTAACGTATTTACTTCACGCGGCGCAGTTGCGACACTGGCTACACGTCCTATCGTTCACACAACAGAGAGGGGCAGAACGATGAACTCATATCGCATTAAGACGGCTATGCTGGCGAAGGTGTGCGCAGTCGCGGTCGCACTGGCGGCCGTGTCGGCGCCCGCCACCGGGCAGATGGCACACCACACTGCCATCCCCGCCGACAAGGTGGAGTGGAAACCGGGCCCGCCCACGCTGCCGCCCGGCGCGCAGATGGCCGTGCTAGCCGGAAGCCCGATGAAGGAGGGGCCCTTCATCATGCGGCTCAAGTTCCCGGCCGGCTTCGCGATCCCGCCGCACCGCCATCCGAGAGAGGAGGCCCTCACGGTCATCTCCGGTGCCTTCGGCATGGGCACCGGCGAAAAGCACGACCGCAACGCGGCACCCTTGCTGCCCGCCGGCAGCTTCTTCGTCATGCCTGCCGGCACGGCCCATTTCGCCTGGACCGACCGGGAGACGGTCATGCAGGTGAATGGCGTCGGCCCGTTCGTCGTCGAATACATCAATCCCGCCGACGACCCCCGGAAGAAGTGATCTTTGGTCCGGGGTCGTGAGGATGTCTCGTCGACGCCCGCCCGATGCCGGACCAGACCTGCCGCCCGACGAAGCGATGTTTTCCGCGGCCGTGCGCGCCGAGCAGGCGCGCCGCGGCTCGCGCGAAGCGTACGCGCGTCGGGCTGCGGCGGGAGGCTTTGCGTGCGAGCTGTCCGCCGACGTCATCGCATTCATCGCCGAGCGCGACTCGGCGTATCTTGCAACCGCGAGCGCGGACGGTCAGCCCTACGTTCAGCACCGCGGAGGCCCTGCGGGGTTCCTGCGAGTGTTCGATGAGCGCACGGTCGCGTTTGCCGATTATGCCGGCAACAAGCAATACATCAGCATCGGCCATCTCGCCGAGAACGAGCGCGCGTTTCTGTTTCTCATGGACTACGCCGCGGCTCGGCGGCTGAAGCTCTGGGGCCGCGCGCGGGTTGTGGCTGGTGACGCCGAGCTTCTCGCACGCCTCGCCGATCCCCGCTACTGTGCACACATCGAGCAGGCGATTGTCTTCACCGTGCTCGCTTGGGACTGGAACTGCTCGCAGCACATTCCAAGGCTGGTACCGGCCGCCGCGCAGCGATGAACGCATCCCGCGACGGCGGCGAGCTCACGCCCTCGCGCAAGGATCGTCAGCGCCGCACGTTGGCCGGCGACACGCACGACGCGCGTGCTGCGCCGTGCCGGTAACCGCGAGATTATTTTATTTTCTGGAGGAGACTACTGCTGCTTGTCCTATTTATTTCAATACGCGAAGTTGCGATACTGAGCTGTCGTTCACTCAGGGGAAGCCATCATGAAGACAGTAGCCACGCTCATCGTGACGATCATCACAATGCTTTGCGGCGCCCAGAGTGCGCTTGCGCAGTACAGTCAGTCCAGCCCGCCCGCCCGCAAGCCGCCGGAACAACTCGGTAATGTGTCATTCCCGGTTTCTTGCGGTACCGCAGCGCAGCAGGATTTCGACCATGCCATGAGGCTCTTTCACTCGTTCTGGTATCCGCAGTCCATCCAGGCGTTCACCGCGCTCGCGAACCGGAACCCGGACTGCGCGATGGCCCACTGGGGGATCGCATTGAGCATATTGCGTAACCCGCTCGGTGGGTATCCCATGTCTGCACAGGACTGGAAAGAGGGATGGACAGCCTTGGAAAAAGGCATATCCGCCGGTGGAAAAACTGAGCGCGAACAGGCCTACATCGCCGCCATGAAAGCGTTGTACCAGGACTCAGAATCACGCGATCTCCGGACCCGTCAGCTCGCCTACGAAAAGGCCATGGAACAGGTCTATCTGCGCTACCCGGACGACAGGGAAGCGGCGGTGCTGTATGCCCTGGCCTTGAACATGACGGCGCTACCCACCGACAAGACCTACGCCAATCAGCTCAAGGCGGGAGTGATACTTGAAAGGATCTTCGCCGAGCAGCCCAACCATCCGGGCGCGGCGCACTACATCATTCACAGTTACGACTATCCGCCCATCGCCATGCAGGGGCTCACGGCAGCCCGCCGTTACGCGAGCATCGCTCCGGCCGCACCGCATGCGCTTCACATGCCGAGCCACGTCTTCACCCGGCTCGGTTACTGGCAGGAATCGATCCAGACGAACCGTGCTGCCGCTGGCGTCTCTCACGCCACGGCGGCGAAGATGGGAGCGGGGACTGCCGGCGCGGAAGGGCTGCACGCCATGGACTACATGATGTACGCCCATCTGCAACTCGCGCAGGATCGTGAAGCCAAGCGTATTCTCGACCAGGTCATGGCGTTTCAAAAAGCGGATATACCCGGCCGCATCGTGCCGTCATATGCGTTCGCCGCGATCCCGGCGCGCTATGCGGTGGAGCGCGGCCAGTGGGCTGAAGCGGCCAGGCTCGGGCTCCATCCTGGTGAGTTTGACTTTCCTTGGGCGAGCTGGCCCCAGTCGGAGGCGATACTGGTGTTTGCCCGCGCATTAGGCAGCGCTCGCAGCGGCAACCCGGCCGGAGCGCGCAAGGAAATCGCGCGGCTTGACTCGCTGCGTGAGGCCTTGGTTGCGGCAAAGCAAAACTACTGGGCCGGGCAAGTCGATATTCAGATCAAGGCGTCGTCCGCCTGGGTTGCGCGCGCGGAAGGGAAGAACGAGGAAGCGCTTGGGCTGCTGCGTGCAGCAGCCGACATGGAGGACAAGAGCGAAAAGCACATCGTCACTCCCGGCTATCTTCTGCCGGCGCGGGAGATGCTGGGCGAATTGCTGCTGGAGCTCGGACAACCGGCGCAAGCGCTGACGGCGTTTGAAACATCCGCCAAGCACGAACCGAACCGCTTCCGGGGCATGCATGGCGCCGCGCGGGCAGCAGAACTTTCCGGGGATCGTGAGAAAGCGCGCATGTATTACGCGAAGCTCGTCGCGCTCGGGGAAGGGGGCGGCGGCGCGAGGCTCGAGCTGCGGCAAGCGAAGGCGTATCTGGCGCAGCGCTAGCGGGAGGGTAGGGATCGTCATTCCCTAGACGCCGCCCCTAAGGCATCGGATCGTTCAGGTTACGAGGATCACGCGGTAATCGTTGACGTTGGTGCGGGTGGGGCCCGTGACGACGAGCTCGCCGAGCGCGCTGAAAAAACCGTAGCCGTCGTTGTTTTCCAGCAGCTTGTCCGCGCGCAGCTTCTTTTTCTCCGCGCGTTTCAATGCGTCGGGGGTGAGCACGGCGCCGGCATTGTCCTCCGAACCGTCGATGCCGTCGGTATCGCAGGCGAGCGCATGAATGCCGTCGGCGCCGTTCAGATCGACCGCAAGCGAAAGCAGAAACTCGGTGCAGCGCCCGCCGTGACCATTGCCACGCACGGTGACGGTGCACTCGCCGCCCGAGATGAGCGCGACCGGTGGCTCCCACGGCAGCCCATGCTGCCTCACCTCGCGGGCGAGCGCGCCGTAGACCTTGGCCACTTCGCGCGCTTCACCGGTGACCGAATCGCCGAGGACGGCGGGGTGTATATCGTGGCCGATGAAAAAACCCGCCGCGGCCTGCAGCGACTGCTGTGCCGTGGCGATGACGCGATTCTCAACGCGCTTGAATATGCGGTCGCCGGGCTTGGGCGTCTCCGCAATTTCACCCTGCGCGCCGCGCGTGAGATGAGCGAGCACGGAACGCGATGCGCTCACGTCGTAGCGCTTCAGAACGTCGAGCGCGTCCTGATAGGTGGTCGGATCGGGCGCGCAGGGGCCCGAGGCGATGTGGGTCGGATCGTCGCCGGTCACATCCGAGATGACGAGCGCGAGCACCGGTGACTTGCACGCCGCGGCGAGCCGGCCGCCATGGATCGCCGACAGGTGCTTGCGCACGGTGTTCATGTCCTGGATCGGCGCGCCACAACGCAGCAGTTCGCGCGTGACGGTTCGCAGGTCGTCAATGCCGATGCCCGCGGCGGGCAGCGACAGCAGGCTCGATCCGCCGCCGGAGACGAGCACCAGCAGCAAATCATCTTTGCCGAGCGCGCGGACACGGCGGAAGATTTCCTGTGCCGCCTTCTCCCCGCTTGGGTCGGGCACCGGGTGTCCCGCCTCGATCACCGCGATGCGGTTGGTGAGCAATCCGTGCTGGTAACGCGTGATGACGACACCGTCGAGCGGCGCCTCAGCCGTCCAGTGCTGCTCCACGGCCAGCGCCATCGCGGCGGCGGCCTTGCCGGCCCCGACGACCAGCGTGCGTCCTTTGGGCGGCTGCGGCAGGTGTGGCGGAACGATCCTGAGCGGATCGGCCGCCGCCAGCGCCGCCTGGAAACTGCCGAGGAGAAGTTCGCGCGGCAACATTTATTTAGCTGGCGCCAAAAGAGAAAGGGGACCGCCGATAAATGCCGATAAACGCCGATAAAAACACGCCGTCACTTGCTGGGACAAATCAGCGTTCATTTTTTGCAGGAGAACGGTACCCGGTTCAGCTCTTGTTTCCGGATTTTGCCTTATCGGCGTCCATCTGCGTTCATCGGCGGCTCCGTTTTAGGCCAGCACTTGCTTGAGATAGCGCCCGGTATAGCTTGTCTTGTTCCTTGCCACGTCCTGCGGGGCGCCTTCGGCGATGACGCGCCCGCCGCCATCGCCGCCTTCCGGGCCGAGATCGATGATCCAGTCCGCGGTCTTGATGACATCGAGATTGTGTTCGATCACGACCACGGTATTGCCGTGGTCGCGCAGGCGTTGCAGCACCCGCAGCAGCAGATCGATGTCGTGGAAATGCAGGCCGGTGGTCGGTTCATCCAGGATATAGAGGGTCCTGCCGGTGTCGCGCTTGGAAAGTTCCAGGGAAAGCTTGACGCGCTGCGCTTCGCCGCCCGAAAGGGTGGTCGCGCTCTGCCCGAGCGTGATGTAGCCCAGGCCCACGTCGAGCAGCGTCTGCAGTTTCCGCGCGAGCACCGGCACCGCGCTGAAAAATTCGGTCGCCTGCTCGACCGTCATCTGCAGCACCTCATGGATGTTCTTGCCTTTGTACTGGATTTCCAGCGTCTCGCGGTTGTAGCGCTTGCCATGACATACGTCGCACGGCACGTAGATGTCCGGCAGAAAGTGCATTTCGACCTTGAGCACGCCATCCCCCTGGCACGCTTCGCAGCGTCCGCCCTTGACGTTGAACGAGAAGCGCCCGGCACCGTAGCCGCGGCTGCGCGCTTCCGGCACGCCGGCGAAAAGATCTCGGATCGGCGTAAAAAGGCCGGTATAGGTGGCCGGATTGGATCGCGGCGTGCGGCCGATCGGACTCTGGTCGACGTTGACCACCTTGTCGAAGAGTTCGACGCCCGCGATGGACTCGTGCGGCGCCGGCTCGGCGGTGCTGCCGTAGAGGTGACGCGCCACCGCGTGGTACAGCGTATCGTTGATGAGCGTCGATTTACCGGAGCCGGACACGCCCGTCACGCACACGAAAAGCCCGACCGGTACTTTGGCCGAGACATTCTTCAGGTTGTTGCCGGTTGCACCGATGATCTCGAGCTGGCGGCGGGGATTGACCTTGTGCCGCAGCGCCGGGATCTCGATGCGCCGGCGGCCGCTCAGATACTGTCCGGTCAGCGACTCGGGATGGACGGTGATGTCCCTGGGCGTGCCCTCCGCGACCACGCGCCCGCCGTGTTCGCCGGCACCGAGCCCCATGTCCACGACATGGTCGGCGCTCATGATGGCCTCCTCATCATGCTCCACCACGATCACTGTATTGCCGATGTCGCGCAGGCGCTTCAGGGTATCGAGCAGGCGGGCGTTGTCGCGCTGATGCAGTCCGATCGACGGCTCGTCGAGCACGTACATGACCCCGGTCAATCCCGAACCGATCTGGCTCGCCAGCCGGATGCGCTGGGCTTCCCCCCCCGAAAGGGTGTCCGCCGAGCGCTCGAGCGAAAGGTAATCGAGTCCGACGTTGTTGAGAAACTGCAGGCGATTGAGGATTTCCCGCACGATCTTGTCCGCGATCGCCTGCTTCACGCCGGTGAGCGCCATGGTCTCGAAAAAGCCGACGGCCTGCGCGAGCGGCAGCATGCTGATCTCGTAGATCGTGCGCCCGGCGACCGTAACGTGGCATGCCTCGCGCCGCAGCCGCGTGCCGTGGCACTCGGGGCAGGCCTGGGTGTTGAGATATTTCGCCAGCTCCTCCCGCACCACGATCGAATCGGTTTCGCGGTAACGGCGTTCGAGGTTCGGAATCACGCCTTCGAACGAATGCTCGCGCACGAACTTGTTGCCCCGTTCGCCGACATAGATGAAGCGAATTTTGTCGCGCCCGGAACCCTGCAGCACCGCTTCCTGCACCGGCTGCGGCAGTTCGGTGAAGGCGGTCTCGAGATCGAAACCATAGTGTGCGGCCAGGCACTGCAGCATCTGGAAATAGAACTGGTTGCGGCGGTCCCAGCCCTTGATCGCCCCCGAGGCGAGCGAAAGGTCGGGGAAGGCGACCACCCGCTTCGGGTCGAAAAAACTGATCGTGCCCAAACCGTCGCAGCGCGGGCACGCGCCCATCGGGTTGTTGAAGGAAAAAAGCCGCGGCTCGAGTTCCGGCAGCGAATAGCTGCACACCGGACACGCGAATTTCGCCGAAAACAGATGTTCGATCCCCTTCGCATCGCGCGAGCGATCCGCCGGCTCCGCTTTCCCGTCGGGAGCGGGGGCGGGGGAGGGCGACGGGTCCGCGTCGAGTTGCAGCGCGATTACTCTCCCGTCGGCGTGGCGCAACGCGGTCTCGAACGATTCGGCGAGGCGCTGCTTCGCCTCCGCCCGCACTTTCAACCGGTCGACCACGACTTCCACCGTATGCTTGACGTTTTTCTTGAGCTTGGGCAATGCGTCGATTTCGTGGACCTCGCCGTCGATCCGCAGCCGCACGAAGCCCTGCGCGCGCAGCTCGTCGAAAAGATCCGCCTGCTCGCCCTTGCGCCCGACGATGAGCGGCGCGAGGATCATGAGCCGGGTGTCCTCCGGCAACTGAAGCACATGATCGACCATCTGCGAGACGCTTTGCGCGGTCAGCGTGATGTTGTGGTCGGGGCAGTGCGGATCGCCGACACGCGCGAACAGCAACCGCAGGTAGTCGTGGATCTCGGTGATGGTGCCCACCGTCGAGCGCGGATTGTGGCTCGCCGCCTTTTGCTCGATCGAAATAGCCGGAGAGAGCCCTTCGATCAGGTCGACGTCGGGTTTTTCCATGAGCTGCAGAAACTGCCGCGCGTAAGCCGAGAGCGATTCGACATAACGGCGCTGGCCTTCGGCATACAGCGTGTCGAAGGCGAGCGAAGACTTGCCCGAGCCGGAAAGGCCGGTGATCACGGTCAGGCGATTGCGCGGCAGATCCAGGCTGATGTTCTTGAGATTGTGCGTGCGCGCACCGCGGATGCGGATCAGTTCGCCGGTCCTGGCGGGAAGTGCCGGGCCCGGCGGGTGGAGCGCGATGACCGAGGATTTCTGGTTCGCTGTCAAGGGCGTGTGGCGCGGTAAACCTGCTAATATACCGGACTTCCGATTCATTTCCCAACCCGTATCACTGCGGTTCAGTCCATGCCCCCCAGCGAGAGGATGAGCGCCCCGGAATTGCGCGCGAGCATCGGCTTGTCCGCCATTTTCGGCTTACGCATGCTCGGCATGTTCGCGATCCTCCCGGTGTTCGCAATCTATGCCGAACAGTTGCCCGGCGGGAACGACCTCACGCTGGTCGGCATCGCGATCGGCGCCTACGGGCTCACCCAGGCCATCCTGCAGATTCCGTTCGGCTGGTGGTCCGACCGCCATGGGCGCCGGCCGGTGATCTATGCCGGGCTCGTCATCTTCGCCGCCGGCAGTTTCGTCGCGGCCTTCGGCAACCACATCTACGTCGTTATCCTGGGACGGGTGCTGCAGGGCGCAGGCGCCATTTCGGCGGCGGTGATGGCGATGGCGGCCGACCTCACGCGCGACGAGCATCGCACCAAGGCGATGGCGATGATCGGATCCACCATCGGCGCAACCTTCGCGCTTTCGCTCGTCGCCAGTCCCTGGCTTGACCGGATGATCGGCGTGCCCGGCATCTTCGGTCTCACCGGCGTGCTGGCGCTCGGCGCGATGGGGGTGGTGTATGGCGTGGTCCCCGGGGCATCCGCCGAGGCGCATCATCACGAACCCCGGCATGAACCCGGCGAATTCTGGCGGGTGCTCAAAGATCCGCAGCTGCTGCGGCTCAATTACGGCATATTGGCGTTGCACGCCGTGCTGATGGCGCTCTTCATCACCATACCGTTTTCTCTGCGCGACGCCGGCTTGGAGCTCGCGCACCACTGGAAAGTCTATCTTCCGGCGTTGCTCGGTTCGTTCGCGCTGATGCTGCCGGCGATTCTCCGGGCAAAAAAAGCGAGCCAGGTCAGACTGGTATTCATCGGTTCGCTCGCGCTGCTGCTCGTCGCACACATCGCCTTGCCGTGGCTCACGGGGAGCGCGGGGTTGATCGCGTTGTTCCTGCTCGTTTTCTTCACGCCCTTCAACGTGCTTGAAGCGTGCCTGCCCTCGCTGGTTTCGCGCATCGCGCCGCCGGAAGCCAGGGGCACGGCGATCGGCGTTTTCAGCAGCGTGCAGTTTTTCGGCGTCTTTTTCGGCGCGGCCGCGGGTGGTTTTCTGTACGGCCGCTGGGGAACCACCGCCGTTGTCATCTTCAATGCGGTGCTGCTCGTTATGTGGGTGCTGCTTGCTCTCGGGATGAAGGTGCCGGCGCTACTGGCTACACGCGTCTACACCCTTCCGGAGTTCGCCGGCGAGCGCGCGGAGCGCTTTGCCATGCGCCTGCGGACGTTGCCGGGCGTGCACGAAGCCCGCGTGGTCGCGGGCGAGCGACGGGCGTACCTGAAAGTGGACAGCGCGGGCTTTGACGAACAGAATGTGGTTAAATTAATCGCGGGGGAAACCTAATGGCCTCAGTCAACAAAGTCATCCTCATCGGCAACCTCGGTGCCGATCCGGAAACACGCTACCTGCCCAGCGGCGATGCGGTAACCAATATCCGCATTGCCACCACCGAAACCTGGAAGGACAAGAGTGGCGAGAAGCAGGA
>Ga0214471_10004851_pt1 | contig 10379 bp, 7 predicted proteins | sample RVTome_5_FD_207665 | JGI IMG/M metagenome (GOLD analysis project Ga0214471, IMG submission 207665) | Soil microbial communities from uranium-contaminated site in the Upper Colorado River Basin, Wyoming, United States - RVT142D155 | ecosystem: Environmental > Terrestrial > Soil > Contaminated >... | reverse complement strand
TCGATACGCGGCGCCGGTCGACCGTCTCGTCCAGGGCGCGAAGTACAACGCGCGATTCGATTGGCTGAAAATCCTGGCGGCGCGGCTCCTCGAACGCGTGCGCGCCCGAGCCGGTGAGGTGGATGCCATCGTGCCGGTGCCTCTGCATCGCTCCCGACTGCGCAGCCGCGGGTACAATCAGGCGATCGAGCTCGCGCGGCCGATCGCGAGGTCTCTGCACCTGCCGCTACATCTCGGCATCGAGCGGGTCCGCCCGACGCCGCCGCAGACGGCGATGACGCTCGCTGACCGGCGCCGAAACGTACGAAACGCCTTCGCCGCGAGCCGTGAGTTCACCGGGCTGCGCGTGGCAATCGTCGACGATGTGATGACCAGCGGCGCAACGGTGAATGCCGTGGCGAACTGCCTCCGAAAAGCAGGCGCGGCGAGCGTTGAAGCGTGGATTGTGGCGCGGTAACAAGTAGCAAGTTACAAGTGGCAAGTAGCAAGTTACGAGTTACAAGTAGCAAGTAGGCAAGTAGCAAGTTACAAGTGAAATAAAGGGAGGTTGTCTTTTGCAATTTTTACAGGTTCCCTAAATTCAAAAACCCCCCCTGCAACTTGCTACTTGTAACTTGCCACTTGCTTACTTGCTACTTATTACTTATTGTTAAGCGCCGCCAAACGTTGCTCCGCGTACTGTGCGAGCGGCGGTGTCAACCCTCCGCTGTCTTTGGCGCGCGCATAGGCGCGTTTCGCCGAATCCCACTGCTCCGTCCCTTCGAGCGAGATGGCAAAGCCCAGCCAGGTTCGGGCATCTTGCGGGCGTAGCGTGAGCGCGCGCTTGTAAACTTGGACCGCATCGGCGTGGCGGCCGGCGCGCTGGTACAGCACGCCGAGCAGCGCGCTGAAGTCCGGATCGTCCGAGCCCGCGGGAACGGCACTTTCCATCACGGTCAACGCTTTCGCTTCGGAGCCGTGATCGACGTACACCCGCGCGAGTAACCGGGCAAAGGGGTAGTGACTCGGCACTTGCCGCAATCCCTCCTCAAGTAGTTCCTGCGCTTCCCGCCAATGGCCGCCCTGCAACGCCAAACCGGCCGCGAGTTCGCGCGCCTTCGCGTGGCTCGGCTGCTCGCGCAAGAGTTCACGTAGCTGAACGATGGCGTCTTCCGGGCGTCCTTGATCCAGGAACCGAACCGCGCGTCGATAAGCCGCCTCCGACTTCTCCTCAGCCGTGAGCGGTCGAATCTTTTTGTCCACCACGGCGACCTGCTGTGCCGGCAGCGCCACGGCGGCCTCCGCCTTCCTTATCGCCGACGGCGTCTTCGTGGGCGGTTTCGCGCGCTCCACGTTAGATACCGCGGCCGTTGGCGGTTTCGCTGCCTTGACTATACGCACTTGCGAATTTTTCTGCGACTCGGTGTCGTGCGGTCGCGCGGCCGGCGGCGGCTGGGCCGGTTTTGGCTCCACGGCGACCGCGGTTTTGTTCGCGGCGGGCGATGCCGCGGGTTCGACTTCGTTCGCGGCAGGCGACCGCGTTTCTTTATGCGCGGTCGGCGCTGAATCGGGTGCCGGCGCAACCGGCGTTGAAGGCGGCGCAGCCGCCATCGGGGTCGGCGCCGATGCCGTCGGCGCAACGTTCGTCGGGACCGGCGCTTTCGGTGAGATCATCGCCATGACGCTCGCCGGCAAAAGCGCAACACCCAAGCGCTCGACGGCGAAATAAGCCGCAACACTCACTGCGAGCACGGCTAAAAGCACCGTAAGCAGGCGGCCGGAACCATGTCGCGCGTCGGTGCCTACCGGGCGCAGACCTTCATATACCGGCGCGCCCGCCGCGGTGGAAGTCTCCTGCCGTGCTTCCAGATCCTGGAGCATTTTGTTGATCAAGCTCACGGCCAGCGAATCCAGGTAACGGCGCTCGCGCAGACAAACGCGACACTTGCCGCCAAGCCGAAGTAGCGCATCAGGCGCCGGCGCAGGCCCGGGTTGGGAAAAACAGACTCGGTATCGTCAACGGCGACGCGCACATGGCGCTCCGTGACTCGGCGCGCGCCTTCGCCGAAAGTCGCGATGAGCGCTTTGTGCCCGAGGATATTGATGAGGCGCGGCACGCCGCCGCTGGCCCGGTGCAGGCGCTTGACCGCTTCGGCGGTGAACAGTCGGGCGCCGCGATAGCCCGCGATCGTCAAACGGTGAGCCAGATAGAAATCGACATCCGCCAGGCTGAGCGGTCGCAGCCGGCACGAAAATGTGATGCGCTGCTTGAGTTGACGAATCATCCTATCGTTCAGTTTGGTATCGAGTTCCGGCTGACCGAAAAGCACAACCTGCAGCAGCTTGCGGCGCTCGGTTTCGAGGTTTGTCAGCAGCCGCAGCGCCTCGAGCGTTTCGACCGGCATCGCCTGCGCTTCGTCCAAACATAACACCACGCGCTTACGCTCGGCGCCGGCCTCCATCAAGAACGCCGTGATCAGTTTCAGGAGTTGATGCTGATTGATGCGCTCCGGGTAGCTGACGCCGAGTTCATCGGCGACCGCCAGCAGCAGCGTATTCGGGCCGACGTAGGGGTTGGGGATGTAGGCGGTTAAGCACTGATCCTGCTCGAGCGCGCTCAGAAACTTGCGGCACAGCATGGTCTTGCCCGTGCCGACTTCGCCGACAACCTTCATGAACCCTTCGCCGCTGCGCACCGCAACGAGCAGCGTATTCAGTGCTTCGCGATGCGAGGAGTGCGCGAAGAAGAAACTCGTGTCCGGGGTGATGGTAAACGGCGCTTCGCGCAGACCGAAATGCTCTTGATACATTCGCGCCGCCTCGCCGCGCTACGACCCGATGCGGATCTTGCGGATACGTTCCTGTGCGTCCTTCACGTCTTTGCCCCAATCGGCTTCGGTGCTGATAATCGTCGGCTTGAGCAGAATCACCAGTTCGCGCTTGACGCGCGTGATTTTGCGGTGCTTGAACAAGTTGCCGAGGATCGGAATATCTCCGAGGAAAGGCACCGACGCGTTGTCGTCGGTGGTTGCTTCGCGCATGAGACCGCCGATAACGATGATCTGTGCGCTCTGCGCGCGCACGACGTTGTCGGATTCTTGAATGTTGCTGGACGCGAGCGGCAGCGTAACGGCGGAACCGAAAACCGTAAACGCCTTATCCTTCTGCGTGATCGTACTTACCGACGGATGAATATGCAGAACGATATTGTTTGCTTCGTCGATTTGCGGAGTAACGTCGAGCACGATGCCCGAGAAGAACGAAGTCAGCTCGACGCTCGGACCGCTCGTCGCGCCGACGGTACTCGTCGTGGAGCTAGTAACGCCGGTGACGAAGAAATCCTCGCCGCCGATCTTGATAACCGCCTTTTGGTTGTTGACGGTGGAGACGCGCGGGCTCGATAGAACCTGCACCTGACCCTGGCTCTGCAACAACTCCAAGAACGCCGCAAAGCTGCCGGTATTAACCGCCAAACTGAATATGCCGCCAAACGCCGAGGCGTTCGTTCCGGAGATTGGACTGAAGATGCCGGTGGTGGGATTGAGGTTCCCAACGTTTCCGGCGATCTCGCTCGCACCCGAGCCGACCGCGGTACCGCCGCCGACCTGGCCGAACGTGTACTTGCCATGCACCTTGGACCAATTGATGCCCGCCTGAAAACCGTCGCTCAATTGCACTTCGACGATCTTCGCTTCGAGCACGACCTGGCGATTGACGCTTTCGTGCGTCGCGCCGAGGTAGTTCTCGACGATGCGCAGTTCATCCGGCATCGCGCGCACAACCACGATGCCGGCCTGCGCGTTCACGACCACGCGGCGCTCGCCGCTGCTGCCGATAATGGCGCGTACGTTGTCCCCGAGTTCCTTCCAAAAATCGGACTGTGAACTCGTCTCGATCTGAACGCTGGAATTGCCGGCGGTATTCGTCGTGGCGGTATTGGTGGTTCCGGTTCCGCTCGAACGACTGCCGATCTCCCCACCCTGCACCCGCGTGTCCGATTTGCCGCGTCGCTGCAAGTTGAGATAGTTCACGCGAAAGATCCGCGTCTGAATGTCGCGGCCGAGAATGAAATAACGATTGCCGTCACGGCGAAATTCGTAGCCGTACGCCTCGCGCAACGCCGTGAGCGCCTCGGGAACCGTAACGTCCTTCAAGTTCAGCGTCACGGTGCCACCGACGTCCGGCTGCAACACCATGTCGTAGGGCGTTCCTTCCACCAAGCCCATGAAGACTTGGCGCGCCGGCGCGTTCGACACGGAAATATCGAACCGCGGTTCGACCGGCGCCTTGCGTCCGTCCGGCACGTTGATTTCCAACGGCGGCAGCAAACCTTTGCTGACGTCGCTCGGCAACGGAGTCGATTGCGCCTTTTTCGGCTGCTCGAGGCTGGCGTCGATTCTGCCGCCTACGTCGTCATTCCATTTCGACGGAATACTCTGGCAGCCGGCCAGCAGTAACCCGGCGACCGCGGTCCCGAATAGCGACTGGCGAATGTTCGATTTCATTTCACTGCCTCTTGTTCTTTGTTCAATTTGGGTAGCAGGCGCAGCGTCGTTTCGCGCCCGCCCTGCGTTATCCGCACTTCGTACTGCGAAATCTCGGTGACCACCGCGCCGTTCACCGTATCGCCCACCCGAACCTGCTTGCCGCTGATCACCGCGAGTCGACGCTGCGGCGACACCAGCGTTGATTGCAGCACCGGTCCCTCGGGTCGCGACGGCGCGGCGCGCGACGTGGCGCCCGCATGCCCCATCGGCTGGGTCGGATCGGAGAACGCGAACGTTGCGGCCGGCGCGGAAAATGCGATCGCCGTTACGGCACACGCGATGATATTGCCGAGGCGCATCAAACGCCGATCCAGCCGGGATACCGGCTTAACGTGTAAATAACCAAGCTCACTTTCGACACCGGGTACTTGTCGGTTTCAAGCGACACCTCGCCCCAGTAAACTTTCCAAGGCAGCCCTTCCAGCGACTTCAAGTAGTTAACGATGTCGAAGTAGCGCCCCTTGAACTCGACACGCATGCCGTGGCGATAGACCGTCACGCCCGGCGCCGCTGTGCCGGCCGCCGGTTTCGAATCGGCGTCGAGCGGCTTCGACGGTAGCGCCTCAAGCTTGACCAGTTCGAGATTCTTGTTGCGCGTCAGCATCTGCTCGACCAACTTGGCCATTTCTTTCGGCGGTACCACGCCCGCGGTCATTTGGTCCATCTTCGCGTCGAGCTCGCGCACCTGTTCACTCAGCGCCGCGAGCTTTGCGCGATTTTCCGCGTTGATGTCCTTGCCGTCCGCCGAAAACAGCGCGCCGACTTGCTGATCGGCTTGCTGCGCCTGCGCGAGCTTGTCGCGCAACTGTTTATCCAGACGCGCTTGTTCGGCGCGCAACGGCGCGAACACGACGCTATACGCGATCAAATAGAGCACCACGACAACGGCGAAGAAGATCAGTCCGCGTTCGCGCACCGACATGGCGTCGATGCGATCCGCGTACAGCTTAAGGCGCGCCTTGATCTCGTCCATCACGACTTACCCGGTTCGTTCTTCGGGCCGGTGCGAAAGAGGAAATCCACATACGGCGAAGTCACCGTGTCGCTCTTGTCGACCGGGCGCGACATCGTGAATATCCGAAATTCCTTCCCCGCGAGTGCTTGCTCCGCCGACAGGCGCTGCACGTAGCGCGGCACCAGCGCCGGATCGCTGGTCTGTCCCTGCAGTCGCATGTCCTCGCCGGCGCCAACGATGTCAAAACCCGTGAGCCACAGGCCGGTAACGTGTTGACGCGCGAACGCAACCAGGAAATCGGAGTAGCCGGTGGTGTTGCTGAAGATTCCGCGGCTCAAAAGCTCCCGCACGCGCAACCGCGCCGCGATCTGTTTTTCCAAATCGGTCACCTGGTCTTCCAATAGCTTGCTTTTCGTGCCGGGCCCGAAGCGTTTGGTCGCGTCGTCGAGACGGTTCGTTGACGCAGCCAAGCGCTTATCGACTTGGGCCAGTTCAGCGCGCAAATCTCGGACCTGCCATGCGATCAATCCGTAGATGATCGCGATGCCGACCGCGATCGCGGCACCGGCTTGCAGCATCGCCAGCGCGGAAAACTTCTTCTCCTGCTTGCGGAAAATCGGCCGATACAGATTGATCTGCTGCATCACAGCGCCTTCTCCTCTTGCCGCAGCGCGGCGCCGAGCGCGATCAACCCCTTCTCGGCCAGCGTGTCGGCGACCGCCGGATCGAATTGCAGCACGTCGGCGAAATTCAACACCGCCGCCTTGATGTTGAGGTTCTGATTCAAGTGCTCGACCAAGCCACGAATCGTTCCGGCCGACGGCGACAGTACGATTTGATCGACGTGCGCCTGACGGAAGTGGCTGTCGAAGTAGTCGAGCGAACGCTGCACTTCGAGCGCGATCTGATCGAAATACGGAAGCATGTCGTTGGCCGCACGCAATGTATCGAGACCGATCTCGAGACGACGGCTCAAAAAGATCTCGCCCTGGCGCGTCATGGTGATAAGCCCGCGCGTGTCGGTTAGCGTCAGCATGACCACGCCGCGAACGTCCTCGGGCAGGATCGCGGCGATGTTGCGCTGCGCCATTTCCGGGATATCGATAATGTCGAGGCCGACCCCCGCCTCATCGCATAGATCGACGCGGCGCTGGATCGCGGCGTTGCGCGCCGCAACCACGTACATCGAGCGGGTTTTGCCGGGAGCGTTCGCCGTGGTCACGTCGAAGACATCGATCGTGGCGTCGTCGACGTGGAAGTCGATCAGATCCTTGATGCGCCAGCGCACCGCCGAGCGCAGCTCATCGGCCGGTACATCCGGCGCTTCGGTCAGAAGCAGCGAATACTCATCGGGTTCGAGCACGGTGGCACAGCGGTGACGCTTCAACCCGCGCTCCGCCGCGACGCCCGCCAACACCTTGGCCTGCTCGCCGCCGGCGTTCCACGGGATGAAGTCGCACGCGGTCACCTGCGGCGCCCGGCCCGGTTCGCGCACAACGCTGACCACGCTGACGCCGTCGTCGCGCAGCTCGATACCGGTAAGACCCGGAACGGATCGCTTATTCTTTGAGAAAGGAAACATGTGTCAGCTTTGATGCGTTGGCCGAATCGGAGCGGTCCGTTTGGTCGGATCGCCGCCCGTACAGGACAAAACTCTGAAAAACTTTACCTTTCTCAAAGGTAGCATAACCTTCGAGAAGTAAAGTTCTGACGCAAATAGGTTTTTTCGTCCCCCAAGTTCCTTAGCCCCATGGCCGCCGTTGGCGGCGGCCCGATTGCTGCCCTGATCGTAGTTCCAGGCGCCCGCGGATCCCGCCTCGGACTCCGGTTTGGCGCGGAAACTACGTAAGGCTTTGAGCAGACTGGACTTCTACAATCCTCAACGGCTCAGCAATGTAGCCTTTGCAAGAGCTGTGCCTGAGGACAGGCAGACGCGCCAAGACGTCAATAGCGCTCGCGGAGATAGATCTGTCGCGGACTGCCGCGAAAGATACCAAACGTCGCGCGGCCCGTGGGGTTGTTATCGTGAAGGCCGTCACCATCCCAGTCGAACTGGAGCCACGGCTGCACGGATAGATCCGCCGCGACGTCGACACTTCCGTCGTTACCGCCGCCCGCGGCGCGTAAATAGAGATTGAAATCGCCGCTGAATCCAAGTGCCGGCGATTCCAAGAATCGTTCGCTCGCCGGACCCGCGACCGCACAACCGACGCCGCTCAAGCCCGGACTGCCGGTGTCTTGCACGCAGGTTTCGCCGGCGGCGAGATTTCCTAGATAGTTCGACAGACCAAGCGTCGTCGCCGTGCAGGTATCGGCGTTATGAAGAACCCAGCCGTTGGCGGCGCTTTCGTAGTATTGCATTCGCATGGGCATCGCGAGGTCGACCAACTCCGAACCGAAGGCGTTTTGAATCGAGATACGTCCGCTGCGCGCGATGGTCGTCTCCTCGGTGTGGCCGCTCGATGAGATAGCGTCGGCGTCGACGCCGCGCAACGTTAGTGTCACCGGGGCTGTTGCTTTCGACGCGAATCGATAGTTGATCGCATTGTTCGTGCCCACGCCGTTACTGAACGCGTTCGCACCGGCGAGAACATTAGCGGCAAATCCGGTCGCATCGCCGGCGTTTGAGATGGTCGTGTCTTTCGCGAATCCGAAGGCGCTGTGGTAGTTCAACGTAACGGCACCCAGCACGGTGCGGGCGGTCGCGGTCACCGAGAACGCTTGTCCGGAAACGGCCGGAAGGACGCCGCCGTATGTGAAACCTGCCGCAGGGCAGCCGTGCGCGCGGGTGATGTCGAAATATGACGGCGTAAAGCGCCCGATATTTGCCGACGCGTAGAGATTCGGCACAGTCCCGCCGCCGAGATAATCGTTGTCGGCGATCTGACCGGTAAGCTGAATGATGCCGACTTCATTCCAGCCCAGATTTGTCACACTGGCCGATCCGTTCGGATCGTTGACCATGCCGCCGGCGCCGAACTCGGTGCCCGGAACGCTGGCGTTCGCAAGCGTTCCACTGGTTCCGCCGACGGGTGCGATCAACGTTCGGCTCAAGAGCACGCCTTCGGGAGCGGTTTCGCGACCGAAGTTCGGCGTCGCGGTGACGCCGTCGTTTCCGACCGCGGTCACGGTCGCGGTAAAATTTTCCCCAGCGCCGATAAAGCGTGCACCACTGGCGTCGGGCGCCGCCGGATTGGCGAAGCTGTCGCTGGTACGAACGATGTTCGAGATCACGAATCCCGCCGGCTTGACGACGAAGGCGTTCGAGGTACCGATCATGTTCGTCGCCGGGGGTGACGGCAGCGCGTAGCGCGCGTGCAAGGTAATCTGCCCGGCGTCGGGATAGTTAAGCACCAGCGGCGCCTTCGACTGCGCGTCGAAGGCGAGCGATACGTTAGAGTAGGCTGCGACCGCGCCGTTGTTGTTTTGCGCGATCGTCTGCATCGCCGGCGTGCTGTTGCGCACGCTCACCTGGCTGCCCGGCGCGGGAACGCAGGTTCCCGGGTTATTGCACTCGGAGGCGAGCTGCACCGTCGCGGTCTGGCTTTGAAGCGCGCCGACGCAACTGCCGGTCGCGGTGTCGGTGCGAATCGCTTGCAGAAACAACGTTTGCGCGCCGGCGCCGGTGTCGGAATTCTTACCGGCGATTTGCGTGCCGATCGCGACCGACGCGAGGCCGGCCGCGTCGGTGACGCGAAACGCGGCGTCGACGAAGACCGCGGCCGGGTCTTCCGCAGCCGCTTCCGCATAGGTGCCGCCCAAATCAATTCCGATGGAAGCGAGCGGCGTGTTATGCCGCAGCCGCACTTCGAGCACCGATTCGCCGCCGGGCCAGGTGTAACCGGCCTGGCCGTTGTTCGTTCCTGACGGCGTCCAAGTACCCGAGCCGGTGACCGTCGGCGATAACCAAACGCCGGTGGCGGTTGTGGTGTTGAGCGTCATCGCGGTGCCGGCCGGAACGACGACGGCGGTGTGACTCGCATTGTGCGCGGTGATTCGAACGTTCAGCGATTCGCAAGTGACCGCGGTAGCGCCGCTCGGATAAGTGATTTCGTAGTGATCGACCGGTACGCACGAATGGGTGGCGGCCATCACCGCCTGGATGTCGGCCTGCGCGAGGGCGCCGCTAAAAATGCGCACTTCGTCGAGGTAACCGTTCGCGGTATTCGTCGTAAAGTCGGTGCCGGTTCCACCGATACCGCCATGGGTCATGCCGAGATACAGCGCCGCGTAGTTTCCGATGTTGTCATTGATCCCCGTGTCGTCCTCTTCGACGCCATCGAGATAGACACGCATTCGGTTGCTGCCGCCCCACTCCCAGGTAATCGCGATGTGGTGCCATTCGTTAGCTGGGAAGGAATTTTGACCGGTGCTGACCATTTCATTGTCGTCGTCGTCATCCTCCAGGCCGAAACGAATCTCGCCCCCGTCACCTTTCACAACGTAAAAGTGTTTGTCTTGGTTCGGGTTGTTGCCCAGATCGTTCGAAGCATCGAGCAACATGCGGTCGTTCCCATCGTTCCAGGCGGTGTTGCTGCTGTACCAAAAAGCAATGGTGCCGGCGTTGCCTAAGCTGTTGATGTCGATACCGGTATCCACGCCGGACCCGGCCGCCGCGGGAATGCTGCCCGCGCCGCAGGTGCCAGGGCTCCCGACGATGGCGCTGCCGGGCGGACTCGGCGGTGGGTAGTCGGTCGGCGCGGCGGATCCCGAAGCAGTTCCATCACGACCGTTGCCACTCGAATCGACGACGGCGCCCCAGCTCGTTTCGTCCATCGCGTAGTACGCGTATGCCGCCGGCAGCAGGGTGTAGGTGTCGGTCGCGGTATCGTTCCCCGGCACGTTGTCGAAGTTCTGGCCATCGACGGTCGCGGTGTTCGTGATCACTCCACTGGCAC
>Ga0214471_10004850_pt1 | contig 10381 bp, 10 predicted proteins | sample RVTome_5_FD_207665 | JGI IMG/M metagenome (GOLD analysis project Ga0214471, IMG submission 207665) | Soil microbial communities from uranium-contaminated site in the Upper Colorado River Basin, Wyoming, United States - RVT142D155 | ecosystem: Environmental > Terrestrial > Soil > Contaminated >... | reverse complement strand
GAGAGCCTTGCCACCGTGAGCCCGGCGGACGCTTGTACCTACCTCAAGCGAATCCGCGGGATCGGCCTGTGGACGTCGGCCGAGACCGTCGTCGTGAGTCATGGTGACACAGACTCGGTTTCGGTAGGCGACTTCCACCACAAGAACGAAGTCGCCTGGCACCTCACCGGGCGACCCCGCGGGACCGACGAAGAGATGATCAAGCTCCTCGAGGAGTTCAGACCCCATCGGGCCAGGGTCATGCGACTCCTGGCCACCCTCGGTCATGCCCCCGCCTTCGGCCCCCGCATGCCGCTCAGATCGATCGCAGAGATATAGCGAAGACGTGGTACGTGGTACGTGGTACGTGGTACGTCAGACCAGCGGCTGCTCGTCAGTTTGCAGGGATGGCTGGTCCGCGGGATCGGACGTACCACCTACCAATAGCCAGTAGACCAAGGGCTTCTTCTGGGAATCGGGGGCCCTCGTCCAAGCCCCCTCCCAGTCTCACACCGAACGAGCGACCAGGATTCTCGGCGGCTTTCACGTACCACGTACCACGTACCACGTACCACGTTCTTCTCACGGGTCGTTTACGAACTCCACGATCATGTCGGTCACCAGGTTGGGGTTTCTCGTGTCCATGTGGGTGGCGCCGGGTAGTTCTTCCAACCGGACATCGAGGCCGGCTTCTCCGGCGGCTTCCGCCAGGAGTTCGCTGGAGCGGATCGGGACCAGGTCGTCCTCGGTGCCATGGATGAGGAGCATCTTCAGGCTCGGGTTGTCATCGAGATATGAATAGGGACTCCCTGCCTCCCACGGAGCGGAGTCTTCCTCCAACCTCGTCCCGAAGTATCCGGTCAGGACAGCCGAATAGAGAGTCGGATCGTACGGGCCGGCCAGGCCCACGAACCGACCGACCAACACGTCGGCGCCGAGGTCACAGTCTTGTCCGAAGAGGTCGCCGGCCAGGCTCACAACTGCGCCGATGTGGGCGCCGGCCGAATGGGCGACAACCGTCAGCGGTCGGGTCGACGTCGTGTATTCAGGAGACTTCGAGAGGGCGAAACGAATGTCACAGGCAACGTCATCGAAGCTTTCCGGGTAGCCACCGGCAGAGGTTCGATAGGTGGAGTTGAACACCACAATTCCTGCAGTGGCAAGGGAACTGGCGAGCGGTTCCATCGAGGCTGGGCTTCCTCCGAACCAACCACCGCCATGGAGCATCACCACCACCGGAAAGTCCCCCGGTTCTCGTGGTCCGTACACCTCGATGGGAAGGCCGGCGACAAGGTCGATCCCGATCCGGTTCTCGGGTGCCGTGGTCGCCGCGGTGTTGGATGTGGCCGGCGCCTCCGGCGTCGTCGTGGTAGTCGGGCCACCGTTTGCGGAGCAGGCGACGACAATCATGAAGACCGACGCTGGCCAGCGGATCGATCTCAATGTGGCAGCAAGCGAGCCGCAGCTTCGTCGAGCAGCCACGTGACCGCGGGAGGACCCTCGGCGACCACGGTGGTCGGATACGGCACTCCGGCCATGATCTCGGCGACTCTCTCGGCTTTCCGCTCGCCATCGACCATGAAGAAGATCTCGCGGGCCGTATGCAGAAAGGGATAGGTGGCGGTCAACCGCCAGGTGTCCATCTGGTCGATGAAGTTGGCTACGAACCATCTGCGTTCAACCTTGAGGGCATCTGTATCCGGAAACAGGGACGCGGTATGACCGTCATCCCCAAGACCGAGAAGCACAAGATCAGGCCGGTGCTCAGCCGGATGGATCGACCGCAATGTTGCCTCGTAGTGTGCGGCCGATTCCTCCGGTTCGAGCCAGGGTGCCCAGCGCGGTCGGTGGAATGTCGCGTCGACGTGATTGAAAAGAGCCTCGGCGGCCATGAGGCCGTTGGAGTCTTCGTGGTTCAACGGCACCCAGCGCTCGTCGGCGAGCCACACGTCGACCCGATCCCAATGGCAACTGAGGCCCCGCATGTTGCGGTACGTCGGCGCCGGCGAAGAGCCGCCCGCCAGACCCAGTGAAACCCGCGGGCCGGGGGCGTCATGCAGCCGGGCCGCAATCAGTTCGGCGGTCCCCATCGCCAGTTCCGCCGGATCGGCGAACACCTCGACACCGACCGTGGTCATGAAACCTCCGGGAGCGCAAGCCGCAGATGCTGTTGGACTTCCTCGAGGCCGGCCGTGTAGGCATTGAGCTCTTCGCGCAGGCGACGGACCTCGTCGATGGTCTGGTCCGGGCCTGTCGAGGTGAGTGCGATCGAATGGGCCTTGACCGCCAGCGTGTCGATCCCAGTGGTGGTTGCGAGGATCCGCGAAAAGACCTCGTCGCGGCGGCGTCTTATGCCTATGACCTCGGTGATCTGAGCTTCAATCTCCTCGCGAACCGGGCCGGCTGCGAGATTCTGAAGACGACCGTCGAGCCGGCGTTCGTCGACGGTGCCCAGGAAACGATCGGCCCGTTGAACCCACACCACCGAGTCATACATGCGGCGCAGCGTCTCGGTGACCCGTGCCATCAACCCCTCGTTTTCTCCGCCTTGCCAACTCTCCATGGCCTGTTCGAGCCGATCCCTGGCCTCGAGGGCATGCACCATGAGTGTGAGATGCTCCGGACCGAGCACGGACAAGTCCCGGTCGAACTCCGGTGCGACCATCTTGGCGGCCAGCTTGGGATCGCGCAGGTGGAGCAAAGCCGAAGTGACAAAACCGACCGCTCCCGCACCGGCGATGAAGGCCGCGGGTATGCCTAGCAGCACACCGGCCCCAACCAGACCAACAGTGGCCGCGACTCCGGCCGGTCGAAACATCGCTCGCAACAGTCGCTGGCTCTTGCGCGTCACCGGGTTGTAGCGGAAGACGCTTCCTAATCGATCTGGTCCAGACTTGTTTGCCATTGCTAGAAGTTCGAGATCACCTGTTGGAATACCGCCCGGATCGTCAGGGGGTTCGTTGCCTGATATAGGCGGGCCTGCGACGCATTCGCTATCGCGGTCAGCTCATTGATCGATGCGTCCTGCCCGTAGGCGACCGGGAACACCCTGACGACATCCCTCTCGTTCGATCCGAGAAACCGGACCAGCGGGTCGAGGTCACAGCCAGGGGGATTGTCATCGCACATTCCGTCCGTCAGCAGGAGCACCGCATTGATCTTGGTTTGGTCGAAGCCATCCCGGACCGCCTGGACCGCGGCCATGGTCGAGTCGTACAAGCCGGTGCCACCCTCGGCCTGAAGGCCCTGGATCGTCTCCTCCAGATCGGCGCGGATACCGGCGAGCGGGGCGGGGGGAATGAGCTCCAGGTAGTCCTGGTCACCATCGAGATTGGTTGAAAACACCCACAGCCCGATCTCGTCCTCCTGCTTGAACTCGTCGAGACTCGTGATCACCGCTTCCTTGGCAAGCTCAAGCTTCGAGAAACCGTCACCGGCGAGATCGGCCATAGACCCGGAAACGTCGAGGAGGATGATCACCCGAGCGGTCTTGCGGTTCAATTCCCAGTTGTCTACGAGGGCCGAGAGAACCTCGGGCGACGGGGTGGCCAACTCAGTGTCGGGCTTGCCAGGGTTGAGCCCGTTGGCGGTGTTGATCGGGTCGCCGATGGCCACCGCTGGATTCCCGGGTCGGAACCCGAACTCCAGGACCCGTCGCTGATTGTCGGGGTCGTCGATGACAAATGTTCGGAAAGCTGCCGCGGCCTGGCGGGCGACGTCGGTGACCCAATCTCCGTCGAGGATGAAGGCCGGGTTGTCCGAATAGAGAGTGCCCTCGCTCGGGTACACCGCCACCAGCGGCACGCGGGGGACGGGTCCGGGGGTGCCGGTATCAGCCGGGTCGCCTCGGTTGTAGGCAATGATCGAGACTTCCTCGACTGCCACCGCCGACGCGTACGTGAGTCCACGGCCCTCCTGATCCGCCCGGTACATGTTGTCGAGGAACGTGAGGGTGGTGTCGCCGTAGTGAACGGTTGCTGCTTCGACTCCGCGGACGAACTCGACTACTTCGGGATCGGTGAGGTCAGCCTCGGTTAGCCCGGAGGTCTTACCGGTGGCTGCGTAGTAAATCGCAGCCGTGGCCGCAAGCCCTGACGTGGAAAAGTTGGGATTGGTTTTTCCGAGCCGGAAGTCGCCCCACTCCGGATGGTCCAGGGATCCCCAGCCTTCCGGGTCCGAGGAAAGGGCGAGGATGTCGGACCAGCCGATGTCGGCTTCGGGCCATCCCATGGCCTCGGCCATGGGACGGGGCATGCCCAGCACCAACGGGGTCAGCATGATCCTCTGGAAGTCGTTCGCGATCGGAGTCAGTCCCTGCTCGGAGAGGCGCTGGTTGACGATGCCACCCCAAGTGCTGGCGGAAGGACTCCACAAAACCGGGGCCGGCCCAGCCGATCCGTCGGTTGGCCAGCCTTCCGAGAGCATCTGGGCCGCAGCGCCGGATGAGACCCGATAAACGGTGATTGCCGCACACTCGCCGTCGAACTCCTGGCCCGTGGCATTGAAGGTCTCGGCCAGTCCCGTGAGCAATGTGAACTTCTCCGGCGAGGTGGCGACCGGGACTTCCGTGCAACCAGTGGGCACCGAGTTGTTGGTGGTCGTGTCGGTGTCTAACCCGGACGAGCAGGCGGCGAGAAGAGTTGAGCCCAAAAGGAGCAGGGCAAGGGGCTGAATGGTTCGGTTGCGGATCATGAGTACCTCATCCTCCCACCACTGATTGCCAACTCGATATCAGTCCCGGCTTCTCGGCCTCGGTCGCAGCCGGCAGCTCAGAACCCGGCGTGCCGAGATCTCGCAGAAGGTTGGTGGCTTCTCCTGTCGAAGGTCTTAGACCCAGGCTACCGAGCAGGGACTGAATATCTGGAGCCAAAAGCCGCTCCACCAGGTTCCGAGCCCCCCGGCCCTCCCCGTAAGCGGAGATCGTGAGGAATGGACCAGGATCCGGATAGGAGACCACCAGACGACCGGCCCGGGCCCTGGCGTTCTCCATCTGCGAGGCGATGGCAGCCTCAGAGGCAACGACGGCGTCGGCCCGGCTTGGAAAGAGGACCAGGTCGGCGAGAAGCTGGCCACCCTCGGGGGCCTGTAACCGGACCCACTCGCCCAGGCCCGGTGGGGGATTGGCCGCGGCCACCAACCGCCACGCTTCCAGGTCGGCGATGCCCTCGGTCGGGTCGGCCAGCCCGATCAGCATCGTGCCCCAGTTGGCAGGGCCCCCTAATTCGTCCCACGTCTGGCCGGCGTTCTCGACCAGGCACTGGATGTCGACCGGGCCACAATTCCGCTCGAGAGTGGATGAACGTTCACCCCACATGGCGATGGCCACCGGAGACCTGGCGAATGGCTGCGCGGCCAGTTCGGGGGCCATGTCGCCTGCGAAGTCGATCACGAGTGTGTCCGCGGGGATGTCTCCCGTGGGCAAAGAGCGGAGTGAGGTGCCGAGAACCTGAGCCAGTCCGTCACAAGCAAGAAGCAGCGCCGGCGGGCACGCTAGGGCGACATCGGGGTTCTCGACACCGGTGACCGTGGTGGTAGAGGACGTCGGTGATCCGTCCCTCGTGGCCACCCACCCGATTGCCAGAACCAGACCACCCAGCGCAAGGGCGACGAAGCCCGCCCTCCATCCACTCATATTTGGCCACCCGGATTTGGGACAACTCGGCCAGGAATCAGCTGATCGCTGAGAAGTGAGACGCCAGACGCCAGACGCCAGACGCCAACGGCAAGCAGTAGGCAGTAGGCGGTCATGGCTTCGATGGTAGGTCTCCACGGAAGTGCTGCGTCTCCGGCCGAGGGCGACTTCCGACCACCAGGGTGCCAGCAGAGGGACGCGGTGAGCTTGACGACGATTGCCGCAGTCAGCGCCTCATCACCGTGGGTGGAAGCGGTAGCCACCGTTTGAGCGACGTCGTGGACGGCACCGCCGACCAATGTGCCGAAGTCCCCTGGTGTCAGTTGGTCGGCTCGGATCACGTTGCGCCGCCACCCCTGATACGCCGCAGATCGAATAGCCGGTCCCGGTCAAGAGGAGAGGTCGGGTGAGATCCCTATTCGACGCCCAAGCCAGTGGGTGCCGAAGAAAGTGACCGTCACCACCATCGTTCTCGTACGCTTCGCTGCATGTTGTCTGGAGAGGTCAGGATCGCCGTCGGCGAGGCAACCGTAACGGGGAGGCTCGTGAGGGGAGAGGACAGTCAGACGGGATTGCTCTTGGCCCACGGGGCCGGGACGAATCAAGATCACCCCCGGCTGATCGAATTGAGGGACGGTCTCGCCGCGGCTGGGCTGACTGTGCTCACGTTCAACTACCTATATACGGAGGCCGAGCGGAAGCGCCCCGACGCACAATCGCTCTTGCTCAGCGCCCATCGGGCGGCGCGCGACCTCCTCGCAGGCGAGGTTGGAGGTCCAGTGGTCCTGGCGGGCCGGTCGATGGGTGGTCGCATGGGAACTTATCTCGCCGCTGCCGGAGAACCCGCTCTGGGGCTTGTGCTCTATGCATACCCGCTGCATCCGCCCGGAAAGCCGGAGAACCTGCGGGCCGATCACCTTCCGGCCATCACGGCACCCATGCTTTTCTTTCAGGGAACCCGAGACTCGCTCAATCGGATGGAGCTCTTCGATCGATATGTGCGACCGCTACCGAATGTCACGGTTGAGTTGCTCGAGGCGGACCACTCTCTCGGCGGCGCCAGGAACGCTGCCCGGTTGATCGAGCGAACAGCTGAATGGATCGGGAGGTTGGTGCGCTGATCGACCGCCAGGGTGAGCCTCTGCTTGCGCTGCGTTCCCCCAACACCGACAGCCTCGGGGTGATTAGGGGTTCAAGGCTGCCTACTGCCTTCCGTCTTCCGTCTGGCGTCTGGCGTCTGGCGTCTTCCGTCTGGCGTCTGGCGTCTGGCGTCTTCCGTCTTCCGTCTGGCGTCTGGCGTCTGGCGTCTGCTTTCCGTTACAATTCCCGGCTCTTCCCCCTTTTCAGGAGACTTTTCCATGGCTCAGTACACCCTCAAAGCCGCCACCGGGCGCCAACTTGGCAGCCGCGCCTCGCGCCGGCTCCGCCGGGAGGGCCAGGTTCCTGCCGTTGTGTATGGCCGAGGCACCGAGCCAAAGCATGTGGCCGTCGACCACCACGACCTCAGTGTTGCGTTCCACACCGATGCCGGCTTCAACGTTCTCATCAGCCTCGAGATCGACGACGCCGCCGGGATCCCGACCCTTGTTCGGGTAATCGACCGTCATCCCTACCGGCCGGTCTTTCGGCACGTCGACTTTGTCCAGGTCTCACTGACAGAGAAGGTGCAGGCCGAGGTGAGCCTCCACTTCGTCGGGAGTCCTCCCGGCCTCAAGGAGGGAGGAATTCTCAGCCCGATCAAGAACGAAGTCGACATCGAAGCGTTGCCCTCTGAGATCCCAGCGTTTATCGAGGTCGATGTCAGCCGCCTCAACATCAACGACGACATCAGGGTTCGGGATCTTCCAGGTCTCGAGGGAGTCACCATCCTCGACGATCCCGACGACCTTCTGGTCACCGTGACCACTCCCGTGGCTGAAGTCGAGGTCGTCCCCGAGGTCGAAGAGACCGAGGAGGGCGCCGAGATCGAAGAAGGCGGCGAGGAAGAAGCCGACGACTCCGAGTAGTCGGTGCGCCTAATAGTCGGCCTCCGCAATCCCGGGTCCGAGTACCAGGGAACGAGACACAACCTCGGTTACGAAGTATTGGTCGCTCTGGCCGGTCGCTTCGACGCCAGGCTCAAGAGAGGTCCGCTGCGCGTGCGCTCGGACGTGGCCGCCGCCCCCGGACGTGACCTGGTTCTCGCATCGCCCAACACTTTCATGAACGATTCGGGCCGAGCGGTGGGGTCGCTTCGCTCCTACTACAAGGTCGATTCCGAAGGAATGGTCGTCTTGCACGACGACATCGATCTCGCCTTCGGCCGCCTTCGACTGCAGAAGGCCGGCGGTAGTGGCGGCCACAACGGGATTCGGTCCCTCGAACAGCACCTCGGCACCAAAGACTTTTGGAGGCTCAAGCTCGGAGTAGGGCGTCCTCCCGGCAATCAGGATCCGGCCCAGCATGTCCTCAAGCGGTTCACCAAGGACGAGCGCTCTGAGGTGGACCTGATGATTGAAGACGGTGCCGATGTGGTCATGCGTTGGCTCGAGGATCCGGCCCGAGCCCAGGAACTGGCAGCCCACCGCCGGCTCGAGAGCACCTAGCCTCACCCATCTCCAAGTTGCACTGCCGGGTTCCTGACTGACGGCATCTGGCAGAATGCCGCCATGCCCAATCTCGATGCGATCGGCCTTGTCGTCACCCACATGGGAGAAGCCATTGACTTCTATCGGAAGCTCAGTCTTCAGTTCACGATGGGAGATGAGGCCGACGATCACGTCGAAGCGAGCGGGCCTGGCGGCCTGCGGATCATGTTTGACACCGAGGAGTCGGTCAAGTCGTTCTCGGAATGGACGGCACCCTCGGGAAGTCACCGAGTTGCACTCGCCTTCCTGTGTGAGAGCCCGGCCGAGGTGGATCGACTTCATCTCGAGCTCACGGGGACCGGAGCCAGGTCTCATCTCGCCCCCTTCGACGCACCATGGGGACAGCGATATGCAACCGTCCTTGACCCGGCCGGCAATGCGGTAGATCTCTTCGCGCCCCAGACCTAGTGTTTGGCGCCATGATCCGCCAACGATGACCGGGCCGCTGATCGGAGCTCTCGATCAGGGGACCACCAGCACCCGGTTCATGGTCTTCGACCGGGCCGGCAAGGTCGTGAGCGTTGCTCAGGAGGAACACACCCAGATCTTCCCGAAGCCCGGCTGGGTTGAGCACGACCCGGTTGAAATCATCGACAAGGTCCACCGGGTCATCGGCATCGCGTTGAACCGAGCGGGAGTTACGGCCTCCGATCTCGCCGCAGTCGGTGTCACCAACCAGCGTGAAACCGCCGTCGTCTGGGATCGGAAGACCGGCCGGCCGGTTTCCAACGCCATCGTCTGGCAGGACACCCGCACCGCCGAACTGTGCGAGCGCCTCGGTGGCTCCACAGGCATCGATCGCTTTCGGGCCGAGACCGGGTTACCTCTCGCCACATACTTCTCGGGGCCCAAGATCGCCTGGCTCCTGGAGAACGACCCTGGTTTGCGGGCGAGGGCGGAGAGGGGCGAACTCTGTTTCGGCACGATCGACTCGTGGGTCGTCTGGAACCTGACCGGAGGTCGCCACGTCACCGACGTCACCAACGCCTCCCGGACGATGTTGATGGATCTGCGAGCCCTGCGTTGGAGCGACGACATCTGTGCTGCGATGGGGATTCCGACCTCCCTCCTTCCCGAGATCGTCTCCTCGTCGGCCCGAGTCGCGCACGGCGTCGATGAACTCGATGGAGTTCCGATTAGCGGGATCCTCGGTGATCAACATGCCGCGCTGTTTGGCCAGACCTGTTTCGATTCCGGATCGGCGAAGAACACCTACGGCACCGGCTGCTTCATGTTGCTCAATACCGGCGAGGAGGTCATCGCTTCGAAGAGCGGACTGTTGACCACGGTCGCCTATCGGATTGGCGACGAGCACCCGGTCTACGCCCTCGAAGGGTCCATCGCCGTGACCGGCTCGCTGATCCAGTGGCTGCGAGACAACCTCGGTCTGATCACGGTGTCTGAAGAAGTGGAGACCCTGGCCAGAACGGTGGAGGACAACGGTGACGTCTACTTTGTTCCTGCCTTCAGCGGGCTCTTCGCTCCCTACTGGCGGTCCGACGCCCGGGGCGTGATCGTCGGGTTGACCCGCTTTGCGAACAAGGGACACATCGCCCGGGCAGCCCTCGAAGCGACGGCCTATCAGACGCGAGAAGTGCTCGAGGCGATGCGGACCGATTCCGGTATGTCCCTGACCGAACTCAGGGTGGACGGAGGAATGGTCTACAACGAGCTCCTCATGGAGTTTCAGGCGGACATCCTCGGCGTGCCGGTCATTAGGCCCTTCGTCGCCGAGACCACTGCCCTTGGCGCGGCGTACGCGGCGGGCTTGGCCGAAGGCGTTTGGGGCTCTCTCGACGATCTCAGAGCCAACTGGGTAGAGGACCGGCGATACACGCCGAGAATGGCCGAGGATCGCCGGCAATGGCTCTACACCCGCTGGCAACAGGCAGTCGCGAGGACCTTCGACTGGGTCTAGGGAGCTGGGCGATCGAGGGGGGTGACTCCAGCGGCACGTGGATCGTTTGGGCCGGGCCGGTTCGCCTCGCCAGTCTTAGAAGAATCGAGACGAACCGGCGGCGCGGTGAGGAGTTGATGCGGGGGGAGTTCGCGCACCCCCCTCGCCCTTGCTTCGCTTCGGGCTGTCCCCCGCAAGCGGGGAACAGCAATCACGTGGACATGGCGGCCGAGAGCAATTGCCTAG
>Ga0214471_10004849_pt1 | contig 10384 bp, 7 predicted proteins | sample RVTome_5_FD_207665 | JGI IMG/M metagenome (GOLD analysis project Ga0214471, IMG submission 207665) | Soil microbial communities from uranium-contaminated site in the Upper Colorado River Basin, Wyoming, United States - RVT142D155 | ecosystem: Environmental > Terrestrial > Soil > Contaminated >... | reverse complement strand
CGACAGCCCGCTCCTCGCCGCCCTGCCGCCGCTCCTCTGGGCCGCTCTCGGCTCGCAGCCGCGCTTCGTCGTCTCGGGGATGGAGACCCTCCTCTTCGCGGCGCTCCTCCTCCTCGCCCTCGAGCGGCTGCTCGTGGCGGGCCGGCCCGGCGCCGCGGGCGCGGCCTTCGCGCTCGCCGCGATGACCCGGCCGGAGGGCGGGGTCTACTGGCTGCTGACCGCGGCCTGGGCGCTGCTCCGGGGGCCGGGGGACACCACGGAGCGGCGGCGCACGGCGCTGCGCCTCGGCGCCGCCTTCACCGCCCTCTACCTTCCCTACTTCCTCTGGCGCTGGGCCTACTACGGCTGGCTCCTGCCGAACACCTTCTACGTCAAGGCCACCGGCTTCACCTGGAGCCGCATCGGCCGCGGCGCCGAGCAGCTCCTCGTCCTCGTGGAGCAGTGGAACGCCTGGCCACTCCTCCTGCTGGCGCTCCTCACCCTGCCGGCGCTCCGCCGCGACCGCTTCGTGCTCCTCGGCTGGGGCTGGATCGCGGCGACGGTGGCCTACTTCCTCTGGGTCGGCGGCGACTTCCTCCCCTTCTTCGGGCCGCGCTTCCTGCTGCCGGCGCTGCCCTTCCTGCTGATCCTTGCGGCACGGGGCCTGGGGCGCCTGACCGCCGTGCTGGCGCCGCGCGCGGCGGCTGCGGTGCGCGCTGCGGCCGTCGCGGCGCTCGTCGCCGCCGCCCTCTGGCTCTCCTGGCCGGAGCGGCTGGCGCGGCTCGAAGGGCTGGCGCTGGAGATGGAGGCCTGGACCCGCCTCGCCCACTGGATCCGCGAGAAGACCCCGCCCGACACGCTGGTGGCGACCGGCGGCGCCGGCATCGTCCCCTACTACTCGCGGCGGCCGACGGTGGACATGTACGGCTTGACCGACGAGCACATCGCCCACCTGCCGCCGCTCACCAGCGGCTACCGCAACGTGGCGCACGAGAAGTACGACCCGCACTACGTGCTCGACCGGCGCCCCGGCCTGCTGCTCAGCGGCGTGCGACGCGACGGCGTGCCGCGCACCGCGGGGCTCGGGCGCGCGCCGGTGCGGCTGCGCGCCTGCTACGCGCCCTTCCTCTTGATCAAGGTGCGCGGCGGGCGGCCGCCCGAGGAGGGCTGGCTCCGCTTCGGCCGCCCCACACCCGCGCTGTACGACGCCGGCTACCAGACCGTGGTTTACCGCCGCCGGCGCGGCGCCGCCGCGGACGCCTGCCGCAAGCTGGAGCGGCGGCGGGAGTGGGACAGGCCGGCGCGCGGGGCCGGCGCGCCGTGAAGCGGATCACCGCCGGCGCGCTGCTTCTCCTCTGGGGCCTCCTCGCCGCGCTCTTCGTCCTCCATCTCGACGGCCGCGCCCAGGACGACCTCTACATCACCTACCGCTACGCGCGGAACCTGGCGGAAGGCCAGGGCTTCGTTTTCAACCCGGAGGAGCGCGTCTTCGGCCTCTCCGAGCCGGGGCTCGGCCTGCTGCTGGCGGCGGTCGATGCGGCGACGGGCGCCGGCCTGCCGCGGCTCGGCAGCGCGGTCTATGCCGCTGCGCTGGGGGCGCTCGCGGCGTTGCTCCTCCTCGACGCGCGGGCGCGGGCGCCGGCCGCGCTCGGCGGCACCCTGCTCCTCGCGTCGTCCTACGTCTGGACCAACCACGGCTCGGCGGCCACGCTGGTGTTGGCACTCCTCGCCGGCGCCGCGCTCGCCTCCCGCCGCCGGCCGGCGCTGGCCGGGCTCCTCGCCGGCGCCGCCGCCTGGTGCCGCCCCGACGCCCTCGCCGGCGCCGCGCTCCTCGGCATTCTCGTCTGGTGGGAGGAGCGGCGCTTCCCGCGCCGCTACGCCCTCGCCGCGGGCGCCGTCATCGCCGCCGGCCTGCTCGCCGCCTGGGCCTGGTTCGGGACGCCGCTGCCCGAGACCGCGGCGGCCAAGCGCGCCGACGCCTTCGCCGCGACCGGTGGCGGCGTCGAAGCGGCGCGCTTCTTCTGGCAGCGCGCCGCGCGCCTGGCGCCGCGCCACTTCGGAGCTTGGTGGGGGTGGCTCCTGGCGCTCGGCGCCGCCGGCCTGGTCCCCTTCTGGCGCGGGAGCGGCCGCGCCGGGCGGCTGCTCGTGCTCTACGCCGGCGCGGTGGCGCTCGCCTACACGCTGCTCGGCGTGCCGTTCTTCTCCTGGTACCTGGTGCCGGTCGCGGCGGCGCTCCTCTACGGCCTCGCGGCGGTGCCGTTCGCCGTCGCACGAGGGCTCGGCGGCCGGCGACCCGCCGCCGGCCTCGCGACGGCGGCGCTCCTCGCCGTTCTTCTCGCCTGGCCCGTCACCCGCTCCGCCTGGACCTGGGCGCGCGGCTTCAACGGCTACGGCCACCTCGACACCTACCGCCGCGCCGGCGCCTGGCTGCGCGCACACACGCCGCCGGAGACCTCCGTCGCCTACGTCGAGATCGGCGTCCTCGGCTGGGAGAGCGAGCGCCGGATCGTGGATCTGATGGGCCTGGTGACGCGCGCGGCTCGCCCCTACGTGGCGCGCCGCGACGTGACGGGCGCCTTCCTCGCCGCGCCGGCCGACGTCGTCGTGTTCCACACCCGCGGGCGAATGCGGCCGCTCGTCGCGCGGCCCTGGTTCCCCGGCGCCTTCGCGGAGGCGGCGCGCTTCCGCGACCGCGAGGGGCCGGGCTGGCTCGCGCTCTACCGCCGACGCCCCGGTGCCGCGCTGCCGCCGCCGGCGCCGCCGCCCGCGGCCGTTCAGGCCGCCCCAGTGAGACCGCCACGGTAAACTGCCCGCTCCTCATGCGCCCGTCTCTCGCCGCGGCCGTCCTCGCCGCCGCCCTCGCCGGCTGCGGCGACGGCAAGACGCCGCTCGTCGTCTACTCGCCGCATGGGCGCGACCTCCTGCAGCTCATGGAGCGCAGCTTCGAGGCGCGCCATCCGGAGGTGGACGTGCGCTGGCTCGACATGGGCTCGCAGGAGGTCTACGACCGCCTCCGCTCCGAGGCCGCCAACCCGCAGGCCGACGTCTGGTTCGGCGGCCCGCAGACGATCTTCGCGCGCGGCGCCCGCGAGGGGCTGCTGGCGCCGTTCCGGCCGAGCTGGGGCCATGCGGTGCCGGAGGGAAGCCGCGATCCGCGAGACCTCTACCTCGCCTCCTACCGCACCGCGCCGGTCCTGGTCTACAACGCCGCGGTGGTGCCGGCGGACGAGGCGCCGCGCGATTGGGGGGACCTCCTCGACCCGCGCTGGCGCCAGCAGGTGCTGATCCGCGACCCGCTGGCGAGCGGCACGATGCGCATCCTCTTCGGCATGGTGCTCGCGCTCTCGGTGCAGGAGACCGGCAGCGAGGAGACCGGCTGGCAGTTCCTGCGCCGCCTCGACGAGCAGACCAAGGAGTACGTCCTCAACCCCGCGCTGCTGCTCGAGAAGCTCAACCGGCGCGAGGGGCTGATCACGGTCTGGGAGCTGACCGACATGCTCTGGCAGCAGAAGCGCGGCTCGCCGCTCGCCTTCACCTTCCCGCAGAGCGGCACGCCGGTGATCGACGACTCGCTCGGCCTGGTGCGCGGCACCCGCCACCCCGAGTGGGCGCGCGGCTTCATCGAGTGGGTGGGGAGCGAGGAGGCGCAGCTCCTCGCGGCGCGCGAGGCCTTCCGCCTACCGGCGCGCACCGACATCCCGCCCGAGCGGCTGCCGGCCTGGGCGCGCGAGGTCTCGGCGCAGCTCGTGCCGGCGCCGGTCGACTGGAAGCTCATCGAAGCGCGCTCCCAGGAGTGGATGGCGACCTGGGACCGCACGGTGCGCGGCCGGGGATGACGACGCCGCCGTTCCTCGTCCTCGACGGGCTGAGCAAGCGCTTCGGCGGCCACACGGTGCTCGACGGCGTCGCCCTCGCCGTCGGGCGCGGCGAGGTGCTGGCGCTCCTCGGCCCCTCCGGCAGCGGCAAGACGACCCTCCTCCGCCTCCTCGCCGGCTTCGAGACGCCGGACGCCGGGCGCATCCTGGTGGACGGCGAGCGGCTCGACCCGCTGCCGCCGGCGCGCCGCAACGTCGGCATGGTCTTCCAGCACTACGCCCTCTTCCCGCACCTCTCGGTGGGCGAGAACGTGGCCTTCGGCCTGCGCCTGCCGCGCGCCGAGGCGGCGGCGCGGGTGGCGGCGGCGCTGGCGAGCGTCGATCTCCCCGGCTTCGAGGACCGGCGCGTCGGCGAGATCTCGGGCGGCCAGCAGCAGCGCGTGGCGCTGGCCCGCGCCCTCGCCCCAGAGCCGCGCCTCCTCCTCCTCGACGAGCCGCTCTCGAACCTCGACCCGTCGCTGCGCGAGCGCACCCGCCGCGAGCTGCGGCGGGCGCTGGCCAAGGTGGGGATCACGACCGTGCTGGTGACCCACGAGCAGGAGGAGGCGTTCCACTTGGGCGACCGGGTGGCGGTGCTCGGCGGCGGGCGGCTCCACCAGGTGGGGGCGCCGGAGGAGCTGTACGAGCGGCCGGCGACGCGCTTCGTCGCCGGCTTCGTCGGGCGGGCGAGCGCGCTGCCGGGAACCTTCGAGGGCCGGGACGGCGGCGCGGGGCGGGTGCGGATCGCGGCGGGCGGCAGCGAAGTCTTCTGGGCAGGGGAAGAGCCGGCCGAGGGCTTGGCGCCGGGCCAAGCGGTCGAGCTGCTGGTGAGGCCGGAGGCGCTGGAGCTCCGCCCCCGCGGCGGCGTCGAGGCCCTCCCCGGCCGCATCGTCGAGCGGCGCTACGCCGGGCAGGGGACCTACTACACCGTGGCGCTCGCGAGCGGCTCGGAGCTCGAGGTGCTCTCCGGCCCGCACGCGGCGGCGGTGGGAGAGACGGTGCACGTCGGCCCGCGCGCCGGCGCCGCCTTGCCCAGAATCTTCCGCCGCGAGGGAGCATGACCGGCCGCCGCGCGCTGACCCTCGGCGCCGCCGGCCTCGCCGTCCTCCTCGCCTGGCTGGTCGGCTGGCCGCTCCTCGTCACCTTCGGCGAGGCGCTCGGCGGCCCCGGCGGCTGGACCCTCGTCCACCTCCGTGCCTTCGCCGCCCGGCCCGACGAGTGGCTGGCCCTCTGGCGCAGCCTCTGGACCTCGGCCGCCTCGGTCGTCCTCGCCGCCGCCGTCGGCGTGCCGCTCGGCTTCGCCTTCGAGCGCGCCGACTTCCCCGGGCGGCGCTTCCTCGGCGCCGCCGCGGCGCTGCCGGTCGCGCTGCCGCCGCTCGTCGGGGTGATCGCCTTCCTCTTCCTCTTCGGCGAGAGCGGCTTCGCGACCCGCGCCGTGCAGGCCGCGCTCGGCCTGGCGGCGCCACCCTGGCGGCTCGCCGGGCCGGGGGCGATCCTCCTCGTCCACACCTACTCGTTCTACGTCTTCTTCTACCTCTTCACCCGCGCCGCGCTGGCGCGGCTGGACGGCTCGCTGCTCGAAGCCGCGGCCTCGCTCGGCGCCGGGCGGCTGCGCACGCTCCTGCGCGTCACCCTGCCGCTGCTGCGGCCGGCGCTCGCCACCGCGGCGCTCCTCACCTTCATGACCGCGCTGGCCTCTTTCTCCGCCCCCTACCTCTTCGGCGGCTCGTTCCGGGTGATGACGACGCAGATCGTGGCCTCGAAGCTCAACGGCGACGACGCGCTGGCGCAGGTCGAGACGGTGACGCTGGCGGCGCTGGCGCTGCTCGGCTTGGCCGCGATGCGCCGCGCGGACCGCCGCGCCGAGCGCGTCGCCGGCACCCGCGGCGTGCCGCCCCGGCGGCGCCGGCTCGCCGGCCCGGCGCGCTGGGCGGTCGGCGGCCTCGCGGTCCTCGCGGCGGCCTTCCTGCTGCTGCCGCACGCCGTGCTCGTCCTCCTCTCCTTCGTCCCGCCCTTCACCTGGACCGCCGAGCCCTTCCCGCCGGTCCTCGACCTCGGCAACTGGCGCGCTCTTTTCTCCTCGGCCGAGCGCCTGCGCCCGGTCGCCAACTCGCTCTGGATGGCGACCGCCGCCACCGCCGCCGCGCTGGCGCTGGGGCTCGCGGCGGCGCTCGTCGCCCGCCGGCGCGGGGGGCGGCTCGCGACGCTCCTCGAAGGGCTGCTCGCCGTCCCCTGGGCCCTGCCCGGCACCGTCTTCGCGGTGGCGCTGGCGGTGGCGATGAGCGTGCACGCCCCCTGGCAGGGGCGCTTCCTGCTCATCGGCACGCCGCTGATCCTGCCGCTCGCCTACCTGGTGCGCGGCCTGCCGTTGACCGGCCGCGCGGCGCTCGCCGGGCTGCGCCAGCTCGACCCGGCGCTCGACGAAGCCGCCGCCTCGCTCGGCGCCGGAACCTTCCGCCGGCTGCGCCGTATCACCCTGCCGCTGCTCCGCCCGGCCCTCGCCGCCGGCGCCGCCCTGGCGTTCGTCACCGCGCTGGGGGACTTCGTGACCTCGATCGTCCTCTACACCTTCGAGACCCGCCCGATCGCCATCGAGATCCTCTCCGGCCTGCGCCTCCAGGAGCTGGGGCTCGCCGCCGCCTACGGTGTGCTGCTGATGGCCGCCTCGGCCGCCGCCTTCGCGCTGCGCGGCGAGGGGCGCGAGCTGTGACCCGCCGCCTCTGGGTGCTGATGGCGATCGCCGGCGCCGACATGTTCGGCACGATGATCGTCGTGCCGCTGCTTCCCTTCTACGCCACCCGGTTCGGCGCCAGTCCGGCGCTCTACGGTGTCCTCTACTCCTGCTACCCCTTCGCCCAGCTCGCCACCGCCCCGCTCTGGGGGCGCCTCTCCGACCGCTACGGGCGGCGGCCGATGATCCTCGCCGGCCTGACCGCCTCGGCGCTCGCCTATCTCGCCTTCGGCCTCGCGAACACGCTGCCGGTGCTCTTCCTCATGCGCCTGCTGCAGGGAATGGGGGGCGGCATCGTCGGCGTCGTCCAGGCCTACGTCACCGACTCGGTGCCGGCGCGCGACCGCACGCAGGCGCTCGGCTGGCTGACGGTGGCGACCAACATCGGCGTCATGCTCGGCGCCGCCGCCGGCTCGCTGTCGCGCAACCTCGGTCCCCACGCCCCCGGTTTCGTCGCCGCGACGCTCTGCTTCGTCAACATTGCCGCGGGCTTCTTCTGGCTTTCCGAGCCGCCGCCGCACGAGGAGCCGGCCGGCGCCCCGGCGCCGGCCGCCCGCCGCTCGGTGCGCCGCTCCATCTTCGAGGTGCTCCGCCACCCGCTCGCGCCGGTCTCCTCTCTGGTCTGGATCTACGCCGTCGGGATGATGGCGTTCTTCGCCATGAACAGCATCTTCGGGCTCTACTTGGGCGACCTCTTCGGCGTCACCGAGAACACGATCGGTTACTTCTTCGTCTACATCGGCGGCCTCAACGTGGCGATCCGCGCCTTCCTCCTGGGGCCGGCGGTGCGCCGCTTCGGCGAGGTCGGCGCGCTGCGGCTGGGAGCGCTGACGCTGATCGCCGGGCTGCTCGTGCTGCCGGCGATGAAGAGCCTGCCGCTGCTCGCCTTGGCCGTCGTCTTCGTGCCGGTGGGCACCGCTCTCCTCTTCCCCGCGACCACCGCGCTCGTCTCGCGCCTGGTGCCGCGGCGCGAGGTGGGCCAGGCGCTCGGCGTCCAGCAGTCCTTCGGCGGCGTCTCGCGCATGGTCGGGCCGCTGATGGCCGGCCTCGCCTACGAGCTCGGCCCGCGCTACCCCTTCTGGATCGCCGCCACCCTGATGGGCGGCGTCTCGATCCTCACCCGCCAGGTGCGCGAGGAGCCCACGCTCAAGCCGGCCGTCCCCGCGGAGGCGGCGGCGGCCGAGGCGGCGGCATCGAAGGGGTTCTAGGGGCGTTCTAAACCAAGAGGGCCGCCGATCGGCGGCCCCTGGAAGGCGGTGGTTGCGGGGGCAGGATTTGAACCTGCGACCTTTGGGTTATGAGCCCAACGAGCTACCAGACTGCTCCACCCCGCGTCACGGCTGCGGCCCGGAAGCTCCGGGGAGAAGCAGTTTCCCACTCGGCCCGGCGGGTGTCAAGGGGAACGCTACGGGCATGTCGCGAACGCCGAGGTGTCCTGGATCGGCTGGAAGGGCGTGTTCTGCGGGTTCGTATAGGGCTTGGTGGTGCCGGTCTGGGTGTCGGTGACCGTGATGACGGTCCGCACGTTGGTGAGGCCCCCTGCGAAGACCCAGTAGCGGTTGTTGAGGCTGCAGGCGTTGAGGACCTTGACCACCGCCTCGACGTTGGTGGAGCTGAAGAACCAGAGGTAGCCCGTGTCGTCGGTGAGCTTGACGACCTGAGCGTTGCCGCTCTGCCCGCCCGATGTGAGGAAAGTCGCCGAGACCCGGAAGCGGTTGTTGTTCAGGCACATCGCCGTCGCGCTCGGCACGCACACGCCCGCAGCGGTCCCCGGATCGACCCGGATGCCCATGGCGCGCGGCGGCCCGCCGCCGGTGGAAGGGTTGGGAGGAAAGAGCGTCGTCATGTTGGTCCACGTCGACCCCAGATTGCCGCTGCCGAAGTTGGAGCGCTGCGGCGTCGCGGCGGAGCGGTCGCCGCACATGAAGATGCTGCCGCCGGGCCAACGGGCGCCGACGTAGACGCTGGTGTTGGGCAGCGCGATCCCGGCGCCGGTGAGGTTGACCGAGTAGAACGCGCTGTTGCCGAAGATCGGGATCGAATTCGCCGTCGCGGGGACGCTGCCGAGGAACGTCCCCGGCTGCCCGCCCCCGCCGTTGTCGTCGTAGACCACGATCTCGAAGCTCATGCTCGACGGCGCCCCCGACCCCCGGGTGAAGCAGACGCACGCCTGGTCGAGTGCCGTGGTCCCGCCGGGCAGGTCGAACTTCATCACCATCGTCGAGTCCCCGGGGTCGCCGTTGCCGATGCTGTAGGCGTCGTTGAAGACGCCGTCGTCGTAGACCACGCCGCCGCTGCACTGCGGGGTGACGGCGGGCTGCACAGCGGCGGACATCCCGACGTGGTGGACCTCCTCCGTCGCCGCGGCGGCGCCGGCGAGGGTGAGAGATGCGGACAGGGCGAGGACTAGGCTGCGCATGGACATCAGATTCCCCCTCCTGAGCCCTTGCGGGCGGAAAATTTGGCTCGGGTCGCGGCCAGTGTAGCGCCGCTAGCCCTTGAGGTGCAGCAGGAACTCGCGCTGGAGGAGGTCGCGGAGGGCGGCGAGGCGGGCCGGCTGCGGGTCGCCTTTGCGCGCCTCGGCGATGAGGACGTGCGGCAGCTCGGGGGCGTCGCCGTAGGTCTCGTGCCGCTCGATCCCCTGGAAGACGGGCAGGTCGCTCTCCCCCCAGCGGCACCAGCGCGGCTCGCGGAAGCCGCAGGCGAGGAGGGCCTCGCCGAGTAGCTCGCGGTTCCACAGGAACTGGTGCTCCCAGCCGTGGAAGGCGCGGTTGAGCTGCAGCGCCGCCAGGCGCTTCGTCTCGTCTTCGGCTTCCAGCCGGTAGTGCGTGGCCCAGACCCAGTCGAGGTTGGGGGTCGAGAGGCGGAGCCACCCGGCGGGCGCCAGCACCCGCCGCGCCTCGAGCAGGAAGGCGAGCGCGGCGTCGAGCGGCAGGTGCTCGAGGAAGTGCTCGGCGAAGACCGCCTCGACGTCGCTGAACTCGAGCCCGCGCGTGACGTCGGCCACCACGTCGACGCCGGGGAGCGCCTGGTTGTCGATGTTGACCCACCCTTCGAGCCGCGCGCGGCCGCTGCCGACGTGGAGCCGGACGGGCGGCTGCGGCGGCGTCTCGCGCGCGAAGAGCGGCACGGCGCGGCAATCTAGCACGGCCCACAAGCCTTGTGATCCTGAGGGTTTACGGCTAACCTTGAGTGAATGTTCGCGATCGAGGAGATCACGGCGCGCGAGATCCTGGACTCGCGCGGCAACCCGACGCTGGAGGTGGACTGCGCGCTCGAAGGCGGCGGCTGCGGGCGCGCCGCTGTGCCGTCGGGTGCCTCGACCGGCAGCCGCGAGGCGCTCGAGCTGCGCGACGGCGGCAAGCGCTACCGCGGCAAGGGGGTGCTCGATGCCTGCCGCAACGTGCGCGACGAGATCGCGCCGGCGCTGGCCGGCCACGACGCCCGCCGCCAGGCGGCGATCGACCAGACGCTGCGCGACCTCGACGGCACGGCGGACAAGAGCCGCCTCGGCGCCAACGCTCTCCTCGGCGTCTCGCTGGCCGTGGCCAAGGCGGCGGCGCAGGCGGCGCGGCTGCCGCTCTACGCCTACCTCGGCGGCCCCGGCGCCACCCGGCTGCCGGTGCCGCTCCTCAACGTCTTGAACGGCGGCGCCCACGCCGACAACTCGGTGGACGTCCAGGAGTTCATGCTCGTGCCGCTGGGCTTCGACCGCTTCGGCGAGGCGCTGCGGGCGGGGGTCGAGATCTACCACACGCTCAAAGGGGTGCTGAAGGCGCGCGGCCACGTCACCGCCGTCGGCGACGAGGGGGGCTTCGCG
>Ga0214471_10004847_pt1 | contig 10386 bp, 9 predicted proteins | sample RVTome_5_FD_207665 | JGI IMG/M metagenome (GOLD analysis project Ga0214471, IMG submission 207665) | Soil microbial communities from uranium-contaminated site in the Upper Colorado River Basin, Wyoming, United States - RVT142D155 | ecosystem: Environmental > Terrestrial > Soil > Contaminated >... | reverse complement strand
CCCGCCCATGCCGCCGCTTGCGCCGACGTCGGCAGCGCCGTGCCGAATTCGCGCAGGCTGCGCGCCAGTTCGGCTTCGCCGACGAGCAGGTAGAGCGCGCAGACGTCCTGGTCGGCGACGTCCGCGGGGAGCGCGGCGCGCAGCAGCCCTGAGAAGGCTTCGGGCTCGAAGTACGCCTGCCAGGGGTCGAGCCGCTCCACGCGTTCGCCGCGCACCTGGACCCGCACCTGCAAGCCTTCGGGAGTCGCGCCGGTCGCTTGCGCCCGTTTGCCCGACAGCGGTTCCACGATCACGACTTCTTCGCCGCTCTCCAGGCGCCGGCGCAGGGCGGCGCTCGCGCGTGCCGCGGCTTCGAAGACCGGGGTCTCGCGCGCGACGACTTGCTGCAGCGCGGGCAGTTCGCAGGCCGCCGCGGCGGCGGCGTAGGCGTCGGCGGCCCGGCGCGCGTTGACGCGCTGCAGCGCGGGCCGGACTTCGCCCTTCAAACTGGCCAGCAGTGCGCTGCGCGCGGCGTCGAACGCGCGCACTTCCGCGCGATGCTCCGCTTCGACGGCGGCGTCCGTCAGCCCGGCCAGCCGCGCGGCCCAGCTGACCGGCCCGGCACCGCCGGGCACGGCGATCGATGTGGTCACCGCTTCGCGCAGCGCGAGCGCGCCGCGCCAGTCTTCCAGCGCCAGCAAGGCCTTGTGTTCGCCTTCCCAGGCGCTGAGCGCCACGTCGGCGGCGGCGAGGACCCGCGCCTCGCCGGCGGCGCGCAGGTCGTCCTCGGCCCAGTCGGCCCCTCGCGCCACGCCGAGCGCGCGCGCAAACGCACCTTGCGCCAATGGCGCGTCGATTTCCTTCCGCAACCGCGATTCGCGCGCGCGACGTGCTTCGGCGACCAGCGCGTCGGCATTCGCACCGGCCGTCAACTCGGCGCGGATGCGCGCCGACTCCGCTCGCGCCTCGGCGGCCTGCGGGGCCTGTGGATTGCGTTCCAGAAAGGCCTCGAGCGCCGCCAGCCGGTCGGCCGGCGCGCCCGCCGCGAGCGATTCGGCGTACTCGCGGGCGATCCGTTCGCGATCCAGCTGCATCTCGAGTTCGGCGCGGCCGGGATCGGCGCGGATGACTTCGACGATCTCGGGCGTCGCTTCCTTCTCGGGTCGCGTGGCCTGCCAGGCGAGTCCTCCGCCGGCCATCAACAACAGCGCAGCCAGCCCCACGACGAGCCGCCGCGATTCGGAACCGCGGAGGATGGTCTGGCACCATTCCACGACGTCGGACGCATGCGCGGGGCGCTGGTCGGGATCCTTGGCGAGCAAGCTGGCGAGCAGTTCTTCAACGCCCTTCGGCACGTTGGCGCCGCCCTGTTTCGCGGTGGGGGGCGGCACGTCGCGGTGCGCGCGCAGGATCTCGCGCACGTCGGCGCCCTCGAAGGGCGTCTGGCCGGTGAGCAGTCGGTAGAGCGTGCAGCCCAGCGAGTAGAGGTCGCTGCGGTGATCGACTTTGCCGCCGAGGTTCTCGGGCGCCATGAAGTGCGGCGTTCCGCCGGCGGCTTCCTTGTCGATCAGCCCGCGCGTCGCCGCCAGGCCGAGGTCGGCGAGCTTGACGTGTCCGCTGTCGGCCACCATCAAGTTCTCCGGTTTGACGTCGCGGTGCACCAGGTGGTGCTCCTCCGCGTAGGCGAGCGCGAGCGCGCTCTCGCGGACCGCGTCGATCGCATCGCGCCAGGGGAGCGGCCCGTTCTTCTTGAGCAGGTCTTCGAGCGTGCCGCCGCCGACCAATTCCATGCTGAAGAAGTAGAGGCCCTCGGCGCCGTCGACGTCGTAGACCTGCACCAGGTTCGGATGACTCAAGCGGCCGGCCGCGACGGCCTCGCGCTTGAACGATGCGACCTTGAGCGGCTCCTTCGCGAACTTCGGATCGAGGACTTTCAGCGCGACCTCCCGGTCGAGGCTGGTCTGCAGCGCGCGGTACACCACTCCGACCGCACCGGCGCCGAGACGCGCGCGCAGTTCGTAGCCGCCGAGCTTGCGGCCGATGTTGGGGTCTTCGGCGGCCGGCTCGCCGGCCACGCGCAAGGAGCCCGACATCTCGCCCGCACGAAAGCTGACGCCGCCGCCGACCGGCAGCAGCACGCGGCGGAAGTCCTTCTCGCCCGACGTGAACACCAGGTCTCCGCTGGCCTTGAGCCCCAGGCGGCCCTTGTCGTCGGCAGGCTGGACGGACAGGCCCGAAGCCGCGCCGGGAGCCTGCGACACCTGGTCGAGCCCGTCTTCGGTCAACAGCAGGTGCAGAAGCCGGCCGGGCAGCGGCACGCTGCCTTCAGCGGCGGCGGTCTTCCAGCGGAGACGCGAATTCAAGGCGGCGAAAGGAAGTGGAATTGGGGCTTTCAGGCGGGGAAGATGGCTCTTCCGACTCGTACCAATGTAGCCCCCTCCTCGACGGCGATTTCATAGTCTCCGCTCATCCCCATCGAAAGCGCGGGGATTCCGGGGAGGAGGCCGCGTTCCGCCATGTCTGCGGCGGCTTCGCGGACCGCGGCGAACAGCCGCCGCAGCGCCGATTCGTCAGCCGCGGCCGGGGCCAGGGTCATCAAGCCCTGCGCCGCGAGGCGCGGCAGGCCGCCCAGCGTTTCGAGCAACGCGGCGAGCGCCGGCAAGCGGCAGCCATCGCGCGGGTCGTCGGCCGAGAAGTTGACCTGGGCGAACACCGGAACCGGAACCCGGGTGCCGCGGTCCAGGGCCGCCGCGGCACGCTCCAAGCGCTGCGCCGTCTCCTGGTCGCCGACGGTCTGGATCACGCCGGCTGCGGACAGTCCGCGGCGGACCTTGTTGCCCTGCAACGGGCCGATCAAGTGCCAGACGGCCTCGGGCAGCACGCCGGCGGCGTGCTCCAGCGCTTGCACGCGGTTGTGGCCGAATTCGCGGTGGCCGGCCGCCCAGGCGGCTGCCAGGTCGGCGTCGCTCGCGGTCTTCGCCACGGCGACGAGGCGGACCGCGGAAGGCTCGCGGCCACCCTTCGCGGCGGCGGCGGCGATGCGGCCGCGGACGGCGTGCAGACGGGCGGCGACGGTGGGCACGGATTCGGGCGAGGGTGGCTAGAATCTGCAGCCCGCTCGCGCGGGCCCCCAGAAATGATTCTCGGCATTCCCAAAGAGATCAAGAAATCGGAGTACCGCGTGGCGCTCACGCCCAGCGGAGCCCGCGCATTCGTCCGCGCCGGCCACGCCGTGCTGGTCGAGTCGGAAGCCGGCGCCGGCAGCGGATTCGCCGACGCCGACTACCAGGCCGCCGGTGCGACCATCATGGCCGCCGCCGACCCGCTCTGGAAGCAGGCCGAGATGATCCTCAAGGTCAAGGAGCCGCAAGCGGTCGAGATCGCGCGCGCGCGGGCGGGACAGACGATTTTCACGTACTTCCATTTCGCGGCCGACCGCGAGCTCACCGAGGGCATGGCGGCTTCGGGAGCGCACTGTTTCGCGTACGAGACGCTGGTCGACCACGGCACCCTGCCGCTGCTCACGCCGATGAGCGAAGTCGCCGGCCGCATGGCGGTCCAAGAAGGCGCCAAGTACCTGGAGCGTCCGTTCGGCGGCCGCGGTGTCCTCTTGTCGGGAATCCCGGGCGTGGAGCCCGGCCACGTGATGGTCCTCGGGGGCGGCATCGTCGGCTCGAACGCGGCGCTCATCGCTGCGGGAATGGGCGCGCGCGTGACCATCCTCGACATCAACATCGAGCGGCTGCGCGAACTCGAGGACGTGATGCCCGCCAACGTCACCACGGTCTACAGTTCACCCGAGGCCATCCGCGAGCGGCTGCCGTGCACCGACCTCCTGATCGGCGCGGTGCTGGTCACCGGCGCGCGCGCGCCGCGGCTGGTGCGGCGCGAAGATCTCGCCCTGATGCCGCAGGGTTCCGTGATCGTCGACGTGGCCGTCGACCAGGGCGGCTGCGTCGAGACCTGTCGCGCGACCACCCACGACGATCCCGTGTTCGTGATCGACGGCGTGGTCCACTACTGCGTGGCCAACATGCCCGGCGCGGTGGCGCGCACCAGCACGTTCGGACTGACCAACGCGACGCTGCCTTACGCGCTGCGCCTCGCAGCTCTCGGTCCGCGCCGCGCCGTCCTCGAAGACGACGCCCTCGCGTCCGCCGCCAACACGCTGGCCGGAGAAATCACGCACGGCGGCGTGGCGGACGCCTTCGACATGCCGTGCCGCGAAGCGCGCACGGCGGCCGCGGCCCTGCAAGGCTGAAGCCTTGTTCCTGCTGCTCGCCTTGGCGGTGCTGCAGGGACTCACCGAGTTCCTGCCCGTCTCCTCGTCGGGCCACCTCGTGCTGGCGCGGGAGCTGTTCGGCGACGACGGCTTGCCGAAAGGAGCGACCGTCGAAGTCGCCCTGCACCTGGGCACGCTCGCGGCGGTCCTGGTGTGGTATCGCGCCGAGCTGTTCCAGCTCCTCGTCACCGAGCGCCGCCGGCTGGCGCTCGTCGCGCTCGCCTGCGTGCCCCTGGTCCCCGTCGGCATCTGGCACACCCAGATCGAGGCGACGCTCTTCGGATCTCCGGCCGTCGCTGCCGCCGGGCTGCTGGTCACCGGCGTCTTGCTGCTCGCCTCCGCCCGCCTGCCGGCCGGCGGCAGCGAGCTCGCCGGGCTCGCCTGGAAGGGCGCGCTATTGATCGGCTGCGTGCAGGCGCTGGCCGTGATCCCCGGGATCTCCCGCAGCGGGGCGACCATCGTCGCCGGGATGGCGCTCGGAATGCGTGCCGAAGCGGCGACCACGTTTTCGTTCCTGATCGCCGTGCCTGCCATGGCCGCCGCCGGCCTGCTCACTTTCCTGGAAGTCGCGGCCGACGGAGCGCCGAGAGATTTCAGCGGCCTGGTGCTCGCGGCGGCCCTCGCCTCGGCGGTGGGACTCGTGGCGCTCGCTATCCTTGTCAAACTGGCTCGCGCTCGGCGCTTGTCCTGGTTCGCGCCGTACTGCTTCGCCGCCGGAGCGCTCGGACTCCTCCTCCTCAACCTCCGATGAAGACAGCACTGATCACGGGCATCACGGGCCAGGACGGCTCGTACCTCGCCGAACACCTTCTCGAGCTTGGCTACCGCGTCGTCGGCATGGTGCGCCGCTCGTCGACCGAAGCCACCGAGCGGATCGACCACTTGCGCGACCGCATCGAACTACGCCAGGGCGACCTCCTCGACCCGATGGCGATGGTGCGCGTGATCGCGGAAGTGGAACCCGCCGAGATCTACAATCTCGCGGCACAGAGCTTCGTGCAGACTTCGTTCCAGGAGCCCGTGCACACCGGCGAAGTCACCGCACTGGGCGTCACGCGGATGCTCGAGGCCCTCCGCCAGGTCGCTCCCGGGGCGCGTTTCTACCAGGCCAGTTCCAGCGAGATGTTCGGCAAGGTCGCGGAAAGCCCGCAGAAGGAAAGCACGCCGTTCCATCCGCGCTCGCCGTACGGCGTGGCCAAGGTCTACGGACACTGGATCACCGTGAACTACCGCGAGTCCTACGACATGTATGCGTGCTCGGGCATCCTGTTCAACCACGAGTCGCCGCGGCGGGGGCTCGAATTCGTGACCCGCAAGATCACGGACGGCGCCGCCAAGATCGCTTTCGGCGAAGCCGACGAGCTGGCGCTCGGCAATCTCGATTCGCGCCGCGACTGGGGTTTTGCCGGCGACTACGTGCGCGCCATGCACTTGATGCTTCAACAGGACGTGCCCGACGATTTCGTGATCTCCACCGGCAAGACCCATTCGGTACGCGAATTCTGCGAAATCGCGTTCGGCCGGCTGGGCCTCGACTACAAGGAGTTCGTGGTCACCGACCCGCGCTTCTACCGGCCCGCAGAGGTCGATTTGCTGCTGGGCGACGCGGCCAAGGCCGCCAAGCAGCTCGACTGGCGTCCGGAAGTCAGCTTCCACGGCCTGGTCGAGATGATGGTCGACCACGACGTGCAGCTGCGCCTGCAGCGCGGCATGGAGCCCCGCCGCGGCGAATTGCCCGCGAGCCTCGTCTGACGCGCGGCGGCATGACGCAGGGCGCCGTCTGGGTCACCGGCGCCGACGGATTCGTCGGCCGCCGGGTGCTGGCGCGCCTCGCGGCGCGCGGACAGCCGGCGGCAGCCTTGGTCATGGACCCGGCGGCAGCGCAGCTCGGCGTGCCGTGCGGCCGGCTCCAGCTCGCCGAACTCGCCCTCGCCGATCCCGGGACCGCACGTCTCGGCCTCGACGAGCTGCCCGAACCGGCGGCCCTGCTGCATCTCGCGGCGATGGCGTTTCCGCCCGACTGCGAAGCGCATCCGGACGCCGCGTTCGCGGTGAACGCGGTCGGTCCTGCCAGGCTCTACGAAGCGCTGTTCGCGCGCTGGCCGCGTTTGCGCGTGCTGCACGTTTCGACCGGCCAGGTCTACCGGCCGGCAGCCGTACCGATCGACGAGACTGCTCCGGCCGTGCCGGTCAACGTCTACGGAGCGAGCAAGCTGCAGGGCGAGGCGGTCGCGCTCGGCTGGTTCGACCGCGGCGCGGCCGTCAGCGTGGCGCGCCCGTTCAACCACTCCGGTCCGGGGCAAGCGGCGGCTTTTGCCCTGCCGTCGTTCGCGCTGCGCCTTGCGGCGCTCGAAATGGCCGGCGGCGGTGCGCTCGAAGTCGGTAACTTGGACGGCGTCCGCGATTTTTTGCACGTCGACACCGTGGCCGACGTCTACCTCGACCTGCTCGACAGCGCCGGCAAGGAACCCCTGCTCAACGTCTGTTCGGGAACCGGCCGACGGATGAGCGAACTGCTGGACGGCTTGCTCGCACGGACGCACGCCGGGGTCGAATTGCGCACCCGCGCGGAGCGCCTGCGCGGCGCCGGCGACGCCGACCACCTGGTCGGGGATCCGACGCGGCTGGCAAGCGTGCTCGGCCGGCGGCCGCAGCTCGACGCCGGTGCGCTCCTCGACGAACTGATGACCGACGCGCGCATCCGCGTGGCGGCCGGCGAAGACGTCACGCGCGCTTGACCCCGCGCGGGAGCCGTGGATCAGGAACCGTAGTTGTCGGCGCCGGCCCGGTAGGCGCGGACCCACTGTTCGAGGACGGGTCCGGGGCAGTCCGTCGAGTTGAAGTGGCTGTGCGGCCAGACTTCGCTGCGCTGGATCGAATGGCGGCCGCGCAGGGATCCCACCAGTTCCTCCAGCGCCTCGAGCTGCGCCGCGGTCGGCTGCTGGGCGTTTGCGTACTTGCTGCCGCGGTCGGGCTGCGCTTCGAAATTGCCGAGCAGGCAGACCCCGACGTTGCCGCGGTTCGTGGACGGATCGCCGGCATGTGCGCCTTGCGTCGTGAGCGGGCGCCCTTGATAGACGCGGCCGCCGCGGTCGATCAGGAAGTGGTAGCCGATGTCGGCCCAGCCGTTTGTCTTCTGGTGGATACCTTGGACGCGCAGGACTTCGGCCTTGCTCGCAGCGAGGCTGCTGTCCACCAGCGGTTCAGCGGTGTGGTGGACCGTGAGGCGGTAGATCCGCGTCATCGGATCGTGGTTGGCGGCCATCGGTTGCGCCCGCCACGAAACCCGGGAGACGTCGAACAAGGCCGAGGCCTCCTTCGCGACCGGAGCCGACGACCCGCCGGTGGCCGATCGGAAGCCGAGATAAGGGCTGACCCGCGCCAGCGTGCCGGCGTCCACGCCGGCGGGCTCGTGCCCGTCCAGGCGCGCGAGCAGGTACTCGGTGTCCTTGCGATCCGGCCCGTCGAGGCCGGCCAGCGCCGTGCGCAGGTGCGGCTTGGCGCTGGCGCTGTCGCGGTCGAGCAAATAACTCAAACCGATGCCGCGCTCGGCGCGGGCGGTTTCGCGGCGCGAGAGGTCGCCGTATTGCGCTTCGCGCAGCGCCAGGCGCGCATCGCGCGGCCGGCGCGCCTCGAGGTAGAGCTCGCCCAGGGCGAGCTGCGCTTCGCTCCGGTCGGGCGCGCTGAAGTCCGCGAGCCGCTCTTCGGTCCAGCGGATGCGTTCGCCCAAGGGCAGATGTCCGGGCGGCGCCGGCGCCGGCGCGGAAAGCGCCGCGGGGGTGCCGTCGTCGCGGGCCGGAGTCGCGCAAGCAGACAGCCCGAGAGCCAGAAGGAGGCCCGCGCCGAAGGAGCGCGGGCCGGGAGCAGCGGCGGAAGCCGGACGCATTGCCCGAATCTAGCGAGTGGGACCCATTCAATTCCAGCAGCGCGTGCCAGAGCAGGCCCGTGGCGCCGCACTACGATGCGCGCCATGCGGGGTCGTTTCCTGGTCCTTGAGGGCGTCGACGGCGCGGGCAAGAGCACGCAGGCCGCGCGCCTGGTCGAGTGGCTCGAAGGCCAGGGCCGGCGGCCGTTGCGCCTGCGCGAGCCCGGCGGGACCCCGCTGGGGGAGGCCTTGCGCGAGCTGCTCCTCGATCCGGGTCGCGACCGCTGGGATCCGCGGGCGGAAGCGCTGCTGTTCTTCGCCGCTCGAGCCGAGCTGCTCAGCGAAGTGGCGATGCCGGCCTTGGCCGAGGGGCGCGACGTGGTGTGCGACCGCTTCACGCCTTCGACGCTGGCGTACCAGGGGCAGACCGAGGAGCTCGCGGCTTTCGTCCTCGGGCTGGACGAATTGGTGGTCGGGCCCGAGCGCCAGCCGGCGCTGGTGATCGTGCTCGACCTGCCGGTGGCGGAGTCGCTCGCGCGCGCGGCGCGGGCGGGCGCTCCCGATGCTTTCGAGAACCGTGGCGCCGCCTTCCAAGAGGCCGTTCGAACCGGCTACCGGCGGTACGCCGCCCGCTACCCGGCGCGCACGCGCCTGCTGCCGGTCGCGGGTCTGGACCCCGACGCGGTGGCCGGCAAGATCCGCGCCTGCGTGGCGGAGGCTTTTGGAGAAGGCTTCGAGGAGCGCGCGCGGTGAACGCCGCCGTCGAACCGGTGCTGGAGCGCTTCGAGCGCGAACGCGACCGCGACCGCCTGCCGCAGGTCTGCTTGCTGATCGGACGCTCCCGTGACCGGCTGCGTGTGCTTGCCGATGGTTTCGCCGCGGCCTACCTGCAGCCCCGCGGCGAAGTGCGTGAGCACGCCGAGTACTTCTGCCTGGATCCCGACGAACTCGGAGTCGGCGGGCTGAAGGTCGAACACATCGCAATCCGCAAGGAAGGCGTGCCCTGCCTCGAAGAAGCGTTGCGCTTCCGCGCCACGGGCAACGGCCGGCGCGCGGTCCTTCTGTTCGAAGCCGACCGTATGAACCCCGACGCGCAGGCCGCCTTGTTGAAGACCAGCGAAGAGCCGCCCGCCGGAACCTTGCTGGTGCTGACCGCCGCGGAACTCACGCCGTTGCTTCCTGCGCTGCGCTCCCGCTGCCGCGTGTACCGGGTGAGCGAACCGCTGCCCGCGGCGCTCGAGCGCGGCGCCGCCGCGGTCGGTCTCGATCCCGAAACCTTCGCCGTGCTCGCCGTGGGCTGCGGCGCCGAATCGGCGCTCAAGCTCGATCCAGCCGACCGGCAGAGGCTCCTGGAAGTGCACGCCGCCTTCGCCACCTGGCTCGCGGCGGATTGCGAGGGCGAGCCGGCCTGGGTGCAGGCTCCCGAAGGCGCCGGCCTGGCCGATCAACGCCTGGCGGCTTCCCAGGAGCTCTCCGCGGCTCTGGGCTGGCTCGCCGCCGCCTACGCGACCGCCGACCCGGGATTGGCCTTCGTGCTGGACCGGACCGCCGTGGCGATCCTGGCTGCCCTGGAGGATCTGGGCCGCAACGTGGCCCCGGGACTGGTTTTCGAGGACCTCGGCAGGCAGCTACAACGGAAGCCCTTGCCGGGTTAGGCCGCGGCCACCAGAATCAGCGCATTCCTACCCGTCGACCCGGTCCCGTGGCCGCTGGGAGAATAGCGGTCAAACGGCCCCAGGCCGGGGCCGATAGGAAGCGGGGACTCCCCATGGAAGACCGCAGGCTCCAGCCAATCATCCGCGAGATTCGCAGCAACGACGGCCGTCGTTACGCCGAAGCTGCCTATTTCTTCGTTCTCGAAGGACTCGATTTCACGATGTACGACCTGGGCCGCAACCGGCTCAAGGGCGAATCGAGACATATCTCCGGCCGGGAACTCCTCGGCGGCCTGCGGCGTTTCGCGCAGGAAGAGTTCGGCCCGCTGGCGCCGTACGCGTTCCGGTCGTGGGGGATCGACTGCACCGACGACTTCGGGAACCTCGTGTTCCAGATGTGCGAAGCCGGGCTGTTGAACAAGCGTGAGACCGACCGCCCCGAAGACTTCCGGGACGGTTTCGATTTCCAGGAAGCTTTTGCCGAAATCGGCAACATCCGCGTCTGACGTGTCGATTTCCGCGCGTCCGCGGACGCGCGCCCTGGTCCGTGCCGCGATCGTCTTGGGCGCGCTCTACCTGGGCTGGCTGCTGCGCACCGTCACGGT
>Ga0214471_10004846_pt1 | contig 10389 bp, 23 predicted proteins | sample RVTome_5_FD_207665 | JGI IMG/M metagenome (GOLD analysis project Ga0214471, IMG submission 207665) | Soil microbial communities from uranium-contaminated site in the Upper Colorado River Basin, Wyoming, United States - RVT142D155 | ecosystem: Environmental > Terrestrial > Soil > Contaminated >... | reverse complement strand
AAGCCCCCTTCCTCAGCTCGTCAGAGCAGAATACCCACCACCACTCCGGCGACGACAGCGACGCCATGGGTGATCACGGTCATGAGGTGGCGATACAGGAGGCCCTTAGCCTTCTTCTCGATGTCGCGGCTGCTGGTCATGTCAGGTTTCCTCGTCCTCTTCGCGCCGCCTGGCTGGCGGCTGGGTGATTGTCTGTGGGTTGGTCTTGCGATGCTGGATCTTCTTGTAGCCAAGGTACGAGGCCATCACAGTGGCTGCCGTACCAAGGCTCGTGGCCACCTCCGTGCCGAAGCCTCCCAGCAAGGAACTGAGCCCCCATCCACCGAGTCCCGTCCCCGCCATCGCCAACTTTACTGCTTGACCAATCGCTGCGGCCAGCGCCTGGGGATCAAGGCTGTGCTTGGTCTCAGAGGCGCGCTGCTCTTCCTCGGTACCCACATGGCTGACCTGGAAATTCACGGCGATCACGGCCGGAGGCATGCCTGCCTCCATCGGCACATCCAGGGTACCCTGGACAGTGTAGTCGTTACGCATCTGGGTGTGGCGCTCTTCTTTCTTCTCCTCTCGGGTGCATCCCCCGAGGGCGAGCAATGCCACAAAAATTACCATGTATTTCATTGCCTGCGGGCCTCCTTCAAAATGGCGTCGAGGTAGGATCGCTGCTCCTTTAGCATTGCTTCCATCCACCCGCGCTGGGCCTGCAATTCACTCTTGATCTCAGACACTGAATCGGTATTTGTGCGGATCATGACACCGTGGGATACGATGGATCGGTCATGTTCCTGCAGGGCCGCCTTGGTAGTTTTCAAATCCTCAACCGCGGTGTTGACCTGCTGGTTGAGGGCGCCGTAGCTGAGGAACACACCTCCCGTGCCGCCGACAAGGACGCCGATCAGGCCAACTACGGCAAAGAACGGCACAGTGCTTTTCGAGATGTCCGCCATGGCTCCTTTCCCTCGTAGCTTATAGTTTCCCTGCAGACTCCCTCGAATCAAGGGGCGTCTTCATATCCTAGCTGCCTGCTGCCCTCCTGCTCCTCGATCACCTCACCCATGGCCTCGACTTCCTCCCGGAACTCATCGGTGTCAGGTGCAGCCTTGGTCAACCCCTGAATCAGCGCCATCTGCTTGACCGACTGCAGGGCCACCCGAGGGTCTACCTCGCGCGCCCGGCTGAAAATGGCCTCCAGGCGCATCTGGGCTATGGCTCGGTTCTGCTCTTCAGGTGCCTCCGTGATGTGCTGGGCCCGAGCGCGGCCGGCGGCGATCAGCACCCTAGCCTCGCGCTGCCCGATACCGAACTGGGCCGTCAGGCGCTTAGCTGCCTCGTATGCTCCTCGTTCTGCGATCTGGGTCATCGTCTGATCCAGGATCAGATCCTCCCAGGCCACCAAATGATGGGGAGTCGGCAAGGCCTCAACCACGAACGCCGGCTCAGCGAGGAATCGCAGTCCATAGCGGCCCAGGCGGGGGCTCTCCGGCGCTCCTCCGGGGATCCCGAGCCCCTGGGCCGTCTCCACCAGCAGGTCGCAGTAAAGCGCCCTGCGCGGATCATCCGCGGGGGTGTTGGCCGGCAGCAGCAGCGAGATCGGGGTCTCCTGAAGCTCCCTGAGCACCCTGCGCCGCCGGGGGGAGGCCACGCGCAGCTCCCCCTCTCCGATCGAAGGGACCTGGAGGGGCTCAAAGGGGTCCTGGCGGCGCAGGAGTTCGCCCAGGAGCAGATCAGGCCCGCATAGGTCAAAAAGAACCGCCCAGGCGCGCAGGATCCTCCACATGACGCAGGTTCGCTGGGTCACGAGGTCGTCCAGGGTCAGTCCTGGGTCACGGAATGCGTGCCGGAAGAGGTCCTTGGTAAACGCGCGCTGCTGATCTGGCGTTTTTACCAGGAAATCGGAGCCAATGGGGGTACTCAGGCCCTGTAAAAGGCCCCTGCGCAGCTCCTCTGTGGCCTCTGCCTCGCTCCACGGCCCTTGAATCACTGGCCCCTGGTCGGCATAATGAAGCTCCCTGGCGACACGGGCATCCCCGTTGCGCTCATCCTCACGAAAATGCTCGGCCAATGCGTCCACAGGTCCATTTTCATGCTGTCAAGGCTCGAATCAAGGACCGTTGGGGTTGATCTTGACCTAGGGTCTGTATGGACCGTACTCCTACCTGGCGTCAGCACCCTAAAAAAGACCTTGTGAGGACCTGTATATGGCCTATAACTCAGACATGGATGACGAGCAGACGAAGGCACGTATCTGGCTCTTTGGCGTCCTGCTCGGAGCCGTGGTAGCTACCATCATCACCTCTGAGGTGACCAACAACCTCTGGCGTGCCGAGGCCCACAAGGCAGGTCACGCCGAATATTCTGCCGGACTGTGGCAGTGGAAAGGCTCCAAATGAGCAACAACCCCCAAGACCTGCAACAGCGCCTGGAACGCGCCGACCTTCTGGAGCGCGTGGTGGCTGCGGAAGATAAGGTCAAGTCCCTGGAAGATGCCAATGCTGAGCAGGAAAAGCTCCTGCGTGCAGCAGAGACCGAAGTCCAGCACCTGACCAAGGCTCGCGAGCAGCACCTCCGGGACGAGCAGGACCAGAAAGCGCGACTGTGCCGAGAGCGACAGGAGCTTACCCGTCTGCGCCAGAAATACATCGAGGTCAAGAAGCGTTACGACCTTCTGGAATACAGCACGGAGGAGCTGCGCACCCTGAAAAAGGTCCTGCGTGCTGCCCATGTCGGAGTAGCTCGCATGGCGAACAAAGGCAAGCCCAACACAGATAACGAGCCCTACCAACTACCCGGTTGTGTGTTGGGCTTTTGATGGCTACCGAACCTTACCAGCATCCAGCCTGGCTCCGTCGTTTCTCCCGCAAAGCTTATGAGGACGGTGTAGAAAATATATCGATCCTCGACTTCATACCAGAAAAGGTTCTGCCTAAGATTCACATTATCCAGCAAGCCAACAAGATCCTAGAAGAGTATGCGAAGGATGGCTTCCAGCTCACTCTCCGTCAGCTGTATTATCAGTTCGTGGCTCGCGGACTGATCGCCAACACCGACAAGAACTATAAACTCCTAGGAGTAGCAGTAGTAGACGGTCGCTTGTGGGGCATGATCGACTGGGACTTTCTCGTCGACCGCGCTCGGGTGTTCCAGCGAAAAGCGCACTGGGACAGCCCCTCAGACATAATCCGTTCCGCATACCAGAGCTTCCGTCTCGATCGATGGCAACGCAGCGTGAATAGAGTAGAAGTGTGGGTGGAGAAACAGGCGCTAGAGGAAGTCATCGAGAAGGCCTGTCAACCATACGATGTGGGCTACATTGCCTGCAAAGGATACATGTCTATCTCGGAGATGCGTTCGGCCGCAGAGCGCCTCAACGAATACGCAGAATGTGGGCAGGAATGCACTGTCATCTACCTCGGCGACCATGATCCTTCAGGCATTGACATGTCGCGGGACATCCAAGATCGCCTCAACATGTTTCGCTGTAGAGCCACGGTGGAGCGCATTGCCCTTAACATGGATCAGGTTGAGCAATACAACCCTCCCCCTAACCCAGCAAAACTGACAGACAGTCGGTGCCAAGGGTACATCGAGCGCTTCGGCAATGAGAGCTGGGAGCTGGACGCACTAGAACCGAAGGTCATGGTGCGCCTGATTCAGGACACCATAGAACAGTATGTGGACGAGGAGTACCACGAGACGGTAGAGCTGGAAGAGCGCCAGCGAGAGCTACTGCGTGCCTGCTCAGATCGGTGGTCTGAGGTCTCATCCATGCTGGAGGAGGACTGAAGTGCCTATGCCCCAATACAAGCACACTGCCCTTCCCTGGTACTGTTTGCCGGAGGAACATAACAAGGCCGGGCACATGATCCGTAGCAAGGCCGCCAAGTGCGAGGTCGCCCGAGCATCAGAGCAGTTCATGGCCAGGGGTCAGCGCTTGGCCAATGCCCGCTTCATAGCTCTTGCCTGCAACCATCACTACGAACTGGTGGAGGTTCTACAGCAAGTGGAATATGAGTCACCTCATGATATGTCCTCTGCCGTGTATAATGCTGTGGTTGATCTCCTTGCCAAGATCAAGCTTGACCCTAACGGTCCCGACTGCTAGAAAGGGGCTATAATGAGCACACAGCACCCATACGAAGTTGGCGAGGTCCTGTTCCGGTACGAGGATCCTGTTCTGTGCGGCCAGCAACCAGACCTGATCCCGTGGAAAGTTACCAAGCTGACGCCTTGCGGCTGCTGGATCGAGTATGTCTCCTTCTTAGGCCCAGGACCCACACGATGGATGTCCCTCTCACGCCGGCCCTACGCCCGCAGGACAACGCAAGGAGCCATGGTTTCCTATCGTGAGCGCAAGCGCTGGCAGGTCCGCATCCTGGAGCGAAAGCTCCAGCAGGCGCGACACAACTTCGGCCTGGCTGGTGGCGCTGTGAACCGTACCCTGGAAGGATTCCTCGAATGAGCAACCTACCCCCACTCAATCAGACACAGGCCCTGCACCTGATATTCAAATCCAACGGCTGGACACAGCCCTGCACCGCCTGCGACGGAGCAGTAGTTCTCATGGACTACGCCGAAGGGCGAGTCATTGGAAGGCTGGTGAACTGACATGTCCCTGCTCCGCGGACCAAACATCGACAACCTCATGTCCCTCTTCTACGAGGCCGAGCACCAGCCTGGCGGGGTGTTCCCCTGGTGGATCTACGCAGCGCGGCAGGCCTTCCTCTTCGATCACTGCTACTTCATCCCAAACCGAAATGACCCTGACCTGTATTTGGGCCGGTTCTGGGTAACCAAGCCGGTCGAGGTGTCTTGCCGAGAGCATGACACGCAATGCAAATATACCTCCAGAGGGTCGGTACTGCTGCACCTGATCTGCGGCCCGGACGACGATGCCGCTGTGCATTCGCATCCGTGGGCCTTCGATTCCGAAGTGCTGTCTGGTGGCTTCACCGAGCGGGAGCCGGGCCCCGAGTGGGAGGTCTACAGAAGGGATCCTTTGGAGACACCTCACGTAGGCCCCTACCCACACGAAGAAGTTCAGGTCATCCGCAAGTCAGGCGATGTCTATCACAGTCCAGCCGATCGCATGCACCGCATCACTTTGGTCGAGCCCAACACCTGGACCCTGGTCCGCACTGCGGATACCGCCGACAACACCTCGTGGGGCTTCCACCCTCCGGGCAAGCCGTTCATCCACTGGCGAGACTTCCTGAACGCGCGCAAATAACCATCACCACCCCAGCCGAGGTAGCAACATGGACGAAGACGAATATACCGAAGACACAATCTCAGAGGAGTTCGAGCCCGCTCTGTCCAAGCTACCTCCTCGTGTGGCTTTGGCCTACGTGGTCCTGCGCGACGGTATGATGCAAGAAAAGGCAGTAAGAATATCTGCCAAGTCTCTGGTCCTACAGTATCTGACTGGTGAGTTCGACGACTCCAAGTCATGAACACCCACTACAAAGCCAGCAGTGGGTCCAAGGACCGTGCTCGACGCTGGAAAGCCCTTTGTCCTCAGTTTCTTCAATACACTCAGGCTAATCCTCAGATGACCTGGGTTGATTTGAGCAAGCGTATGGGGGTTGACTCCCAATGCATCACGAAGTGGATCTCTGGGCTGGGCAATCCTTCCCACACCAGCATGGACCAAGTCGAACGTCTGTTGCGAGGTGAGCTGTGAGTGACAACGGCAAGGGCTCGACGCAGCGACCGGTCGACCGCAAACGTTTCGCCGATAACTATGAACGGATCTTTCGACAGACCAAGCCAAAGACCACCAAGGGGAAGTGACAATGTCCGATGATACCAAGAAAGAACCGGAGCACTGGCGCCGAGACGCCAAGACCGGCATGTGGGTCTCCAATCTAGGTAACGTCTCCCGCACCCGACCACCGTGCGTGGACCTGCAGGAGTTTTTCCATCCAGCACCAGGCCAGCAGCTGTGACACTCCCCTTGCTCCTGCAGGCCGAGGAGTATGCTGCGCGCATCCAGCGCATGGCTCAGGTTTCCTGTGCCCGCATTCGCATCCTCCGCAAGTATGCCTTGCTCAAGAAACTCGGCCTGCTCCCGTATCCACCGAAAGGTTCCAGATGACCTACGACGAATTGGCCAAGTATTTGTCTGCGGTGCAGAAGGACCGAGACAACTGGCGCATGCACGCGCAAGCGGTGTCCAAGGCCGCAGACACGCACAAGGCAGCTGAGGAACGCCTAACCCTGGAGCTGGCAGACGCGCACTGGAAGATCGCCCGATTGCGTCATCAGGACATCGAACACGGCCACGCCATCCACGACCCGAAGACCGGCGAGTGGCGATGGGTGGACGACGGGAGGAGCGAGTGATGAGCGACCCTCAGAACCACTACAAGAAGCCCGGCGAAGAGTACCCGCTTTGCGGCAAGCCCCACCCCCGCTGGCTCTGCTGCATATCTACCGATGTGCCTTCAGATGTCACATGCAAGCGGTGTCTCAAGCGCCTTCGGGTGGACGAGACGCCGACTGGGGGTGCGGAGTGAGCAGGCGACGAGGGCGTGATGGCGTCATGCGGTCGGTGGATTTCCCCATCTGCTGTGCCTGCAAGGAGCCGCTTAGCGACGACGACCTGAGCCACGCTACGGCACGCTTTCATGCGCAAGACATCGTCGATGTTTCAGGGTCAACCAGCGAGATCACCTGCACCCTCTGCGGCCATGCGCAGAATATCAGCCCGTCAATCGAGTGGCAGACATGGGACCTATGACCGCCCCACACGCACACACGGAGACACCCCATGAGTGATCAGCCAACCACGTTCGCCAGCCAGGTCGAGGCCCTGCGGTCGAGGGGCAGCATGCCCGACAACGAACTGATCGAGCGTGAGGATGCCATGGCCCTGGCCTTCGCCGCCGACCGCACCATTGCCCAGCAGGCCGAGACGATCCGTCAACTGCGAGACTTCAAGGCGCTCGTCCATCGCCTGCTGGATGCCGCTGGCGTGGACCCCTGTGAGGGTGAGGCATGCCGAGTGGGGAAACGCCTGCGGAAGCTAACGGAGGAACGGGACGAGGCGCGACAGTGTGAAGAGGACGCCACGACTGCATGCGGAAACGCTCTGGCGAGAGTGCAGGAGTTGCTCAACGAACTGGCCGCCGCCCGTACGCGTATCGCGGAGCTGGAGGCGGACCAGAAGCCGGACCCAGAGAGCAAACCGTGGATCCACAGCGATAAGCCCTGCGACAAGTGCAGAGGGTCGCAGGTCTACTGGCAATACATCGGCGACTCCATGGATGCATGGGTGATCTGTCGCAGTTGCGGACGCACCTACTGCGTTGACGGAGCAGACTCATGACCCACCCCATAGACATCATCCAATCCTCCGATGGCCGTACACTGGCCCGCGTGACGCTGCCGGCAGACAGGGCCATCGGAACGGTGGAATACAGGGGTACAGCGATCACGACGGTGGCAGTGATAGACGTGGCGAAGGTCGATGCCCGATCCAGGTTCGCCGTCTGCCACTTTCAGTCCTGTGTAAACTGCATTAGGTGGTGCGCCGCCGATACCGAGGTGGAGTGGCGCTCGCACAACGCGGGGTGGTACTGCGACGATGGCAGATGGACAGACGATCCGATGTCTCCCGACGCCATCACCCTCGACGGCCCCCCACCAGACCCCGCCCGGAGTCTGATCGATCTGGATGCGGTGCGGGCGGCGGTGCGGGCCTTCCAGCGACCCATCAAGCGGCTACCGGGACACTTCAAGTCGGTCGCCGAGTTACAGGAACATGGCGAGGTCTTCTGTCTCCGTGAAGAGCTGGAGGCAGTGGAGGCCGAGCGCGACGCCCTGCGGCAGCGGGTGGAGCTGCTGGAAGATACCCTGCGCCGCGAGCGAGACGTTGCCGTGCGCTTCTCGGCCGGCGCCGCGTCATCCGTGGATCAGGCGATGCGCGAGTACATGGCCCGCAAGGCTGAGCGTCTGAGCCGAGTGCTGGAACCCACCCCGCCCCCACTCGACGATGATGCGCCTGTGGAGCAATGGGACATCGTAGAGCGCGAAGGTCGACGCGGCTGGGTGCGCGCCGTCATTGATTGCCACGCGGTGGTGGAAATCGACGACGGGTCGAGGCGTGAACTTTGGCATCTGGACGAGAGCTGCATCCTCGCCCGCAACGTCACCCACGCCCCCACTGCGATGCGCTGGCTACGGGGGGAGATGTGATGCTTCGATACGCCATTACGTGGGCTGGATACATGACGGAGCATGAAGGGGGCTCCTACGTCCGCTACGAAGACGCCGCCGCCGAGCTGGCCGAAAGGGACCGGAGGATAGCGGAGATGGACCGCGTGGCATTGGAGTACTTCGGCGTGACCATCAGTTCGCTCATGGAGGACGACGAATGACCACCACACGCGAACGAATCGAGGCCATGCGCAGGCGGGTGGACAAACAGCGTTACTACAGCTACACGCATGACGACCAGCGCAAAGTGCAGTGGTGTGGCATCCTCCTGGCCATCATCGACGCACAGGCGCCAACGCTTGAACTGCTGAACATGATGGTTCCCAAGAGTGGCGAGCCAAGACCCTTCTGGAGTCCCTAGAGGCTGCCGTGCGCACCCTGACGGGGGAGGGGTGATTCTCTCTCACCTGTCCTTTCTCCTGGGCCACTTGGTGTCCATGGCCATGAACCACGCCCGAGGCGACCTGGCCTTCGAGGTACTGTACCCGATCTACAGTTGGCTGATGGTCATGAGCCTCGATCTCGACACCAAAGACCAACTATGGAAGGAGCCCACCCTGTGAACGGCCCTATGGACTACCGCCTCGACGAACTCCGCAAGCGCATTCGGCGCAAACACCGCTTTCTGAAGGCCGCAGGCCTTTTGCCTGCTCAACAGGGGTCCAAGGTGTGCTCTGTCTGGGTATTCCCTCCCTGCAATGTGTCCGATCAAAAATAAATATATTTCTAGCAAAACCTCCAGTTCTAGGTAAATTTCCTGGCCGGGCTAATTAGCTGCAGGCCTCCTCGTGTTTCTAGGAAATCCTCTATTTCTAGGTAAACTTTTAACCTGAGCGAATTTTAATGACCCATTTCTAGCAAAAGTCTCACTTCTAGGGAAACTTTTACCCTCAGCGAATTTTGGTGCCTCGTGTTTTAATGAGGTAAAGACTACTTTTTCAAAAAGCTGCACGTAGCGGCATACTCTATCAATGCAATAGAAATGTGCCTGTATCATACAGCACATACATATCTATTGCATTACATTATTACGTAATAGTACCTACTATACATATAACTACCTACACACCTACCCTAACCAGGCAAGCACTATTTAATTACTATTATCTGTAGTAATTAAATAGTGCTTGCACCTACGCAACCAAGGCATACACGCGCGCGGACATTACTACCTATCGGAACGCCATACCTATAGGTACATACAAACCCTATTTACAGTGAATGTAACAATGGCACACTGCGCCTATCATGACGATCATCCGCTACTACATTCGCCGCTCCATCAAGGCCTGGGCCCGCTCCAGGGTCGAGGCAAGCCGGCGCCGGGAAGAGCTACGGGCCTGGGCTTGGTTCGCTAAAGGTCATTGGTAGGTTGATAAGAACCCTATTTACAGTGAATGGAACATTGCTAGACTGAACCCATAACCCAAGCACAGGAGGCACTAGCCATGACTATCGTTCCCGTTCTCGCTGCTATCGCCCTCTACATCACTACCAAGGCTGTCATTAGAGACGGCTTCCGGCTGGTGCGATGATGCCTGCCCCCTGATCGAGTAGCCATCACTGACCACGAGGATACCACGGTCGGGGAGGCACCACACACAGGGGAGCCTGCATCCCTGGCGCTGGCGATAGAGGAGGCCTGGCTCCAGGCCGTTTGAACTAGCTACCATTGCAGCAGTAAACCAGGCCAGGCGGCATCGCCTGGCCTTTATTTTTGATTTATTTTTGTGGGTCAATAACAACCCTACCTGTTACAGTGACGATATCAATTTACTGCAATTAAAACATGCAACTTAGTTGCATCTAGAGAAAATGAATTGTTACAATCGGTAATTATCTTCTATTTTTGCTGTTACACTGGCAAGTATTTCCACCTGCAGCAACATCTAAACAACCCTCTAATATTATTGCTATGAGAATTTGGTGTAAGTGTTTTGACCAACAGGAGTTAAGAAAGTCAAGATGTTTATATAGTAAGTACTACATGTATTATTTTAAAATTGATTTCCGTAGAATACAGGCACTCTATACCCTTAGTACTATCTATTTTTTACTCGACTTCTAGCAAATTAAATAAAATGTTCCACTCGCTTAAAAAATATAGTCCTATACCTGCCAAGGTTGAATTCATACATGTAATACATGTATTATGCGCAAGTCAAAAAACCTACA
>Ga0214471_10004845_pt1 | contig 10391 bp, 6 predicted proteins | sample RVTome_5_FD_207665 | JGI IMG/M metagenome (GOLD analysis project Ga0214471, IMG submission 207665) | Soil microbial communities from uranium-contaminated site in the Upper Colorado River Basin, Wyoming, United States - RVT142D155 | ecosystem: Environmental > Terrestrial > Soil > Contaminated >... | reverse complement strand
GGGAACTTGCGAGGGCCAGATGGCCTGCTCCACCTGCCACGTGATCGTTGCCCGTGAATGGTTCGCGAAGCTCAAGGAGGCGAGCGAGGACGAGGAAGACATGCTCGACCTTGCCGCCGGCGTCGAGGCGACGAGCCGCCTCTCCTGCCAGATCGTGCTGGAGCCCGGCCTTGACGGGCTGGAAGTGAGGATCCCCGCCGAGGCCTACGACGCGCAGCTTTTTTAGATCGCCTATTTGTGAGTCCCTGCGCAGGCAGGGACCTCGTGCGGCAATCGCCGCGCTCGCGGCCCGGGGCCCCAGCATGCGCATGGGGAAACACGCTTGTTCCACGCTGTGCGGAGAGCCGCGGCGCTGCTAGGGCGAAACGAATCCCAAGTCCCTACCCCGTTCGTGCTGAGGAGGGACCGAGCCTTGCGAGGGCCCGTCTCGAAGCACCTGGGGTTGTGCCGGCCCTTCGAGACGCGCTCAGCCTGCGGCTTCGACTGCTCCTCAGGGCGAACGGAAATTGAATCAGAGGCCGCATGGTTGCCACTATCGATGCAGAAAAAGACCCGTTCGACGCGATCGTCGATGCCCCGTTCGACAGCGCGCTGGAGGAACGGTACCTGGTCTATGCCATGTCCACGATCACGGCTCGCTCGCTGCCGGATCTGCGCGACGGGCTGAAGCCGGTCCACCGCCGCATTTTATGGGGCATGCGCCAGCTTCGCCTCGGCCCGGACACCGCGTACAAGAAGTCGAGCCGCGTGGTCGGCGATGTGATGGGCAAGTTTCATCCGCACGGCAATCTGGCGCTGTATGACGCGCTGGTCCGTCTCGCCCAGCCCTTCGCCCTGCGTTATCCGCTGGTCGAGGGGCAGGGCAATTTCGGCAATATCGACGGGGACAACGCCGCCGCCGAACGCTACACCGAATGCCGTCTGACGAAGACGGCGATGCAGCTGATGGACGGGCTGGACGAAGGCACGGTCGACTTCGTCCCCACTTACAACAACGAGGAGGAAGAGCCTTCGCTCTTCCCCGGCCTGTTCCCGAACCTGCTGGCGAACGGTGCCAGCGGGATCGCCGTCGGCATGGCGACCAGCATCCCCAGCCACAATGCCGCCGAGGTGATCGACGCCGCGCTCGAGCTGATCGACAATCCGCATGTCGAGCATTCGCGGCTGATGGAGCTGTTCCATGGGCCGGACTTCCCAACCGGCGGGCTGGTGGTGGACAGCGCCGGGGCGATTGCCCGCGCCTATGAAACCGGGCGCGGCAGTTTTCGCGTGCGCGGGCGCTTCCACGCGGCCGAAGCCGGGCCCACGGCGGACCGCGAGGCGGGGATCGAGCGGCTCGGCGGCGGCCAGTACCAGCTGGTCATTTCCGAGATTCCCTACCAGGTGACCAAGGGCAAGCTGATCGAGCAGATCGCCCAGCTGATCGCCGACCGCAAGCTGCCGATCCTCGAGGATGTGCGCGACGAGAGCGATGAGCAGATCCGCATCGTGCTGGTGCCCAAGAGCCGCAATGTCGATCCCGAGCTGCTCAAGGAATCGCTCTACAAGCTGACCGATCTCGAAACCCGCTTCAGCCTCAACCTCAACGTGCTCGATGCCACGCGCACGCCGATGGTCATGGGGCTGAAGGAACTGCTCGAACACTGGGTCCTCAGCCAGATCGACATTCTTCAGCGCCGCACGCGTCACCGGCTGGAGAAGATCGCCGCGCGGCTCGAACTGGTCGAAGGCTATATCATCGCCTTCCTCAATCTCGACCGGGTGATCGAGATCATCCGTACCGAGGACGAGCCCAAGCCGCTGATGATGGAGGAATTCGGCCTCACCGACCGGCAGGCCGAAGCGATCCTCAACATGCGCCTGCGGTCTTTGCGCAAGCTCGAGGAAATGCAGCTCAGGGGGGAGCGCGACGCCTTGATCGCCGAGCAGGAAGATCTCGAAAAGCTGCTCGCCAGCCCCGCGCGCCAGCGTACGCGGCTGAAGCGGGACCTCAAGAAACTGCGCGAGGATTATGCCGAGGATACCGCACTCGGTGCCCGCCGGACGACTATCGCCGAGGCCGCGCCGACCGTCGAGTTCAATCCCGACGCGATGATCGAGAAGGAGCCGGTCACCGTCATCCTGTCGCAGCGCGGCTGGATCCGCGCGGCCCGGGGGCACTTGCCGCTCGACCAGGACTGGAAGTTCAAGGAGGGCGACGGCCCCGCTTTCGCGGTCCATTGCCAGACGACCGACAAGCTGCTGATCGCCGCCGACAACGGCCGCTTCTACACGCTCGGGGCGGACAAGCTGCCCGGCGCACGCGGTTTCGGCGAGCCGGTGAAGGGCATGGTGGATATGGACGCCGATGCCGGGATTGCGGCGATGGTAGTCTACAAGCCCAAAAGCCAGCTCCTGCTAGCCGCGACCACCGGCAAGGGTTTCGCCGCGGAAATGGACGAGCTGCTGGCGGAAACCCGCAAGGGGCGGCAGGTGGTGAACCTCAAGGGCGACGCGAAGCTCATTGTGGTGCGCGAAATCGATCCCAGGCACGATCATCTCGCGGTGGTCGGTGATAACCGCAAGCTGGTGATCTTCAGCCTCGAAGAACTGCCGGTAATGACGCGCGGGCAGGGGGTGACGCTGCAGCGCTATCGCGATGGCGGCCTGTCGGATGCGACCACGCTCAAGCTCGACGAAGGCCTGTCATGGCAGATGGGCGGAGAGAGCGGCCGCACCCGCACCGAGGAAGATGTGCGCGAATGGAAAGTCGCGCGCGGCGCCGCCGGACGCCTTCCGCCGCGCGGTTTCCCGAAGGATAATCGGTTCTGAACGCCTTCCTGTTCGAACCGAACCACTCCCGTTCGTGCTGAGGAGAGGCAGAAGTCGCAGGCTGAGGCCTCGTCTCGAAGCACCACTGCCCGCTGTTCGGCGTCCGCTTGGGCCGACAAGTTCCTTTATGAGCCGCATGGAATGCTGACATAACGGCGTAGGTCCGCAATTGGGCCGATTCTGTTGAAAAAGGCGCCCCTCGCGGAAGGTAAGAAACTTTGATGCTTCGGCAACTGCTCAAACGCAGGATTGATTCAGCGCCGGCGATCTCCTGATTCCGAAGCTGCTGTTGCGAGCAACGAAATGTCGGAGGCTGACTTTTTCAACAGAATAGGGCCGAGAGCAGTCCATCCTCTCTCGAACACACAAGATGATGCTGCGGACCCTATGCGCGATGGCCGAGCAGTAGGCCTGCCGGCCCGCCGCCGACGATGCAGACCTGGGGCTTCATACCGTCCGCTTCGACGGCGAAGCACGAGGTTCAGCCGGTGGAGTTCTACACTTCAGGCCGCGTCCTGATCGATCTGCAACACCGGGTTTTGCGTTCCGGACTCCCGTCCCGGCAAGAATTCATTGAGAACGCGCCGACGCGAGAACTTCCATTCTCCGTCCACCCGCCGCAGTTCGTCTTCGTAGATGCCGAAGGAGCCCACCAGAGGCGTGTTCCCGGGCCCGTTATTGGCCATTTCCCACCAGAACGCCCTGGTCCAGGCCTTGTCGCCTTCCACCCGGATGACGGTTTGAGCCAGAACGTGTCGCAGGACCGCCGGATTGCCCGTTTCGTCGGTATAGATCGAGCCGATACGTTCCTTGAAGCCGCGGATCGTCTCGACGATGGCGTCGCGTCCCTTGGCCATGCCGCGGGCGTACTCGAACTCCGCGTCATCCGTGAACGTCTGTCCGAACGTGTCGAAATCGTTCCAGTCGAGCGCAAACATATAGCGCGCCATCAGATCTTCGATAGCGGCGCGATCGTCTGCGTACGTTTGCGTCTGCGCACTGGGCATTCTTCAACGCCTCCTTGCATCTTGAAGGATTGCAATATCGGTATCGGCGTGTGCCGTTTCCGCTTGGCGGCCGGAGAGCTTCAGCACCAGCCGGTCGATGTCATCGGGGAGTCGGTTTCCGCGCCAGGCGACATGGCGGTCCGGCCGCGCCAGCACCAAGGCATGGCGGTAGGCGTCGGGAGGATTCTCTTCGTGGAGATCGAGGACCTGGAGCGGCATTCCCGCACGCGCCGTGCTTTCGACCAATCCGCTCACATCGGCAGTCGGATCGAAGCGGAGCAGCACGTAATCCTCCTCCATGACGTCGTACACGGAGCTGCCGTCCTTCAGCCAAAAATGGGGCACGCGGCACCCGGGCACGGTGGACGGCGTGTAATCGGCCATCGTGTAGACGGGCATGGGCTCGCCATCATATTCGATGAGAGGCGAACTGCCGTAGAAATAGCCGAAATTGAGACCCGCGCAGGCGAATTGCTCGACGTGAAGCCGTTCGGCCTCGCGGCCAATTTGGTCCCGCGTTCGCTTGCCTTCCAGCGTGTCGTCGAGAATTTCTTCGGGAATTTGCGTCCGCTCGGAGATCGCGCGACCCGCATGGCTCATGGCGAAGCGCGAAACCTGTTCGGTTATCGGTTTGCGTTCCGCCTCGTAGGCATCGAGAATGGCGGTGCCGCCCCAGCCGTTCAGTCTCGCTGCCAGCAGCCACGACAGATTCAACGCGTCGGCGATTCCGGCGTTCATGCCGTAGCCGGCATAAGGCACCCAGAGATGGGCGGCGTCGCCCGCGATAAAGACTCGCCGGTCCCGGAACCGGTCGGCCACCAGCCTGCGGCCGATCCAATCCTCGGTGTTGAGCACCTCGTATTCGAAGTCCGGTCCGACGCCCAGCAGCATCCGCAAGCAGGCATCGCGATCGACGTCGTCGAAGCCGTCTTCTCCCGGAAGCAGGTAGTTGTGCAGCAGCCAGGTGTCCCTGCCGTTTATCGCCAGCAGATTCCCGGCCCGGGCCGGGTGATAAAGATAGGTCAGCCATCCCGGCTTGCCGGGGGTCTGCTCGAGCAATTTCGGCGCACGGAAATAGGTGGATTGGACTTTCTGGATTTCCGCGTCGCCTTCCAGGCGAGCGCCGATCCCGTTACGGACCACCGATCGGGCGCCATCGCAACCGACGAGGTATTGGGCCGCGATCGTATCCGTCGCACCCGTATCCAGATTCGAGACTTCGGCGATGATGCCGGTTTCGTCCTGGCGAAATCCGTCGAGCCTGGTCCGGTTCAGGATCGTGATCCCGCTCATCTCCGCCGCATGATCGAACAGCAGCGGCTCGAAAAAGATCTGGTTGCACCGATGGGGTGGCTCCGGGGTCGGCCACCAGCTGTCGGGGCTGTCCTCGCACGAGAAGCGATCTCGCCTTCCGGGTATGCCGATTCGGCCAAATTCCTCCCGCGTCGCCACGGGGCGGAACACAATGTCGTTCGGATAGTCGTCGGGCAGGCCTACCTCGCGTACCCGCGACGCTATGCCCATGCGGCGGAACGCTTCCATCGTGCGCGACGACACGTGATTGCAGCGGACGGTCGGAACCTCGCGATGATGGCGCGTCTCCACGATGGTGACGGCAACGCCCCTCATCGCGAGATCGATCGCCAGACAAAGGCCGACTGGGCCGCAACCGGCGATCAGGACTTGCGAAGACATCGAACGGGGAAACCTCAAGGCACGATGGAACGGGAGTCGCGGGAAGGCGGGCGGCGCCGGAACGCCGCCCTCTCCGTTTGCGCCAGGCGGAGGCGTCAGAAGGTCTTCTTGACGCTGACCGCCCACTCGCGCGGCCGGCCTGGCTGGCCGGCGACGAACCCTGCGCCCGCCCCGGTCAGGTCGAAGCTGGTCACCAGGTAGTACTTGTCGAACACGTTCTTGACCTCCAGCGCGACTTCGAGGTCTTCATCCTCGTTGCGCCAGGTCAGGCGTGCGTTGGCCACGGTGTAAGCCTCGATGAGATTGTTGGGCCCGTTCACCGCGTTCGAGAAGATGTCGGACTGATAGCTGGCATCCACGCGCGGAGTGATCGAGCCGGTATCGCCGAGATCGATCTCGTACTGGATGCCGACCGCCCATTTCCATTTCGGCGTATACGGCGGAATCATCCCGATCTGCACGCCCCCCGGCGACGTGGGCCCGCCAGCCTGCGGATTGATCGAAGTATACTCGAAATCGAGATAGCTCATCGCAGCATCGATCAGCAGGCCGTTGCCGGGATCAATCGTGGCTTCCAGTTCGAAGCCCTTGATCTCGGCATCGCCGGCGTTCTGCGGCAGCGCGCACGGTCCGGGGCCGCCGAATTGCGGGCACGACAGAAGCGTGAGCTGGATGCCCTTGTAGTCGGAGAAGTACGCAGCGCCATTCAGGCGGACCAAGCGGTCGAACAGATCGCTCTTGAAGCCCACCTCGTAGGCGGTCAGCGTTTCAGGGCCGAACGGCTGCACTTGGGCCGGGTTGAACGGACGGGGGTTGATCCCGCCGCCCTTGAACCCGGTCGAGACCTGCGCATAGGCCATCAGCTGGTCGCTGAAGCGGTACTGCAGATTGGCGCGCCAGTCGATCTTGTCGCCGTCGAACTCGCCGGTCACGCCATCGAGTGCGCCGAGGAACGGATTGAGGGTGCCGTCGCGGTTGCGGCGGAAGAACGTGTAGTCCTTGTGCTCGTCGGTGTAGCGAAGCCCTCCGTTGAAGGTGAGATTCTCCACGATTTCCCACGAAACGGCCCCGAACACCGCCTTGGTGTCGGCGTTGACCGGATCGTCGCCCTGGAATTGCAGCGGGATCGGCGCGTAGCGAATGTCCTGGAACGTCGCGTAGGTCGAGCGCTGGTCGAGATAGAAGGCGCCGAGCGTCCAGTTGACGGCATCGTCGAGCATCGAGCCGTTGAGGCGCAGCTCCTGCGTGAAGCCCCAGTAGTCGAGCTCGCTCAGGCCGTTGCCGACGGAAAGAGGCGAATAGTCGTCGTCGTTGGTGAATTGCAGCGCGTATTCGCGGTAGCTGGTGATCGACTGCAGCTGAAGGTTATCGGTCAGATCGATATCGATCTGGCCCGACAGGCCCCAACCGTTGAACTTGGTGCGGCCTTCACCGCGGGTCTCGTGCAACGGGAAGCCGGTTATGGGCGGCCCGCCCGGGACCGCGACCCAGGCATCGGCGGGCGAGAAGTAGCTCGCATAGTTGCAGTACGGACCGCAGATGAAGCGCGAATCGTAAGGCACCGCATCTGCGGCTCCGCGGATGTTCGGATTGGTCGGGTTGTTGGCGAACAGCAGCACGCCGGCCGCCGGGTTGCGGTCGTCATGCGTGTAGTCGCCAATGATGTTGACATCGATCCGGTCGCTCGGCTGATAGCGGAGCTGGACGCGGCCGGCGAGATAGTCGACTTCGCCATCGCGCGCGACAAGGCACTCCCCCGCGGTTGTGGTCGGCTGAACGCCGCCGACCGCCGGATTAAGCGCCGAGCCCGGTGGATTGACGCAGCCGAAGTCGAGCCGGTCGACATAGCCTTCCTGCTTCTTGGCCACCCCGGCAACGCGCATCGCCAGCTCGTCGGTGAGCCCGAAGTCGGCGCTCGCGCGCAAGTCGATCCGGTTGCGGCTGCCGTAAGTGGCGGAGACGAATCCGCTGCCGTCGCCGGTCGGGCGCTTCGAATAGAGCTTCACCGCACCGCCGATCGAGTTCTTGCCGGCCAGCGTGCCCTGCGGGCCACGCAGCACCTCGACCCGGTCGACATCGAGCAGGTCGAAGATCGCGCCGGTGAGCGTCGCGTAATAGACGTCGTCGACATACAGACCGACGCCCGGCTCGAGCGCCGGATTGAAGTCGTACTGGCCTACACCGCGGATCGAGGCGCCGAGCGCGGGGCCGAACGCGGCACCTTGCGGCTTCAGGGTCACGCTAGGCGCTTGCGCGGTGATCTCGGATATATTGGTCTGGCTGCGGGCCTCGAGCATTTCCGAGTTGACCGCGGTGATCGCGAGCGGCGTGTCCTGCAGCGCCTGCTCGCGGAACTGGGCGGTGACGACGATTTCGGTGCCGGTCGCGGCGGGTGCCGTCTCCGCAGCGTCCTGGGCTAGCGCCGGCGCCGATGCCAAAGAAGCGCCCACGAGGATTGCCGCACCCGCCAGGAGCGCGCCCTTCGAATTCCTGAACATGTTCCACTCCCATTTTTGTTTTTGCCGTCGGCCCGCCGCTCGGCTTGGGACAGCTTGTAGCCCGCAGCGCAGGCCGGGCAATCGAACACTATCAATCGTTACAATTAGATTCTCTAATAGCTAACGTGGACGTGTGCGCCATCTGCGCGGACAGATCGAACACCAACTGCCGCAACCAGCGCGACGGGCCGTGCTTGTCGAAGCGGGGGTGCCAGTACTGGAACACTTCGAGTCGAGGAATTTCGAAGCCGAGTTGCAGCACCCGCAGCGGCAGAACCGCCGCCATGCGTTCGGCAAACATCCGCGGAAGCGTGGTAACGAGCCGCGGGTTCCGTTCCAGCAGGAAAGGCTGAATCAGCGCATTGGGCGTTCGCAGTTCGACCCTCCGTGCGAGTCCATGCCGCGCCAGGGCCTGATCGATCCGACCTCGCTTGATGTAGGGGGAATCAAGGACGACGTGCGGCAGTGATACGAACTCCTCCGGCGTAACGACATCGGGCAGCGAACACTCGTTGGAGACCAGCGCCACGAGTTCGTGCTCGAAGATCTTCTGCACCTTGAGCTCGGTAATCTCGTCTATGGGGCCGGCGAAGGCGAGATCGATCTGGCCGTTCGCCATGTACTCGGCGAGTTGCTTGTCGGGCAGCGTCCTCGTCTGCACTGCCAGATTGGGCGCCTCCTTGCCCAGCCGGGACAGGAACTCCGAAAGGAAAGTGAATTCGCCGATGTCGGTCATGCAGACGGTGAGCGTCCCCTGCGCCTGACGGGGATCGAAGTTGGCCTGGACCAGAATCCTCGACTGGATCGACGCGAGCACGTCCGCCACGGGTTCGCGAAGGCTGCTGCCCAGAGCAGTGGGTTCCATCTTGTTGCCGATCCGGATCAGCAGCTCGTCGTTGAAGAATGTCCTCAGTCTCGCCAGCGACTGGCTGACCGCGCCCTGCGTCAGGTCCAGCTGCTCGGCAGCCCGCGTCAGGTTGCGATGTTCCAGCACCGCATCGAGAGTGAGGAGAAGGTTGAGGTTCAGCTCCTTCAGTCGCCCGCTACGCAACAGCCTCTCCCTTTAGATTGCATTAGGCGCACGAATAGCAGGCACGCCCCTTCCGTGCCAAACTGCTATTCATAACAGCTGGACGTTCATTCGGAAGGCCGATGCGGTTTGGGAACCCCGATCATCGAAGGCGGACGGCCAGGCTAGACCGGCTATCGAGTTCGGGCAGAGAGATGTCGCCAATAAGTCCGCTTTCAGGACCGCAGGTGACGCTTCGAACAACCGAAATTGGGCGCAGAACTGAACGTCCGCAACTAAAGATAATCGCTTTAAACCCGCCCGGCAAAGCAAAAGGCCGGACGCCGCTGGAGCGCCCGGCCTTTCGGATTCTTCGGAAAAAGATCAATCAGCCGCCGGGCTGGTCGGTCTCCGTCGCGCCGCCGCCGAGCTGCGCCTCGATCTGCGCGGCGGTTACGCCGGCGATCAGGACATTGCCCTGCGAGACGAAAGCGTTCTTCGGCAGGGTGAAGGCACCGAGGTCGCCTTCGACCGCGACATTGTCGCCTTCGACCGAGGCGATCGCCCCGATATTCGCGCCTTCGATATCGGTCACCGGCGTGCCTTCGACCAGCAGCGCTTCGGTCTGCGCCTGGGCAGCGGCAAGCTGCTCGTCCATCGCGGCATTGAGCTGATCGCGATTGAGCGTGATCGTCGGCCCCTTCTCGCTTTCGCCGAAGGCGCTGGGCGGCAGCGGGATGCTGTGCTTGTCGGTCTTCACGACCACTGCCTGGTCGCTGACCGATTCGATCTGGCCGACCAGACCGCCTTCCGGGCCGTACACTTCGGCGCCCACTGCGACCTGCGCGTGAGCTGCCATCGGCACGGTAGCAAAGGCCAGCGCCGCGGCAGCGGCATATTTTACAAACTTCATGATATTACTCCGTCTTTTAACTCGTTTTCAAATCGGCCCAACGCGAAACGACGCGCTCAAACGGACCGTTGTCATAGGGCGGGGCGCATCATCAAGATGCGAACGGTGCCACAGCCCAAGCCCCCTCTGAAAGCCATGCATCCGAGGTGCCTCCTGTCGGAAGCGGCGACTCGGGTAGGGGGCGGGTTTGCAACATGGCAACCCCGCATGGACCAACTGTTATATAATGACGCTGGAATGAAGCTGGGATGAAGCGCCAGGTCAGCCTTTCGCCAGTTCCTCGGCCAGGATTTCATCCACCCGGCTCCGGCCCGGGAAGCCTTCCGCGAGCCAGCGGTTCTCGACGGCCCGCAAAATGCGCGCAACTTCCGGCCCCGCATCCACCCCCCGGGCGACGATCTCCCCGCCCTTGAGCGGAAGCTCGGGAATGTCCCATCCATCAAGGGGAGCGATGCTTG
>Ga0214471_10004844_pt1 | contig 10391 bp, 6 predicted proteins | sample RVTome_5_FD_207665 | JGI IMG/M metagenome (GOLD analysis project Ga0214471, IMG submission 207665) | Soil microbial communities from uranium-contaminated site in the Upper Colorado River Basin, Wyoming, United States - RVT142D155 | ecosystem: Environmental > Terrestrial > Soil > Contaminated >... | reverse complement strand
TTGAACCCGGAAGACGCGCCAGTGTCGCGGATCTTGAGGTCGGGCTGCAAGAGCTTGCCGTCGCCCAGCGACACCACTTCGGCCGGGATGCCCGAGGAATCGAGCTCGGTCACGCGGTCGTCCTTGCCGCCGCCGAACACCGGCGTGCCGTCCTGCAGGCGGATCGCGTACAGCAGGCCGTTGCCTTCCTTGAGGTTGCAGGCGTCGGTCGTCGCGCCGGCCGGAATGTAACTGGTGAAGTAGATCGTGCCCGCCAGGGTGAAGGCGGTCGACAGGTTCTTCTCTCCGCACAGCGCCGCGTAGCTCGGCGGGCACTCGAGCTTGAGGCGCCAGCCGTTGGCCATCGTTGCCGGCGGAGTGCAGGAACTGCCTACGCAGTCGGTGATATCGGCGAGATCGTCATGTTCGAGCGTCGAAACGCCCAGCGCGGTGCCGTCACTGGTCGACACCGAGCGGTCCTTGAACATGTAGAACCAGTTGGTGACGGCCAGGTCCTTGGGGTTCTCGCGGTCGCCGGTGCCGATCATGACGGCGTCGAAGGCGCCGCTGTCGTCGATGCTCTGGGCGTAATCCGGGGCGTTGAAGAAGCGCCGGTCGTTGGGCAGCGAGCCGCTGTTGCCCGCGGCATGGCGGCCGACCGACAGGATCGGCGTCAGGATCCAGTCGCCCTGGTCGGGGCTGGCCATGTCGGCGCGCCACACCACGCCGCCGGTGTCGCCGACATAGATCCGGTCGACCAGGCCGTTGCCGTCGCTGTCGACGGCCAGCACGTCGGACGGGATGCTGTCGTTCAGGTCGGCGTGCGCGAACACCTTCGAGCCGCTGCCGCTCTTGACCGCCTTCCACACCAGCGCACCGGTCTTGGCGTCGACGACGAAGAGGGCGTTACCCTCATTGTCGTCGCTGCCGATGCCGGTGGCGGTATAGCCGCTGTGGCCCGGGTGGGTGTCCTTGTTGGTGTCGTAGCCGCCGCCGAAGATCAGCACCGGCTGCGGATCCGTCGTCGAGCCGTTGAACAGCATGCGCCCGACCCTGGGTGTCGACCAGGTCTGGCCGAGCTCGGCGAAGTCGCTGCCGGCGGCGCCCTTCTCGATGCGCCACAGCAGCTGCGGGTTCTCCGGGTCGGTGATGTCGAGCGCGTAGTAGCTGGTCCCGCCGCGGCGCAGGCCGAAGTACATGTAGACCTTATCGCCTCCGGAGATGGTGCCGTCGCCGCCGTCGTCGAAGATGTAGATAGCCGGCGCGCCGTCGGTCAGATAGGGGTGCACCGGGCTGGTCGCGGTGTTGGCCGCGAGCGTGGCGAGCTGGGGCATGACGGCGCGCGGCATGAAACCCCAGGCCTCGACGCCGTCGCTGTTGCGGATCAGCCGCATGTAGCCGTCGTTCGAGGCCGCCGCGATGTACACACGGGCGGGATCGCCGCCGTAGTTGATCGCCACCGGCCGCGAATGCAGCACGTCGCCCATCAGCCACGGCCGCACCGTGGTGCCGTCGTTGAGCAGGCCGCGCGCCCATTTGAGCAGGTAGCAGGCCGACGGCGGGCTGGTCGAGTCGTTGCTGTCGCAGGCGCCGACGCTGCTGGCACCGAGCACCGACTGCAGGGCGGAGGCGGTCCCGACGTCGGCGTTGACGTCGCGCAGGGGTGTCGACGCACCGTTGCTGAAGGTGTCCGGCTCGGTGAACAGCTTGCGCTTGCTCTCGTCGCTGGTATCGCCGGTATGGTTGGTCATGCCGGGCGTGTAGGGGTGCGAGCAGACCTGGTCGGAGGTCGAGGCGCAGCTCAGCTTGTAGCCCGGCACGTTCGAGCCGGCGCCGCCGCGGTCGACCACGCGGCCGTCCTTGCCGGCGACCAGCTCGGTGGTCGCGGGCGGCGGCGGCGGGGCCGGCAGCTCGGCCGGGTTGGTCCAGAAGCTCAGCGCGTCGTACTTGATGCGGCCGTCGGGCGCCACCGCGAACACGTTATTGGCGTCGCGGATTTCCTGCTCCTGGGACGTCGTGTTGATGCCGATCTGGAACTTCTTGACGTTGCCCGGCCAGTTCGGCAGGCCGTTCTCGTCGGCCATGAACATGGCGATATAGACGTCATTCAGTACCTGGGCGCGGTTGTAGACGTTCACCGCCACCGACGGCGCGACGAAGGTCGTGCTGGTGCTGAGGATGTTCTTGAAGATGCTCGACAGGGTCTCGACCAGCTCTTCCGGATTCTCGCTCAGCGTGTACGGCTCGGCCGCCGACAGCCCGAGGCCGGCACCGGCGTAGCCGCGCGTGGTCGTGTTGACCTTGGTCGAATCGACGATGAAGTACGAGATCACGTTCTGCTTGCCGCCGACGTTCGGTTGGACGTCGTTGTCGTACATCCAGCGCACCACGGTCTTGAAGTCGTTGTTCTGGCCTTGCAGGTTGATGCCACCCATGCCGCCGTTGGCGGCCGTGGCGGTGATGGCGTTGTCGGAATGGCTGTCCTGTTGCGACACCTGGAACAGGATGTTGACGGTGTAGAGCTTGGCGCAGGCGCCGATCACCGGGCTGACATAGTTCGCGCCGCTGACGATGCCGTCGTCCCATTTGAGCGGGGTGGCGGGATTGGACGGGGTGTAGTCGTCCGGGTCATCGATGTTCTTGGCGTTGCCGGTGCTGAAGTCGGTCCAGCCGTTCTTCATGTTGTACCAGCCCTGGCCGCTGAAATAACGGAACAGCTCGAAGAACAGCTCCTTGCCCTGGTAGGGATGCGCCAGGTTGCCCTGCGGCACCGGAATCGCATCGAGCTTGGCGTAAAAGGCGTCGCGCTTCACCTGGGTGTCGAGCGCGCTCGCGCCGATCAGGACATAGCCGCCGTTGCTGCACTTGGTGGCCGTGGGGCCGACGCAGTTGTTGCCGTCGTTGTGGTTGAGCGCCAGGCCGATGCGCGTGCCGCTGCCGACCTGTTGCAACACGTATTTGAGCGAGCCGCGCAGCAGGTTGAAATAGCTCGTGGAGCCGCTGCTCAGGGTGAGGAAAGGCTGCTCGACGCCGGCCGCGTCGGTGTAGGTCTTGGTGGTGAGGAAATCGCAGGCGCCGCCCTGGCACACCGTCGATCCGAGGTTGGAGCGGAAGTCGAGCGTGAAAATGACCACCGGCGTGTCGCCGCTGGTCGCGGCCGCCGGGTCGATGTAGATGTCGATGTCGTCGGCCTGGGCGACGCTGCCGATGCCGGTTAGCGCCACCGCGCCGGCCGCCAGCAGGGAGAGCAGGAATTTGCGGATCATGGTCTTAGTCCTCATTGTCTGCACGTCGCATCAGTTCTGGCCGCCACCGCCGCCGCTGCCGTCGTCACGGTCGTCGAGCGCGGGAAACAGCTTGATATAGCCCTGGGCGAGCTCGGCCCGGCCCTGGCCGGCGAGCGTCGCGTCGAAGCCGCTCTCCGCCACGAACCCCGCGGCCTTCTGCTTGGCGCAGCTGGTCGCGGTGTGGCGGGTGCGCGGCGGGCAGGTCTCGTTGGTGACGCGCGTGACCTTGAGATGGCTGTCGGCGTTCCATTTGGTCGCCATCGGCTCGGGCAGGCTGTCGATGGTGTCGATGCAACCGGCGAGGTTGTAGCAGCGCGTCTCGCCGACCGATCCCTTGACGATGTAATACTCCTCCGGCTTGGCGAGCGTCGCTTCGATGCCGGCCTGGGCGAGCTGGAAGGCGGCGCTGCCGGCTTCGGCGTTGTTGGCCATGCGCAGCTCCATGAGACTGGTGCCGAGCGAGCCGAGCGAGACCAGCGTGATGCCCACCAGGATGATCAACGAGGTGAACAGCGAGGCGCCGCGCTGGCGGGATTTGGGTGTTGTGTTCATACCTGCGAACTCCCCGAAGGCCTTTACGAAGACAGCTGCACCCGGTAAACCGGGTTGCGCAGCATGATGGTGTTGGTGAAGACGCGCCGGTGGTACTTCTGCGGCTCGGCCGGCGCCGAGGCGTCGGTCAGGGCGTTGCAGCCGCCGGTACCGCCGACGTTGTAACACAGGTCGCCGAACTCGTAGGTCTTGGCGTCAGCGTGCTGGTGATCCTTGGTGTCGCTGCGCACCAGCACGTAGATGCGCGCGGTCGCGGCGAAGGCCATTTGCGCCGCGGTCGGATTCGAGACGAACTGATTGGCGACACCGTCGCTGTCGGTATCGATGCCGAACAGGACGTGGACGGCCTCGATGCCCTCGACCAGGGCCTCGTCCTGCATGCTGTAGTCCGGCGCCATGAGCTTGCGGTGCAGCGTCGGGATACCGGCGTCGCGGATATAATAGATCTGCGGCACGTACTCCCAGTAACTCCAGTTCTGGCTCGGAATCGCGAAGGCCGTGGTGATGTCCGCCGGCTCGGCGCCGGTCTTGATCAGCGTGCCGTTGCTGGTGTTGGTGCGCAGGTAGACCTTGCCGGTGTCGTAGGGATACGGCAGTCCGGCGCCCGACGGCGTGGCCGGCGCGCCGAACACCTTCTGGAGCAGGATCACGTCGGTGCCGCTGCGGAAGGTCGCGGCGTCGATGCAGCCGAAGGCGGTCGAGGCGTCGGAGGCCGTGGCGTTGCCGATCACGACGGTGGTCTGCGCGACGCCGTAGGTCACGCCGCAATCGTCGGTGGCCAGCAGCGCCGGCGTGGCGTCCGTCGACCACACGCCGTTGCCGGCCCCGCCGCCGCTGGTCATGCCGCCCCAGAATTCGGTATTGCTCAACTCCTCGGACAGCAACCGGATCACGTAGCGGCCGTTCTCCTGCATGCGCGCGAAGCGCTCGTCCTGGGCGTAGTTGCGGTTGCCGGTCAGGAACACCATGATGATCACGCCGACCACCAGCAGGCCAAGCACCATGGCTATCATCAGCTCGATGAGAGTGAAACCGCGTTCAGTCTGTCGTGCCAGCGTGCGCATGGTCTAATTCGCCGAGATGTAGGTGGTGATGACGAGCACGCGCCGGTGCGTGTCGACGCTGCCGTCCTCGCCGTTGTACTTGCCGCTGCCCTCGCCGCAGGTGAAGGCGTCGGCGTCCGGCGCGGCCGCGTCGGGTGCAACCGGATTGGCGAGCTGGGTGCTGCCGCGCCAGGCGATCGCGACCGTGTAGTTGCCGGAGCGGTCGGTGACGCCGGCGGCGGCGTCGGTCGACAGGCAGGCGGTCGACGCAGTCAGGCCGCCGCTGCCGCCGCCGTCGCTCATGCCGTTCAAGGCCGTCTCCCATTGCCACAGGTCGTACTGCGACAACTCGAAGGTGGAGCAGGGATTGACCGAGCAATCCGCGCCGGGCGCGGAGCGCGTCGGCGTCGGGCCGCCGAGCACCGGGATCGGCGCGCCCGCCGAGCCGCCGTACTCGATCAACTGCGTCGGGTTGGCGCGTATGCGTTCGACGATGTCGCTGGCCAGCAGCGTCGCGGTGGTGCGCTGCACCGCTTCGAAGTTCGAGCGCTTTGACATGAACTGGAGGCCGGCGATGCCGAGCAGGCCGATGGCCACGATGAACACCGACACCAGCACCTCGACCATGCTGAAGCCGAGCTGGCGCCGGTGCGCGCGGTTCGTTGTCGATGAAGCAGTCTGTTCCATGGGCGGTTCCGTCACGAGCAGACAAAGGGGTCGGATTCGACGGCGACGCGCCCGGTGAGCCCGATCAGCACGTTGCGACCGCGGGTCTTGCCGGTGCGGTCGTCGCAGAAGGTGAAGACGCCGTCCGGGACCGCCGCGTTGGTCGGCGGCTTGTTGGTGCCGACGGGGCGCGGCGCCGGCTCGCCGGACGAGCTGTAGGTCACGAAGCTGTTGGACGTGAAGCCGCCGGCGGTGAGCTCGACCTTGTCCGGCAGCGCGCCGAACACCCGCAGCACCTGTTCGCCGGCATCGAGACTGCCGTCGCCGTTGGTGTCGTTGAACACCAGCCAGCCGGTCGACCAGTCGTTGCCGCCGCCGCAGGCGGTGTCGCTGGCGCGCACGCACACGGTCACGCGCGCGGCGCGCTTGGAGGCCTCGCTGCGCGCCAGGTTGAGGGCCACGGCCAGCTCGCCCACCGAGGTTTTGATGCGATTGTTCTTGATGAACATCTGCAGGTTGGGTACGGCGACCGTCACCAGGATGGCCGCCACGGCAATGGTGACAACGAGCTCGATCAGCGTGAAGCCGCGCGCACGCGGCCGCGCCGCGCCCGGCCGGTCACTGCGCGCGGCGGCGTCGAAACAGGACAATGCTTCGTCCCGGTGAATGTCGGCTTGGCAGTCTTGGTCATTCATGGTCGTCTCGCACCCCGAGACATCTCATTGAGCATAGCAGCGATTCCGGAAGTGGGAATTTTTCCCACCATTTTTTGCCGCGCCGGGCGGGGATCGCGCGTGCCACAGCGCCCCACCCTGCCGACACTTACCGGGGTATACCTTCATTTAAAGCACAATCTGTGCCAAGCACCCCGCGCCCCATGGGCATGTGACCCGAGGTGGATTTTGCTTTACTGATAGCATACGGAGTAAGCTCAGCGCCGTAGTCGTACCTCGGAAAAACAATCAGTTGGCGGGTGAATGGAGAGGAATAGGTGAGGTATCGAAGCGCGGTGCTCGGGGCGATCGCGGCCTCGCTGGCACCGGCGGCCTCCGCCGACCAGGTGTCGGTGAGCGTCAGTCCGGCCTATGCCGCGGGCGATTTCGGTCAGACGGACGACACGCGTATTTACTACCTGCCGGTGCAGTGGCGCTACGACCACGGCCCCTGGAGCGCCGCGGTCACAGCCGCCTGGTTGAGCGTTCAGGGACCGGTGGTCCTGACCTCCGGCGGCGTCAGCGGCGGCACCACGGTCTCGACCGAGCGCCGCAGCGGCGCCGGCGATACCTGGCTGGAGGGCTCCTACCGCGTCGGGGGTGGCGGTGCGGCGCCGGACACGGTTCCCTACCTCAAGATCAAATTCGCCACCGCCGACGCCGAGCGGGGTCTCGGTTCCGGCGAGCACGATTACGAATCCGGGGTCTCGCTGGAGTGGGCAGTCAGTGGCGGCTGGTTTCCGTTCGTGTCCGCCGGCTATCGGCGGGTCGGGGAGCCGGACGGTTTCCCGGTCCGGGACATCGCGGTCTACGAGGCGGGCTTAAGTTACCGCCTGGCGGGAAGCCACTATCTGACCGGCATGTTCGCCGGCAACCAGTCGGCGCTGGCCGATGCGCCGCGCGCCGCCGACCTCGTGCTCGCGTGGAACCGCGCGGCGGGCACCGGGGTGGGAATTCAGCTCTACGCCAGCGTCGGCTTGTCGGACGGCAGCCCGGACTACAGCCTGGGATTCAGCCTGGAGTGGCGGTAGTGAGTGGCCGGCGAATTGCCGCCGGTTAACAGGCTGTTGACGAAGGCCCCTTCGGGGCAAAACTCGTTTTTCAACAGCCTGCGGTGCGGTCGACGGATCGACCGCCATTTTTCAAACACGGAGGTGTTTGAAAAATGGAGCAAAGCAAAAATGACATTTTTGCTTTGCGTGGTTGACGAAGGCCTCGCAGGGGCAAAAGTCCAGGATGGACTTTTTCAACACTCTGTTAGCGGCGCTGGGTCCAGCCGCCCACCGCCTGGTCGGAATCGATGCTCTCGCCGGTGAATTCGTAGGTGAGTCCGGCGTCCGGCGGCTGGAAATAATTGCCCTGCACGTAATCGGCGCCGTAATTCCACAGCAGCGCCAGGCTCTCGGCGTCCTCGACGAACTTGGCGATGATGCGCTTCTGCATCGTCTTGGCTACCTGGAAGAGCGCCTGCACCACGGTCTGGGCGACCGGGTCGTTGGTCAGGTTGGCGATCAGGCGGCCGTTCAGCTTGAGGAACTCGATCGGCAGCTTCTGGATTTCCGGGAAGGCACTGAGCCGGTCGCCGAAGTCGTCGACGCAGAAACGGCAGCCGAGCTTGCGCAGGGACGCGATGAAGGCGGCGGCGTCACGCGGGCTGTCGGCCAGCGCCGATTCCGTGATCTCGAACACCAGCGAGTCGGCCTTGAGGCCCGTGCCTTTGATCTCCTGCAGCACCAGCAGCGCCAGGGTTTCGTCGCGCAGCGCGGCGTCGGTCAGATTGATGAAGAAGCTGGTCTGGGCACCGGTCTTGCGGTGCTCGCCGAGCGCGGCGATCGCGTGCCGGACCACCCAGTGGTCGATGGCCTGGGCCTTGCCGCACGCCACGGCGCCGCGCAGCAGCTCGCCGACCGAGCTCTTGCCGGGCTCCTCGCCCTGGAGCCGCAGCAGCACCTCATAGCTCTCCGCCGGGTCGCCGTGCAGATTGACGATCGGCTGGTAGAGCAGCTGAAAGCCGTCGTGCTGGAGCGCGTTGTCGATGGTGATCGCCCAGGGTGAGACCTTGGCGGCCGGCCCGGCGGGTTCGACGACCGCGAGCGGTGCGGCCGGTGGCGGTGGGGGCGCGGACGCCGGCGCCGGCGGCGGTGCCGGCGGTTTCGCGGCGGTGTGCCGGTGCGCGGAGAGCACCGCCTTCTGCACGCTCTCGGTGTCGCGGTCGATGACGACGATGTTCAGCGAGCAGCCGCATTGATAGTGCTTGCCGCCCTCGGTGAAGCTGGTTTCCCGCATCGCCTTCTTGATGGCCTCGGCGGTGGCCGCCGCACGCTTGGCGTCGGCATCCGGCATGAGGACGGCGAATTCGTCACCGGCGAAGCGCGCCAGCACGTCCTGCTTGCCGACGTGGTCGCGGAACAGCCGGGCGAGCTTGATCAGCATGCGGTCACCGGCCGCGAAGCCGTGGGCGTTGTTGACCACTTTCAGTTGCTCGAGGTCGATGTACAGGAGCGCGCTCGTGCCCTGGCCGGACTTGGCGGCCTCGACCGCCTTGCCGAGCTCGTGCAGGAAATGGTGGCGGTTGTGCAGGCCGGTGAGGGGGTCGTGCTGGTTCAGGAACTGCAGGCGGTCCTCGATGTTCTTGTGACGCGACATGTCGGTGACGCTGAGCTGCATCCAGCTCTCGCCGCCCATGTCGATCATGGACAGGGCGATTTCGACCGGCGCGCGCGTGCCGTCGCGCTTGACGATGGTGAAACTGCCGGCCGACCCCGTCGGATCCTGCCCGGGCTTGCGCATCAGCGCCTTGAAGCGCGCCTGGTCGGGGACGTCGATCAGGTTCAGCACCGGTATCTCCTGCAGTGCCTGCAGGTTGTCATAGCCGAACAGCGCCAGGTAAGCGGGGTTGGCCTCGACGTGCATGCCGTCCTGCAGGTAGCCGACCGCCTCGTGCGAGCCCTGGATCAGCGCCCGGTACTTGTGCTCGAGGTCGGTATAGGCCTGCTGCGCCTGCTGATGGGCGCGGCGCGCCTCGCTGGCCTCGATCTCGCGCTCAATCACCGGCGCCAGCCGTCCGGTCTGATTCTTGAACACGACGTCGCGCGCGCCGTTGCGTATCAGCGTGGTCAGCTCCTCGTCGCTGACCGTCCGGGTCATGACGATGACCGGGAGGTCCAGCTTCAGGCGCTTGAGCAGTTCGAGCATGGAGGGGACCGAGAGCTGTGGGACGTCGATCTCGCCGATCACCACGTCCCAGTCGCCTTTGGCGAGGGCCGCCTGCGCGCCGCCTAAGTCCTGCACGCGTTGCGATTTCACCCGGTAACCGGCGTGCCGCAATGCCGCGGTGGCCAGTTCCGCGTCATCCGGGGAATCGTCGATGACGAGCAGGCGTAACAGCTTATTTTCCACGCGGTTTTTCCCGAGAGCCCGAAAAGGGATTGCCACTGCACCTTATATGAGAAGTCGACCCCGGCGGTGCGCCGTTCGTCGACGGTCTCGCCGGTGGCGGACATCGATAAGTATATCACGCGGGCCGTTCGTGGGCGGGGCGGCGGGAAAAAGGGAAAAAGGGGTCGGAGACGAACTTTGTCTCCGACCCCTTTTTCCGGACCCCTTTTTCCCGACCCTTTTTCTCAGGGTGTCGGCGTGCCGCCGAGCAGAAACTCGAGCAGCGCCTTCTGGGCGTGCAGGCGGTTCTCGGCCTCGTCCCAGACCATGCTTTGCGGTCCGTCGATGACCTCGGCCTCGACCTCGTGGCCGCGGTAGGCCGGCAGGCAGTGCATGAAAAGCGCGTCCGGGGCGGCGAGCTTCATCATCGTCCGGTCGACGCGGAAGCCGGCGAAGTCCTTGAGGCGTTGCGCCTTCTCGCCCTCCTGTCCCATGCTCGCCCAGGTGTCGGTGACGATCACGTCGGCGCCGCCTGCGGCCGCCTGCGGGTCGTGGCTCAGCGACACGGCCGGGCCGCAGTCGCGGACCAGGCCGGCATTGGGTTCGTAGCCGCCGGGCGTGGCGACGCGCAGCCGAAAGCCGAACTGGCGCGCCGCGTTCATCCACGAATGGCAGACGTTGTTGCCGTCGCCGATCCAGGCGACCGTCCGGCCCTGGATGTCGCCGCGCTGCTCGAAGTAGGTCTGGATGTCGGCCAGCAGCTGGCAGGGGTG
>Ga0214471_10004843_pt1 | contig 10392 bp, 8 predicted proteins | sample RVTome_5_FD_207665 | JGI IMG/M metagenome (GOLD analysis project Ga0214471, IMG submission 207665) | Soil microbial communities from uranium-contaminated site in the Upper Colorado River Basin, Wyoming, United States - RVT142D155 | ecosystem: Environmental > Terrestrial > Soil > Contaminated >... | reverse complement strand
ATCGCGGCGGCGAACCACGACCCAGCTGAGTTTGGTGACGATGCGGACGAGATCCGCGTCGACCGGCCGTCGGCGGCCCACCACCTCCAGCTCGGAGCCGGCATCCACGCCTGCCTCGGGACGCACCTCGCCAAGCTCGAGACCGAGATCGCGGTTCGCCGGCTGCTCGAACGGTTCCCGCACCTGGAGCTGGTCAGGTCTCCCACCTGGGCCGACCGCATGGTGCTGCGCAGCGTCAACGAGCTGATCGTCCGCTACGACGTCGCCGACTGAGCCGCGTGACCGACCACGACGGCTACTCCATCAAGCTGGCGCTGAAGGACAGCACGGCGCCACCCGCGCCGATGCCGTATCGGGCTGGGGCGCCCAACGTCGTCGTGATCGTGGTCGACGATCTCGGGTTCGGGCAGCTCGGCTGCTTCGGATCTGATCTCGACACGCCCAACATCGATCGGCTCGCGGCTCGCGGCCTTCGGTACACGAACTTCCACACCACCGCAGTCTGCTCACCGACCCGCGCGTGCCTGCTGACCGGCCGCAACCACCATCGGGTCGGGATGGGCATGCTGCCCGACCTGCCCGTGAACTTCCCCGGCTACACCGGCCAGTTCCCTCCCGGTGCGGGCACGATGGCGCAGATCCTCCTCGACCAGGGCTGGTCCACCACGGCCATCGGCAAGTGGCACCTGGTGCCTCGCGACCAGCGCGCGACGGGCCCCTTCCACATGTGGCCTACCGGGTTGGGCTTCGAGCGCTACTACGGCTTCCTCAACGGCGAGACGAACCAGTGGACGCCCAATCTGGTGCGGGACCAATCACATGTCGAACCGCCGAGAGGTCCCGAGGACGGCTACCACCTCGACGCGGACCTGGCCGACGAGGCGATCCGTCAGCTGCGTGACCTCCGCCTGCACAACCCAGCCCGCCCGTTCCTGCTCTGGTACGCCACCGCCTCGCCGCACGCTCCGCATCAGGTGGCGCCTGAGTGGAGCGCCCGCCATCGGGGTCGCTTCGACGATGGCTGGGATGTCGGGAGGGAGCGCACCTTCGCCCGTCAGAAGGAGATCGGCGTGGTGCCACGGCATGCGGAGCTCTCGGCGCGGCCGCCGTGGGTCGACGCCTGGACCGATCTCGACGCTGATCGGCGCCGTCTCTACAGCCGGATGATGGAGGTGTTCGCTGGTTTCTTCAGCCACGCCGATCACCACATCGGCCGAGTGCTCGATGCGATCGAGCACGCCGGCCAGGCCGACAACACCGTGGTCCTGCTCATCTCCGACAACGGCTGCTCGGCCGAGGGCGGACCCAATGGCAGCTGGAACCAGCTCCGCCACTACCTCAACGACGAGGAGGACGATCTCGCCAAGGAGCTCGCCCACTACGGCGACCTCGGAGGGTTCCGCTCCAGCGGGCACTACCCGTGGGGTTGGGCCCTGGCGGGCAACACGCCGTTCCAGCGCTGGAAGCGCTACACGTTCGAAGGCGGCGTGCGCGACCCGCTCATCATCTCGTGGCCCGGGCACATCGACGACCCAGGCGCGCTGCGTGACCAGTACTGCCATGCCGTCGACCTCCTGCCGACGGTGCTCGAGCTCATCGGGGTCGACCCGCCCGAGGTACTAGGTGGCGTGCCGCAGATGTCGCTCGACGGCGTCTCCATCCGAGCCACGATCGACGACCCGGGTGCTCCGGATCCCCGCACCGCGCAGTACTTCGAGTGCTGGGGCAGTCGTGCCATCTACCTCGAGGGGTGGAAGGCAGTGACCAACCACGTGAACCAGCTCACGGCCGCCGAGCGCGACGCGATGGTCGGCAGCGCGACGTTCGAGACCGACGAGTGGATGCTCTTCGACACCAGGACGGACTTCACCGAGTCGCGCGACTGCTCGGCCGAGCAACCGGAGAAGCTGTCCGAGCTCGTCGCCCGCTGGCACACCGAGGCAGAGCGCAACGGCGTGCTGCCGATCGATGACGGTCGGGACAACCGCGTCGCTCAGATGCATCTGCCCTGGCTCCGGTTCCAGAGCACCTACGAGCTGCGCCCCGGTGACAAGCTCCACGAGTCGCATGCACCTGTGTTGATGATGGGCTTCAGGATGGTCGCCTCCTTCGACGCCGACCTCCCGAGGGATGCGTCAGGCGTCCTCTGTGAGCAGGGCGACTGGATGGCCGGCTGGGCGTGGTTCCTCCGAGAGGGCGTGCTCACCTGGATCCTGTCGTGGAACGGCGAGGAGCACCGGCTCACCGCTGCGTTGCCCCCGGGCTCGTCGACGGCCACGGTCGATGCCGTGCCCCGCGAGTCGGGCGGCTTCGACCTGTTCCTCCACATCGACGATGCGCTCGTCGCCGAGGCCGTGCTCCCCACCGCGTTTCCCCCGGCCATCGCGCCCGATGGCGCCTTCGTCACGGTCGGCTACGGCCGGCCCTTCCCCGTGTGCGACGACTACGCCCCGCCTGCACCGGCCCCGGCTGGGTTCGTGGGCGTCCGGATCGACGTGGGCGCCCCACCGCCGTTCGACTTCACCGCCGAGCACGCCCGGGCCATGCGCCACCAGTAGGCCGACGGTCACCAGTGGGCCTGATGGCCACCAACCGACCATCATGGTGGCGATGAGCCTGCGGAGCGCGATCCGACCCCATCTCGATCCGACCGAGATGGCCGCCGCCGCCCGATCTGTGGGCAACGCGGAGGCCATCGCCTTCCGGGTGGGCGGCGACGCCGTGACCTATCGGGTGACCGGTGAGGCGATCAAAGCGGTTGACGGCACCGGGGGCGCTGCCACGGTCGTCGTGCTGAGTCGTCCCGCATGGGAGGATCTCGTCGCCCAGCTCCGCACGTTCATCAACCTCTTCCTGTCCGAGGACCTCTCCTTCGAGCGCGGCGGCTTCGAGCATCTCGCCGCGTGGGACCCGGCGCTGCGGTTCCTCCACGGCGGCATCCCCGTCTACGACCCGGCACGCGCCGACTTCGGTGGGCGCGACCCCGAAGCATCGTTCACGCTTGACGCGTCGGACGACGAGCTTCGAGCACAGCTCACGACGATGGGCTACCTCCACGTGCGCGGCGTCTTCATGCGCGAGGAGATGGACGAGGTCAACGCAGAGGTGGATCGGTTGGCGGCCCTGGCCCGCCCCGGCGACGACCAGTCGTGGTGGGTCACCGACGACGTCGGCAACGAGGTGCTGTGCCGGCTGCTCTACACCTCGATGCGCAGCGAGGTCATGGCCCGACTGGACGACGACCCTCGGATCACCCGTCTTGGACGTCTCACCGACCCCCGTCTGCGGGTGGCGCCCGACCGCATGGAGGGCTCGCCGGTTCTCCTCAAGGCACCTGGTCAGACCACCGGGCTGTCGAACATCCCCTGGCACCAGGACTGCGGCATGGGCGGACACGGGATCATCTGCCCATCGGTGGCGATCGGCATCCAGATCACCGGATCCTCCGCCGCCACCGGCAACCTCAAGGTCGTTCCCGGCAGCCACGGCCAGACGCTGCACTACCAGTGGGAGCGCCGCGTCGAGGGAGTGCCGGTCGTCGCCATCGACACCGAGCCGGGTGACGTCACCGCGCACATCCAGGACGTCATGCACGCATCACCCAGACCCGTCGGCGAGGGCGGGCGACGGACGCTCTACGTCACCTTCCTTCCCCCCCAGCTCTGGGACCACGTCGGCCCTGGCGAGGCCTTCAACGACCTGGTGCGAAACCGACAGCAGCAGGTTGCCTCGCTCCAGTAGCCGCTGACGGATCAGTCGGCAGCGGCGACGAAGGGCAACGACGTGTGGCGACGGACGAAGTGACCGCCCGCGAACTCCGCGGCATCGATGTCGACCGCGAAGTCTGGGCAGCGGGTCAGCAGCTCCTCGATGGTGACCCGCGCCTGCAGCCGGGCCGCGGCGGCGCCGAGACAGTGGTGAGCGCCGTAGCTGAACGAGAGGATCTTGTCGATGGGGCGCCCCACGTCGAGGACTTCGGCGGTGGGGCCGAACTCGCGGTCGTCGCGGTTGGCGGCCCCGTAGAGCAGCATCACCTTCTTGCCAGCAGGAACGGTCGCGCCGCCGATCTGCACCTCCCGCGTCGTGGTGCGGGCCAAGCCCTGCACGGGTGAGGTGAGCCGCAACAGCTCCTCGACGGCTCCGGGGATCAGTGTGGGGTCCTCGAGCAACCGGTGACGTTGGTCGGGGTTGGCCGTGAGGAGCTCGGCGGTGCCGCTGAGCAGACCGGTCGTGGTGTCGTTGCCGCCGGTGACCATCGTGAACGCGAACCCGAGGATGTCGAGCACCGGGACCGGCTCACCGCCGGTGTCGGCGTGCACGAGTGCGGAGGTCATGTCGTCGGCCGGTTCCACACGACGTCGCTCGATGAGCTCGCTGAAGTAGGTGGCCAGCTCGAGCGCGGCGTCCGTTGCGAGCATTGTGTCGCTCGTTGCCCCGGCGCCCACGATGGCCTCGGTCCAGCGGTCGAATCGGCCGCGGTCCTCCTCGGGGACACCGAGGTAGTGGGCCACGACGAAGCTGGGCAGCGGCTTGGCGAGGGTGTCGACGAGATCGCCCCCGCCCGCCGCGCGCAGGGCCTCGATGCGCTGTACGACGAAGGCCCGCACGTCGTCTTCGATCTCGGCCACCGCTCTCGGTGTGAACCCACGGGCCACGAGCCGCCGAAACGCCGTGTGCTCAGGCGGGTCGAGCATCACCATCGGCGCGAAGTCGAGGGCGAGCGCCTCGCGCTCGCCGTAGGCGAAGGTCAGGCCCTCTGCCGAGGAGAAGGTCGTTGTGTCACGAGCAGCGGCCCACACGTCCGCGAAGCGTGACAGCACCCAGTAGTCACCGTCGACGACGTGATGCATCGGATCGTGGTCGCGCAGCGCCGCGTACATGCCGAAGGGGTCTCGCCAGGTCTCGCCGCTTCGAGGTTCGAACACTGCTGCGGTGGCAGCCGACGTGGGGCACATGCCGGCACCCTTGCGCACGGCGCCGAGCCGCGCAATCAGTGGAAATCGGTCATCTCGGGCAGGAGTTCCCGTCGCTGGCCCCGAACCCGTCAGCCGACCCTTCGACCACTGGATGATCCGTGCGCGTTCGCATCGCCCTGTCCGTTGCCCTCGCCGCCGCGAGCCTCGGTGTCGTGGCTCCGAGCGCCACCGCAGCCCTCGACGTGCCGCCGCGCCCCGGCACCGACGTGCCGCAGCCCGCGATCTCCCTCCCGCCGGACGGGCGGTACGGTCACGCGCTCTGGGACAGCTGGTTCGATCTCAGTGCGTACGGCTACGAGGAGCAGGAGTACCTCGTGTCCGGCATCGCCAGCGCGGGCTCGGCCAGCGCCCCGTACACGACCCGCATCATCGTGTTCCGCCCGGACACGATCCCAGGCAACGGCCCTGAGTTCAACGGCACGGTGCTCCTCGACTGGGTGAACGTCACCGCCCAGTTCGAGAACGCCGTCGACTCCATCGAGGCCCACGAGCTGTTCCTCCGGGAGGGCTACGCCTGGGTGCACGTCAGTGCCCAGGCGGCCGGACTCGACACCGCGGTGGTGCCGAACCCGCTGGTTCCGAAGAAGTGGGACCCGGAGCGCTACGCTGCGATCAGCCACCCGGGCGACCAGTACTCCTTCGACATGTTCAGCCAGGTCGCCAAGGCCATCAAGCACGGTGGGCTCCACAGCGTCGATCCGATGGGCGACCTCGACGTGGACTACGTGCTCGCCGCCGGCCAGTCGCAGTCGGCGGGTCGTCTCACCACATACGTCGAGCAGCACCAGACGAACGCCGACGTGATCGATGGCTTCCTCATCCACGGCACCTTTGGTGGCAACGGGCCAGCCTCATCGGCGGTGCCCGTGATCCACCTCGAGAGCGACGCCGACGTCGCGCCGGGCGCGCAGCCGAACCCCGACGGCAACGTCGCGCTCTGGGAGGTGGCCGGAGCTGCGCACTCGGGCTTCTGGATCGGCTACCACTCGGTCTTCGGCAACGGCCCGAGGTCGCAGCTGCACGCGGCCAAGGTGTCGCGCACAGAGAAGGAGCGGATCTCGCTCGAAGCCGGGAACTACGGCGAGCAGATCCATCCGCTTCTGGCCGCCTGCACGCTTGCCGGCGCGACGATGCCGATGCGCTACGCGACCTCGTCCGCCATCGCCCATCTCGCGGACTGGGTGCGCCACGGCACTCCTGCTCCGAGCGGCCCGAAGATCGACACCGACCGGCTCGGCTCAGTCGTGGCCGGTGAGCTCGGCAACACCCGCGGCGGCATCCGCTTGGCGCCCATGGAGGTCCCGGTGGCGTCGTACCAGTCCACGGTCTGCCAGCTCGGCGGCAAGACGATCCCGTTCACCGAGGTCCAGCTGCTGGCGAGGTACGGCAGCCATCAGCACTACTACGACCTGTTCAGGGCGGCCGTGGCCGAGAACGTGGACGACGGTTGGCTCCTGCCCGAGGACGCCACCGACCTCCTCAAGCGGGCCTGCGACAGCCGCAACCGCTTCGGCACGCCCCAGGCAGTCGCGGTCACCTACTGCGAGGGCTACGCCTCGACGTCGCTCTGACCAGCCCCCAGCGTCGCGCTGCTACTGGCGGGCGATGGCCTCCTCGGCGGCGATCTCCGGGTCGTCGACGGCGCTACCGGCCACGTCGATGTCGACGTGGTGCAGCGTGCCGGTGAACTCGAAGCGGCCGCGGTAGTCCGTGTCGGCGGGTGAGAAGTCGGGTGACCAACCGGCAGTGAGACCCGCACCGGTGAGCGAGAAGCGGCTCCAGACGGTGCGCTTCACCTCGCCTCCGCCGATCACCTCGCCGTCGACGAGGAGCTCGACCGTGGGCGCCTCGAAGCGCATCGACAGGGTGTGCTCGCCAGGGGTGAGCCGATCGCCCACCGATGCCTCGACGCGGTAGATGCGCCACCCGGCGAGGTTGTGCACGTAGACGAGCCGACCGTCGGCGAGGAGGTGGAACGACCATCCGCCGAGCACCGAGCCCTGGACGGCGAGCACGCCCTCGATCGGGGCCAGACCGTGCGGGATCGTGACGTGGGCCGTGATCACATGGGCACGGCTGCGCACGTTCACCGCGACGCTCTCGGCGACCGGCGCACGACCCGGCCAGTAGCGGTAGCGCGGTCGCTCCCGCACCGACGACGCCCGCTCGAACACCATCTCCGAGAACGGGCGGTTGTCGACCGGCAGGACGTTGTTGCGCTCGGCCTCCGTCCACCACTGCTCGATCATCGCTGCGAGCCGCCCGGGCTCCGCATCAGCGAGGTCGTGGCACTCCGACGGGTCGGACCGCAGGTCGTAGAGCTCCCACGGGGCCTTGTCGAGCCCAGGGTCCTCCGACTGGATCTCGTGGTAGGTCACGGCCTTCCACCCGTCCTGGTAGAGCGCGCGACACCCGAGCATCTCGTAGTACTGGACGGTGTGACGCTCGGGCGCATCGGCGTCGGCGAACGTGTAGACGAAGCTGGTCCCGTCGAGTGACATCTGCTCCACGCCGTTCACCGAGCCGGGCATCTCGATGCCGATCACCTCCAGGAGCGTGGGCACGATGTCGACGGCGTGCACGTACTGAGTCCGCACCTCGCCTTTGCGGGTGAGGCCGCGCGGCCAGTGGACGATCAGCGGGTCGGCCACCCCGCCCTCGTGGGTCTCGCGCTTCCATCGGCGGAACGGGGTGTTGCCGGCCACCGTCCAGCCCCACGGGTAGTTGTTGTGGATGCGGGGACCGCCGATCTCGTCGAGCCGGTCGACCGCCTCGTCGACGGTGCGGGGCAGCGCGTTCCACACCCGGGCGTCGTTGAGCGATCCGAACGGTCCCCCCTCGGACGAGGCTCCGTTGTCGGACAGCACCAGGATCAGCGTGTTGTCGAGCTCACCCATCCCGTGGAGGCGCGAGACCAGGCGGCCGATCTCGTGGTCGGTGTGCGACAGGAACGCCGCGAACGCCTCCATGTAGCGGGCGTAGACGCGCTGCTCGTCGGCGTTGAGCGACGCCCAGGCGGGTACCCAGTCGGGGCGCTCCGAGAGCTCGGCATGGGCCGGCATGACACCTGTCGCCTTCTGTCGAGCCAGGGTCGCTTCCCGCCACGCATCCCACCCCGCGTCGAAGTGGCCGCGGTAGCGCTCGACCCACTCGGGCGGCGACTGGTGGGGGGAGTGACAGGCACCGGTGGCCAGGTAGAGCATCCACGGCTTGTCGACATCGACGTTGCGGAGGTCCTCGATGAACTCGATCGAGTGGTCGATCAGGTCGGCCGTGAGGTGGTAGCCCCCTTCAAAGGTGCCCGGCGGCTCGACGTGATGGTTGTCGTGGAACAGCGCCGGCACGAACTGGTGCGTCTCTCCGGGGAAGAACCCGTAGAAGCGCTCGAACCCGCGCCCCAACGGCCAGCGGTCACGACGAGCGCCGAGGTGCTCCTCGTCCTCCGGGGTCAGGTGCCACTTGCCGACGGCGTAGGCGGCGTAGCCCTGTGGGGTGAGGACGGCCGGAAGCATGGCGCACGCCTTGGGGATGCGCGCGTCGTAGCCCGGGAAGCCCGTGGCCAGGTCGACGATGCGGCCGATGCCCGCCCGGTGGTGATTCCGACCGGTGAGCACGCAGGCACGGGTGGGAGAGCACAGCGCCGTCGTGTGGAAGTTCGAGTACCGCAGCCCGCCTGCCGCGAGCGCGTCGAGATGGGGGGTGCTGAGGTCGGAGCCGAAGCAGCCGAGCTGCGCGAAGCCCACGTCGTCGAGGATGACGAGCGCCACGTTGGGTGCGCCCGCAGGGGGCCGCGGATCGTCGGGCCACCACGGTGTCGAGTCCCAGTGGTAGCGACCGATCGTGCCCTTGAACTCGCCTGGTTCCACCGGAGCAGCATGCCCGATGGGTCGAGACCGGCGCGAAGCGGGTCAGACGTTGCGTCCCAGGTAGGCGGCGTACCGATCCGCCGCGGTGGCACCTCCCGGAGCCTGCTGGGCGGGACCGAACGGCATCGGTTCGGGCCCGCGGAAGGTGTCGGGGATCCCACCTGCGGCGAGCAGCTGCTCGGCCAGCTCAGGGTCGAGGTCGGTCGACTGACCGGTGGCCTTGGCGAGGTCCCACCCGTGGGTGAAGGTGTCGCTCGTGGCGAGCTGCATGAAGGCGGCACCGGGAAACGCGCCAAACGGCAGCTTGACGATCTTCTCCTGAGCGCCGGGCGAGGCGAACGCGGCGAGGGCGCGCTCGCTTCCCTCGTCGAAGCTGGCGAGCACGTCGCCTCGGGTGAAGTCCTGATCGACGTCGTCCGGGGACGTGCCGGTCTCCGTGCTGACCGCGAAGAAGTGCGTGCCGCCGACGATGTGGTTGACGAGGTCGCGCACCTTCCAGGAGGCGCACGGCGTGGGGCCGTCGAGATCGACGTCCTTCATGCCCTCGAGGACGTTGCGAGTGGACGCGAACGCGCGGGCGAGGTTCTCGGTGACCATGGCGACCCCCTTGGGTGTGGTTGACGGCGCCGATCGTAGATCGCTCGACGCCAACGCGCACCGGGCCGCCTAGGGCTCCAACACCACCCAGCCGCGCCGCTGGAGCTCGGCCGCGAGCGCCTCTGCTGGCATCTCCCGGAGCGTTCGCTCCGTTGTGGTGAGCCGCGGAGCCGCTGGGACCGGCTCGCTCCGATCGACGTCCTGCAACGTGGCGATGAACGAGTCGGCTTCGTCGCGTGTGAACTTCCCCGCGGCCTGGCGTTGCGTGAAGCCCATCGGGCCACGCGCATCGCGGAAGTCGGCGTGTCCGGCCTGGTGCAGCAGGACGAGCAGCTCCTGCACCTGACGGGCCGTTGCCGGAGGACCTGCTTGTTGTCCGAAGGCCATGGGTGCAGTCTCACACTGAGGTGCGACAGTCAAGGCGATGCCGGCTCGGCATCGCCCGGCGCGCCCGCTAGGTTCATGCCCCCCCTTCATCGCAGGAGACCACCGCGTGCCCACTGCCACAACGCTCACACTCGCCAAGCACCGCAAGAACCTCGGCGCGCTTCGCATCGCCACCGAGCAGCGCATCGAGAGCCTGCAGCGCGGCTACGACGAGCTCATCGAGGCGGGCGACGATGTTGGTGCTGGCGAGGACGAGGGCGGCTCGGAGGCCGATGGCAGCTTCGTCGAGCGCGACCGGCTTCGGGCACAGATCCTCGAGGAGCGGTCTGTGCTCGAGGCCATCGATGCCTCGCTTGAGCGCGCCAAGACGCGCACCTGGCAGCACTGTCGCTCATGTGGCGAGTCGATCGGTGTCGAGCGTCTCGACGCCCTGCCCACCGCTGAGCTCTGCGTGACCTGCAAGGCCCGACAGTCCTGGTGAACGCGGGCCTCGACGGCTGAGCCGGCCGGGCACTCGGGACTAGGTTGCCCCTCGGTACGCGATCGGGGGGTCAGGCATGTCCGAA
>Ga0214471_10004842_pt1 | contig 10393 bp, 9 predicted proteins | sample RVTome_5_FD_207665 | JGI IMG/M metagenome (GOLD analysis project Ga0214471, IMG submission 207665) | Soil microbial communities from uranium-contaminated site in the Upper Colorado River Basin, Wyoming, United States - RVT142D155 | ecosystem: Environmental > Terrestrial > Soil > Contaminated >... | reverse complement strand
GCCAGGGCGGTCCCGACGTGGTGGCCGCCCTCGACCTCATGGGGTACCACCGAGAGGCGGCGCGACTGCTGACCGCCGACCCTGTCGCCATCGCCCAGACGACGGCTCCTGGCGTCGCACTGCACGCCATCGCCCGTCACTGGGAGCTCACGCGGGAGCTCGATGACGTTCGATCGTTGCCGCGGCTCATCGGCTCGCTCATCGGGAGGCTCGGTCGTACGGGCGCTGACGACGCGTCGAGCGGGCTCTCCGCGCTCGCGAGCGTGGCAACGCTGCTCGAGGCGCTCGGCGAGCAGCAGGCGGCGGCTGACGTGCGGCGCATCGACGCGAGCGGAGCAGTCTCCCCTCCCGCCTGCGAGCTGGCGGCGCTGCTCGGCGCGGCCAGCAGCACCTGGACCTGGGTGGGCGTCGGCACCGGTCACGATCTGACGGGGAACGCGGCGCTCGTCGTCGCCGTGCGCGACCTCCTCGTGCGCGAGCTGGGCGACGACCTGGTGCTGTGCCCAGTCGTCGCCGACACCTGGTTGGGCCAGGGCTGGGAGCTCCACGACGCCCCCACCCGCCACGGCCGGCTCTCCTACGCGGTGCGCTGGCACGGTGATCGGCCCGCGCTGCTGTGGGAGCTCCGGGCCCATGCGGGCGATCCCCCCTGTCGGCTCCGCATCCCGGGGCTCGACGCCGGGTGGTCGTCCCGGGAGGCGGCCGGCGAGGCGCTGCTCGCGCCCGTGGCGCTGCCCGACAGGGGCCCCCGCCGGGGGCTCACCATCCCGGTCACCATCGAACCCACCCCTGGCGGACGACGTGACTGACGCCCGACCGCCCGAGGGTGCCATCACCGAGCAGCTCGTGGCGCTCCTCACGGCGCTGGGCGTGTCGCCCATGGAGATCCGTCGGGCGCAGGACGAGGACCTGCTCGTGCTCCTCGCGATGGAGCAGCTCGTGCTCGGTCAGGACCTGCGCCACGACCTCGCCGCGGCGTGCGCGGCCACGGGGCTGCCCGAGGAGGAGATCCGGCACATCTGGCGCTCGCTCGGGTTCCCAGACCCCAAGGCCGGCGAGCCGACGTTCTCCGACGTCGATCTCGAGAACCTCGCGGGCGTGGCGAGGCTGATGCACAGCGGCGTGGTCAGTCCTGAGGTCACCTACGGCATGACGCGGGTCATCGGCTCCTCCATGGCCCGCGTCGCCTCGGCGCTCGTGGACGCCGTCGGCGCTGGTGGCGAGCGCGCCAGCGCGGCAGGAACCGGTGCCACGGCCGGCAACAGCGCGTCGGAGAGCATCACCGCGGAGAGCATCATGGACGGCTCCGGCATGTTCCTGCCCATGTTCCCCGCGGTGCTCGAGCAGGTGTGGCGGCGTCAGGTGCAGGTCGCCGCCCGCCGCCGTCTGCTGCGCGACGACAGCGACGACGCCCCGGGCCTCGTGGTGGGCTTCGCCGACCTCGTCGGCTTCACCGCGCTGGCACAACAGGTGAGCGGCGAGGAGCTTGCGTCGGTGGTGGACGAGTTCGAGCGGCTCGCCTACGACATCGTCGTGGCCGGCGGGGGTCGAGTCGTGAAGATGATCGGCGACGAGGTCATGTTCCTGGTCGAGGTCCCCGCCATGGCAGCGGAGATCGCGCTCGGTCTGGCGGATGCGTCGCGTGACGCCGCCACCCTGAGCGACGTGCGCGTGGGCATGGCGATCGGGCCGATCGTCGAGCGAGAAGGGGATGTGTTCGGCACGACGGTCAACCTGGCGAGCCGCGCGACCTCCATCGCCTACCCCGGGACCGTGGTCGTCTCGCCGGATCTGCGCGACGCGCTGGCGGACGAGCCCGCCTTCGCCTTCCGCGCCATGCGGCCGCGCTTCCTCAAGAACCTCGGCCGCGTCACCTTGTCGGTCCTGCGCCGCGCCGACGAGCAGCCGACCACGATCCGTGAGGCGATCGACGAGCGGCGGCGCCAGATGCGGGTCACGGTCCGGGAGCGGCTCGCCTCCCGCGACGTCGGCGAGGACGGCCTTCTTGCCTAGCGCCGAGCTGCTCAGCCCTCGAGCTGCTGCTTGACTGCCTTCACCGAGCCCTCGTACATCCCGCCCACCGCGGCCGCCATGTCGTCGGGGCGCACGTCGTAGGCCCACTCGAGCCGAGAGCCGTCGCCTTCGGCGATGACGCTGATCGTCGCCAGGTGGTGCTCCATCGCCATCGGCGACTGCACGATCGAGTACGAGATCCGTCGGGCTGCCTCATCGCGCTCCTTGAGCTGCTCGTGGATCTCCATGCCCATCACGCTCAGCTTGCGGATGTCGCCGTCCATCTCGCACGAGTCGACGCCCGGCATCCACTCGCTGAGACCCTCGAAGCGACCCACCAGCGCCCAGACCTCGTCCGGCGTGCTGTTGATCGAGATCTCTGCCTTGCCCTCTGCCATGTCGTGCCTACCCCCGGGATCGTGGAACCGGGGCAGTCTGGCGCGCGGCCGGTGCCTAGGCCAACGCGGCGGTGGCGATCTGCCCCGGCGCGAGCTCGAAGCTCTCCTCGAACGAGTGCAGCGGTCGACCGCGCAGGTCGAGCAACCAGCCGTGCCGTCCCTCGACGCGCACCTCTGTCGGGGAGGTCGTGGGGTTGAACACCCGGATGTGAACGGCCCCGGCCTCGCGGACGATCGCCGACACCTGCGCGCCGCTGATCGAGAGCGCCTGGCCCTCGTTGGGCTGCGGGCCGTTGCTGGCGCGGGTGACGAGCAGCGGCAGGTGCGCGTCGTCGACGACCTCGAAGGGGTCGCGGTCGCCCACGTGGACGGCAAACGATGCGTTCACGGGCCCCTGCATCTGCGGTCCCTCCATCGGCGTCAGCGGCCCCGCGGGCAGGGGACGGGTGGTCATCGGGCCCTGCGAGAGCATGCCGGTGCAGCGCAGCAGCGTGAGCGCCAGGGTGCCGGCGGTGGTCGCGCCGTCGTCCAGGTCGATCAGCTCGTACTCGAGCAGGCCCTCGTGCGCGATCGTGAGGCCGCCCGCGGACACGAACCGGCGCGACGGATACGTGGCGAGCGCCATCTCGGTGGGGCCACCTTCGGCGACCAGGCCTCGTTCCACCACCGCGAACGCGCACTCCGCCCGCGATGACGATGCTCGCTCGGGCAGCGGGAAGTGGGCACGGAGGCGGTGGTCGCGCAGCCCGTGGTTGTCGAGATCCAGCTCGACGCGCACGAGGTCCTCCTCGGCGCGCAGCTCCAAGACGGTTGTCACCTCGACGCGCTGGCGTCCGACCCGCTCGGGCCCGGCGACGTGGGTGGGCAGGTCGTAGGTGCGCATCACGGCCACCCTTGCCCGGAGGGGCCCGCCTTCGAGCACCCGAGTGGTGACCGACCTGGGCTGTGTCACCAGGGTCTCGTTGTCCGGGGGGCACCAGTTGTACGTGTCGCCCACATCCCCACCGTCGACGAGCGCGCCGAGCCCACCGTGACCATCGATCGCGAAGGTGCCGTCGGTCGGGTCGATGGTCACCTCGATGCGCCCGTTCGCGAGCCCGGCCTCGGTGGCGGTGACCGCCGCCGAGGCGGGGGCGGGTGCGCTGGCACCCGTCCAGGACTGCCAGCCGTAGCCAGCGAGGCCGTCCACACGGGCCAGCACCGTGATCGCCGGCTTGGTGGTGATCCGCACCTGCACTCGTTCGCCAGCGCGCTCCTCGCGAATCGTGGCGATGGCCTGCCGGACGGTCGGGGTGATGAGCGAGCCGGCCTCGTCCCGTTCGACGCGCAGCAGCTCGTCGCCGTCGAGCGTCTCGATCGTGAGCGACCGGATGGACCGGATGTGCTCGAGCTCGAGCACCATCACCGTGGCCGTCGCCACTGGCGAGTCGGTCACCAGCATCCGCTCCGCAGGTCGCTCCGACACGAGCTGGCATCCCGGTGGCACCTCGTTGCCGGGCAGGCGCACCTCCACGAGCCCGCTGCGGCGGCGCGCTGAGGGGTTCACGACCACCGGTCCGACCCCGGTGATGCTGGCGCCGAGGGCGTCGAGCGCCCGCGTGGTGAGCCCGTCGGCGATCTGGGTGGCCTCGGCAAAGCGGTGCAGGACCGCGTCGCACACGTCGTCGACGGAACATGCGCAGATCGAGTCGTGCGCGCTGTTGCGGATCACCTCGAGCCATGCCGCGTCGAGGAGCGCCGCCGGCCAGCGCTCCGGGGGGAGGAACAGCGCCGAGAGTGGCTCCGCGAGTCGCTCGAGGCTTCGCTCGGCGCGCGCCGCCGCCTGCTTCACGTCGACCCGGTTCGATGCGACGCCCATCAGCAGGTTGGCCCGAGCGCCGGAGCGAAGCTCGCCGGTCCAGCTCGGGAGTCCCTCGGTGGGTGCGCTCCGGACGTGCTCGGCCAAAGAGCAGATGTGGAGCTCGTAGCTGCTCTCGTCGAGACCGTTCGCCTCGGCGACGACGCGGCCGAGCCACGGCTGTGGCATCAGGTGGTCGGTGCCGTTCATCCAGAGGATGGGACCGACGAGCAGGTCGCCCTGCTCCGCCTCGAACTCGCCGATCCGTCGCAGCAGCGCCTTGGCGTCGTCGGGTACGAGCGCACCGTTGCCGTAGCCGACCGGCAGGTACTCGGCCCGCACGGTCGAGCCGTCGGGGCTCGACCACAGGAACCCGCTGCGATCCACGGCGCGGGGAACTCCCCGCCACACCACCGCATGCTCGAAGCCGAAGAGGCGGAGGAGCTGGGGCATCTGGGCGACGTGCCCGAACATGTCGGGGAGGTAGCCGACGTCCATGGCCCCGCCGAAGCGAGCCGCCACCCGCAAGCCGCGCTGGAGGTTGCGCACCAGCGTCTCGCCGGACACGAGGAACTCGTCTGGCAGCGCGTACCAAGGGCCCATCGCCACGCGCCCGGTGATCGCCAGGGCGCGGAGCCGCTCCTCGGCATCGGGTCGGACGGCGAGATAGTCGTCGACGACCGCCATCTGCCCGTCGAGCAGGAAGTGCGCATACGACGGGTTCGCTTCGAGCTGGGGGAGCAGCCCATCGAGCAGGTCGACGAGCTTCAGGCGGAACGCCTGATACGGCAGGTACCACTCGCGGTCCCAGTGCGTGTGCGGCACGATGCTCACCAGGCGCCTGCCCTTGGCGGCCTGCGTGACAGCAGCCTTGGTCACCGCAGCCTTGGTCATGGGAGCACGGTATTCGCTTTCCTTGGCAGGCCGAGCCTGGGATGCTGGCGGAGTGCCCGTGATCAGTCGGGCCTGAGCCGAAGGAGGATCGACGACATGCACACCCCGGGCATGACCGCCCCCGACGGCTCCGCGCGCTGACCACGTCGTCACGTGCGCACCGTGAGCCGTCGGGGCCTCTCACGACCCTGATCGCTCACCACCCCTGGAGGACACGTGCACCAGCACGACTTCGAGCGCGCCGCTCCGGCGTGGCTCCACGACGGCCGCACCCCGGTCGTCGACGACGTGCTCGGCTTGTTGAAGACCGGCAAGGAAGCCGAGGTGTTCATCGTCGAGCGTCGAACGACCGACGGCGAGCAGCGGGTGCTGCTCGCCCACAAGCGCTACCGACCCACGAAGGTCAGCACCAAGGGCGAGCTCCAAGCCCTCGGTTTCACCAAGGCCCGTGGCTTCACCAACGACCTCGTGTACCACGAGGGCCGTCGGTTCCGGCGCAGCCGCGAGCAGCGAGCGGTCGAGCGGATGACCGACTACGGCAAGCGAGTGCTCGCCGAGCGCTGGCCGGGTCAGGAGCTCGACGTGCTCAGGCGCGTCCACGCCGCCGGCGCGACCGTGCCCTACCCGGTGGAGTTCACCGGCGACGGCATGCTCATGCAGCTCATCGGCGACCGGTATGGGGCCGCGCCGCGGTTGGTGAACGCTCGGCTCACCCCCGACGAGCTCCTCGCCGCCTACGCTCAGCTGCTCGAGGAGCTCTCGGCCATGACGCGCGCCGGGCTCGTGCATGCCGACCTCTCGCCCTTCAACGTGCTGTGGTGGCAGGGCCGGATGTGGCTCATCGACTTCCCGCAGGCGGTCGACCTGGTGACCAACCCGCATGGCTTTGACCTGTTGCACCACGACGTCACCACGATGTGCACCTGGTTCAGCCGTCATGGCATCCCGGCCGACGCGGAGGAGGTCTTCGCCTCGCTCCTTGCCGAGGCATGGTGACGGCACGGTGTCGCGAACGTAGGAGACTGGGCTCGTGTGTGACCTGCTGTGCGCGCTGCCGGCTGCAACTGGTGGGGTCACGCTGTTCGGGAAGAACAGCGACCGCCCTCCAGATGAGCTGCAGGTGCTCGAATGGCACCCGCCTCGTGTCGACGACGGCGTGACTCGCGCCACCCACGTCGAGCTGCTCGCCGCGCCCGGCGCCACGCTCGGCGTGCTCGGTTCCCGTCCCGCATGGGGCTGGGGGTTCGAGCACGGAGTCAACGAAGCGGGGCTCGCAGCCGGCAACGCCTCGATCTACACAACGCTCGACCCGCGATCGGCGCCCGATGCGCTCACCGGCATGGACCTCGTGCGCCTCGTGCTCGAGCGGGCTCCTGACGCCGAGCAGGCGGTGTCCCTGGTCGCCGACCTGCTCGCATCGGTGGGGCAAGGGGGGTCAGGGCACGACGGTGAGCGGCGGCCCTACTGGTCGTCGTTCCTGTTCGCCGACCCCCGTTGTGCCTACGTGGTGGAGACCTCGGGGAACGCCGGTGCCGTCGAGGAGGTCTTCGACGTGCGGGCGATCTCCAACCGGACGACCATCCCCGAGTTCACCGCCGAGGTCGCCCACCCGCGCCAGCCCGTCGCAACGCTGGTGCAGCCGCGACTCGATGCGTCGTGTCGGGCGCTGAGCCAGCGGCCCGTGACGGTCGAGGCCCTGCAGGCGCACCTGCGTTCACATGCGGACGGGGAGGGTGGCTGGTCGGTGTGCATGCACGTGGAGGAGCCGGACCATCAGGAGGCGACCACCGCGTCGATGGTGGCAGAGCTACCCGTCGGCAGCCCGCCCGTGGCGCACGCACTGATCGGGTCGCCCTGCGAGCAGACCTACCGACGGCTGGTGGTCGGCGTCGACGTCGACCTCTGATCGGCACCTCAGCGCCGCCCGGCGTCACCCAGCTCGGACGTCGCGCCGGTGAGGGTTCCCAGGTGCAATACCCTCACCTCGATGCCGAACGTCACGTCGATGTCGAACGCTGGGGCAGCCACCCGTACGCCACGGCCGACGGGTACCGCGCCGGTGCTGCGCAAGGCCCTCAAGCGCTCGGCACCGTCCCTCGACGTGGAACGGAGCCTCTGGGCCGACGGGCACCAGGTCGTCGTGGGGATCGACGAGGTCGGCAGGGGCGCCTGGGCGGGCCCCCTCACCCTCGGTGCTGCGGTGGTGCCGCGCGATCGGCGCGTGAACAAGATCCGCGACTCGAAGATGCTCACAGAACGGGAGCGAGAGGCCCTGTTCGATCGGGTCGCCGGCTGGTGCGAGGCATGGGCCGTCGGCCACGCCAGCGAGGAGGAGTGCGACGAGCTCGGCATGTCCGAGGCGCAGCGCCTCGCGGCCCGCCGCGCCATCGACGCGCTGGGGGTCACCCCAGATCGTGTGCTCCTCGATGGGAAGTGGGACTTCGTCGGCGAGGGCACCAGCCAGATGCTCGTCAAGGGCGACGCCACGTGCCTGTCGATCGCCGCCGCGTCGATCCTCGCCAAGGTCACCCGTGACCGCATCATGCGGGTCGAGGCCGAGCACCACCCCTACTGGGCCTTCGAGCTCAACAAGGGGTACCCGTGCCCCAAGCACAAGACCGCGCTGCAGGGGCTGGGACCCTCGGCCATCCACCGCCGCAGCTGGGTGTTCATGGATCACCTGCCGTGGGGCGGCGTGCCGCGCTTCGTCGCGCCGTCGCCCGTCGAGCCGTCGCTCCGCTACCAGCAGCAGCTGTTTTGATCAGCGTCGGGGCATGAGCAGCGTCAGGGCATGAGCAGCGCACCGCTCCCCAAGGAGACCGTGCGGGAAGCGCGGCAGACCCTCGCCGATCTCCAGGTCGCTCAGCTGGCGGCCACGGCATGGCCAGTCGTCGCGGGTGACCTCGCTCGGCTCGCCAGCGCCGTCGATCGTGGCGACGCCGACGCGGTGCGTGCCGCTCTGGTGCCGATCTCGCACGCCACCTTCGAGGGCAAGGTCCGTGGCCGGCTGGCGGGCGCCAACCGCGCCGCCGCCTACGTGGCGACGACCAAGCAGACGAGCGCCCTTCCGGCGGTCGGCGCGATCAGCGCCGCGGTGCTGATGCTCGTCGGCTACCTGCTCGGTGGCTGGGTGGTGGCCGCGGGGACGGCGGTGCTCTCCCTGTTCATCTTCGCGGTGGCCTACGCGGGCAGCCACAGCAACCGTGCGCGCGTCGAACGTCGTCAGGCCCAGGCGTTCTCACCCACCAAGGAGCGCACGGAGCCCGCGCCCACCGTCGTCGTCGCCGCCATCGAGCACATCAGGCAGGGGCTCTAGCGTCAGCTGTGGCTGGAGCAGCGGCGCTGGCTGGCGCAGCGGCTCTGGCCAGCCCACTAGTTCTTCAGGATGTCCTTGAAGGGGCTGGTGGTGTCGATGCCCGGCTCCTTCGTGAGGCCCAGCACCCGCTCGCCGACGATGTTGCGGAGGACTTCGTCGGTGCCGCCCGCGATGCGCATCCCGGGCGTGCCGCAGATGAACTGGGACCAGGCGAAGGTGCCCCACTCGCCCGTGTTGGCGGCGATGCGCGGGCCGAGGACCTTGGCCACGAACGCGCCGGTGCGGTTGAGGTTGTCGGTGAGCGCCATCTTGGCGATCGACATCTCCGGCCCCGGCAGCTGACCGGCCTTGATCTTGTCGAGGGCCCGCTGGTTGGTGAACTTGGCCACCTGGTAGCGAGTGTAGATGTCCATGAGCTCGTCGCGGTGCACGGCGCTGTCGCCGAGGCCGAAGTGCTTGAGCATCTCCGCGAGGCGGGTGACGTTGGCGACGCCCATGCCGCCTCCACCACCGCCGGCGCCGATCGAGGAGCGCTCGTTCATGAGGGTGGTCAGGGCGACCGACCAGCCCTGGTTCACGTCACCGAGACGATGGTCGTCGGGAACGCGCACCTCGTTGAAGAACACCTCGTTGAAGGAGGCTCCGCCGGTCATCTGACGCAGCGGCCGCACCTCCACCCCCGGTGCACGCATGTCGACGATGAAGCCGGTCAGTCCCTTGTGCTTCGGCAGGTCGGGGTCGGTGCGGCAGATGATCTCGCCGATGTCGCTGTACTGCGCGCCCGAGGTCCACACCTTCTGACCGGTGATCACCCACTCCTCGCCGTCGCGCTCGGCCTTGGTCTGGAGACCGGCGAGGTCGGAGCCGGCGCCCGGTTCGCTGAAGAGCTGACAGCCGACCAGGTCGGCTCGGTACATCGCCGGGAGGTACTTGGCCTTGATGTGGTCCTGGGCGTGATCCTTGATGGTGGGGGCCACCATGCCGAGGCCGATGCCGAAGAAGCTCTGACCGGGGATGTCGTACTTGGCCTCGAGGCTGGCGTAGAGGCGGTCGTAGGTCCCGGGCAGCTCTCGGCCGCCGTACTCCTTGGCGCCGGTGATGTAGCCCAGCCCCGCGTCGTACTTCTTGGCCCGCCACGCCTTGGCCTCCGCGAGGTCGCGCTGCTCCCGCTCACGGTCGACCTCTTCGAACATTGCGACGTCGTCGTCACCCTCGCCCCAGACGAACTTCGTCTCCTCGGTGACGCGGAGCTTGGCGTTGCCGTCGAGGAAGGCGACGCACTCGTCGCGGAACTCGTCGAGCGTGGGCTGGTCGGCGGTCATCTGGGTCCCCCTGGGAGCAACTTGACTGTCCGGTCAAGGTAGCCGGTCGGTACCGTGGCGAGCCATGCCAGCCCGCCGCGCTCCCCTCGTCACGGCCTCGGTGCTGCTCGTGGCCTGGACGCTGCTGGTGTGGACCACTCGCATTCGGAACATCTGGGGCGACGGGGCCCTCGACGGCGCCGAGAAGTGGGGTCGCACCGCGCTGGCGCTCAGCTTCACCGTGCTCGCGGTCGGGGTAGCGGTGGCGCTCTGGAAGCGCCTCGCCTGGCTCGGACTGGCGGTGAAGGTGCTGGCCGGCTGGACGATCGGCATCTGGGCGGTCCGGTCGGTCGGCATCGCCACGGGCGACCATGAGGCGTCGTTCATCATCGTTCACCTCGTGCTGGCGGTCGTGTCCTGCGCGCTCGCGGGGCTGGCTGTGCGCGCGTCGGCGCGGGAGTCGTCCGAGCCCAATGCCCGGCTCGTTCAACCAGCGTCGAGCAGCCCGCGCTGATCGGGAGAGCGCGCTCGACGGGCGCGCCGGGCCACGACCGCCGCCCGAGCGGCGTCGGCGACGGTGCGCTGGTCTGGTGGGGTGAAGGTGCATTGACCGGTCTCGTCGGGTGGTGAGACG
>Ga0214471_10004841_pt1 | contig 10393 bp, 4 predicted proteins | sample RVTome_5_FD_207665 | JGI IMG/M metagenome (GOLD analysis project Ga0214471, IMG submission 207665) | Soil microbial communities from uranium-contaminated site in the Upper Colorado River Basin, Wyoming, United States - RVT142D155 | ecosystem: Environmental > Terrestrial > Soil > Contaminated >... | reverse complement strand
TCTGCAAAAGAAAATAGGAATAGACACCCGGCTCATCAACAGAATAATTAGCCGGGCCAAGAGAGACCCCAAAAGAGTTATTTTTACTGAAGCCAATAATTATAAAATTCTTAAAGCTGCTCAAATCATAAAAGATGAAAATATTGGCAAGCCAATTCTTCTTGGGAAAAAGAAAGAGATTTTGAACCTCATTAAGATTCATGATCTTGATTTGAAAAATGTTGTGATTATTGATCCCTATGAAGAAGACAATAAAAGGGAAGTTTACGGAAAAATTCTTTACGAAAGCAGAAAAAGGAAAGGACTCATTTTAAGCCAGGCGGTTAAGCAAATGCGGGACCGGAATTACTTCGGCCCTATGATGCTCCACCTTGGAGAAGCCGATGCGATCATTTCGGGCCTCACCCAGGATTATCCGAAAACAATTCGTCCGGCATTGCAGATTGTCGGCGTTGATGAAAATGTTTGTAAAGTAGCAGGCATGTATATCATCACAAATAAGCGGGGAACTTTTTTCCTTGCCGATACTACCGTGAATATTAATCCTAACGCTGAAGAACTCGTAGACATCATTGGCATGACTGCCAGAGCAGTTCATTTTTTTGATATTGAACCAAGAATTGCAGTGTTGTCTTATTCCAATTTTGGGTCGAACAAAGGTGAAATTCCGGAAAAAACAAGGCTTGCAGTTCAGCTTGCGAGAAAAAAATTTCCCGGACTGCTGATTGATGGTGAAATGCAGGCGAACGTTGCCGTTAACACAAACCTTCAAAAGGAATTATACCCCTTTAGCGAACTTATTGATAAAGGAGCAAACACATTAATTTTTCCAACATTGATGTCGGGTAATAGCGCCTACAAATTACTGATGGAAATTGGAGGAGCAGAAGCGATTGGGCCCGTTCTGTTAGGTGTTAAAAAGCCAGTCCATATTTTACAGCTGGGCAGTTCCATTACAGATATAGTAAATATGGCGTCCCTTGCAGTTGTCGACGCCCAATCAAGAGAAAAATGATTACGTACGTAATAGGAAAATTCGTCGAAAAGCAACCTGGTTCCCTGGTAGTGGAATCCAACGGCATTGGATATAAAATAAATATCTCCTTAAACACCTTCTCTTTCATAAAAGAAAAAAAGGAAGGCAAAATTCTTACTTACCTGCATATTAAAGAGGATGCACACATCCTTTTCGGATTCGCTACCGAATCCGAACGGCAGATTTTTTTGAATTTAATATCCATTTCCGGAGTTGGCCCGGGCACAGGTCTAATGGTGATGAGCTCGCTTTCTCCTGAGGAAGTCAGAAGGGCCATCGTTCATGAAGATGTTAAAACGATCCAATCCATCAAGGGAATCGGCGGTAAAACAGCCCAGCGGATTATCCTTGAATTAAAGGATAAAATGGCAAAAACCGGATTAACCGAAGGCATGGGAGAATTACCGGCAGGTATAAACAATAGTTTGAAAAATGAAGCGTTATCTGCATTGATAACGCTGGGGATCAATAAAATTGCCGCTGAAAAAAGTATCGATTTTGTCCTCAAAAACTCCGGGGATAATATTACCTTGGAAGAGTTAATAAAGCGATCGTTAAAAACTTCATAAGGTGTAGGATTATTAGTACGTCTTGGTACCGCAGAAATTACGTAGGCTATTATCAATATCAGTTGGACTCTTCATTGCTATAAACTTTTTTCTTGCAAAGGTTTCTGGTAGTGCGTATGGGTACTATTATCAAACCCAAAATACCAAGTCTGATTCATTACGGATCAAAGAAGATAGCCTGAACAATCTTCAATACAACCCCTCCCGGTTACCAACATTTCAACAACGCGACCGCTTTGGAGATCCCTTTTCAAATTTCACTTCCCCATCCCCTTTACTCTTATCTGATCCTGCCAGTCTTAAACTGGATCTGGAAATGGATTCATCAAATAATTATACCATCTATGAGAAAATTGGTGAAATTAATTACCGGCCTACTTCCACCATCACTTTTGACGAGTTCAACAGGTATCAGACAAATAAACTTCTTAAAGAGTATTGGAAAACAAAATCAGAAAGTCTCGATGGAGAAAGCGCTGTAAGTGGAAGAAATCTCATTCCCCCCATTTATGTAAGTCCGGTTTTTGACAGATTATTTGGTGGCAGTTATGTTGAACTTGAGCCCAGGGGATTCGTGACACTGGATTTCGGTGGAAAGTGGCAGCGAATTGATAATCCCGCGATACCAGTAAGGCAACAGCGAAGCGGTGGCTTTGAGTTTGACCAACAAATAAGCATGAACGTGGTAGGAAAAGTGGGGGAAAAACTTCAGGTAACTGCCAACTACGATAATAATAATAGCTTCGACTTTGAAAATAACCTCAAGGTAGAGTATACCGGCTATGAAGAAGATATCATAAAGAAACTGGAAATAGGAAACGTAAGCCTTCCTCTCAATAATAGTCTTATCTCAGGGGCCCAAAATTTATTTGGACTGAAAACCCAGTTGCAATTCGGTAAGTTGTTCGTAACCGCTGTTGCTTCCACTCAGCGTGGTAAGACAGATGCACTTGAAATAGAAAGTGGCGGCGTGCAAAAAAGAGATTTTGAATTACGGGCATCTGACTACGATGAAAACCGGCATTTTTTTCTTTCCCACTTTTTCCGTCAGAATTATGAGAGATGGCTTTCACAAATTCCTCAAGTAAGTTCCGGGCTCAACGTTACTCGAGTAGAAGTCTATGTTTTGAACAAAAATTCAACAACCCAGTCGCTGAGAAACATTGTTGCGCTTATGGATCTTGGGGAAGGATTTCGCGTTCGAAGAGATGCCGGCGGACTTCCGCTTCCGGTTGTTGAACCCTTGGGGGGTATTAATTCGCCGGCGGCAAATAATTCAAACGGACTTTTTCTCAACATCACAGATCCTCAAATATCCAGAAGCTCTGATTTAATAAAAGAAACTCTGGAAAATCAATTCAACCTTATTAACTCAACCGACTTCGAAGTAGTAAATAGCGCCCGGCTCCTTGATCCCAGTGAATATTTTATTCATCCCCAACTTGGATATATTAGTCTATACCGGAAACTTCAGAACGATGAGGTACTGGCTGTAGCCTATGAATACACCTACAATGGCCGGCCATTCAAAGTGGGTGAGCTAAGGGAAGACTACACCGCCCGGCCTGAAAATGAGGTTGCTTACCTGAAACTATTGCGGCCAAGAAAAATAAATATTCGCGATCAATTCAATAAAATCATTCCCACCTGGGATTTGATGATGAAAAATATTTATAGCCTTAACTCAAATCAAATCAGCAAAGAAGGTTTTCAATTTAGAATTATCTATCGGGATGACCGGACAGGCATTGATAACCCCAGCTTGCATGAAGGTATCGAGACGAAAGATGTTCCCTTGATTGGCTTATTGGGACTTGATAAATTAAATCCCTCCAATGATCCACCCCCAGATGGAAATTTTGACTACGTGGAAGGTTTAACCATTAATCCTGTGAGTGGATTGATAATCTTCCCTGTACTGGAACCATTTGGTGAACATCTTCGAAAAATCTTTGAAAGAAATAATGAACAGGACCTGATTCAGAAATATGCTTTTGACACTTTGTACGCTACAACAAAAGCGGATGCTGAATTGCAAGCCGAACGGAATAAATTTTTTCTGAAAGGAAGTTTTCAAGCAGGTTCATCCAGTGAAATTATTCTACCCGGAATTAATATTGCAGAAGGTTCTGTGCGGGTACTGTCTGGAAATACACCTCTTCAGGAGGGAATTGATTATACAGTGGATTACAATTTCGGTAAAGTCACCATTATCAATGAAGGCGTGGTAAACTCCGGCAACCGACTGAAAATCACCTATGAAAAGGCCGACTTGTTTAATTTTCAATCCCGAACTCTGCTGGGCACTCGTATGGATTATCGCGTCAGCAATGACATTAATTTTGGCGGTACCATTCTTTATCTCAACGAGCGGCCCCTTATCAGCAGGATAAGTATTGGTGATGAGCCCACCAGAAACATGAAATACGGGTTTGATGTAAATGTTAGAAAAGATTCAAGGTTAATTACTAAAATGGTAGACGCGCTACCATTCCTGCAGACCAAAGAACTTTCCGCCGTTACTTTTAGCGGAGAATTTGCTCAAATAGTTCCTGGAACCTCAAATATTGTAGATGGAGAAGGCACCTCGTATGTTGATGATTTCGAAGGAATTGCCACCCCCTTTCACCTTGGGAACACGCACCAGGCATGGGCAATTGCCTCCACACCTGTTACTCCCGACAATAAATTTGATCCAAGCGGGAATATGAGAAATGACCTCAGCTTTGGTTACAAAAGAGCAAAGATTGCCTGGCATGTCATCGACAATGTTTTTTATCGCAGTGGGCGAAGCCTTCGTCCTGATAATATCGGAGACCAGGAGTTATCTAACCATTATGTACGAGGAGTAAGACCACAGGAAATTTTTCCGGCACGCGATAATGAAATAATTACCGGCTTTGAAGGAATTTTTGATATTGCCTACTTCCCAACAGAAAGAGGCCCTTATAATTTTAACCCTTCATTCATCAGCAGCGACCCGAAATCAAACTGGGGGGGCATTACCCGGCCGGTTACTTCCGAAGTCGATTTTGATAAGTCAAACACAGAATACCTGGAGTTTTGGTTACTTGATCCATTTATTGATGGTACTAATGGCAGAGTTCTGGATGGAAGCCTGAATACCAATAATACAACCGGCGGAGAACTCATTTTTAATTTAGGAAGTATTTCAGAAGATGTCCTTAAAGATGGGAAACACGCGTTTGAAAACGGGCTCCCGGCTGATGGGTCATTAAACAATGTCACCCAAAACGTCTGGGGTCGCGTGACAGACGCCACTTACCTCAATGATGCTTTTGATAATTCTGCCGACGCCAGAGTGAACCAGGATGTCGGACTAGACGGATTGAAAAATGCGGATGAACAAGCGTTATATCCCGACTTCAGTGCGTTAGCTGACCCGGCTGCTGATGATTTTCGTCATTACCTTGACCCTTCATTCGATCAGTTGGATGCAAAAATTCTGGAAAGGTATAAAGACTTTAATGGCCTTGAAGGAAATACTCCCCTTAGCTCCACGCTTTCAAACAGTCAATTCCCCGATAATGAAGACCTGGATTCTGACAATACCCTGAATGACCTGGAGGAATATTATGAGTACTCTGTTTCTTTGAATCCGGGCCAGCTTACCATAGGGAGTAAATATATTGTGGATGCGGTAACCAGTAATGTTGATTTGCCAAATGGCTCCAGGGAAACAGTTACCTGGTATCTCTTCCGGATTCCCGTTCGGAATTTTGATAGAAAAATCGGTAACATTCAGGGATTTAAGTCAATCCGCTTTGTTCGTACATATTTAACGGGCTGGGAGCAGCCTGTTGTTTTGCGAATGTCAAAATTCAGACTTATAGGCAGTCAATGGCGTAGATATACCAGGAGCCTGGAAGAAAACCGGTTTGACCAACTTCCTGAAACGGACTTTACCGACTTTACGGTATCTGTAGTTAATATTGAAGAGAATAGCCAGGGCGGTGGAGTAAATTCACCCTATACCCTGCCCCCGGGTTTCAGGAGAGATCGGGATAATACTTCAGTGATTGAACGAAATCTTAATGAGCAATCCATGCGGCTTTGTGTGGAAGACCTCAGTGATAAAGATGCTCGGGCAGTCTTTAAAAATGTTGACATAGACCTGATAAACTATGGGAGTATAAAAATGTTTATACATGCTGAAAGTGACAATGCCGTGGATGATGAAATAACTGGTTTCTTAAGATTGGGCACTGATTTCACCGAAAATTATTATGAAATTGAAGTTCCACTTAAGATTACTCCTGCAGATGTAAGTACGAATGACCCTAATATCCAACGGCTGGTATGGCCGCTCGAAAATGAGATAAATATTGATCTGGACCTGTTATACCAATTAAAAGCTCGACGAAACAGAACCAGGAATCCGGATGAATTTGGCTTCCGCTATTCAGAACCATATACTGACGGCTTGCGGAACTATAACATAACCATCGTGGGAAGACCCGAACTCAGTACCATACTTGGGCTGATGATCGGAGTGAGAAATCCTGGCTCACCTGATAGATCTTCCAAATCCGTTTGTATTTGGGCCAATGAGTTGCGGGTGTCTGATTTTGATCGTAAAGCAGGATGGGCAGCAAATGCTAATGTGAACGTAAAGCTTGCTGATCTCGGTACAATTAGCGGCTCAACCCGCTACACAACACCTGGATTTGGAGGCGTCCAGACCAAAATTTCTGAGCGAGAGCGCAAGGAAACTCTGGAATGGGACATTGCCACTAACCTGGCCCTTGATAAGTTGCTGCCCAGAGGTACAGGTCTTAAAATTCCAATGTATGCAAGTTACCAGCAAAGTGTTATTACGCCGGAGTTCGACCCAAAAGACCCGGATATTCCACTTGAGCAAACACTGGCTACTATAAGCAACACCGAAGAAGAACGAAATTACAAGAACATTGTTCAGGATAAAGGCACGCGCAGGAGCCTTAATTTTACGGGGATACGAAAAACCCGTAATAATCCCGAATCAAGAAGCGATTTTTGGGATATTGAAAATTTCTCCTTTACATATGCTTATAGCGATTTCAAACGTAGTGATTTCAATATTGAATCCTACCTGCTGAAAAATCAGCGCGGCTCAATTGATTATAACTATGCCTACGATCCGCTCTATATTGAGCCCTTTAAAAATGTCAAATTCCTGAATTCCCCACATTTAAAACTTCTTAAGGATATCAACCTGAATCTTCTTCCTAATAGCTTCGGCTTACGAGGTGAACTTGATCGACGCTTCATAAAAACACAATATAGGAATGAGAATTTGGATATTGGCAGCATTGAGCCAACCTATGAAAAGAGTTTCTTCTTTAACCGTAATTATACTCTCGGTTGGAATCTGACTAAGGCCATTAGCTTAAATTACACAGCTCGTACTAATGCCATAATAGATGAACCCGAAGGAGACATTGAGACCCGGGAAGAAAAAGATGAAATCTGGGATAATATTCTGGATTTGGGACGAACAAAAACCTTTACCCAAAATGTTAATGCTTCCTATAAACTTCCATTTGATAAACTTCCCCTGATTGATTGGGTTAGTGCCGATTATCAATATACAGCTGGATATATCTGGACTGCCGGTTCTGTAAACCTCCGCGATTCACTGGGTAACATTATTAGAAATGACAGAACTAATAATGTATCCGGTAAACTTGATTTCCTGAAACTTTATAACAAGAATAAGTTTTTGAAGGATATAAACAGCCCCGTTAAACGCCCGGTTGACCCAAAAGCGGATACCGTGCAAAGACCCAACTTCGGAGCCTTGAAAGGCGTGTTGCGGTTAATCATGTCTCTCAGAAGTATAAACATGACGTACAGTCTTAATGAGTCAACCATCCTGCCTGGTTTTCTTCCGGAACCCTCCTATTTTGGCCAGGATGATGGTTTAAGTGCTCCCGGTTGGGGTTTTGTTTTTGGAAGTCAGGATAACGAAATTAAAAGAAGAGCGGTGGAAAATAACTGGCTGGCCCAGGGGACCGGGCTCACAAATCCTTTCACTCAACGGCAAACGATTGACATTGGACTTCGCGCAACCCTCGAACCTTTTAATGATTTTAAAATTCAGCTCGATGCCAAGAAAACCAAGTCCTCCACTTTTCAGGAGATTTTCAGATACGATGAAGATTCATTGACCTTCAGGTCATTGAACCCCACACGTTCAGGAACTTTTTCAATTTCTTATATCTCAATCAATACCGCTTTTAAGAAAGACCGGTCAGATAACAGTTCTCCGCTGTTTGATGATTATATCGCATACAGGGAGGTGATCAGACAACGACTGAATGATTTGAATAGCTCCGGTGAATATAATCTCAATTCACAAGATGTTCTTATTCCGGCATTTATTGCAGCATATAGTGGAAAGAGTGCCGAAGAAATAAAGCTCAGCCCGTTCCCCGGTACTCCCCTTCCAAACTGGAGAGTTGACTACAACGGCCTTTCAAAAGTTGAAGCCTTAAAAGATATTTTTTCATCGGTAACTCTTACACATGCGTATAATTCAACATATTCAATTAATAGTTTTACTAATAGCCTTTTGTATGAAGAAGGAGTTGGATTGGACAAAGACATTGAAGATTATCCTCTTGCATCAATTGTAAATGAGAATGGAGAGCTTGTACCAATTTATATTATCAACCAGGTAGTAATTACAGAAAGATTTAGCCCTTTGATTGGACTTAACGTTAGAACCAGGAGCAGGCTCACCGCGAAAATTGATTATAAGATTGAACGGACAATGACGCTAAATTTGTCCAATACCCAGATCACGGAAATTAAATCCAATGACATTGGCTTTGATTTCGGTTACACAACCTCGAATTTCACCCTCCCTTTCAGGGTTCAGGGAAGAACGGTTGCCCTTAAAAATGATTTGACATTCCGAATGAACTTCTCAGTTCGCGATACCAGAACTCACCAAAGAAGAATTGAAGAAGGCAGCACAATAACCAATGGAAATGTCAATTTCCAGCTCCGACCTAATATTAATTATGTTTTGAATCAGCGCCTGAGCTTACAAGTTTATTTTGAAAGGAATATAAATGAACCCAAAGTAACTAATTCTTTCAAGCGGGCAACCACTGCATTCGGAGTCCAGATTCGATTCAGTTTAGCACAATAAAATTTTTGCAATTGAAATTTCCGTGTATTTTTGGTGCAAAAAACAAGCGACATGAATTTTCCTGAAGAACTGAAATATACAAAAGACCACGAATGGATTAAGATTGAAGGTGATGAAGCGACAGTTGGAATTACCGATTTCGCTCAGAGTGAACTGGGCGATATCGTTTATGTTGAAATTGAAACTGCCGGCAAATCTTTATCCCAGGGAGATGTTTTTGGAACAGTTGAGGCCGTTAAAACGGTGTCTGATTTGTTCATGCCGGTTTCTGGAGAAGTGGCCCAGGTGAATGCTGATTTGCAAAACAAGCCGGAAATCGTAAACAACGATCCATATGGGAAAGGATGGATGGTTAAGCTGAAGATTTCCAATTCGAATGAAACAAAGGGTTTACTCTCAGCCGCGCAGTATAAGGAAGTAATTGGCCAATAATTTTTGATTAATAAATACTCTATAGCCAGCCTTGTCTGGGCAATTTTTACAGGGACTTTGACCTCACTTCCCGGCACTTTGATCCCCCGGATTACGGGAACAGCCAATTTTATTCTGGACAATGTGAGTCATATTCTTTTCTTCCTTATCCTGGGTTTTCTGGTAGGAAAGAGCCTTTTATTCCAATTTCCATCTTTTGGTCCTCAAAAAGCTTTTTTCCTGACATTTTTTATCTGCATTGGCTATGGTTTTGCCCTTGAATTAGTCCAAATACCGATTCCGGAGAGAGTTTTTGAATGGAGCGATGTTTTTGCAAATGGGTTTGGAGCAATTTTTGGAGCATCTATAAGTGTTTTATTGAAGAAAGCGAATTAAAATAACCTGGGAATTTTATTATATTTGTTAGAACTGCTTTTCTAAATTTTCTAAAAAATAGCATATGGAAGCGAAGAAAAACCCAAAAGCTGACCTTACAAGAACATCCGGTTTATTCCTGAATGTTGGGCTGGTAATCAGTCTATTGTTGGTGATCTCTGCCTTTGAGTATAGATTCTATGACGATGGAAGCCTGGTTAACCTGGGTCAGGTGAAAGATGAATTTGAGGATATGTTGGAAATTCCTCCGACGGAACAGCCGCCGCCTCCTCCTCCGAAAATTCAGCAGCCAGAAATCATTGAAGTTCCTGATGAAGAAGAGATCGAAGAGGAAATTGAAGTAGATCTTGATGTTGAGATTACTGAAGAAACGGTAATTGAGAATATTATTATTGACGAAGCCCCTGATGAAGAAGTAGCTGATGATATTTTTAACATTGTTGAGGATCAGCCGGATTTTCCGGGAGGTACGTCAGCATTTTACGATTATGTGGCCAAAAATATAAAATATCCAACAACAGCCCGACGGATGGGTACTGAAGGAAAGGTGTATGTTCAATTCGTAGTTGATAAGTCAGGGAACATTACACAGGTAGAAGTTATCAGAGGCATTGGAGCCGGTTGTGATGAAGAGGCTGAGCGGGTTGTAAAAGCATCGCCAAAATGGAGACCAGGTAAGCAGAGAGGGCAGCCGGTGAGAGTAAGGATGGTTCTTCCTATAACCTTCAAACTAAATTGATTCTAAAAGAATTTGAATGAACCCGGTCTTGCCGGGTTTTTTTATGCCCCCTCTTTTTCAGTCTTGTTTTCAAATTTAGACAT
>Ga0214471_10004840_pt1 | contig 10396 bp, 10 predicted proteins | sample RVTome_5_FD_207665 | JGI IMG/M metagenome (GOLD analysis project Ga0214471, IMG submission 207665) | Soil microbial communities from uranium-contaminated site in the Upper Colorado River Basin, Wyoming, United States - RVT142D155 | ecosystem: Environmental > Terrestrial > Soil > Contaminated >... | reverse complement strand
CGCGAAAACCAGCTCGTCCAGTCCCTTGATGCCGTGCCGGCGCGCCACCGGCAGCAAGCGGCTCTCCAGCAGATAGCCCTTGTCGCGCGACAGCACGAGCCCCGAGCGCTCCTTGAGCAGGGCGCTGAGGAAATCGAAATCTTCGGGCTTCATGCCGCCGTCCTCGCGGCAATGCGCCGCAGATAGGAGCCGATCTCGGCAATCGGCATCACCGCGCTGCACAGGCCGGCGGTCGCCACCGCGCCGGGCATGCCCCAGACCACGCTCGACGCCTCGTCCTGGGCCACCACCGTTCCGCCTGCGCGCGCGACTTCCTCGCACCCGCGGCGCCCATCGGAGCCCATGCCGGTCAGGATCACCGTCAGGACGCGCGAGCCGTAGCTGCGCACGATGCTGCGCAGCATCGGATCGACCGCCGGGCGGCAGAAATTCTCGGGCGCGCCGCGGTTCAGGCGGATCACGCGCTTCGGGCTCGCGCCCTCGACCGTCATGTGGAAGTCGCCGGGCGCCAGGAAGATGCGGCCGCCCTTGACCGGCTCGCCGTCCACGGCCTCCGCGCAAGGGATGCCGGAGGCGCGCGCGATATGCTCGGCCAGGATCGTGGTGAAGGTCGCCGGCATGTGCTGGGTGACCAGGATCGGCTGGCCGGTCCCGCCCTTGAGGTCGCCGAACAACTTCATCAGCGCCTGCGGGCCGCCGGTCGAGCTGCCGACCGCGATCACCTCGGGCGGCAGCATGCTGACGGTGCTCGGGCGCAGCACGATCGGGCCGGCGTGGACCGCGACCTTCGCCGGCGCGCCGACCGCGCCGGCGGGCCGGCGCGGTGTCGCCGACGATCCGCCGACCTGGCGCCGGCGGGCCATGCCCAGGGCCTTGACCTTGTCCGTCAGCTGCTGCTTGAAATCCTCGGCCGAATTGAGCTCGCTGCCCGAGCTCGGCTTGGCGAGGTAGTCGCAGGCGCCGAGGTCGAGCGCGCGCAAGGATACTTCGGCATTCCTGCGCGTCAGGGTCGAGGCCATGATGACCTTCAGCGCCGGGTCGCGCTTGATCAGCAGCGGCAGCGCGGTCAGCCCGTCCATCTCGGGCATCTCGATGTCCAGCACTACTACTTCGACGTCGTTGCGGTCGAGGGCGCTGAGCGCCATCTTGCCGTTCGCGGCCGATGCCACGATGCGGATCGCGTCGTCCGATTCCAGCGCGCGCGCCAGCAGGCCGCGGATCACCGCGGAATCGTCGACCAGCATTACGCGGTAGCGCGTATCCGCGCCGCCGTCCTGCCGGCTATCCACTGTCGCGGTCCCCACAGCTACCCTCTGCCCTACCTGTCCCGATCGAGTTTTTCGCGTGCGCCCTGGAGCGGCCCGCCTATAACAGCCCGCATTGGGCGAACTTGCTCTGGATGATGTCGTTGTCGAACGGCTTCATGATGTACTCGTCGGCACCCGCCGTGATCGCGGTCTGAATGTGCTTCAGATCGTTCTCGGTGGTGCAGAACACGACCTTCGGCCGGTCACCGCCCGGCGAGCGGCGCAACTGGACCAGGAAGTCCAGGCCGTTCATCACCGGCATGTTCCAATCGAGCAGAATGCCGTCAGGCATCTGCTTCTGGCACAGTTCCAGCGCGGCCTTGCCGTCGGCCGCTTCCTGGATCGTGAAGTTCAGCTCTTCCAGGATCTTCCGCGCGACCATCCGGATCACCCGGGAATCGTCGACCACCAGACACGTCTTCATGGATGCCTCCATCGTCCGCCCGAACGCGTCAGGCGGCCTGCGCTTGCGTCGTGCCGATCAGGCGCGCGACGTCGACCATGACCAGCAGCGCATCCTTCAGCCGGTAGATGCCGACCGAGATGTCGCGCCAGACCGGATCCAGCGTCGCGGGGTTGCGCTCGTAGGCGCTGCCCGACAGGCTGAGGACCTCGCCGACCGAGTCGACGATCAGGCTGTACAAGCCGCCGCCGCATTCGATCACCACGTTCATGCCGGCGTCGCCGTCCGGGCGCGGCGGCAGACGCAGGCGCTTGCGCACGTCGATCGCCGTGACGATCCGGCCGCGCAGGTTCAGCGAACCGGCCACCTCGTTCGGCGCCAGCGGCACGCGGCTGAGGCGCTGCGGCCCCAGCACGTCCTGCACGGACAGCACCGGCACGCCGAACAGCTGACCCGCGACCACCATGGTCATGACGTCGCGGCGGCTCGGCTGGTTGGCGGCAACGTCGCCGCCCGCGTCATTGGTCGTTTCGATCTCGTTGCTCATGGAGCGTGCTCCTCAGGCGGCCAGGGTCTGGGCCAGCGACGTCAGCAGCGCGTCGCGATCGGACTTGGCCACGTAGTCGTCGAAGCCAACGGCCCGGCCCTTCTCGATATGCTGGGCCGAGGTGTTGGAGGTCAGTGCCACGATCGGCAGCTTCGACCAGCGCTTGCTGCTGCGCACCGCGGCGGCGAAGTCGTAGCCGTTCATGCCGGGCATCTCGATGTCGCTGACGATCACGTCGACATCCATGCCCTTCTCGCACAAGGCCAGGGCCTTCTGCGCGCTGTCGACCGCCGTCACGTCGTAGCCGGCGACCGAGAGCACCGGCGTGATCAGGTGGCGGAAGAACGCGCTGTCCTCGACCAGCAGCAGGCGGCGCTGGCGGTTGCCGTCGAGCATCGCGTCGCTGCGGTTGAACCAGTCGCCGAACGCCTGCGTCAGGTAGTGCGTGGCGTCGATAACCTCGGTCGCCCGGCCGGCGACCACGGCGGTGCCGACGACGCCCGGCTGGTCGCCCGTGAGCTCGACGCGCATCACGTCCTCGACCACGTCGATGATCTCGTCGACCATCAGGCCCATCGAGCGCTCGCCGTCGGCGAACACCAGCACCGGCTGGCGGCCCGTCTCGACCGCCTTGCAGGACGGGTCGATCGGCACCAGCGGCATCAGGTTGCCGCGGTACTGCACCACGCTGCGCCCGGCGACGGTCTCGATCTTCTCGGAGTCGAACTCCTCGAGCCGCGCGATGAGGGCGAGCGGCACCGCCTTCGGCCCGCGCGTGCCCGCGCGGAAGGTGAGGATCGCGACGCGCTCCTCGTCGCCCGCTTCGCGCTCGCCGGCGGCCGTGATCTCGCCCGCCTCGGTAACGCCGCGCTCGCCGCTGGCGGCGGCCGCGATGCCGTTCGGATCCAGGATCATGATGACGCTGCCGTCGCCCAGGATGGTGTTGCCCGAGAACATCGGGATGTTGCGCAGGATCGGCACCACCGGCTTGACCACGATTTCTTCCGTGTCGAACACGCGGTCGACGATGATGCCGAAGATGAACTTTCCGACCTGCGTGACCGCGATATAGGCGTCCTTGGCCGGCTTGTCGTCGGACGCACCGAGCTTCAGGAGGTCACGCAAGGACACGAGCGGCAGCAGCCGGTCGCGCAGGCGCATGACGGGCGCGTCGTTGATCAGCTCGACCTTGTGCTCGGAATTCGACGAGGCGCGGACCAGCTCCAGCACGCTCATCTGCGGGATGGCGAAGCGCTCGCCGCCGCATTCCACGATCAGGGCCGAGACGATCGCCAGCGTCAGCGGAATCTTGATCACGAAGGTCGTGCCGCGTCCTTCGCGCGAGCGCAGCTCGACCGTGCCGCCGATCTTCTCGATATTGGTGCGCACCACGTCGAGGCCGACGCCGCGCCCGGAGACCGAGGTCACCTGCGCCGCGGTCGAGAAGCCGGCGCGGAAGATGAACTGATGGATCTCCATCTCGGTCATCTGCTCGAGCTCGGCCTCGCTGGCCAGCCCGTTGGCGACCGCCTTCTGCTTGATGCGGGCCGTGTTGACGCCGCGGCCGTCGTCGCTGATCTCGATCAGGATGTGGCCGCCCTGCTGATAGGCGTTGAGCACGATGGTGCCCGATTCCGGCTTGCCGGCGGACCGGCGATCATCGGGCCGCTCGATGCCGTGATCGGCCGCGTTGCGCACCAGATGCGTCAGCGGGTCGCGGATCAGCTCCAGCACCTGGCGGTCGAGCTCGGTCTCGGCGCCGTGCATCTGCAGGTCGATCTTGCGGCCGAGCTCGTGCGACAGGTCGCGGATGATGCGCGGCAGCTTCGCCCAGGCGTTGCGGATCGGCTGCATGCGCGTCTTCATGACGCCTTCCTGCAGCTCCGAGGTCACCTGGCTCAGTCGCTGCAACGGCCCGGCGAACTGGCTGTCGGTCTGGCTGCGCAGGATCTGCAGCAGCTGGTTGCGGGTCAGCACCAGCTCGCTGACCATGGTCATCAGGTTCTCGAGCACGTCGACGTTGACGCGGATCGACTGGTCGGCGACGCCGCCTTCCTTGGCGGCCTGGCCGTTGGCGGGGACGTTGGCGGCCTGCGCGGCGGGCGCCTTCACGCCCGCCAGCACCTCGTCGCGCACCGCGCCGAAGATGCGCACGACCTCGGTCTGCAGCTCGGGCGCCACTTCGAGCAGGCGCATCGCCGCCTCGACATGGCCGTTGAGCGTCTGGAACTGCGGCGCGCCGAGCCCGCGCTCGATCGCGGACTGGAACGCCCGCTTCATCTGGCCCTGCTTGCAGCGGTTGATGCCGCCCATGGCCTTGGCCAGGAAATCGCGCAGATGTCCTTGCAGCACGTCCATGTCGACGCGCTCGAACATCGGCTTGATCGTCGCATCGGCCATCACGCCCTGGAACGAGGCATCGACCATGGCATCGATCATCGAGTCGCCGCCGAAGCGATCGTACAGCGAGGCGTCCGCGGCCGGCGCCTTCGCGCCGTTCATGCCGGCGGCCGGCTTCGCAGCGGCAGGCGGCGCAGCCTCGGCCTTGACCGGCTCGGGAGCCGGCGCCGGCGCCGCGGCGGCGATTTCGGCTTCGACCTCGGCGGCCGGCTCGTCGCCGGCGTCGCCCGCTTCGGCCAGGGCGTTCAACTGCCCGGTCAAGTCGGAGTCATCGCCGGCCGGCTCGGCCTCGGTGCGCTCGAGCTCGCCCAGCAGGCTCTTGATGCGGTCCAGCGCCGTCAGCACCAGGCTGATCGCCTTGGGCGACGCGCTCATCTCGCCGTCGCGAATCTTGCCGAGAACGTTTTCCGAGGCATGCGCGACCGTCTCCAGGCGCGGCAGGCCGAGGAATCCGCAGGTTCCCTTGATGGTATGGACGAGCCGGAAGATATTGGGCAGCAGCTGCGGATCGTTCGGATTCTGTTCCAGCTTGACCAACTCGACGTCGAGGACCGCGATGCTTTCCGCGGTCTCGGTCAGGAATTCGCGAAGCAAGTCATCCATGGGTGATATATCCAGTCGCAGGCAGTTGAGGCGCATTCCCCGCACACGCAGTCCGCTTGCGCGGGACGCGCGGTTACGTCGGTAAAAACTTACAGAAATTATTTAATAAGACCTTGACGGGCCTGGACCCCTGGAAACCAACACGGATTTTCGGGGTGAGCGGTCGCCCGGCGCGCCTTGACCGGTGCGCCGGTAGTTATCAGGACGGCGTCCTTCGACGAAAGCTCAGGGGGCCTCAGGCAGCGCCGATCGGCAACGAGACCGCGAACGTCATCCGGTCCTGGCCCGGCTCGGCGATCTCCAGCTTGCCGCCCATGCGGGCCGCCAGCCGGGTGGTGAAATGCGGCTGCGCGCCGCGGGCGTTCAGCGCCTCGACCGGGACGGCCGGATCGAGCGCCTGGCGGATATCCTCATGCAGCCGGCACCCGGCGCCGGCGGCGGACACCGACATCCGCGCCTGGTCGGCCTCCAGGACGACCGTGACCTTGAGCGTGCCGCCGCGCACCAGCGACTCGCCGGCCAGCGCGACCATGTTCATCAGCAGCTTGCCCCAGCCGGCGATCTCGGGCGCGCGAACGGCGCCCTCATCCCATTCCAGCGTCACCTTGCCGCCTTCCAGCATGCCGCCGAGCAGCGAGCGCACGTCGCCCACCGACTGGACGACCTGCGAGCCGGCAAGGCCGAAGGCGACGCGATAGAACTGCAACCGGCGCGCGGCCTGGCGGCCGCTGCTGGCGATCAGGCCCATGGCCTCGTCGCTGCCGCCGCCGCCGAATTCCTCCAGCAACTCCACGCCATTGTTGATGGCGCCGATCGGGCTCACAAGGTCATGGCACAGCCGCGAGCACAGCAGCTCGGCGAAGCGAAGCTCGTCCATTCCTCGAAAGCCCCTTTCGGTGGCTGCGCCCCCCGCCGGCGGGCCGGCGTACCGCAACCACACGCAAAACATGTTACAGTCCAAGGCGTAATATACTTAATCGTCGGCCCGGCGATAGCGGATTAGCGGATCGCGGCGGCGCCCGGGCGGGCCGGCGGGCTCAAGGGCGGCCAGGAAATGCGCCATGACGGACCGACTGGCACCTGGGGCATGGGTACGTCACCCGTCCCGGCCGGATTGGGGCCTTGGACAGGTCCAATCCGCAGTCGGCCCGCGCGTGACCGTGAATTTCGAGCATGCCGGGAAGCTACTGATCAATACGGCGGTAGTGACCCTCGAACCGGTGGAATCACCGGATGAGCCCTAGGCTGGCGGCATATCTGGCCTGCCTTCTCGTCGCCGCATGGGCGGTTGCCGCCGCGGCCGAGACGGGGTCGCCGCAGGCCGGGGAACCGTCGATCGCCGCGACGGTGCTGCTCAAGGCGGCCGAGGCCGATCGCACCGATATCGCCGCCTATGCCCTGGATAAAGGCGCGCCGGTCGACGCCGCCGACCGGCAAGGCAATACGGCGCTGGCGATCGCGGCCAAGGCCGGCGCGGAGCACGCGGCGACGCTGCTGCTCGAGCGCGGTGCCCGCGCGGACGCACCCGCCCGCGACGGCTGGACCGCCTTGATGCAGGCGGCGCACGAGGGGCACGAGCGCATCGTCGCCCTGCTGCTCGGGGCCGGGGCCGATCACGGCCGGCGCGAAGGGCGCTATGGCAACACCGCGCTGATGATCGCCGCCGGTCGCGCCCGGACGGAGATCGTGGCCGCGCTCGCCGAGGCCGGCGCCGCCGCCGACGAGGCCGACACGTCCGGCGGCAACACGGCCTTGATCCTGGCCGCCGCCCATCCGAACGGCGCCGAAACGGTGGCCGAACTGCTGGCGCGCGGCGCCCGGCCCGAGCGGGCCGCCAAGGACGGCTGGACCGCGTTGATGGCGGCGGCGGAGAAAGGCGCCGCCCCGGGGGTCGCGCTGCTGCTCGATGCCGCGGCCGATGCGACCGGCCTGGTGCGCGCCCGGCGCGGCGACGGGCGCACGGCGCTGGCCATGGCCGCCGAGAACGGCCGGATCGGCGTCGCCCGCCTGCTGCTCGACCGCGGCGCGGAGGTCGACGCGCGCGACCGCGCCGGCGCGACGCCGTTGTTCCTGGCGGCGGCGGCAGACGTGCCGGGCATGGTCGAACTGCTGCTCGAGCGCGGCGCCGACCCCGACGCGGTAAATCCGGCCGACGGCAACAGCGCGCTGATGATGGCGGCCAATCGCGGCGCGATCGAGGTCGTGCGCATGCTGCTGAAGGGCGGCGCCAGGGTCGATCTGCGCGCCAAGGATGGCTGGACGGCGCTCGCGGCCGCGGCGATGATCGGCGACGAGGACATCGAGGCGCTGCTGCGCGCGCACGGCGCCAAGGAGTGAGCGAAAGGATGCGGATCGGCATCGCGTTGGCGGCGCTGCTTATGGCTTCGGCCGGCCCTGCCCTTGGCCTGGACGCCGGCGATCCGGCGCGCGGCGAAGCGCTGTTCAAGCGGTGCGTCGCCTGCCACAGCTTCGAGCCGAACGGCCGCAACAAGGCGGGCCCGCGGCTGCACGGGCTGTTCGGCCGCAAGGCCGGCATGGTGACCGACTACAAGTACTCGCCCGCGTTGAAGGGCAGCACGCTGGTATGGACGCCGGACACGGTGGACGCCCTGTTCGCCAAGGGACCGGAGGAGGTCGTGCCGGGCAGCAAGATGCCGCTGCAGGTCATGAGCAACCCGAAGGACCGGGTCGACCTGATCGAGTTCCTCAAGAAGGTGACGGCGGAGTGAGCGAGGGAGAACGCCGATGAAGATGATCGTCTTCGGCATCGTCGCCGCGATCGGCCTGGCGATCCTGACCGGCCTTGTGCTCCAGAGCAGCAACCAATCGGCCGCGACGCGGTTCCAGACCGAGAACGTGCGGCTATAGGACTTAAGGGCTGTTGACCGGCTTGCCGGTCTGGGCGTCCCACAGCTTGACCACCTCGTCGCCGCCGGCCGACAGCGCCACGCGGCCGTCCGGCGTGAACGCCACCGCCCAGACCGCCTTGGCGTGGCCGTTCATGACGTGGATCGGCTTGCCGGACTCGACGTCCCACAGCCGGACCTTGCCGTCGCGCCCACCCGAGAGCGCCTGCCTGCCGTCGGGCGAGAACGCGACGGCGACGACGAAACCCTCGTGCCCCGGCAGCACGCGCAATTCCTGCTCGGCCGCCAGGTCCCACAGCCGCACCGTCTCGTCCACGCCGGCCGAGAGCAGGCGCGTGCCGTCGGCCGACACGGCGATGCCGTTGACGCCGAAATTATGCCCCTTCAGCACCGGCCCGGCGTCGCCGGTGCCGGCGTCCCACAGCCGGATCGTCGCGTCGTAGCCGGCCGAGATCACGCGCTTGCCGTCCGGCGTGAAGGCGACGGCGTTGACGTTGGCGGCATGCCCGTCGAGCGTGCGCAGCAATGCGCCGTCGTCGAGATTCCACAGGCGCACCGAGCGGTCCCATCCGGCCGACGCGGCAATGCGTCCGTCCGGCGACACCGCGACCGCGGCAACGTTCGCGCCGTGCCCCTTCAGCTGCCGCAGCATCTGGATGCGGTCGAGATCCCACAGGATCAGCGTGTGGTCGTCGCTGCCGGACAGCGCGCGATGCCCGTCGGGCAGGAACCGGCCTGTATTGGCGCTGGCGAAATGCTCGTTGAGCTCGGCCAGCTGGCGCTGCGTCGCCAGGTCCCAGAGGCGCAGCGTGTAGTCGAAGCCCGCTGTCAGCACCCGCTTGCCATCGGGCGAGACGGTGACGGACTTGACGATGCCGCTATGGCCGACGAGGTCGGCGGTGGCGGGGGCGCTTGAAAGCAGCAGGATCGAGGTCACTGCTGCACCGAGCCGGGCCCTCACCCTCCCGCCGAAACGGCGGGCCCCTCCCTCTCCCGCCTGCGGCGGGCGAGGGGATTTCAAGTCTTCCCCTCGCCACCCGCGCTTAGCGGGGGGAGAGGGATACGAAGGGTTGGGTGGGGCCGAGCGAAGCGAAGGCCGCACCTTACCCGGAGTTGGGTGAGGGGGGAACGGTGCCACACGCCCAGCATATGCTGTTACCGCCAGACGCGCCCGTCTGCCGGCACCGACCAGCTGTTGCGATTGGTGTCGGGCGGCGGCTCGCCGGCGAGCGCATAGCCGGCCGACAGGTGGCGGAAGGCGCGCAGCAGTTGCCCGGTCTCGGCATCCACCGTCAGCGTATCGACGCGGAAAGCCTCGTTCGAGTTGCCGCCGGGGCTCATCACCCGGACGGCGAAGACTTTCCGTCCGTCCAGCTCCGCGCCGATCACGCGCAGCACCTTGACGCCGAATTGCTGCGACACCTTCTTCGACACCTCGTCGGGCATCATCGCCGCGCCGGCGATGCCGGTCGACAGCAGCAGCGCGACCGCGCTGAGGGTGATCCGCTTCATGCTAGTCGTGCCCATGCTGCGGCTTTGCCTCGCCCTTGACCTCGGCGACCCAGATATTGTGATGCTCGCGCGCCCAGTTCTCGTCGACCTGGCCGGTGCCCATGGCGTCGAAGGCGCCCTCCATCCCGATCGAGCCGATATAGATATGCGCCACGATGATCGCGATCAGCACCAGGCTGACCACGCCGTGCACCACCAGCATCCACTGCATGTCGTTGACGTTCATGCCGAACTCGAACGGCCACATCAGGTAGAACCCGGTCACCGCCAGCGCAGCGCCGCCGAGCACCACGGACCAGAAGATGCCCTTCTGCCCGGCGTTGAACTTGCGCGACGGCGGATGCACGCCGCGCGTGAACAGGCCGCCGCCCTTGGCCAGCCATTGCAGGTCGTACTTGTTCGGGATGTTGTGATGCACCCACAGGACCAGCATCAGCAGCACGCCGACGACGAAGCCGATCGCGATGTAGTTGTGCGCGTACTTGCCGTAGAGCGTCAGCGCCGAGAACGCCTCCTTGCCGATCACGGGCGGCAGAATGTAGCGCCCGTACAGCATGTTCAAGCCCGTCAGCGCCAGCACGATGAAGCAGGTGGCGGTCAGCCAGTGCGCGAAGCGCTCGACCGCGTTGAAGCGCTGGATCGTGCGGTTGGCGGGGCCGGCCTCGATGCGGATGCGGCCGCGGATGGCGAAGAACGCCGCCAGCACGACGACCATGCCGAGCAGGATCCAGGTGCCGTAGGTCGATTCCGGGCCGTT
>Ga0214471_10004839_pt1 | contig 10396 bp, 11 predicted proteins | sample RVTome_5_FD_207665 | JGI IMG/M metagenome (GOLD analysis project Ga0214471, IMG submission 207665) | Soil microbial communities from uranium-contaminated site in the Upper Colorado River Basin, Wyoming, United States - RVT142D155 | ecosystem: Environmental > Terrestrial > Soil > Contaminated >... | reverse complement strand
TGTGATTGTATTGCAGAATATAATGGAAATTTATCAGTTATAGATTTTAAAACTAGTAGAAGTAGACTGATGGAACATTATGACAAAGTCCAAAAATATTTCATGCAGGCAACGGCATACTCTTTGATGTGGAAAGAAAGAACGGGAGTGGATATAGAACAAATTGTAATTATTGGCTCTGAGGAGACCGGGGATATTGCAGAATTTATAAAAATACCATGTGATTTCAAAGATAAGTTAATTGAAATGATAGAAAAATTTCATAATTTATCATAATTTAGTAAAAAAATGTTCTAAACTAGGCTTAAAATAAAGTCAAAATTAACCCATAATTAGGTAAGAAAATGACTGATTTTATTCATGAACCATACAAAACTGTCTATGTTAGAGATTTGATCAAGCTAAGCCTTGATGATCTGCTCAGTATGATGGGATCACTTGAATCAGGCAATGCATATTGGGTTGATGGAGTTCTCTTTGCATGCTTTGCAATGACTGATTCAGAAGAATTGGCAAAAAAAGAGATTCAAGGTCAGACATATTTAGACAAAGTCATATTTGCAAAATATGACAACTATACCAAAACAGCAAAATTATCAACTAATATGGAAATCAATGTTTTAAACGTACAAAAAAGCCATCTTTATAGGGATTTAATATCTTGGTTGAAAAAACAACCGGTATGGAATGAATAGAAATATTTCCATAAATGTTATACATCAAGAACTAGATATTTTAATGTCTGTTCTCAAAGAGAACCAAATTGGATAAAGATAAATCAGAAATTTTCATAACAGAGTTTCCAAAAGAGGGATTTGGTATAATAGATCAGCTGCAAGGAAGAGTCCAGTTTGCAATTTTAGATCAAATTAAACTCATGAAGACATCAGGTATGGAATACAAAGAGATTAGCGAGATAATTCTTGCCAATGTTCGAAAAATAATAGAAAATTATCAGCCACAAGAAGATTAAATATAGATTTTAGTCTTAACTTCATACAAAATTTCTTACAAAAATAAACAAATGTTAAGAATTTCCACAGTAGTGTTTTTAATTCATTATTACATTAGCGTTATAGGTAGTAATCAAATAATACCAAACATCAATGGTATGTCAAAAAGAGTATTGATGCTCAGTTGTCAATGGATAACTGATTGGTTTTGATTACTATCTAATTTTTACCGTTTAATTGGTTATCGGTATTCATCTCCACAATCACCTATGATATTAAAAAGATCATTAGATTTGCTAGTTACAGAACGTATCATGGTAAGATCTTCAGATTCAAGATGAATATCAAAAGCGTGAGCATTATCATGCCTGTGTTCAGAGATTCCAAGCCTTGTACCAATTATTACTCCTGCAACAATAGGTTTATCCAAAATAAATTTTGTAGAAACGTTTGCAATACTAGAATCATGTTTTTGTGCTATTTTTGATAAAACTTGCAATAATTCTTGAAATAAACTCCACCCACCCCATGCAGATATCACGTTATAATATTTTTGCAAACTAGAAGTAGTCAAGTCTGCCCTATGTGGTTCTGGTTGATTTAGATATTTTTCAGATAAAAATCCACCAAGTAAAGTGCCATAAGTGAGAAGACGAATTTCATGCTTTTGGCAAAATGGAATCATTAATTTTTCTGGCCTTTGATCTAAAATAGAATATTGGACTTGATTTGAAATTAATTTAAAACCACGTTCAATTATTATCTTGATCCGTTTTGTATCAAAGTTTGTAAGACCAAGATATTTAATTTTTCCTTCCACTTGTAATTTAGATAAATTGGCAAGTGCCTCAAGATAACTTGGATTATTGTAATCCCACCAATGAAACTGTATCAAGTCAAGTGAATCAGTATTCATTTTATGTAATGATTGATCGATGTAATATTCTACAATCGATTTTGACATTGGTCCCGGATTTGGAACAAATTTTGTCAAAGATTGAGATTGTCTCAAATCTTTATGAGACAATTGTTTTCGAAATTTCCCAATGTATGATTCAGCAGGACCATAAATATCAGCCAAATCCCATGTTGTAAATCCATCCTTATGATACTCAAGCATCTCTAAAACTGCAGATTTTGAATCTATTTGTCCATGTCCACCAGATACTTGCCACATTCCATTTAAAATTCGACGGATGGATAGATCATCAGCAAGTTCAATTTTTGGAATTGGCATATGAGGTATAGAATTTAACTTTATTTTATGAGTATGCAATATCCAAATAATAAATAAAAGATAAAAATTTGCAGGGTACAATCAATTTAAGAATAACAACGTATTGAATTGAGATATGGTTCATTATTATATTAAAAAAATAAAACGTATCTCCCAGAAACCAACTACATGTATGAATTGCAATAGTGAAAACATTGTAGAAGATGCAGTGTTAGCTTCAACAGGTCCAACTCAAGAAAATACAGATTATACACCGTCAGCACTATGCCTTACTTGTGAAACTTTAATGATAATCACTACTGAACCAGGGGCGGGGCTTGGACTACAGGCTTCTATAGGAAATGAAGTGTCGATGCGGAATTAAGCTAAATATAGATCAAAATGCATTAAGAGGGTTACGTATAGGATAGTCAAATTTTCTAATTTAAAAATTTAATATGAGATGAAATAGCGTATTCTTGTTGTCAAGCGCAAGAAATACCGAAGTTTCAATAGTCATTCCTACATATAACGAATCTGAAAATATCCAAGGCATCTTACATATGATCAAAGAGCATTTGCCAAAAAATACAACAGTTGAAGCAATAGTAGTAGATGATAATTCGCCGGACGGTACTGGTAAAATTGCTGAAGATTATTTTAAATCGTTAAAAGAAAAAACAAGATATACAATTAGCGTAATCAATAGAAAAACAAAGGAGGGGTTAAGCTCTGCAATACTAAAGGGGGTGGAGCAAGCAAAAGGAAAGATAGTCATAGTGATGGATAGTGATTTTTCCCATCCTCCTCAACTCATACCAAAACTTGTTGATGTTTTAAAACAATCAAAAACAGACATTGTTGTTGCATCAAGATACCTTAACGGTGGAGCAATTCAGGGGTGGTCATTGAAACGAAAGATACTCAGCAAAATTGGAACTGTTATAGCAAAAAAAGGTCTTGGAATCAAACAGTCAGATCCAATGTCAGGATTTTTTGCATTTAACAAAGACATAATCAAAGGAATTAATTTCGATGCAATAGGGTACAAACTTCTACTAGAGATGATTGTAAAAGTAAAAGATGTATCAATAAAAGAAATCCCCTATACATTTTTAGACAGACAAAATGGAAAGAGTAAACTTGGAATTAAAACAATTTTAGAATTTACACATGCAGTATGGAATCTCTACAGATATGGAAAGAATGAACAGAGAAATGAAAAAAGAGCATCAGTTAGATTCATATCAAAAGCTGCAAGATTCTTTTCAGTAGGAGCAATAGGGTTGGCGGTAAACTACCTTATGTCCATTCTGTTTACATCTAGTTTGAATATGTGGTATCTTCATGCAACCATACTTGGAATCGTGTTTTCAATTACCAGTAATTTCATTTTGAATAAATATTGGACATTTGAAGATAGAGATTTTGCAATAAAAAGAACAATCATGCAATATGGTAAATTTTCAGGGTTTAGCTCTATTGGAGCACTGGTTCAACTTGGAATTGTGTATTACCTAGTTGATGAGGTAAGCATGTCTTATCCAATTGCACTCGTATCAGCAGTTGCAACTGCAGCATTTAGCAACTTTATTTTAAATAAAAAATGGACGTTTAAAGAAAAAGTTTGGAGTTAGACAGTATTAAAAACATCTCAAGCAAATTACTAACAAAAAAATCAATATACAAATTTAAAAATATACGGATTAGAAAAATCCTATCAAAGCCATTCCCATAACAATCAATAAGATTCCACCGATGATTGTCATAAAACCAGTTTTAGACATGAATTATCTTCATTAAACTACTATATGAAATTCAGCATCTAAAATTAAATTTAGACAGATAATGAAAATATAAAAAAATCAACATGACATCATTGTAATGAATAATGAAGATCACAAAACAAAGCAGTTCCATTAGGTAATGATTTAGCAGTGATACAATGCCCATCTTGCAACCCTTTACCACAAATGTAGCACTCTACTTCAGAAACACTTGATTGTACTTTGTGTGTTTTATTGAAATAATGTTCCTGCATCAATGAGGGTTTTGTCCTTTGCATGATTACAAAGCATATGATCATTTATCATATAAAGGTACCGTACTATACCGTAATAGGCTCAATACTGGAGAATATTCAAAATAAATACGAAACAGATACCTCATCAATTTAAATAATAAATGAGTAAAATTTTGTCTATGGGTGGACATCTTTGGAAAATCCCAACCGAAAGTAATACCATTAGAGTTAACTGAAAACCAATTTCAGATATATAATAAAATATCAAGAAATTATTCACATTCATTTCTCTTTGAATCACTAACAGGGCCAGAAGTATTAGCTGAAACGTCAGTCATGGGATTTGACCCCAAAATAATTCTCAAAGGATATTCAGACAAAGTGGAAATTATAAAAAATAATAAAATTGAGTCTATTCAAACAAATGACCCGTTTGAAGAGCTAAAAAAACTATTAGGAAAATCAGATGATCAAAGTTATAGATATTTGGGAGGTGCAGTTGGTGTTGTAAATTATGATGCAATTAGATTAGTAGAAAATATTCCAGATATTCATAATTCACCACAACCATTAATGGAGTTTGGAATATACGATGATGGTATATTATATGATAACATACACAAGAAACTATTTTATTTTTATCACGATCAAAATAGATTTGAGCAATTTAAAATGAGCGATGATTCATTTGAAGATTTCAAAGCAACTGAAACAATACCAAACATGAATCAAGAGAAATTCTCAAACATAGTAAACAAAGCAAAGCAGTATATACATGATGGAGATATTTTCCAAGTAGTATTATCTAGAAAATTTACATTTGACAGACAAGGAGATAACCTAACACTATACAAAACATTACGAAGGCTAAATCCGTCACCATACATGTATCACTTAAAACAAGATAGTAAAACTATCATCGGGGCATCTCCTGAAATGTTAGTAAGAATAACAAAAGATAAAGTAGAGACGTTTCCAATCGCAGGAACCAGAAAAATTACAGATGATGAAGAAAAAAATAAGCAGTTGGCAATTGAATTACTCCATGACGAAAAAGAATTAGCAGAGCATACAATGCTAGTTGATTTAGGAAGAAACGATATTGGCAGGGTATGCAAATACGGAACTGTCCACACTGAAGAGCTGATGGAGATTAAACGATTTAGTCATGTGCAACACATAGTAACACATGTTGTAGGAAATTTAGCGCCTGAAAACGACATGTTTGATGCGTTTAAGGCAGTATTTCCAGCAGGAACTGTATCAGGGGCTCCTAAGGTCAGAGCAATGGAGATTATTGATGAGTTAGAGACTGAAGCTAGAGGCCCATATGCAGGAGCCGTGGGATATTTTTCGTTTAATGGGTGTTGTGATTTTGCAATTGCTATTAGGAGCATATTCATAGACGGAAACAAAGGATTTGTTCAGTCAGGTGCAGGAATTGTCTCAGACTCTATTGCTAAAAATGAATTCAAAGAAACAGAACACAAAGCTGGAGCAATGCTTCAAGCATTAAAGGAGGCAACAAAATGAAATTTTTAATTATAGATAATTACGATTCGTTTGTATATAATATCGCACAATATTTGGGGGAGTTGAATGTGGATTGCGATGTAATTAGAAATGACAAGATAACATTAGAGCAAATAAAACAAAAAAATTATGATGCGATAATAATATCGCCAGGTCCAGGAACACCGACAGATAAAAAATATTTTGGCATATGTAACGATGTGATCAAAGACATTGGGCCAATCACTCCCATATTAGGAGTATGTTTGGGGCATCAAGGAATTATTCATGCATTTGGCGGCAAGGTTACAAACGCTGGATGTGTAAGACATGGAAAGACTAGTCCCGTGGATCATACAAATTCAGAGTTATTCAAAGATGTTAAGAATCCATTTAGAGCAACAAGATACCATTCACTTGTAGGAGACAAAACAATAATTCCAGACATATTAGAAGTTACAGCCACAGCAGCTGATGATGGAGAGGTAATGGCAGTAAGACACAAAGAGTATCTAATAGAAGGAGTGCAATTTCATCCAGAATCCATCATGACTGAAGATGGAAAAAAGATCCTCGCAAATTTCATAAAACAAGTAAAGGAGAGAAAATGATATCAAATTTAATTTTGAAACTTCAGCAAAAGACAGATCTGACGTATGATGAGATTAATTCGGCAATGGTTGACATTTTTTCTGGAAAAACAAATGATAAGGAAAATTCAGATTTTCTATCAAGTTTGACAGAAAAAGGGGAAACTGATGATGAATTACTAGGAATGCTAGATAAAATGCAGGAATTTTCCCTTAAAGTTGAGCCTAAAAATCATGGGACCATAATAGACATGTGTGGAACAGGAGGAGACAAACTCCAAACATTCAATGTGTCAACTACAGCATCATTTGTAGTTGCAGCAGCTGGTGGAATTGTGGCAAAACACGGAAATAGATCAAGTTCAGGAATTTCAGGAAGTGCAGATATTTTTGAATATTTTGGATATGACTTGAATCAAGAACCTACACAAATTGCAGATATTTTAGAAAAACACAACATTTGCTTTATGTTTGCACAAAAATTTCATCCTGCTATGAGACATGTATCTACTGCAAGAAAACAGATTGGAAAGAGAACAGCGTTTAATCTTTTAGGACCATTATCAAATCCAGCAGGTGTAAAAAATCAACTAATAGGAGTATTCTCAACAGAGTATCTTGATAGATTACCATTAATTCTAAAAAGAAAAGGAGCTCAAAACATAATGACAGTTCGTTCAGATGATGGCATGGATGAATTTTCCACAAGTGCTACAAACAGAGTATGTATTTTAAAAAATGATAAAGTGCTAATGAATGTGATTAATCCAGAAGTTGTAGGATTGCATAAATCAAAATTAAAAGATATTCAAATTCAAACAAAAAAAGATGCAATTAAATCATTTGTAGGAGTTCTTAATAATACTGCAAACCAAGCCATGATTGAAACTACTGCACTTAATGCAGCAGGAGGATTAATTGTTTCAAATATTTCAAAGAATTTTGAAGAAGGTGTGGAATTGGCATTAAATACAATTGAAGAAGGCAAGGCATTCAGATTACTAGAAAAATTTATTGCGCATACTGGAGATATTTCAAAATTAAAGGAGTTAGCAAATGGTTGAAAATATTCTAAGAAAATTAGTTAATAATTCTCAAGCTGCAATAGATGATGGAGTTTATGATGTAGATATAAAATTACAAAAATCAAATAAAGATTTTTTGCAAATTATAAAATCAAATAATCATGCGACACTTATTACAGAAGTAAAGTTTTCATCTCCATCATTAGGAAAGATTAGAACATTATCAGATCCCTCAAGCATAGCAAAACAAATGATTGCAGGAGGAGCTAAAGCATTATCAGTTCTAACTCAGCCTCACATGTTTAATGGCTCACCAGAATATTTTATGCAGGTAAGACAGTCAGTTGATGTACCATTACTAATGAAAGACATCATGATAGATACAGTACAGATTGATACTGCAGAAAAAATCGGAGCGGATTACATGTTAGTCATTCAATCATTATTTGATCAAGGATTTCTCAAAAATATTGAAGAATTCATCAAATACGGTCATAAAAAAGGATTGAAAATACTACTAGAAGTTCATACAAAACATGAATTTGAAAATGCCCTAAAAACCGAAGCTGATTTGATTGGAATTAACAACAGAAACCTTGACACCTTAGAAATTGATCTTAAAACTACAAAGAAAGTACTTGAAGGGTATAAAAAAACAAGACCAATACTTGCAGAAAGCGGGATTGAGACAGTAGAGGATATTCAATATCTAAAAAAGTGCGGCGCAGATGCATTCCTAGTAGGGTCTAGCATAATGAAAAGCGATAATATCGAAGAACATGTCAGAAAATTGGTGAATGCATATTGAAGTATCCCAAAGATGGAAAATTTGGAGAGTTTGGGGGCAAGTACATTCCAGAGACGCTAGTTCCTGCAATAGAAGAATTAGAAGAAAATTATCTCAAATTCAAAGACAATAAAGATTTCAAAAAAGAATTAGACTACTATCTAAAACAATACGCAGGAAGACCAACCCCATTATACTATGCAAAAAATTTATCAGAAAAATGCGGAGGTGCTAAAATTTATCTAAAAAGAGAAGACCTCCTACACGGAGGAGCTCATAAGATAAACAATACGTTGGGTCAGGCATTACTTGCAAAAAAAATGAATAAAAAAAGAATTATTGCAGAAACAGGGGCAGGTCAACATGGAGTAGCAACAGCTATGGCGTGTGCCGTTTTGGGAATGAAATCGGAGATATACATGGGTTACAAAGATACAATACGACAAAAGCTGAATGTGTACAGAATGAACATGTTAGGATCTAAAGTTCATCCAGTAAAATCAGGGTCTAAAACACTCAAAGATGCAATTAATGAAGCAATCAGAGATTGGATTACAAATGTAGAAGACACATATTACTTACTAGGCTCTGCAGTAGGTCCTCATCCATATCCTGTAATGGTAAGAGACTTTCAAAGTGTGATAGGAGAAGAAATCAAAACACAGATGAAAAAACTATCAAATAAAACACCAGATATAGTCATTGCGTGTGTTGGTGGTGGGTCAAATGCAATCGGAACATTTTATCCACTAGTCGATACAAATACAGAAATCATCGGAGTAGAAGCTGCAGGTAAAGGATTAAAATCAAAATATCATTCTGCAACATTATCAGCTGGCAGTAAAGGAGTACTTCATGGAATGATGACTTATCTATTGCAAGATGAGGAAGGACAGGTTACAGAAACACACAGTATTTCAGCAGGATTAGATTATCCAGGAGTAGGTCCAGAGCATGCTTATCTAAAAGACACCAATCGGGTAAAATATCGTTCTGCAACAGATGCTGAAGTAATTGATGCATTTTTGATGTTAACTAGAACAGAAGGAATTATTCCGGCTCTAGAGTCAGCTCATGCAATAGCTGAAGCAATGAAGGTTGCAAAAAAGAGTAAAAAATCAGAATCAATAGTAGTCACACTTTCAGGAAGAGGAGACAAAGACGTAGAAGAAGTGCAAAGGTATCTGAGTAAAAATGTCAAGAATTAAAGAAAAATTTGCAGAACTCTCTGCTAAAAATGAAAAGGCCTTGATCACATACATTATGGTTGGGTATCCAAACGAAAGCGCAACCATATCCATAGTGAAAGGTCTAATCAGAGGAGGTGCAGACATCATAGAGTTAGGATTTCCATTTTCAGATCCTCTTGCAGATGGACCTGTAATTCAAAATGCAAGTACAATATCTCTAAATAATGGAATGAAAATCAAGAGTTTTTTCAACATTGTAGAAAAAATAAGAAAAGAAACAGAAATTCCACTAGTCCTAATGACATATACCAATATTTTGTATCATAAAGGATATACAAAATTTATTACCAATGCTAAAAAAGCTGGAATTGATGGATTCATCCTTCCAGACATGCCAATTGAAGAGTCAAGAGAATACATTATGTCATCTAAAAATATGGCAGACACAATATTTTTGATATCTCCAAATACAACTAAATCAAGAATAGAAAAAATTGTGAAATCATCTTCAGGATTTTTATATTTAGTTGCAGTGTATGGCACTACAGGAGTAAAAACAGAAATTCAGAATTATTCTCTAAAGGCAATCAAAGAAGTCAAAAAGATTACCAAAGGAAAAATTCCCGTTGGCGTAGGTTTTGGTGTTTCAACACCAGAAGATGTAAAAAAATACATCCAAGCAGGAGCTGATGCAGTAATTGTCGGAAGTGCATTTTTGAAACTGATTGAAAAGACACCTAAAAACAATCTAGAAAAAAGCATTGCAACATTCACAAAGAGCCTAAAAAAACAAACTATTCTCAAATAATGCTAAAAAATAATCCAAATACAATTATGATATCAAATTAGTCGTGAATTAAAGGCGTACTTTACCACATTTCCTACAGGATAATGTTCCATTAGAAACATATTCGTGATTACAAGAGTCAGATTCTATCATCATAATTTGAATCTAAAAAATCTCAATATTATCGAATAGTGATGAAAATTTTGAGTCTGCATGCAAAATCATTTTACATGAAATAGATAACAAGATAATTTTAAAAATTAAAAACACATACTAGTTTAAATATGCTAGTAAACAAAATTAACACTAATTC
>Ga0214471_10004837_pt1 | contig 10397 bp, 13 predicted proteins | sample RVTome_5_FD_207665 | JGI IMG/M metagenome (GOLD analysis project Ga0214471, IMG submission 207665) | Soil microbial communities from uranium-contaminated site in the Upper Colorado River Basin, Wyoming, United States - RVT142D155 | ecosystem: Environmental > Terrestrial > Soil > Contaminated >... | reverse complement strand
ATACTGCACTAATACGGCTCAATTTCGAACCGCATTCTTTAAGAGATCAAATCGCAAATATTAGGAGAGGTGTTTCGAGACAAGCTTGGTCATCTCAAACATGTTGACTGTCTCTTTGCCGTCAAAAACTTTCTTAAGATTTTCGTCGGCGTTGATGTTTCGCTTGTTCTTCGGATCTTGAAGGTTGTGCTTTTTAATATATACCCAGAGCTCCTTCACCACTTCCGAGCGCGGCATTGGGCCGTTGCCGACGACAGCAGCCAACTCCGAGCTTATCGTCATTGGCTTCATAAATGCAGAATTACTTTTCGCCATATCTCTTATATCGGTCTAATTAGCTATATAAATAAGGACCTTATCATCATACCATTTAAGAGCGTCGCTTGGGGTGTTATGCAGTTTGGTCGATTTGCCTTACAAGCTCGGCGCGTAGAGGAGAATAACGAGGAAAAGCGCCACAAAACAGGCGAATGTCCCGAGAGTTTTTAGAAAGAAACTTAGCGCTTCTGGCTTTTTATCCTCAAAATAGAGACTAAACGGCTCGTAGAGAAAAAGGAAACCCATGACTGCCGCAGAGAGAACGAAGAGGCTAAGCACCGCCATCGGCACAACAATGGTTTCTTTTGGCATAGCAACTGATGTAATCGTGTCCATAATGAGAACAATAACCACAATGTAGAGTGCCGCAAGAAATGCATTGAGAAATGGGGTTTTTGTCATGGATATCATCTAAAACTATCCCGCTCCCTGAAAAGTTTCTAGCACTTTCCACAACTATACCTATGTGCCAATAAAAAATGTCCCGTTCGGGACATTTTTTACTACTTGAACATTGTTGACACTACGCTTCTGGCGTCGCTTCCCATAGCTCGTCAAACATCTTGTTCCATTCCGTCATGCTTTCTGGCGTTGCTTGCGCTACCATGTCGGCATGTGCAACTTTCGCATGTTCGCTCATTTTCTGTTTTGCTTCTTCAACGGTCTCGGCTGTAACGTCAAACGGACACTGTCCGCCGCCAACTTGAGAACATTTTATAGTTTTCATACGAGTTGATTGAGTGAGAGTCAGAATAATACTCGACCTGTGTATTCTCTCACAAAAATACTAATCGCACCAAACAATGGTTTTACAAAAGACCATTTAGCGAGCTGTATGTATTTATGAATGTCGGGATAGCAAAAACAAGTCCGACCACGGGAAGCACAACCAATATAACAGTGATCCACATGATGATGAGAAAATATTTTCGAGTCTTTTCCACTGACCTAAAAATAGCGTCGAGTTTTACATCTTGATCCTCAAGTTTCTTTTGTATGTCTTGTTCCATGCGTGTTTGTTATTGAAGTTACGTCTATCATTGCACCTCTAGCGTGAATGACAAGGAATCACCCTTTTCGATCCCCTCCTTTTTGCGCACGCCAGCCTTAAGGGGCAGTACGTACGTGCCAGATTTTTTGTCGGGGAAAATCGACGTTTTCCAACTGGTCTTGCCGACAGTGACCGTAACGCGTATGGAGCCAAAACCGCGTTGGTGTTTCCCATATTTTTCCTTAATGTCTTCCGACTGCTTCTTATCGACACTGACAAAATGCCAGCCCGCCATCCCAGGATACAACCACACTTCCGAACGTGCCTTGTAGATTCCCTTTCTCATGTACCTGCAGTTTCCTAGTTTGATCCCGAGTAGAGAGAAAAGAGGGCCTTGATGCCAGCAAGATTCCGCTCCCACTCAATAGTCTCATGTGTCGCCAACTCCACCGTGATCGCAGGAATGCCAATTGAAGCAAGCCATCCTTCAGCGTCACCCGTTATTTCGTATGCATCAAACGAATCAATCGCGGGGTACCCTGCCGCTCTTGCGTAGGTATTCATGAGCGTCCGTGTTCCAGAGAGAATGCCTGCCTCACACTCCGATGCGTAGACGGCATTCGCCTGACTGTGCCAGAAAACAACCGCAACTGGGTCATGCTCCACTACAAAATCTCGGATGGCTCGTGCCTCGGGTTCAGAAAATGCGGCTGTGCCAGCACTGACCACATTTCCACGCCACATACTTTCAGATCGCCACTTGCAATCAAAGTTACGATTGATATCAACACCACGTGCGTTAAAGCGACCGGCTCCAACTGGCCCTAGTTGTGCCGGCACATCTGAGGCAGTGAAGCGACCGGTCTTTCCGAGCACCTCGTACATGCCGTCCGGATTAGCGGATGGGATTACGGTGACGCTAACATCATCGGGAACGATGTCGGGACGCTCTTCCAGATAATCAATGAACTGTTGTGAGAGGAGAACGCTGTTCCATTCATAGCCGCCATGAATACCGCCGACAAATAGGACGCGGATTGGGCCGTCTCCGTAGGTGTATGCCTCGATCGGGCGCCCCTCTACCGAGAGGCCGATGATTTCATGAACGGGGCCAACTGCTTCCGATTCAATCGAAACTTGGTCGTCTCGTAAAAAGACAAACGCAATGATGCCACCAATAATCGCGGCCGCAATGAGGGCGGCCGCGATTACCCGCACTTTAGAAAACGGCTGCATTACTCGGCAAAGTATTCTAGTAGCGCAAGAATGCCTTTCTGGTTTTTAGACCACTCGGTATCCGTGTGGTTCGTAAGAAGCACGCTGATGGCAGGAATTTTCTCTTTTGCAAGCCAGTTCACCATATCCCCGGTAATTTCGTAGAAATCGAAACTCTGAAATGCCGGATATCCTGAAGCATCTGCGTACAGCTTGGTGAGCGTATTCGTTTCGGACAACACACCGTCGTGACAATTTGACGCAAATACCCCGCCTGCGGCACTGTACCAAACAACGACAGCGTCTGGTTTGTTTGCCAGAATGTAGTCGCGTACAGCTTTGCTTTCTGGCTCAGAAAACGCTTCGCTTCCGCCACTTACTGCCCTGTTTTGCCATGTGGCATTTGCCTGCCAATCGCAATCGAAGTTTCGGTTGAGGTCCACCTCGTTCCCGTTAAAGCGGCCAGGTACGGTTGCGCCTGACGCCGTCGGTACATCTGAGGCAGTGAATCGGCCGTCGGTACCGACCGTTTTTTGGAGTCCGTCAGGGTTCAAAACAGGAATGACGGTAACCCGCTCATTCTCTGGAACCGCACGAGGATTTCCTTCGAGGTAATCCATGAGCTCGTACGCAACGAGTACCGTGTTCCATTCATAGCCACCATGAATACCGCCAACGAAAAGAATTTCTTTTTCCCCACTGCCATAGTGGTATGCGGTGATTGCGTGCTCCCCTACCGAGGTACCAATGTTAGTCTCCCGCTCATTAACCACTTCCACTACCTCGTCAACCGGCTCGGTTTCGTTCGTCTTCGAGATTTGCGATTTAAATATATTCGACTCATTGGAATACCACTGGTATGCGTAGTATCCGCCGACACTGATAACAACTATTGCAACAAGTCCAATGATGTAGCTTTTCATAACCGTCCTATTGTACACATATCCGCCCCACTTGCGCCAGTGCTGGCCAAAACCGTCGGAATTGCTCAGCTTAGTGCTAAACCTCATCGGTTTCGTAAATTCTACCACCAAGCCCCGCGAGGCTTTTCTTTTTGTTGATTTCTGGCATAGTTCTGAACAGATTCCCTACGCAAGAGGCTGTTGCCAACTTGGAGGAGGTGATGCATGTGTGTAATGCATTGAGGTTCTTTGCAAAATGCACTCGACCAAGGGCTGCGCTACCTAACATCGTCCATGGTGCAAAGGAGGAAAGTGATGAAACACGGCATATGTTTTAGGGGCGGCAGAATGTCGACGGTGTAGAAAACAATTTCCCACGGTGGAAAAATTCTGCACGACACTCTGCAACTAGCATTTCAAGTACGTATCTTGTTGGAATCTAGTACAGATTTCAACGGAAGCTCGCGGAGGTTGTCATGCTGATGCTGGTATGTGCTAAATTCTTCGAGGAATGGGGGCTTGAGAGAATCAAGCAAAGAACGGGCGCCCAGATCTCTTTGGCCGTTGACGCTGAGGACATCCTGTCCATCGTCAAATTCTGCGGCAATTATGACTGCGTGCTCGCAGACGAGGAGATAGTTGGACATAACTTCCCTCTCCAGTTCAGGAGGCAGAAGAACCACATGGGGCTCATTATCTTCTCGTCGGACAAAAACACCGGGCACATCGCAGATCTTCTTAAGCTCGGCGCGGACCATGTGCTGGGAGGCGGTTTTTTCGACTTAGATCTGCTCTGCGCGCACATCAATGCGATCGTTCGGCGATGCAAGGATCGGGATTCGAGCAAGCTTTCGTTCGGCGACGTCACCATCAACACTGAGAGTTTTGAGACTTGGGTTTGTGGGCAGCCGATTCATCTTACGCCCAGGGAATTCCTCACCCTTCAGTGCCTCATGGAGGGCCAAGGCAGGGTAATCTCCAAAGAAACCATGCTGGATTCCCTGTACGGAGGAGCTGCAGCCGATGACATACCCGATTCGAAGATCATCGACATATTTGTCTGCAAGCTTCGAAAGAAGCTCGTCTCGGCACTCAACTACGACCCGATCGGGACGAAATGGAAGAGGGGCTACTACATGGAAAAAGTAACACCCCTTCCCATCGACCAAAGCCAGTCTCTCAAGCTAGAGCTCGCAGAGGAAGACCCGGAGCAGTTTGTGTTGGCCCTTCAGTGAACGCCGTTGACATAAGTTCTGAGACAGTAGACTACGTTCTACGGAAGGAAGACCGGGGATGACCAGGACTGGTAAGAAACGAGTCTCCCCGAAACGCGAAGCGTATGATTTGTCGGGCATGGGAATTATTTGCCGTGCAGACATGGTCGACAAGGATTAGCGAGACCGTAGCATCAACATCTGCGGTCTTTTCTTTAGTCTAAAAAGAGTCGGACCAGCACTTAGCCGCGGGCATACACATAATACAGTCGTCCGCTGAAGTCATCTGTGAAGAAAAAGGAATTCTCGCCCCGCTGGAGAATATCCACAGGGCGCGCGATGCGCGATCCATCCTCTCTTTGGAACCCATCCATAAAGACGGCAGTCTCCCCGGTGCGCGTCACACGCACAAGCTCGTATCCTTTACGCAGTTCCGGCTCAAATGAGCCGTGAAGCGCCACGAGGAACGTGTCTTTGAGTACAGGGTGCACATCCTCGAAGAATGCGAGTCCGAGCGGTGCGGAACGCGCTTCGAAAACCGCAAGCGGGCGCGGCACATCCACACAGGCTACCGGTTCATCCCAAAAAGAGGTCGTGTCCTCAAGTTGCGCCCCGCCCGATTCATAGCAAAACGGCCAACCGTAGTGGATGCCTTCAACAAGACGGTATAAGGTTTCGTCCGGGCGATCCACTCCCAGATGATCCGCGCCGTTATTGGTCGCATAGAGCGTGTCCTCGACCCATTCGAGGCCGACCGAGTTCCGGAGTCCATTGGCATACATTCTCGCGTCACTCCCATCGGGTCGCATCGTCATCACCATGCCACGTAGGTCTCCTGCCAAATGTTCACATGAATTGCAACCGCTCCCAATAGCTATATAGAGCGTGTCCTCATGGAATAGTATCGTTCTCGTTATGTGCCACACAACGCTTTCCTCGCCCGGACTCTGTTGATTCGGAAATTCGTATACAATCTCAGGTTGGCCGGAAGGTGCCACATCTCCTGCGCGGTACGGATAACGCACTAGATGTGCAGTTAAAGCAAGATACAACCAATCATTTCCTTCAGTGTCCGTATAGAATGCGACACTGTTTGGTCCCCGCAAGCCTGAGAGATAAGTGTGCGTTATTTCAAATTGTCTTGTGTCCTCATTGTAATCATCGAGGATATAAAGTTTTCCTTGATGCGAAAGATTGTAGTCAACAAGATCTGGCACGAACAACCTTCCATCAGGACTCATTGCCATGAAGCGCGCTTTGCCAAGGCCTTCGGCAGCGACTGTAATATCAAAAGGTTCAGCCAACCGGAAAACCGCCTCTGTACCGTCTGGGAGCGTAATGAAACGATCCATAAGATGTAGCTCGGCACTCTCTTTCTTTCTCGGTTCCTCGCTCAGCTGAGAGTCAGGACTGAGCAGCCACCATGCCAAGCCAAGGCAGATAATAAGCACGCCTGTTGCTATCGCCTTATAGCTGAATACCATTAGGGGATTTTTAAAATATTTAGCGATATTCATGATGCTCCTCGGACTCCGAACCTAGATACCATGCTCCAGAAGGTCCTATTGCCTGCTCCTGTTCACAGCTGCGGGACTAGGACTCGAACCTAGATACCATGCTCCAGAGGCATGTGTCCTACCATTAGACGATCCCGCAGCTTTGAACATGAACAACGGCAACTTCCACTTCGCGGAACCGGACGAATTGAAGAGCAGTCTTCGATTCATTCCCACCACATGGCGATCCCGCAATTTTTTAAATACATATTTAAATATGTATTTAAATCATGAATTATTTTTTCCGTTTGTTGAGCGCCGCTTGGAGAAATGCGGTAAAGAGCGGGTGCGGTGCAAGCGGCCTGGCCTGTAGCTCTGGATGGAATTGACTCCCGAGGAAAAAGGGGTGCACGTTTTGCGGAAGCTCCGCTATTTCCATGAGTACGCCGTCGGGCGATGCGCCCGAAAACACCATACCACCTGCACTCAATTTATCAACGTACGCTGGGTTCACCTCGTAGCGATGGCGGTGCCGCTCTTCAACAATTTCTTTACCGTACACTTTTCGTGCAATCGTGCCGCGTTTTAAATACGCCGGGTACACACCGAGCCGCATCGTGCCGCCGTAATCCTCACGCCGAAGTTTCTCTTTCTGATCCGGCATGATGTCTATTACTGGATGCTTTGCGCTCGGATCAATCTCTACGGTGTTTGCATCTTTAAGCCTAAGAACATTGCGAGCGTATTCGACAATGGCGAGCTGCATGCCATAGCAAAGCCCCAAGTACGGTATCTTTTTCTCTCGAGCGTAGCGTATTACTTTAAGCTTCCCTTCTATACCCGTTTCCCCAAAACCACCAGGAACAATGATGCCGTCAAATTTCTTGAGTGCCTTCAGCTTTCCACTCGTGCGTTTCCCATTACCTTCAAATTCTTTTGAGTTCACCCAGTGGATGTTCGGCTTTGCTCTAAGCTTTGCGGCAGAGAATTTTATTGCCTCAATTACCGAAAGATACGCATCCGAAAGCACAAAATCACCAGTGTCAAAATATTTCCCAACGATCGCAATCTCAATTGTCTTCTTCGCAGCTTTGAGCCGTCGCACAAATGCTCCCCACTCCCTCAGATTGGTCTTTCGGTGCGTCGGCTTCACACGGAGCAACTTGAGGAGCGCATCAGAAAGATTATCCTTCTCGAAATTGAGCGGTACGTCGTAGATACTTTCGATGTCTGGCGCAGAAATGACATGCTCCGCCGGCAGATTACACATAATCGCAATCTTGTCCTTCCGTTTTTTATCAAGCGCTTGTTCACTTCTTGCGATTATCATGTCCGGCTGGATACCGTAGGAATTGAGCTGGCGCACAGCGTTTTGTGTCGGACGCGTTTTCATCTCGCCAATTTTCCCCGGAATGGGAAGATAGCTAACCATAACAAAAAGCACATCGTCTGGGTCTTTGACATACATAACGCGCGCGGCTTCCATGAACATGATGTTCTGGTAGTCACCGATAGTACCCCCGATCTCAATCACGGAAATTTGCGAGCCGTTTTCTGAAGCCGCGCGCTCGAGGCGAGCGATAATCTCGTCCCGTATATGAGGAATTGCTTCAACGCACTTGCCACGATAGCGGAGATTGCGCTCGCGCTCGATAACATCCTTGTACACCATGCCACTTGTGATGTAGTCGTGATCGGAGAGATCTTTATTCAGAAATCGCTCGTAATTCCCCATGTCTTGATCAGTTTCTAGCCCCGAGCGAAGCACAAATACTTCACCGTGCTCGGTCGGATTCATCGTTCCGGCATCAACGTTGAGGTATGGATCAATTTTTACGGGGTTCACGACGAACCCCTTTGCTTGGAGGATTTTGGCTATCGAAGAGGCGGCGATTCCCTTCCCGACTCCACTCATCACACCTCCGATGATGAATATGTATTTATGTCCAGCTTTCGCCACGTTCTATCGCATATTAGATCTTGAGATATCGTCGGACTGCCAGGTAGCTCGAAATAGCCCCGAGCACAACACCGGCGCCAATGATGATAAAGAACATTTGAACAAAATTGCTAATGTAGTAGTTAAAGACGTTGATGTCCCCGAAAAAATTCTGTGTCACCGGAGCAAGCCACAACGTAAAGGGATAAAACAGTACGAGCGTGGTAATACCCGCAATAAACCCGTACATAATCCCCTCAAAGACGAACGGCCCACGAATATAGGTATTCGTGGCGCCGACAAGTCGCATGACCGATATCTCTTCGCGCGCTGTGTAGATGGCAAGCCGAATCGTGTTGAAGGTAATCAAGATTGTCGCAAGTGCGAGCACAATGGTAACAATGAGTCCAAAGCGCTCAGCAGAATCTATGATTGAAGTAAGCTTTTCAATCGCCACACGATTTTGGAAAAAGTTGATGCTATCAATGATGGAATCATCGCCAGTTGTGGAGAGTGCTGACTCATTTTCCAGGAACTTTGCTATTCCCTCGTATTGCGAGGTCTCCTTGGCACGAATATTGAGATTCGCGCCGAGTGGATTGTCGCCCAGCTCCTCAAGAGCCTGGAGGGTAAGCTGGTCGTCTTCGTGACGCGCGCGGAATCGCTCGAGTGCAGCATCGCGTGACACGTATTCAACTTCCGCGACCTCTGGGATTTCCTCGAGGCGGGTTTTTATAGAAAGAATGTCGTCTTCTCTAGCAGTCGTTACAAAGTACACATTGACGTCAACCTTGCTTCGAATCTGTTCGAGCGCCGCATTGAGCGTTGCGCCAATAAAAATAATCGAGCCGAGCACAAAAAGCGTCAGCGTCATCACGAGGATCGATGAAAGCGAGACGAAATTGTTTCGCCAGAAATTGACAAAACCGGATTTGATGATGCGCTTGAATGTTGTTGAGAAACCCATGTATTTTTTACAGAACGTAACGACCTTTCGCATCATCACGGACAATCTTCCCGCTATCCATCGTGATGACCCGCTTACCAACTGAGTCTACCACTCCTTTATTATGCGTGGTCAAGACCACGGTCGTACCGAGGTCATTGATTTTTTTAAGAATCTGAACAATCTCATACGTCGCAATCGGATCAAGATTCCCCGTTGGCTCATCTGCCAAAACCACATCAGGTTGATTCACAATTGCACGAGCAATCGCAACACGCTGTTTCTCTCCACCAGACAATTCGTGCGGAAAATTCCACAGCTTATTGCCAAGATCGACAAGATCAAGTACGTGCGGCACATCAGTCTCTATCTCCTCATCGGTTCTTCCTGCGGCCTCCATTGCAAATGCGATATTCTCGTACGCTGTTTTGTGCGGAAGTAGTCTGAAGTCTTGAAAAACGGTGCCGAGTCGCTGTCTTAGCTTATTGAGCTCATGTTTTGGAAGCCCGTGGATATCGGTTGATTCGTAGAATACATTTCCCTCCGTCGGGCTATCTTCTGCCAGGAGCATTTTAAGGAGCGTTGTCTTCCCTGCGCCGGAGTGACCAACGATTGAAACAAATTCGCTCGGCTCAACAGAAAATGTTACACCGTCGAGTGCGATCGACCCGCCGTTATACATCTTTGTAACTCGATCAAAATAAATCATGAAATAGCCTACCGCCTCGATGAACTATCCAACCATTTTACTCTAGCCCGCGCTCAGCGTCTATAAAGAGATCGATATCCCCATCGAGCACTCCGTCAACATCGCTTGTTTCGGCATCCGTCCGATGGTCTTTCACCATTTTGTAGGGGTGTAGCACGTATGAGCGTATCTGGTTTCCCCATTCAATTGACGTGGTGGCAGAGATCGAAAGCCCACGAGCCTCCTTTTTGCGGTCCTCCTCGCGTTTTTTATAGAGTCTGCCGCGCAAGATTTCGAGCGCCCGTTCTTTATTTTGTGCTTGCGAGCGCTCAGTTTCAACATGAACAGAAATATTCGTTGGTTTGTGTGTGATGCGAACCGCGGTCTCACGTTTGTTTACGTTTTGTCCCCCAGGACCACTCGACCGTGCATACTGCATCTCAAGATCATCTTCCACAAGTTCTACATCGCCCATTTTTTCGAGTTTCGGTATGATTTCAACAAGTGAGAAGGAGGTGTGGCGTTGTTGTTTTGCATTATATGGCGAAATGCGCACCAGCCGGTGAACACCGGATTCATTCCTAAGCGTTCCGTATGCACCTTTCCCCTTAACTTCAAACGTGATGTTGCGGTAACCGCCGTGATCATTCTGGTTTTCATGAAGAATGCTCACTGCCCACCCCTTCGC
>Ga0214471_10004835_pt1 | contig 10398 bp, 11 predicted proteins | sample RVTome_5_FD_207665 | JGI IMG/M metagenome (GOLD analysis project Ga0214471, IMG submission 207665) | Soil microbial communities from uranium-contaminated site in the Upper Colorado River Basin, Wyoming, United States - RVT142D155 | ecosystem: Environmental > Terrestrial > Soil > Contaminated >... | reverse complement strand
CGTCATGCGGGGCATCTCGCCGTCCTACATGCGCGCCGCCCAGAACCTCGGCGCCCCGCCCGCGACCGCCTTCGTGCGGGTCTACCTGCCGCAGACCGTGCCGGGCCTCGGCGCCGGCTGCATCCTCGTCTTCATCCTGGCCATCGGCTACTACATCACGCCCGCCCTGGTCGGCGGCGAGAGCGGCACGATGATCTCCAACTTCATCGCCCTCCACATGCAGAAGTCGCTGAACTGGGGCTTTGCGGCCGCGCTCGGCGCGCTGCTGCTGGCGGGGGTCATGGTGCTCTACTGGGTCTATGACCGCATCGTCGGCGTCAACAACATGAAGCTCGGCTAGGGAGGCCCGCATGGCATCGCTTCCCCCCTATGCCGGTCCTGGCGGCATCGCCTGGCACTACGGCTTCCGCGTCTTCTGCGGCTTCGTCCTGCTGTTCCTCATCCTGCCGATCCTGGTGATCATCCCGCTCAGCTTCAATGCCGAGCCGTACTTCACCTACACCAAGAACATGGTCACGCTGCAGCCCGAGGCCTATTCCTGGCGCTGGTACCTGGACATCATGAAGAACGGCATGGCGGCGCCGAACACCGACATCTGGAGCTGGGCCTGGCTGTCCGACAGCTGGAACAACGCCCAGTGGATCCACGCCACCAAGAACAGCTTCATCATCGCCATCTTCTCGACGCTGATCGCGACCACGCTGGGCACCCTGGCCGCGCTCGGCCTGACGCGGCCGCACATGCCGTTCGGCAAGCTCGTCATGGCGCTGCTCATCTCGCCGATGATCGTGCCGCTGATCATCTCCGCCGCCGGCATGTTCTTCTTCTACTCGAGCATCAACCTCAGCCAGACCTTCCCCGGCATCATCCTCGCCCATGCCGCCCTCGGCACACCCTTCGTGGTGATCACCGTGACGGCGACCCTCGCCGGCTTCGACAGCAACCTGATCCGCGCCGCCGCCAGCCTCGGCGCCAGCCCGCCGCGCACCTTCTTCAAGGTCATCGTGCCGCTGATCTCGCCGGGCGTGATCTCCGGCGGCCTCTTCGCTTTCGTCACCTCCTTCGACGAGGTGGTGGTGGTGCTGTTCCTCAGCGGCTTCGAGCAGCGCACCATCACGCGCCAGATGTGGGCCGGCGTGCGCGAGCAGATCAGTCCCACCATCCTCGCCGTGGCCACCCTGCTGGTGCTGGTCTCCATCCTGCTGCTGACCACGCTGGAGCTGCTGCGGCGGCGCAACGAACACATGCGAGGCATGTCGGCCCAGTAGATCCGCGCACCGGCGTTGTTGCGAATGACTCGCATCTTTGTGGACAAGACCGCCGATCTCGCCTATATTCTGCTGCCTGGGGGCGGCCGTGACGGCCGCCGGGCACAACGCAGAGCCGGGCACAACGCAGAGACAGTCGGACCGCCATGTATCGCGACAACACGCTGATCCCCAGTGAGGCCGTGCGGCTGCTCGCCCTCGGCTTGCTGGCCGGCCGGCCGATGAGCTACGCCCAGCTGGCGCGCGAGGTGCGCCACTTCACCGGACGCATCATGGGGCCGTCGCTCGATCTCGTCGGCGCCCCACTGGAGGTTCTGAAGGTCGAGGGGCTGGTGGCGAGCCGCGGCGGAGCCGGTGGCGAAAGCGGCGACCCGGCAAGCGACGACCCGGAGCGCGACGAACGCGAGCTTGTCGTGACGCCGGAGGGCCGCGCCGAGTTGCTGCGCCTGCTGTCCGCCAACGTGCGGCCGCAGATCAGCGACCTCAACAAGCTGATCATCGCGCTGAAGATGCGCTTCCTGCACCTGATGGAGCCGGCCGGTCAGCGCGTCCAGGCGGAGCTGCTGCACGACATCTCCGAGCGCGAGCTGGCGCGGCTCATCGATCTGCGCGAGCACCACGGCCTGGAGGGCGGCTACCTGCACGACTGGCTCGACCTTGAAATCGCCCAGTCGCGAGCCCGCCTGGCCTGGACCACCAAGCTGCGCGACAGCCTCGCCTGAGCGAGGTTCTTCCCACCTACACCGCTGTCACCCGCGGGCTCGACCCTACTGGATTCACACATCTCGCGCGACGGTCATGCAACACCTGTACACACGACTGTCGTCCCGGGGCTTGTCCCCGGGACCCAATGGCGCTGGCGCGTGGCGATGTCCTACGCGGTTTACGTCTTTGCCAGCCGCAAGCACGGGACGCTCACCATCGGCGTCCCGATTGAGCGGTTAGGGCATTGGGTCCCGGCAACAAGTGCCGGGACGACAGCCTTGGGCGTGGCAACGGAGAGCCTCTCGCGCAGGAGATATGTGAATGCCGTAGGGCTCGACCCGCGGGTCCATGCCTCAACCCGCTGAGGCCTTTGCCTGCGGAACCATGGATTGCCGGACAAGCCCGGCAATGACATTTTCGGGTGCAGCGATGAGGGCGCTCAGTAGAGGTGCTGGCCGCCGGTGACGAAGATCTCGGTGCCGGTGACGTAGCCGAAGTCCGGCGTGCAGAGCCGGAACACCGTCGCCGCCACCTCCTCCGGCCGCCCCATGCGGTGCAGCGGGATGCGCGGAATCAGGGCCTCGTACTCCTCGCCGATCATCGCCGTCTCGATCTCGCCCGGCGCGACGGCATTCACCCTGACATTCAACTCGGCGAACTCCACGGCCATCTCGCGGGTCAGCGCCGACAGCGCCGCCTTGGAGGTCGAGTAGGCCGAGCCGGCGAAAGGATGCACGCCGTGGCCGGCGATCGAGGTGATGTTGACGATGGCGCCCTGCCCCTTGCGCAAAGCGGACGCAAAGCCGCGGCCGAGCGCCAGCGGCGTGAAGAAGTTCAGCTCGAAGACTTCGCGCCAGAGGTCGAGGCTGCCGTTGAGGCAGCCGAGGCGCTCCTTGAACGCGGTCTTCGGCGACACCGCGGCGTTGTTCACCAGCGCATGCACCGGCCCGTCGCCGATGATCGCCTTGGCCTCCGCCAGGAACCTGCCCACCGACTTGGGGTCGGCGAGGTCGGCGGTGATGTGATGGGTCCAGTTGGGATCGCGCCGGCAGTCGGCCGGCACCTCGTCACGCGAGCAGGTGATGACCTCCCAGCCTTCGTCGCTGAAGCGCTTCACCGTGGCGTGGCCGATGCCCCGGCTGGCGCCGGTCAGCACCACCCGCTGGCGTTGTCCGTTGGCGGCGTTGCTTTGCGGCCCGCTCATGGCGCGATCTTACCCTGCCGGCCCCGGCCGCCCTACAGGAATCCCGGCCGGCCGGCGTGCCGCCGCGCCGGGCTCAGCGCACCTGGACGACGCGGAAGGTGCGCAGGGTGCCGTCGTGCTCGCGCACCGAGACATACTCGCCTTCCTTGAAGACATGGGATTCGAACCTGTAGCCGGTCTCGTCGTCCTCGGGATCACCCGCGACGTCATAGTGGAAGGCCCACCTGCCGCCGCGGGTGTGACGCAGGTGGCCGGTCTCCTCGGGCTCGCCTTCCCAGAAGCGGGTCACCGTGCAGTTGTCGCGCGCCTGACGCCAGGCGTCGGCGTCGATGTGGCCCTCCGACGTCAAGGGAGCCCTCAGGATATAGCCGCGCGCCGCGCTGCCGCTGGGAAAGTCGTGATCCCGCGCAAGTTCCAACCGGATCGTCTTCACTGACACTCGAACCTCCTGAGGGGCAGGCAGCGCACAAGCGGCCAGCTTGGCCGATTCCGCCCCTGCACGCAAACCTGGCAGCCGCAGCGGCCGGTGGCGGGCCGCGTGCCCCAGTGCATAGGCCTCAGTGCATCATGAGGACAGGGATCTTGGCGTGCCGCAGCACGCCTTCGGTCGCGCCGCCGAGGATGCGCTCGCGCAGGCGGCTGTGGCCGTAGGCGCCCATCACCAGGCAGTCGGCACCGGCCTGGCCGGCCTGGTCGAGCAGGCCCTCGGCGATGCTTTCGCCGGTCGGCGTGTAGGCCCAGGTCTTGGCCGCGACGCCGTGACCGGCGAGATAGCGGGCCAGCGTGCTCGGCTCGACCTCTTCGTCCCTTTCCCGCGCGGTGAGCACCACCACCTCCTTGGCGGCCTGCAGCAGCGGCAGGGCGGCACTGGCGGCGAGCGCGCCCTCGCGCGAGCCGTCCCAGGCGACGGCGATCTTGCTGCCGAAGCCCTTCGCGGTCGCGGCCGGCACGACGATCACCGGCCGCCCGCTGCCGAACAGCGCAGCGTCCATGGACGCCGTCTCATCGCTCTCGGCGAGCGCGGGGTGCGGCATGACGATGACGTCGGCGAGGCGGCCGCGGCGCTCGATCTCCTCCGGCTGGCGGCCGGTCACCGTGGTCAGGCAGACCGCGAACTTGCCTGCCGCGACGGTCTCCTCGGGACCCACTTGCGCCAGCCCGCTGCACAGCCGTTTGAAGCTGGCCTCCACCGCGTCGCGGCGCCTGGCGTTGCTGGCCTCGACGGAGGCCATGACCTGCTCCAGCGCGGTGCCGGACATGCCTTCCCCGACATAGGGCAGCAGGTCGCGCGGATCGTTGGCCACGTGCAGGAAGTCGACACGCGCGCCGAAACGCTGGCCGAGATCGATGGCGGCGGCCATCGCCGCGTCGCTGCCGGCGGCCCCGTCGGTCACCGCGAGTATGGAAGCCCAATCCATGGCTGGCTCCTTGGTCAGAGAGAGAAAGGGAATCGGCTCAACGTCAGGGAGATGGAAGGGCCAATTCCATCGCGCGGCATTGACCTGCGTCAAGCACCCCCGACGTCAAGCACCCCTGGGCACGAGGATGGCACCGGTCAGCCCTGCGCCGGCGGCCCCTCCGCCGTGCCGCGCGCCGGAAAAGGGTCCTGGTGGATGATCACCTCGGCGCCGGGGAAGGCCCGGCGCAGGTCGCCCTCCACCGCATCGGCGATGGCATGGGCCTGCAGCAGGCTCTGGCCGGGATCGAGCTCGATATGGCACTGGATGAAGATTTGCGGCCCGGAGGCGCGGGTGCGCAGGTCGTGGATGCCGAGCACGCCCCGGTGCGCCTGGATGACGCCGCGGATGCGGGCGCGCTCGCCTTCCGGCAGCTCGCGGTCCATCAGCATGTCGAGGGCGCCGGCGGCAATCTGCCAGGCGTTGTAGAGGATGTAGGCGGCAATGGCGATGCCGAATGCCGGATCGGCGAAGGCCCAGCCGAGCTCCACCGCAAGGACGAGCGCGACGATGACCGCGCCGTTGACCAGCACGTCGCCCATGTAGTGCAGCTGATCGGCGCTGATCGCCAGCGAGCCGGTGCGCCGGATGACGTGGCGCTGCAGCGTGACCAGGGCCAGGGTGGCGACGATGGAGAACGCCATGACGCCGATGCCGATGCCGCTGTGGGAGACGGCGTGCGGCGTGAAGAAGCGCGGCATCGCCTCGATCACCAGGAAGATCGCAGAGCCGGTGATGAAGGCGGCCTGCACCATGGCGGCCAGCGGCTCGGCCTTGCCGTGCCCGAAGCGGTGCTCGCGGTCGGCCGGCACCAGGGCGTGGCGCACGGCGATGAGGTTCACCAGCGAGGCCGCGGCATCGAGCAGCGAATCGATGAGGGTGGAGAGGATGCTCACCGAGTCGGTCAGCAGGTAGGCGGCCAGCTTCACCACGATGAGCAGCACGGCGGTGGCGACCGACGCGGTGGTCGCCAGCCGCAGCAGGCGGGCCGCCTCGTCGCCCGCCACCCTGCCGGCGATCCGCCCGGAGTCGCTCACGGATAGAGCCGCTGCGTCGTCCAGCCGCCGCCCTCTGCCGGGTCGCCCCGCGTATAGACCAGACGGTCGTGCAGGCGGAAGGCGCCGTCCTGCCAGAACTCGATGAGCCGCGGCGTCAGGCGGAAGCCGGACCAGTAGGGCGGCCGCGGCACCGCGCCGATGGCATGCTTGGCGGCGAACAGCGCCACCCGCTTCTCGAGCTCGAAGCGGCCCTCGAGCGGCCGCGACTGCTGGCTGGCCCAGGCGCCGATCTGGCTCTGGCGCGCCCGGCTGGCGAAATAGGCGTCGGCCTCCGCCGCGGTGACCGGCGCCACCGCGCCCTCGATGCGCACCTGGCGGCGCAGGCTCTTCCAGTGGAACAGCAGGGCCGCCTTGGGCGTCGCCAGCAGCTGGCGGCCCTTGCGGCTCTCGTAGTTGGTGTAGAACACGAAGCCCTCGGCGTCGTAGCCCTTCAGCAGCACCATGCGGCAGGACGGCATGCCGTCCTCGCCGACCGTGGCCAGCGCCATGGCGGTCGGGTCGTTCGGCTCCGCGGCCTCGGCCTCGCCAAGCCAGGCGGCGAAGATATCGAGCGGGTCGGCCGGCCTTTCCGATCTGATTTCCATGCAACCTTGCCTCTAATAATATCCAGGCCCATGCAACCATTTTCGGCCCGCCGCGTTTGATCTGGCGCAGGGCGCCACCATATAGCCCCGGCGCAAACTGGAACAGGCTGTTAGGCCTGCTTGCGGGGAGCCGCGGGGATGCTATGAAGGGCGGCCCCGTATGACATAGCGGAACCCGGCCGCCCTGGCGCACGCCATGGCATTGCCCCAATTGAAGGCCAGAGTTGCTCAGGCCTGAGAATGAGGGCCAAGGGTTTTTCTTGGGGATACTGAATTCTAGAGAGGGCTATTCCATGAAGTTGCGAGTCGTTATTGTTGCAGCCGCCATCGCGCTCACCGCAGCCGCCTGCGAGAACTCCAGCCTCGGCGGCACCAAGCAGACCATCGGCACCCTGGGCGGCGCGGCCGCGGGCGGCCTGTTCGGCGCCCAGTTCGGCAGCGGCACGGGCCAACTGGCCGCCACCGCCGGCGGCGCCCTGCTCGGCGCCTTCATCGGCAGCGAGATCGGCCGCACCATGGACGAGGTCGACAAGCAGAAGGCGGAGGGCGCCTACCAGACCGCCACCACCGCGCCGGTCGGCGAGACCATCACCTGGAGCAATCCCAACTCCGGCAACCAAGGCAGCGTGACGCCGACCCGCGAGGGCACCTCCTCGACGGGCGCCTACTGCCGCGAGTTCCAGCAGACCGTCATCATCGGCGGCAAGGAAGAGCAGGCCTTCGGCGTGGCCTGCCGCCAGCCGGACGGCGCCTGGGAAATCCGCAACTGAGGGCGCGCCGCCGTTAAGCACAACGACATCCTCTTGGGTGCAGGATCGGGAGGAGGTATCGTGGCGATGCCTCCTTTCCCGACTCCAGGGCGTTAGTCGCTAGGACCCATGCAAGATCCCTACAAGCTGCTGAACGTCGACCGCTCGGCCTCGCAAGACGAGATCAAGCGCGCCTACCGCAAGCTGGCCAAGGAGTTGCATCCGGACATCAACCCGGGCAACAAGGCCGTCGAGCAGAAGTTCAAGGAACTCTCCCAGGCTTACAGCATTCTGGGCGACGCCGAGAAGCGCAAGCGCTTCGACCAGGGCGAGATCGACGCCAGCGGGCAGGAGACGCCGTGGAAGGGCGGCTTCTACCGCAATCACGCCGGTGCCCGGCGCGGCGCCGGCGACAAGTACAGCACCGTCGACTTCGGCGAGGACGTCAGCGTCGACGACATCTTCGCCGACCTCTTCGGCTCGCGCACCCGGCGCGTGCGGCGCCCGGGCGCCAACGTCTCCTACACCGTGCCCATCAGCTTCCTGGAGGCCGCCAACGGCGCCAAGAAACGCATCAAGCTGGCCGACGGCAAGACGCTGGACGTGCGCATCCCGCCGGGCACCGAAGACCGCCAGTCGCTGCGCCTCAAGGGCCAGGGCATGCCGGGCGTCGGCGGCGGGCCGGCCGGCGACGCGCTGGTCGAGGTGCACATCGAGCCGCACCCCTTCTTCGAGCGCAAGGGCAACAACGTGCATGTCGAGCTGCCGGTGACCCTGCAGGAGGCGCTGCTCGGCGCCACGGTGACCGTGCCGACGGTGCACGGCAGCGTGTCGATGAAGATCCCGCCCGGCTCCAACAGCGGCAGCACCCTGCGCCTGAAGGGCAAGGGCATTCCGGCGCGCGACAGCGACGAGATCGGCGACCAGTACGTGAAGCTGCGCGTCATGCTGCCGGAGCGGCCGGACCAGGAGCTGCGCGACTTCGTCGAGAACTGGGGCCGCTCGCACGACTACGACCCGCGGCGCAAGGCGGGCATGACCTGACGCGGCAGCGCCGCCGCGGCAGGCGGCGGGGAGCGAGGAGAGCGCGACGACGATGCCGGTCAGATTCGACGAGGTCCTGGTCACCCTCGACATCGGCGCCAGCGAGCTTTCGGCCTGGGTCGAGCAGCACTGGGTGCTGCCGGTCGAGGTCGACGGCGACCTCGTGTTCGACGACAGCGACGTCGCCCGCGTGAAGCTGATCGCCGAGCTGCGCAACGACCTCGGCGTGAACGAGGATGCCATCCCGGTGGTGCTGCGCCTGCTCGACCAGGTCTATGGCCTGCGCCGGGCGCTCGCCGACCTCAACGAGGCGATCCAGGCGCTGCCGGACTCGGCGCAGGACCAGCTGCGCGCCCATCTCGCCGACGCCGACGACCAGGCGCCCTACTCCTAGCGATCAGGGGCAGGCGCTCAGGGATTGAGCGCGGCGAGCTTGGCGCCGAAGGCCACGAAGACGATGCCGGTCACCGCCTTCAGCCAGCGCTGGAAGCGGCCGCTGCGCGCCGCCCGCATGACGCGGGCGAACAGCACGATCATGGCGCCGAACCAGACGACGTTCAGCAGGGCGTGCACGCAGACCAGGACGAAGGCCGTCCGCACCGCGCCCTCGCCGAGCGGAATGAACTGCGGAAAGGCGGCGAGGTAGAACATCGACACCTTGGGGTTCAGCGCGTTGGTCGCGAAGCCCTCGGCGAAGGCCTTCGCAAGATGCCGCCGGCGCCGCGCCGGCGCCACCGCCGCCACCGTCGCCATGCCGCGCCAGGCCTCGCGCAGCGCCTTGAAGCCGATCCAGCAGAGATAGGCGGCGCCCAGCATCTTCACCACGAAGAAGGCCTCTGCCGAGCGCACGAGAATGACCGAGATGCCGAAGATCGACAGGCTGCCGTGCAGGTAGAAGGCGGCGACGAAGCCGGCGATGTTGGCAAAGCCGGCCGCGCGCCCGGAGGTCGGCACGGTCTTGGCGATCAGCACGCCATTGGGGCCGGGCGACATGACCAGCAGGGCGGCCACGCCGGCGAAGCCGAGCACATGCAGCAGTTCCATCGACGGGAATCCTTGGCGAGTCTTTGCTGTTTTCGTGGGTGCCGCGCTAGCGCTCGTCGCGCGGCGCGGGATGCAGGCGGGCGACGCCATCGGGCGGATCGCTGGCCGTCGCCTTGTCGATCAGCGCCGCCAGGCTCTTGCCCTTGACGTCATGGCCCAGCTCGCCGGCGGCCTGCACGATGGCCTCGACGCCCTCCGGCCAGCCCTCGCCCGGCTCCAGCGCCAGGTCGAGCGCGGCCAGCAGGTCCTGCAGGCTGGCGGTGGTGAGATCGCGCGCGAGGAACCAGCGTCGCTCGCTGCGGCCGGCGAAGCCGTGCTGCTTCAGCGCGTGCAGCACGACGGAGAGCTGGTCGAGATCGGCGGGCAGCCCGCGGGTCAGCGCCGACTCCTTCAGCAGGGTGCCGCTGCGCGAGGCGTTGCGCAAGCGGTAGAGCAGCGCCAGCGCGAGGGCGAGGCGCGGGCCCGCGCCGCGGCTGCCCTGGCGCAGGCGGTCAACCAGCCGCCACTCCGGCGCCGCGGCGGCGACCTCCGCCCCGAGCAGCACGATCGCCCAGGAGAGATACATCCACACCAGGAAGATCGGCACCGCCGCCAGCGCCCCGTAGATCGCCTCGTAGGACGGGAACTGCTTCAGGTAGAAGCCGAAGCCGCCCTTCAGCAGCTCGAAGAGCGCGCCGGCGACGACACCGCCGGCCAGCGCATGGTGAAAGGCGACCGGGCGCGCCGGCACCGCCGCATAGAGCAGCGTGAAGCCGCCGGCGGCGAACAGCAAAGGCAGCAGCTGGGTGAGCCCGAAGGCGCGCTCGCCATGCTCCATCGCCGCGCTGACGAAGCCGTAGCTGGAGAGCGACAGCGAGGCGCCGAGCAGCAGCGGGCTGATGGTGAGGATCATCCAGTAGGCCATCACGCGGACCATCAGCGGACGCGGCTCGGTCACCCGCCAGATGGCATTGAAGGCGCCGTTGATGGTGGAGAGCAGCAGCAGCGCCGTCACCACCAGCGCCAGCGTGCCGACGCCGGTCATCGAGCGGGCGTTGTCGACGAAGGTGGCGACCTGGTCGCTGACCTCCAGGCCGGCGCTCGGCACGAGGTTCTCGAAGAGGTAGACCTGGGCGTCGACGCGCAGCCGCTCGAAGGCCGGAAAGGCCGACAGCAGGCTGATGAAAATCGCCAGGATGGGCACGATGGCGAGCAGCGAGGCGTAGCTCAGCTGGGTCGCCGTGCGCAGGCAGCGGTCGGCCATGAAACGGCGCCCGCAGTAGGCGGCAAACGGCAGCAGGTTTCG
>Ga0214471_10004832_pt1 | contig 10399 bp, 10 predicted proteins | sample RVTome_5_FD_207665 | JGI IMG/M metagenome (GOLD analysis project Ga0214471, IMG submission 207665) | Soil microbial communities from uranium-contaminated site in the Upper Colorado River Basin, Wyoming, United States - RVT142D155 | ecosystem: Environmental > Terrestrial > Soil > Contaminated >... | reverse complement strand
GCATGGAGCTGGTGCTCACCCTGCGACAGGGTGAGTCGCTGCTGGTCACGCTCGGGATCCCGTTGGGCGTGCTGGTGTTCTTCTCGGTGGTCGACGTCGTGCCGACCGGGGACGCCGACCCGGTCGAGTTCCTGGTCCCGGGTGTGCTGGCGATCAGCGTGATGTCGGTCGGGCTGGTCGCGCTGGCGATCCAGACCGCGTTCGAGCGCAAGTACCTCGTGCTCAAGCGCCTGGGAGGCACCCCCTTGCCGAGGTGGGGGCTGCTGGCGGCCAAGGCGCTGGCGGTGCTCGGAGCGCTGGTGGTCCAGACCGTGCTGGTCCTGGTGGTCGCGCGGCTCGGGCTGGGCTGGGAGGCCGGCGGCTCCGCGGCTGCGGTCCTGGTGGGGCTGATCGCCGGCGCGGCGACCTTCAGCGCCATCGGCCTGCTGCTGGCCGGGACCATCAAGGCCGAGCTCGTCATCGGGCTGGCCAACGCGCTGTTCCTGATCCTGCTGGTCGTCAGCGGCCTCGCCTTCGAGACCGACGCCCTGCCCGGTCCGGTGGCCGGGGTCGGCGCGGTGCTGCCGTCGGGCGCGCTCGGAGCGGTGCTGCGCGATGGGCTGGCGGGCACGTGGAACGGCGGGGCGCTGGCCACGCTGGTGGCCTGGGGCCTGGCCGCGGGCACCTGGGCAGCTCGCTCGTTCCGCTGGGAGCCGAGCTGAGACCGCCCCGGCCGGTTCCCGAGGCGGCGCGCGTGCTCCTACGCTGCGTGCCCCCGTCTCCGGAGCCGTGTTGACCGCTGTCGACCTGCCCACGCCAGCCCGTGACGACGTCGCGGTCGCGAGCCTGCGCGACGACCCTGATCGGCTGCTGTTCGAGGCCGAGCAGCGCCTGCTCGACCAGCGTCGGGAGCTGGATCCCGCCCACGCCTACGCGATCGCCGAGGTCGACGTCGACGCTGGGCTCGAGGGTGGGGGGTCGGTGCTCGACGGCCTGCTGGCGCTGGCCCACCGGGTCCGGGTCGCGTGGACCTCGGACGAGGTGTCGCTCGAGTCGATCGTGTCGGCCAAGACGGGCGGTTGCCCCGAGGACTGCGCGTTCTGCAGCCAGTCCTCGGTGTTCGACTCACCGGTCAAGCCGCAGCCGCTGCTGGCGCCGGACGAGGTCCTCGCCGCGGCCCAGCAGGCCCAGGCCGCCGGCGCGACCGAGTTCTGCATCGTCTACGCGGTCCGGGGTCCCGACCAGCGCCTGATGGACAACATCCTCGACCTCACCGCCGCCATCCACGCCGGCACCCGGATGCAGGTGGCGGTGTCGGCCGGGATCCTGGATGCGAGCCAGGCCCAGCGCCTCTCGGACGCCGGGGTGGTGAAGTACAACCACAACCTCGAGACCGCCCGCTCGTACTTCCCGACGATCGTGAGCACCCACACCTGGGAGGAGCGCCACGCCACCCTCGAGCTGGTCCGCGACCACGGCATGGAGGTCTGCTCGGGTGGCATCGTCGGCATGGGCGAGACGGTCGTGCAGCGGGCCGAGCTGGCACTCGAGTTGGCGGCGTTCCGCCCCACCGAGACGCCGCTGAACTTCCTGAACCCCCGCCCCGGGACGCCGCTGGCGATGCGCGAGCCGCTGAGACCCCGCGAAGCCCTCCATGCGGTGGCGCTGTTCCGGCTCGTGCTGCCGTGGACGCTGCTCCGGCTCGCCGGAGGTCGGGAGATCGCGCTGGCCGACCTGCAGGCGGCCGGCATCCTCGGGGGCGTCAACGGGCTCATCGTCGGCAACTACCTGACCACGCTCGGGCGCTCGACCCAGGACGACCTGCGCATGCTCGAGGAGCTGGACGTGCCCGTCCGGGCGCTCCAGGACCTGCTCTGACCACCGGGTTCTGCGCCACGTGCGGAGCGGGTCTCGGCGACGCTGACGCGCCAGCCGGGCACGCACACCGCGACCCGCCGGCGGCGCTCGACCCACCCCGGTACTGCACGCGGTGCGGCCGGAGGCTGGACGTCCAGGTCCTGCCAGACGGCTACCGGGCGTCGTGCCGTGGTTGTGACGGCACGCACCCCGCGCGGGTCCGCTGAGGCCGTGCCCGACCCGGTTCGAGCGCGGTTGGGCCGGCCCTGACCTGCCTGGCTAGGCTTCGCCCCGGTTCGACACGATCCGGCGCGTGGGCCTGTTCTCGGCGTCGCTGCTGTGCGCCCCCGCCGGCCGGTGGGGCTCGGACCACCCGCCGGCCGACCGCCGGAGGGACAGCAGACCTCTTTGCCCGCGAGCGGGGCCCCGCGGTCCGGTCCGGGAGCGACCCGAGTACGTGACCGCCGCGGCCAGCGGCGACGAAGGAGACGTGACGGTGCGCAGCGATCGGCTCGCCAGGCGGTGGTGGCTGGGCCTGACCATGGCCCTGGCGGCGCTGGCCCTCGCGGCCTGTGGCGACGAGCCGCAGTCGGCGATGGACCCCCAGGGCCCGTTCGCCCAGAAGCCCGACGACCTGTGGCAGATCGTGTTCGTGATCGCGATCGTCGTGTTCGTGATCGTGCAGGGTCTGATCGTCTTCACGGTGTTCAAGTTCCGTGAGCGGCCCGACGACACGAGCCTGCCGGTCCAGACCCACGGCAACACCAGGCTCGAGATCATGTGGACGGTCATCCCGGCCCTGATCCTGGCCGGGATCGCGGTCCCGACCGTGCGGACCATCTTCGAGCTCGATGCCGAGCCGGACGGGGCCATGACCGTCCAGGTCATCGGCCACCGCTGGTGGTGGGAGTACCGCTACCCGGGTGCGGGGCCCGACGGCCAGGACATCGTCACGGCCAACGAGATGGTCATCCCGGTCGGCCAGCCGGTCCGCCTCGAGATGACCGCCCAGGAGGCCGGCGGGCCCGACAACGCCGTCATCCACTCGTTCTGGATCCCCAAGCTGGCCGGCAAGCAGGACGTCGTGCCCGGCCGCATCACCACGCTGAACATCCAGGCCGATTCCGAGGGTCGCTACCTCGGGCAGTGCGCCGAGTACTGCGGCCTGTCGCACGCCAACATGCGCGCGCGCGTCGACGCCCTCAGCGACGACCAGTTCCAGCGCTGGCTGGCCGACCAGGCCGAACCTGCGGCCGAGCCCGAGGGCGAGCTGGCCCGGCAGGGCAAGGAGCTGTTCTTCCGCGAGGGATCGAGCTGCGTGGGGTGCCATGCGTTGAACGCCGGCGACCTGTCGTCGGGCGCCCAGGTGGGGCCCAACCTCACGCACCTGATGAGCCGTCAGGAGTTTGCGGGGGCCATCTTCGAGCTCAACGAGGACAACCTCACCGCGTGGCTGGAGAACCCCTCGTCGATGAAGCCGATGCGCCCGGACTTCGGCGTCGGCATGCCGGACCTGTTCGACGAGTCCGACCCCGAGGCCAGGCGCGAGATCCAGGCGCTCGTGGCCTACCTGCTGTCCCTGCTGTAGCCCCCCGACAGGACCCGCCTCTCCGAGCGGCGGTGAAGGAGAAGCTCGATGGCCACCGCGACCGCGACCAGCAGGTCGATCCTCGCACGGCCCACGGCCGAGACCGGCTGGACCAGTTGGTTCACCACGGTCGACCACAAGAAGATCGGGATCATGTACGCGATCACCGCGTTCGTGTTCTTCCTGATCGGTGGTCTCGAGGCGATCCTGGTGCGGCTGCAGCTCTCCGAGCCCAACGCCACCGTGCTCACGGCTGAGCAGTACAACCAGCTCTTCACGATGCACGGCCTGACGATGGTGTTCCTGGTCGTCATGCCCATGGGCGCGGCGTTCTTCAACTACCTGATCCCGCTGCAGATCGGGGCGCGCGACGTTGCCTTCCCGCGCCTCAACGCCTTCAGCTACTGGGTCTTCCTGTTCGGGGGGCTGTTCCTGTACAGCTCGTTCTTCCTCGGGGGAGCGCCCAACGGCGGCTGGTTCGCCTATGCCCCCCTCAGCACCTCGATGCCGGGCAACAACATGGCCTTCTACTCCGTGGGCCTGCAGATCCTGGGTCTGAGTTCGCTGGCGGCGTCGGTCAACTTCATCACCACCATCCTGAACATGCGTGCGCCTGGCATGACGTTCATGCGCATGCCGATGTTCATCTGGATGAGCCTGATCGTGAACTTCCTGCTGCTGTTCGCGATGCCGGTCATCGCGGTGGCGCTGTTCCAGCTCACCTTCGACGGTGTGTTCGGGACCAGCTTCTTCAACCCGGCCGCGGGCGCCGACCCGCTGCTGTGGCAGCACCTGTTCTGGATCTTCGGGCACCCCGAGGTGTACATCCTGATCCTGCCGGCGATGGGGATCGTGTCCGAGATCCTGCCGGTGTTCAGCCGCAAGCCACTGTTCGGCTACGCCGCGGTCGCCTTCGCCGGGGCAGCTATCGGCTTCATCGGCTGGGGCGTGTGGGCCCACCACATGTTCGCGGCGGGGCTCGGCCCGGTCGCCCGGGCGGCCTTCGGCCTGTCCACGATGTTCATCGCCGTGCCGACCGGCATCAAGATCTTCAACTGGGTGTTCACGATGTGGGGCGGCAAGCTGCGCTTCACCACCCCCATGCTGTTCGCCATCGGCTTCGTCGCGATGTTCACGATCGGCGGGCTGTCGGGCGTGACCCACTCGGTCGTCCCGCACGACGCCCAGCAGACCGACACCTACTACGTCGTGGCCCACTTCCACTACGTGCTGTTCGGTGGCGCGCTGTTCGGGCTGATGGCCGGCACCTACTACTGGTGGCCCAAGGTCACCGGCCGCATGCTCAGCGAGAAGCTGGGCAAGGTGCACTTCTGGATCTGGTTCATCGGCTTCAACCTCACGTTCGGACCGATGCACTTCGCCGGCCTGCTGGGTCAGCCGCGCCGCACCTACCAGTACGGCCCGGAGCTCGGCGACACGGTCACGATCTGGAACCGGATCGCAACGTTCGGCGCGCTGGTCATCGCGCTGTCGGTGCTGGTCTTCACGTGGAACGTGATCAAGACCCAGCGCGGCCCCAAGGACGCGCCTGACGACCCGTGGGACGCCCGCACGCTCGAGTGGCTGACCTCCAACCCGCCGGCGCACTACAACTTCGAGGAGATCCCGGTCGTGACCCACCGGGACGAGTTCTGGTACCGCAAGTACGCGGAGGACGCCGAGGGCCGGGCCGTGCCCAGGCAGGCGGGCGGATCGACCACCGAGGTCCAGGGCCAGCCACCCGCCGGCGGGGACACCGGCGATCCCGACCACGGCGACGGGCACGAGCACATCCACATGCCCAACCCGTCGTACTGGCCGCTGGTGATGACCTTCGGGCTGCCGATCGCGGGCTACGCGGTCATCTACAGGAGCCTGGTGCTGGCCGCGATCGGTGGCCTGCTCATGTTCTTCGGGTTCTACGCCTGGATCATCGAGCCGGTGGCCGAGGACGACGCGCACTGACATCCGGGCCACGTGCCCGCGCTGACACGTAAGGAGAGCCGGTGCAAGCCGCTCACGAGACCACGCTGGGGATCGATCACCGCAAGCTGGCGATCTGGGTCTTCCTGGGGTCGGAGTTCTTGTTCTTCGGGGCGTTCATCTCGACGTTCCTGCTGTACGTGGACAACACCCCCGAGGGCCTGGGGGTCGAGCTGTTCGACATCCCGTTCACCTCGATCAGCTCGTTCGTGCTGCTGATGAGCTCGCTGACGATGGTGCTGGCGCACTCGGCCCACGTGCGTCGCGACATGCGTCGCGCCCGGCTGTGGATCCTGGCGACCGCGCTGCAGGGCGCGGTGTTCATCGGCGGCCAGGCGTTCGAGTTCACCACGTTCGTCAGGGAGGGGATGGGCCTGACGACCAGCCCGTTCTCCGGAGCGTTCTTCGTGCTGACCGGTTTCCACGGCGCGCACGTCACCATCGGCATCATCATGCTGCTGAGCCTGTGGAAGCTGATCGGCATCGGTCGCGTGACGCCCATGGAGGACGTCAAGACCGAGATCGTGGGCCTGTACTGGCACTTCGTCGACATCATCTGGATCATCATCTTCACCGTCGTCTACCAGATCCCGGCCGGCTAGTCATCACGCCGGCCCCCACGACCAACGACCACGAGGACGATCACGATGGCACAGCAGGCGACCAGCCAGCAGACCGCCGCCGGCCCCGAGGTGCACGACGCCCACCATCCGTCGCCGGCCGGCTACGTCCGCATCGCGGCGATCCTCGCCGTGCTGACCGCGATGGAGGTGAGCCTGTTCTACATCGAGGTGGGCCCCGCGTTCATCCCGGCCATGATCGGGCTGATGAGCGTCAAGTTCACGCTGGTCGTGGCCGAGTTCATGCACCTCAAGTACGACACCAAGCTGTACCGCCGGGTCATGCTGCTCGGGCTGCTGACGGCCCTGGGCGTCTACGGCATCGTGCTGGCCACGTTCTCGTCGGTCCGGCTGGAGTTCTGAGCCGCCCATGAGCCACGCCGAGATCACCTGGCACGCCCACCCCGAGGCCTGGGCGCTGGCGCTGTCGCTGGTGGCCGGCTACGTCTACGCGCTGCGACGCCTGGGCCCGCTGTTTCACCCGCGGCCCGGCGACCCCGCGGCCACCCGCGGCCAGAAGCTGGCGTTCGCCGGTGCCATCGTCACGCTGCTGGTGACCTCCGCGTCGCCCCTGCACGACGTCGGCGAGGACCTGCTGTTCAGCGCCCACATGATCCAGCACCTGCTGGACGTGTTCGTCGTCCCGCCGCTGCTCCTGCTGGGCACGCCACGCTGGCTCGCCGAGCTGCTGCTGCGCGACAACCGCGTGGCCCAGACCGTGCGGTCGCTCAGCTCGCCGGTGTTCGCGGCTGTGGCGTTCAACGGGATGCTGATGCTGATCCACTGGCCACAGGTCGTGGACTGGATGGTTGCCCACGAGGGCTTCCACCTGTCCTCGCACCTCGTGCTGTTCCTCACCGCGATGCTGATGTGGCTGCCGGTGGCCTCGCCCACCCCCAAGATCCCGCGCCTGTCGCCGCCCGCGCAGATGGGCTACCTGTTCCTCATGACCATCCTGCCGACGGTCCCGGCGTCGTTCCTGACCTTCGGCGAGTCGCCGTTGTACAAGGCCTACGAGGCCGTCCCACGCCTGTGGGGGATCGACGCGCTGACCGACATGCAGTACGCGGGGGTGATCATGAAGCTCGGCGGGGGGTTGTACCTGTGGACCGTCATCGCCGTGCTGTTCTTCCGGTGGGCTGCCGGCGAGGAGCGCGCCGAGCGCGCCGGGCACGCCGGCACGCCGGCCGAGCCTGCCCCCGAGCCCTCGACGACCAACCGCTGACCGACCTGACCCGACGGAGCAACTGATGAAGACCGAGACCCGCGAGCGGCTGTTCCTGCCGCTGATGGTCCCGCTGGGCGTGCTCGCCGTGATCGTCGTCCTGGTCGGTGGGTTCGCCGCCATCCTGCTCTGGAACACCCGCGAGGGCGCGGTCGCGCTGGCGCTGGCCGGTGCGGGCGGGATCCTGTTCTCGATCTCGATGCTGTCGTCGCGCGACGATCTGGGAACGCCGCGCAAGGCCGTCGCGATCGTCGCCGGGCTGATGCCGCTCCTGGTCGGTGCGGGGCTGGCCCTGGCCGACGGGGGGGTTGGTGACCCTGCGGCGCTGAACATCAACCGCCAGCCCCACGAGGTGATCCCCGAGGACGCCCCGGTCATCGTGACGCGCAACGCCGTCGACTTCGAGACGCAGGAGGTGACGATGGCCGCCGAGGCCGAGGTCGTCCTGGTGTTCGACAACCAGGATCCGGGGGTTGCGCACAACGTCTGGATCGTCGGGCTGGACGGCGGCGAGCCCGACACCGCCGACGAGAGCTTCCGGGGAGACATCTTCGCCGGGGTCGAGAAGCGGGCCTACCGGTTCACCTCCCCCGCTGCCGGGACCTACGCCTTCCTGTGCACGGTGCACCCGAACATGGAGGGCGCCATCACGTTCAGCGAGGACTCCACCGAGGGGCTGGTCGACGTCTGACCGGGGCGCCGAGCGCTGCCAGCGCCCCTGTCCGCACCCTGACCGAACGGACAGGTCGCCGGGACTTGGCAGTCCGGACGCCGCGCGAGGATGCGCACCGGCCATTTGGCCGATCACGCAACCGAAGGTCGAACCACCATGAACAGTCACCGCCGCACGAAGGCAGCTTCACTGCTGCTGGTCGCCGGTCTCACCGTCTTCGGAGTCGCATGTGCGGACGATGACGGCACCGGCGACACGACCACGGGCGAGACCACGACGACCGATGGCGCGGACACCGACGAGTAGTCGGTCGACTCGCTGACCGCCGGGAGCCGCCCACGTGGCGGCTCTCGGCCTTTCGCCTGTCACACCACGGCGTCGACCGCGGCGACGAGGAACACCAGGGCCAGGTAGCTGGTCGAGTAGTGGAACAACCTCATCGCCCGCCTCACGGTGGGATCGCGGTTCAGGGCGTGGGCCAGCACCAGCCAGCCCACGGTCAGGCCCACGCCGCCGGCCAGGAAGACCAGCCCGGCCCGTGCGCCGGCGAAGTACAGCAGCACCACGGCCAGCAGCAGGTAGCTGTAGAGCAGCACCTGCCGGGCGGTCGCCTGGTTGCCGTGAGCAACCGGCATCATCGGCAGCCCCGCACGCGCGTAGTCGTCGCGGTACTTCATGGCCAGCGCCCAGAAGTGCGGCGGGGTCCACCAGAAGATGAGCGCGAACAGCAGCCACGGCCGGGGGTCGGCCAGGCTCGCGCCGGGGACCGCGGCCCAGCCGGTCAGCACCGGCACGCAGCCCGCCGCGCCGCCGATGACGACCGCCTGGGGCGTGCGCCGCTTGAGCCCCAGCGTGTAGACGAACACGTAGAACAGGATGGCCGAGGTCGCCAGCAGCGCTGCGGTCAGGTTCACGAACGCCGTCAGCCAGGCCAAGCCCGCGATGCCCAGCACGATCCCGAAGGTCAACGCCTGCCGTGGCCCGATCTCGTCGCGTGCGCTGGGGCGGTTGGACGTGCGCCGCATGAGGCGGTCGACGTCGCGGTCGATGACGTTGTTGATGGCGTTGGCGCTGCCGGCCGACATCGCGCCCCCGAGGAGCGTGGCCGCGACCAGCCACGTGCCGGGCCACCCGCCGTCCGCGATCACCATGGCCGGCACGGTGGTGACCAGCAGCAGCTCGATGATGCGTGGCTTGGTCAGCAGGAAGTAGTGACGCGCCGTCCGGCGCGCTCCTGTGGAGGCGTCGGGGAGGAGGTCCGTGGACACGGTGCGGCGACTCCGGGCAGCGGGCGACCGCGACGGCGGCGGGCAGAGGCTGGCAGGGTACGGGTCGGCGCGCACCGGGACGACCCCGCGGGGTCAGGGACCCGGGTCCGGCGGTAGGCTGCGCCGGTGGTGCTGACCTCCTCCCTGTCCCGGCTCGAGACGCTGCGTGCGCTGTCCGTGGCCGCCATCGTCACCAATGTCGGCATCGTGCTGACGGGTGGGATCGTGCGGCTCACCGGATCGGGGCTGGGCTGCCCCGACTGGCCCACCTGCGACGGCGACCGGGTGCTGCCGGCGCCCGGCGCGGAGGCCGGCTGGCACCAGGCGATCGAGTTCGGCAACCGCCTGCTGACGTTCGTCGTGCTCGCGGTAGCGGTCGCGGCGTGGGTCTCGGCCCGCGCAGCGGCGCCCGACAGACCGGAGGTGCGGCGCGCCGCGCTCGGCCTGCCGCTGGGCGTGCTCGCCCAGGCCGTGCTCGGTGGCGTCACGGTTCTGACCGAGCTCGACCCGCTGGTCGTGGCCGCCCACTTCCTGCTGTCGATGGTGCTGCTGGTGATCGCCACCGTCCTGTACCACCGGGTGTCGCGGCTGACGGGCCACGCGCCCGAGGCAACCCACGTCGATCACCGTGTGGCGTGGCTGGTGGGCGCGCTGGTGGGCCTGGCGGCCCTGGTGCTCGTGCTGGGGACCCTGGTCACGGCATCGGGCCCCCACGCCGGCGACCCTGGCACCCACCGCCTCGGCCTGGACATCCGCGCGGTCGCCCGGGTGCACGCCGGTGCGGTCTGGCTGACCGTGGCCACCACGGTCGCGGTGCTCGTGGCAGCCCGCCGTGGGCTGGCCGGCGCCCCGATCGGTCGCGCGGCCAGGACCGTGCTCGGCCTCGAGGTCGCGCAGGGCGCGGTCGGCTACCTCCAGTACGCGCTCGGTGTGCCGGCCGGACTGGTCGCCGTGCATCTGCTGCTGGCCAGCCTGTTCTGGGTCGCTGTGGTCCGGCTCGCGCTGTCCGCCCGGGCCGATGCGGGTGAGCCCCGCCCCGCCACCCCTGCCGCGACCGCATCGGCCGCGTGATGGGCGGCGTCGAGCCGCTGGCGCTGGTGGTCCTCGGCGACAGCACGGCCTTCACCGACGCGTCGGGCCCGAAGTTGCCCTGGGAACCGGGCCTGTACCCCAACGTGCTCGCGACGAGCCTGGCCGCAGCACTGG
>Ga0214471_10004831_pt1 | contig 10399 bp, 5 predicted proteins | sample RVTome_5_FD_207665 | JGI IMG/M metagenome (GOLD analysis project Ga0214471, IMG submission 207665) | Soil microbial communities from uranium-contaminated site in the Upper Colorado River Basin, Wyoming, United States - RVT142D155 | ecosystem: Environmental > Terrestrial > Soil > Contaminated >... | reverse complement strand
CGGTCCTTGATGCGTGCGACGAAGTCGCGCACGACCGGCAACGACACGTCCGCTTCGAGCAGCGCCAACCGAATCTCGCGGGTCGTCGCGTCGATGTCGGCGTCGGACAACCGCCCCTTGCCGCGCAGCCCCTGCAGGGCTTCGGTCAACCGGTCGGAGAGCGATTCAAACACGCGGTCCAGCCTAACTGGCCTCTGAAACCGGCTTCGCGGGCGCAGGCGCAGGCAGGATGGCGTACAGGTCGCGCTCGAGCTCGCCACGCACCGCGCCGACGTCTCCGGAGGCCAGCGCGGCACCCGAAATGCCGAACACGTCCACCACCGACGAACCGAGGGTGGTGACCTTCGCCCACGCAATGTCGACGCCGTCGCGTTCGAACACCGCCGTCAGCCTCGCCAGCAGACCCGTGCGGTCGATGCTACGGATCTGCACCACCAACTCACCTGGGGCGGCGCCGTCGGACCACAGGATCCGCGGCGGGGCGGCCACGTGGTTGATCGGGACCGCATCCGGCACTTCCCCGGCGCGTGTCGTTCCGTACTGCGCGGCGTCGCGATCGCGCTTGTCCAGCGTCGCGAGCGCGTCGAGGTCGCCGTCGAGAGCAAGGATCCACTGCTGCCGCAACAGCTCGGCCGCCGGCGGAGAACCGAAGTGCGGTGACACGACGAACGTGTTGATCGCCGAACCCGCATGTCCGTTGACCGACGCCGAATGCACCCGCAACGAGTTCAGCGCAAGCACACCGGCGGCCTTGGACAACAAACCGCGGCGGTCCGGCGCGATCATCGTCACGTTGTAGATGTGCGGGCTGTCGGCCGGCGTGAGCTCGACATGCACGCCGACCTCGGCCGCCAGCGAAAGGTACCGCGGGTCAATGGGATCGGGCTGCGGCAGTGGTTCACCGGACATCACCAGCCGACAGCGGCGCACGAGATCCCCGATGAGCGAGGCCTTCCAGTCGCCCCAGACGCCCGGACCGGTAGCCAGCGAGTCCGCTTCGGCCAGCACCTGCAGCAGTTCGAGCACCACACGGTCACCGCCGAGTGCGTCGACCACCGACGCGATGGTGTTGGAGTCCTGCAGATCACGTCGCGTGGCCGTGTGCGGGAGCAGCAGATGATGGCGCACCACCTTCGACAGGATCTCCACGTCCGATGGCCACAGGCCGAGCCGGGTTCCGATCTGGACGGCCAGATCGGCACCGATGACGCTGTGGTCGCCACCGCGGCCCTTGCCGATGTCGTGGCAAAGCGCGCCCAGGAGTAACAGATCGGGCCTCGACACCCTGGTGGTGAATGCGCTTGCCCGCGAGACGGTTTCAACGAGGTGGCGGTCGACCGTCCAGATGTGCACGACATCGCGCGGCGGGAGGTCGCGAACCGCGCCCCATTCCGGAAAGAGACGGCCCCACAGACCGGTCCGGTCCAGCGCCTCGATGGTGGGCACGGCCGGCGGGCCTGCGGCCAGCATGACCAGCAGGTCCTTGAGCGCTTGGCGGGGCCACGGGGTGCGCAGCTCCGGCGCAGCTTCGGAGAGGCGGGCCAGCGTGGACGACGCCATAGGTAGCCCGGTGTTGGCCGAAGCGGCCGCCACCCGCAAGATCAGGCCGGGGTCACGTTCGGGGCGGGCGCCGCGGGCGAGGATCACCTCACCCGCGAATTCGATCACGCCTTCGTCGAGGGGACGGCGTGCGGGCCGGCGAAACGCCGCAAGTCCACGTCTGGGCAGCGCGTTGGCGGCCGTGCGAATCCCTGCCTCGACGTAGAAGCTGATGGTGCGGGCGGCGTCGGACAGCATGCGGGCCAACTCGAACCGGTCTCCGATCCGCAGCGCCGCGCCGATCTCGTCGGCGTGCTGGGCCAGCAGCAGCTCGCGGCCACGCCCGGCCACTCGGTGCAACTCGGTGCGCACGTTCAGCAGCGCCATGTGGGCCTCGCCCAGAGTCTCGGTCGGGGACGCCAGGGATCGGCTGGGATAGACATCGGCGAGCTGGGCGATCGCCAATGCGTTGAGCAGCTGAACGTCGCGTAGGCCGCCGCGTCCGCATTTGAGATCGGGCTCTGCGCGGTGGGCGATCTCGCCGCTGCGCTGCCACCGTGCCCGGGTGTGCTCGACCAGATCGTCGAAGCGCGAAGCGATTCCGGTGCGCCACTGCCGCCGGGCTCCCCCGATCAGAAGCGACGAAAGGTCCGAATCACCCGCGATGTGCCGCGCTTCGAGCATGGCAAGTCCGGCGGAGATGTCGTCGCCGGCGACGGTCAACGCCTCGGGTACCGTGCGCACGCTGTGATCGATGCGAATGTTTGCGTCCCACAACGGGTACCACAACAACTCGGCGACCTGGCCGACGATATCGTGAGGCATGTTGTCGTGCAAGAGCGTCAGGTCGAGGTCGGAGTAAGGCACCAGTTCGCCGCGGCCCAGACCGCCGGTTGCGACGATTGCGAAGCCGCTCGTGGGCGTGATGCCGATCTCGGTCGCCTTTGTCGTGAGCCAGAACTCGTGCAGGTCGAGCAGCGCGTCCCGCAGTGCCGCTGAATCCAGTTGCCGGGCATCGTTGGTCAGCAGCTGTTCGGCGGCAGCGGCGAGGTCGCTTGCCGGACGTAAAGATCCCGCCGCCGGAGCGACCCATCGAGTGGGCCCGGCGGCGGGATCTGGACTCTGCTCTGCCATTTCGTGTCCTCCCCCGGCCCTACCTGTAAACGCTCACCGTGCAACGGCCGGGAGACAACCTCTTACTCCTTCACGCTGGTCAAAGGGCATCGGTCCCGCGCTCACCGGTGCGCACGCGCACGACGGTGTCAACGGGGCTGACCCACACCTTGCCGTCACCGATCTTCCCGGTGCGGGCGGCCTGGACGATCACGTCCACCACCTTGTCGACGGAGGCATCATCGACCACAACCTCCACCCGCACTTTCGGCACAAAGTCAACGGAGTACTCCGCGCCACGGTAGACCTCGGTGTGCCCCTTCTGGCGGCCGTAGCCCTGAACTTCGCTGACGGTCATTCCGAGAATGCCCGTCTGCTCAAGACCCGTCTTGACGTCCTCGAGTGTGAATGGCTTGACGATCGCAGTAATCAGCTTCATGTAGTCGATCCCTTCCGATGAAATTGTCGCCGATCAGGCGAGCTCGTAAGCCGTTTCGGCATGTTCAGTCTCATCGATACCAGTGTCCTCGTCCTCAGTGGACACTCGCCAGCCAAGGGCTTCACGATGAACGCGATGATTACGGTCATGACCCCGGTGAACGCGACTGCCACGAATGCGATTACCGCCTGGATGACCAACTGTTGAATACCGCCGCCATAGAACAGGCCGGTTTCAGTCGCCAGGAAGCCGATACCGATGGTGCCCCACAGCCCGGCAACGAGGTGGACGCCGACGACGTCGAGCGAGTCGTCGTAACCGAGCTTGTACTTCAGGCTGATGGCAAGCGCCGACAGCACACCGGCGATGGCGCCGAGAATCAACGAACCGACCGGCGACAACGAGCCGCACGCCGGTGTGATCGCCACGAGGCCAGCGACAATGCCTGACGCGGCACCCACACTTGTTGGTTTCCCGTCGCGAATTCGTTCGACGAGCAACCAGCTGAGCATCGCCGCGGCGGTCGCGGCGGTGGTGTTCACCCAGACCTGGCCGGCAAGCATGTCGGCGGCACCCTCGGAGCCGACGTTGAAGCCGAACCACCCGAACCAAAGGATCGACGCACCGAGAAGGACGAACGGGACGTTGTGCGGCCGGTAGGCGATCTTGCCGAATCCGGTTCGTTTGCCGAGCAGCACCGCGAGCACGAGTGCTGCCATGCCCGCGTTGATATGCACGACGGTGCCACCGGCGAAGTCGATGGGCGCAACGTTCGCCGATCCCGCTTCGGCGTCGTAACCGAATATCCAAGACGCGAAGCTGTTTTCGGCCCCGGACAGCAGGCCGCCGCCCCAAACCATGTGTGCCAGGGGGAAATACACTAGGGTGACCCAGATCCCGCCGAACAGCAGCCACGTGCCGAACTTCATCCGCTCGGCCATCGCGCCACTGATCAGAGCGACGGTGATTACAGCGAACGTAAGCTGGAAGCCCACCCAGACGATCGCGGGTACCGTGCCGAATCCACCCAGAACGTACAGGGTGTCCTCGCCGACTTCTTTGGTTTCCAGAAGTTGGCTCACCCCGAACAACGAGAACGGGTTGTCGAAGATACCCAGGATGTCGCTCTCACCGGTGTGTGCCGAGGCGAACGACATCGAGTAGCCCCACAACACATAGATGACGCTGACGACACCGATGGACCCGAACGACATCATCATCATGTTGAGAACGGACTTCTGACGCGAAAGGCCCCCGTAAAAGAACGCCAGGCCCGGTGTCATGAACAACACCAGAGCGGCAGCCGTAAGCACCCACGCGGTATCGCCGGCACTCAGGCCGTCGGGACCGAAGGGTGCGAACGCATCGTCGGGTAAGGCTAAAGGTAAGGCTAGAACCACTTTGTGTGAACCTCCTTGGGAAGTGGGCCAATAGCATCGGCCTCCCGAAGAGACTCTGCGGCTCGCGTTTCAACCGTGATGCGTTCAGGTTTCTTCAATGTGAACGCGTCCGGGTTCGTGGTTACGCTCATGTTTCACCAGCGGAAGAGCGCATGCTATCCGCCCAATCCAGGGTGTTCATTAACCAAGCAGCGCGTCGACGAATGCCGTCGGCTCGAACGGGGCAAGGTCGTCAGGGCCCTCGCCCAGGCCGACGAGTTTGACCGGCACGCCCAATTCCTGTTGTACGCGGAATACGATTCCGCCCTTCGCGGTGCCGTCGAGTTTGGTGAGCACCACGCCGGTGATGTCCACGACTTCGGCAAACACGCGGGCCTGTGGCAGACCGTTCTGACCGATCGTGGCGTCGAGTACGAGCAGTACCTCGTCGACCTCGGCCCGTCGGCTCACCACCCGTTTGACCTTCCCGAGTTCGTCCATCAGGCCGGCCTTGGTGTGAAGTCGCCCTGCGGTGTCGATGACGACGACGTCGGCGCCGGCCTCGACACCGGCGTCCACGGCGTCGAACGCGACAGACGCCGGGTCGGCGCCCTCGGCCCCGCGCACCACCTGGGCGCCGACGCGCGACGCCCAACTCTGTAACTGGTCGGCGGCGGCGGCGCGGAAGGTGTCGGCCGCTCCCAGCACGACCCGGCGGCCGTCGGCTACCAGCACCCGCGCCAGCTTGCCGACGGTCGTGGTCTTGCCGGTGCCGTTGACGCCGACAACAAGCAGCACCGAGGGCTTGTCGGCGTGTGGCAGCGCTTTGATGGAGCGGTCCAGGTCGGGTCGCAATTCCTCGATCAGGACCTCACGCAGCACCTCGCGGGCGTCGGACTCGGTGCGCACGCGGCTACTCGCCATTCGCGACCGCAACGCCGTGACGACCGATTCGGTCGCCACCGGGCCCAGGTCGGCGATCAGCAGCGTGTCTTCGACGTCCTGCCAGGAGTCCTCGTCTAGGTCGCCGCCGCCGAGCAGGCCGAGCATGCTGCGGCCCAGCGTGTTCTGTGATTTGGCGAGCCGTCCCCGCAGCCTCTCCAGCCGGCCCTCCGCCGGGGCGATCTCGTCAAGCGCGGGCGCAACGGGGCCTTGCGGCTCGATATCCGGGGGCGCCGCCGGCGGTTCTTCGGCTACCGGTGGTTCGGGGAGCTGTACGTCGGCGATCGCCCGCTTCGGCGCGTCTCGCGGGATGGTGGCATCATCGCCGACGGCGGGCAGCCCGCTGGTGTCGATCCGGTCGACCGGCTCAGCAGGCGCTGACTGCGAGAATGTGATGTTCGACGAGGCGGTATATCCACCGGAGCGGTCGACAGGAGTGGCGGTGTCTGTAGAGGACAAGTTGATCCGTCGGCGCCGATACCGCACCAGGCCCACGACGAGCGCGGCGACGAGCAGTACGGCGATGACCGCGATCGCGATCCACAAACCTATCTCGACAGATCCTGTCACCACGTCATTGTGTCAGGAGGGGTAGCCAGTGACTCTGGACCCCGGTGGCATGGAAACCCGCAAACGACGACACATCGACGTGTGCCTGAGCGAGGCCGTCGACTACCAGTCGGTGACCACCGGCTTGGAGCGCTACCGGCTGCCGTACAACGCGCTCACCCAGACCGATCTCGGGTCCATCGAGCTGGCGACAGATTTCCTGGGCACCCGCTTGCGCGCTCCCGTGCTCATCGGCCCGATGACCGGTGGCGCGGAGTTGTCCGGCATCATCAATCGCAACCTGGCCAGTGCGGCCCAGCAGCTCGGCATCGGCATGATGCTGGGCTCACAGCGCATCATGCTCGACAAGGGATCGGCTTCGGCGACCTTTCGGGTCCGCGACATAGCGCCAGACGTGTTACTGATCGGCAACATCGGACTCACCCAACTGACTCCGCCGATGGTGCCCGCGCTGGTCGATGCGCTGGACCATGTCAAGGCCAACGCCCTTGCGGTGCATACCAATCCGTTGCAGGAAGCCATGCAACACAAGGGCGACACCGATTTTTCCGGTTCGATCGCACGCCTGCGTGACATCGCGGGGACCATCGGTTATCCAGTAATGCTCAAGGAGGTCGGCCACGGTATCGGGGCCGCGGCGGCCGCGGAACTCATCGACTTCCCGATTGCGGCCGTGGACGTCGCCGGGGCGGGCGGCACGTCGTGGGCGCGCGTCGAGCAGTTCGTCCGGTACGGCGAGATCCGGTATCCGGCATTGGCCGAGTGGGGCATTCCAACCGCGCAGGCGCTTCTGGAAGTACGCCGGACGCTGCCCGGCGTTCCGCTGGTCGCATCCGGCGGCATCCGTACCGGGATGGACGCGGCCAAGGCGCTGGCACTCGGCGCCGATGTGGTGTCGGTGGCTCGGCCGCTTCTCGCGCCGGCGATCGAATCGCCTGCCGCCGTGGCGGATTGGCTGCAACGCTTCATCGATGAACTTCTGATCTGCCTGCACGGTTGCGGAGCGACGGACCTCGCCGAACTCCGCGAGCGCGGCGTCACCCCCCTGTGATTTCGGCGTGTTTAGTCACGCTGACGAGCGTTACTGCGCACGCCGAAATCACCGTCAGTTGGCGGCGCCCACCAGTTCCTGGCCGCGCATGCGCTGGCTGATCACCGCGGTGATGCCGTCGTCACGCATCGTCACGCCGTACAGCGCGTCGGCGATCTCCATCGTCGGCTTCTGGTGCGTGATGACGAGCAGCTGCGACTGGCTGCGCAGCTGTTCGAACAGCCCGAGCAGCCGGCGCAGGTTCACGTCGTCGAGCGCGGCCTCCACCTCGTCCATGACGTAGAACGGCGACGGCCGTGCACGGAAGATGGCCACCAGCATCGCGACGGCGGTCAGCGACTTCTCGCCGCCGGACAGCAGCGAGAGCCGCTTGATCTTCTTCCCCGGCGGGCGAGCCTCGACCTCGATGCCGGTGGTGAGCATGTCGTCGGGATTGGTCAGCAGCAGCCGGCCCTCGCCACCGGGGAACAACGCCGAAAATACCTCTCGGAACTCACGTTCCACGTCGGTGTATGCCTCGGCGAACACCTGGAGAATTCGCGCGTCGACATCGTCGATGACGTCGAGCAGGTCCTTGCGGGCCGCCTTGACATCCTCCAGTTGAGTGGACAGGAAGTTGTAGCGCTCCTCAAGCGCGGCGAACTCCTCCAGCGCCAGCGGGTTCACTCGACCCAGCTCGTTGAGTTCGCGCTCGGCCTTCTTGGCGCGACGTTCCTGGGTGGGCCGGTCGAATGGCATGGGCGCGGGAGCCGTCACCTGTTCGCCGCGCTCGCGCGCCTGCTCGTATTCGGCCATCTCCAGCTCGGCGGGGGGCAACGAAACGTCGGGGCCGTACTCGGCGACGAGATCGGCGGCAGCCATTCCGAAGGTCTCGAGGACGTGCTCCTCGAGCTGTTCGATACGAAGCGCCGCTTGCGCTTTCGCGATCTCGTCGCGGTGCAGGGCGTCGGTGAGGGCGGCGATCTTGGCGCCCAGTTCGCTAACCACTTCGCGTGCCTTCGCCAGCGCTCCCGCCCGGTGCTGACGCTCGGCGGCGACGTCATCGCGTGCTCGGGACGCAACCGCCACCGCGGCGCTGAGCCGCTGCGCGACGAGACGGCCGGACTCCGCCACCGCGGCCGCAACCGCTGCAGCGTGCACGCGTGCCTCACGTGCACGCTGCGCACGCAGCCGGGCGTCACGCTCGGCAGCAGCGGCCCTGCGCAGCGAATCGGCCTGGCCGCGAACGGCGTTCGCACGCTCTTCGGCGGTGCGCACGGCCAGGCGGGCCTCAACCTCGGCCGCCCGGGCGGCCTCGGCCGCGGCCATCGACTCTTGCCGGTTGCCGGGTTCGGATTCGAACGTCGGCTCCTGCTGGGCGTTGTGCAGCCGCTGCTCGAGTTCGGCGAGTTCCTGGACGGTCTGATTGCGTCCGGCCTCGAGTTCGTTGCGCTGCTGGATCAGCCGCTGCCAGTCGTCGTCGGTGGCGCGGGCCTCCTGGCCGAGCCGGCCGAGCTGTTCGTAGACCGCCGAGATGGCCGCATCGGACTCGTTGAGCGCGGCGAGGGCCTGCTCGGCGGCGTCCTGCCGGGTGGCCTGTTCTGCCAGCGCGCCGGCCAGCGCGGCGGACAGTTCGGCGGTCTGCTTCTCGGCCGCTGCCAGCTCGCCTCGGGCCTTCTCGACCTCCGACGTGATTTCCAGCGTGCTGGGCTTACGGTCGGAACCGCCGGTGACCCAGCCCGCGCCGACCAGGTCACCATCGGCGGTGACCGCTTTCAGTTGCGGGCGAGCCGCGACCACGTCGAACGCAGCCGCTAGATCACCGACCACCGCGACGCCCGACAGCAAGGCGGTGATCGCGCCTTGCAGCCGGTGGGGCGTGTCGACAAGATCCAACGCCCACAGCGCGCCCTCGGGCGGCGGGCCCGTGTCGGGTACGAAGCGGTGGGGCCAGTCACCCAGGACGATGGCCGCGCGGCCACCGTCGGACTGCTTCAGCGCGGCCACGGCAGACCGCGCCGCACCCGAGTTCTCGGCGGCGACCGCATCCGCAGCCACACCCAGCACCGCGGCAATCGCCACCTCGTAGCCCGGGCGCACCTTGACCAGATTTGCGATCGACCCGAAAAGCCCTGAGCCACCGTGGTTTTTCTGCAGCCACGCTGCTCCGTCCTTGCGGTCGAGGCCGACGGACAGCGCCTCGATGCGGGCACGCAACGACGCCACCTGACGTTCGGCGCCACGCTCGGCAGCCTGCAGTTCGGCGACCCGCTCGTCGGCGAGTCGCAGCGCGGTCACCGTACGGTCGTGATGGTCATCGAGACCAACCTCACCGGCGTCGAGTTCACCGACTCGCCCCTGCACGATCTCGAACTCGGCCTGTGTCTGCTGGGCCTTCGCCGCGGCGTCCTCGATGCCGCCGGTCAGCCGGGCAACGGTCTCGTCGACCGACTCGACGCGGGTGCGCATCGTGTCGACCTGGCCGGCCAGCCGGGCCACACCTTCACGACGGTCGGCCTCGGCGCGGGCGGCGGCCATGTGGGCGCGTTCGGCTTCGGTGGCGATACTTTCCCGCTCACTGAGCTCGGTGCGGGCGGCTTCCAGACGCGTCCGCGACTCATTGAGCGCTTCGAGCAGCTGCCGCTCCTGGGTGGCCACCTCCTCCGCCTGGGCGTCCAGCGCCTCGGGATCGGGTCCGGTGGAGGCTTCGGGCTCGGTGTCCAGGTGCTGGGCCCGCTCACTGGCGATGCGCACCGTGGCGCTGACGCGTTCGGCCAACGCCGAGAGCGAAAACCATGTCTGCTGAGCGGCTTCCGCGCGCTCACTGAGGCTGCCGACCGCCGACTCGTGGGCGTTCAATTCGACTTTACTGGCCTCGAGCCGGGTCGCCAGATCGTCGTGTTCGCGGCGCAGCGTCGTCTCGGTCTGGTTGGTGTCCTCGAACTCGGCCTTCCGGATGACCAGGTCGTCGGCCGCCAACCGCAGCCGGGCGTCACGCAGGTCTGCCTGGATGGTCGCCGCGCGACGGGCCATCTCGGCCTGCCTGCCGAGCGGCTTGAGCTGACGGCCCAACTCTGTCGTCAGGTCCGTCAGCCGCGCGAGGTTGGCCGACATCGAGTCGAGCTTGCGGACCGCCTTTTCCTTGCGCTTGCGGTGCTTGAGGACGCCTGCCGCCTCCTCGATGAACGCGCGACGGTCCTCCGGACGGGATTCCAGGATCTCGGAGAGCTTGCCCTGGCCGACGATCACGTGCATCTCGCGGCCGATGCCGGAGTCGGACAACAGCTCCTGGACATCCATCAAACGGCAACTGGCGCCGTTGATCTCGTATTCGCTGCCGCCGTCGCGGAACATTCGCCTGGTGATCGATACCTCGGAGTATTCGAT